>Ga0209186_1000924_pt1 | contig 22589 bp, 14 predicted proteins | sample SidtaG_FD_187426 | JGI IMG/M metagenome (GOLD analysis project Ga0209186, IMG submission 187426) | Marine algal microbial communities from Sidmouth, United Kingdom - Sidmouth_Male2 metaG (SPAdes) (version 2) | ecosystem: Host-associated > Algae > Red algae > Unclassified | place: Sidmouth...
CACTGGCCGTTCGCCCGTCCGTACAAGCCGGACGGGCCGTTGTTCAAGCCGCGTGCGATCGGGATTTCGAACATCGTTCGAGTTCGGGCCGAGTAGGCGTAGCGCCTCCCCCGGGCAGATTTTGCAATATATTTGGCAATGACTGATACCTCTTCATTTATAGGCGAGGATCTTGACCCTTGTCTAAAAATTAGATCACACTGGCGGAGTTGGTTAGATACGCTGATCAACATATTTAACTGTTATATGCCTAAAACTAAATTGAGAATGGAAAGACATTACATTGGCGCAATACGCTTCATACTTTGCTTCCGCAATTCCAAGCTAGGGCTGCAAACCAGCCAAACATCTATCACTTGATGACTGAAGTCGCTGACTCCGAACGCGACAAAATGATGGGGCCGCCATGGTTCGAAGGTTTTTCGAGTCCCCCGCAGGTTGTCGATGGAAAACCACAATCAATACATTGTCATAAAAAGAAGTTAACTCTAACAGGCAACGTGCACTGGTTGGGTGGCGGGGGAGAATGCAAGAGGTATCAAGCGGAAATTTCCGCCGATACATCTCCAATACTTTGCTCTAGAAAGCTGCGGATCCTGAATGGAGCCTAACAAGGCAGTGTAGATCGACAATTTACGCGCTGTCCGAATTGAATCTTGACCACTGTCTAATTACAATGATAAAGTTATCACCGTTGCCACCAAGGCAGCGCACACCATTCTACTACCCCGCCTTGAGTCGATTATTTGATGATAATTACAAAGCTTAACCTGAAATCAAAGCTCGCCCTCCGGTAGTGGATGGGTGGCTTTGAACGTTAACGTTAGAGCGCAATGGACACCGTGAGTGTAACAATCGAATCAGAAGCGCATCAGGCTTGGCAAGATGGACAGCACTCGCGTGCATATAAGCTGTTCCGCCAATGTGCGGAAATAGGTGATGCTGGTTGCATGCTTAATCTAGGCTATTTTTTTGATGAAGGTATTGATGTAATACAAGATAAAGATAAGGCTATGTACTGGTATAAGAAGGCTTACCGGTGTGGTTATTCGGCGGCTGCCTCGAATATCGCAATTCTATACCGTGAACAAGGGAATAGGCGCCTAATGTTCCAATGGTTTAAAAGGTCGGTTGCTCTTGGCGATGGCGATTCGGAGGTTGAGCTTGCGAAGTTGTATATGACAGGCACTGGAGTTAGAAAGTCACTTTCTAAAGCAACGGATTTACTACGCAGAGCAACGGTTTCACCATTCATAACCGAGGCAGGTAGCGAGGAAGCTACAGCTCTTTTGGATGAAATTGGAAATGTGCCCTAACAATGCGCTCGTCCGGACGAGCATTTCGCTCCGCTACATTCGCCCCATTCGCGCCGCAGAGCTTTAACGTTCTCCCAAGAAACTTTGTGCAAGATGGCCGGCAAGAAACCAATACGAAGATGGCGTCTGATCGTAATAGCAGTCTTCGGTCTAATCTTGGTCGGATACATCATTTCCTATCTTCCGCGTCGGTCTCGGGGTTCATACGGCTTAACCCAAGCTGGTGAGCTTCGATATGGGTTTGGACTATCTGTTAGTGATCTCGAACAGTGGAGTCCGGACGGATGCTGGTGGCAACCCTCATTCCGAGATGTCGAAGGAGAAATGACATCCAGGGGGAATGGGCGGGGATATTTCTATTCACCGTTGATCGCACTAGACCGAAGATTGAGTTTCCATGACCGAGTTCTTTTCACTGCGGATGACCTTGGCAAGGAGGCGACCGATGAACTTGACGAACGGGGAGAACAAGACGCTCGTGATCAAGCGCCTGCCGCTGTAGAATAGAAATCACATGGTGCGGCACCCTCTTGGAAGAGTGCGCCCCTGTTTGGTTTCTTGGCGTTTCTGTCCGATTTAAGTATTGTGAACGCCCTATGAAACTTGTCGACACCCACTGCCATCTGCACCTGTTCGAACCCGTTCCGGCGGTCGCCCCGAACACGACGGTGCATGTGATGACGGTGAACCCGGACGAGTTCGACGCGGCCCGCGACTTGTTCGGGATTGAGGCGGGGGACGCGAAGCGGACTGGCGCTCCCGCGAACATCCAGGTCGCTCTCGGTTTGTTCCCCGAACCCGTGGCCGCGCAGGAGGCCGCCCTGCCCGCGTTCCTCGAACGCCTGCCCGGCACCCGCTTCGTCGGCGAGATCGGACTCGACTATGTGACCGAGTCCGAAGACGAACGCGCACGCCAACGGCGGCTGCTCGAAACCATCCTAGAGGCCTGCGGGCCGCAACATGTTTTGAGTCTGCATTCGCGCCGCGCGGCGGCGGACACGGTGGCGATGTTGCGCGGTTTTTCGGGCACTGCGATTTTACATTGGTTTTCCGGACCGGCCGCGGTGGTCGAAAACGCCGATCCAGCATTATACTGGTCGCTGAACACCGCCATGGCGCGTTCGGATCGCTCTAAAATACTGATCCGTCGGATGAACCCGGAGCGGATTTTGACCGAGACCGACGGGCCCTATATCACCATTGGCGACCGGCCGGCCGCGCCTAAAGACGTTCGCCGCGTGATCGATTTTCTGGCGCGCGAGTGGGACGTGGATGCCGAGGAGGCGGCGGCTCGGGTGTGGCAGAATTACCAGACGGTTATGGGCAGTAATCAGTAATCCGTGATCAGCGATCAGTGGTCCGGGCTTTCGGGCTTTGGGTGATTTCAAATTTCGAATTTCGAATTTAAAACCCTGGAGGGCGAGGGGCCTTCCAAGAGGTTGAAATTCGTTCCATGGCCATGGCTTCGGAACGCGAGTGACCGAAATGAATTTCGTCACGACGAACACGGACTGAAGTCCACGTTACCTGTCTGGTCCACAACTTCAGACCGGTGCGGCCCAGCATGAATTTCAAATTTAGAACCCTGGACGGCGAGGGGCTCCCGAGCCGGGGGGCTGAATACTCATCGCGGCGCACGTGGATCGCCGCAGCGCGAACCGTCGGGGGACGCCCTTACGATCTGGTCGCTACCGAATCCGGGCCACTTCTCTTTCCTCTGCGCCAACCCCAACCGGCTGGAAGCACGGTTGGTTCGATACCGGCTGGAAGCACGGTACTACTTTCGCCATGAACGACCTCGAGCTTTTAAAACCCTGAACGGCGAGGGGCTCCCGAGCCGGGGCTCTGGATACTTATCGCGGCGCACGTGGAACGCCGCAGCGCGAACCGTCGGGGGACGCCCTTGCGATCTGGTCGCTGCCGAATCCGGACCACTTCTCTTTCCTCTGCGCCAACCCCAACCGGCTGGAAGCACGGTTGGTTCGATACCGGCTGGAAGCACGGTACTACATTCGCCATGAACGACCTTGCGTTTTTGAAATTCTAGATATTTCGAATATTTCAAATTTCAAACCTTGGACGGCGAGGGGCCTCCCGAGCCGGGGCGACTCAACCCGTTCGAAATTTTGACGGTCTTGTCTCGGGCTTAAAATATTCACCTAGCGGGCGAGGGCCTCCCGACCCGCATGGCCCGTTTTTTTCGTCGAACATCTTGAACAGGACGGACGCGGGACGTGTCAGTCTACCATATCTGCCACGTCGGAAAATTCACTTGTTGTTATGTCCGCCTCGGGGCTAGATCATTGCCAGAGGCCTTTACGTAACCCACGAGCAAATCCCCCCATGGACATTCCGAACCCTGAAGATCTGCAACCCGCGACCGACCTGACCAACAAGGTCCTCCACGAACTCAACCAGATCCTGCTCGGACGCGAGGAGCTGCACAAGCTGGTGCTGATCGGCATTCTCAGCCGTGGCCACATCCTGCTCGAAGGCCTGCCCGGACTCGGCAAGACGGCGCTGGTCCACGCCATCGGACAGATCATGAATCTCGAGTTCCGGCGCGTACAGTTCACCCCCGACCTGATGCCCTCCGATATTCTCGGCACCCACATTCTCGAAGAAACGCCCGAAGGCCGCCGCGAGATGTCGTTCCGCCCCGGCCCCGTGTTCACCAACATTCTGCTCGCCGACGAGATCAACCGCGCCTCGCCGAAAACCCAGTCGGCCATGCTTGAGGTGATGCAGGAACGTTCAGTCACGTTGATGGGCACCACCCGGAAACTGCCGGCGCCGTTCTTCGTGCTCGCCTCGCAGAACCCGATCGAACTCGAAGGCACCTACCCGCTGCCCGAGGCGCAACTCGACCGCTTTCTGTTCCGCCTGATGGTCACCGATGTAAACGTCGACGTGATGGACGCGATCATCTCCTCGCGTCGACGCGGCGAAGCCCCCACGCCGAACTGGACCATGGAGAAGGAGGAACTCGCGCTGGTCGACGACATGATGGGCCGCATCTTCCTGCCCAAACCGGTGTCGCGTTACATCGCCCGTCTGGTCGCCGCCACCCACCCGAACTCCGACGAGTCCACCGAACTGGTCGACCAATATCTCACCTACGGGGCGTCCCCGCGCGCCGCCATCGCGCTGGCCGAAGCCGCCCGCGCCCACGCGCTGGTCGAGGGTCGTCCGACCGCCGGGTTCAGCGATGTGGCCATCGTGGCGGGGCCGGTGCTGAACCACCGCTTGATTCTCAACTACAAGGCTCGCTTCGACAAAACCAATACCCACACTATCGTTAGCGACCTGCTGGCGCGGATGGACGAAACCGGGGTCGATCTTCCCGCCCATCTCGAGGTGGCGGAAGGATGAGGAAGGCCGAGGTGGAGGATTGCACATGTCGAATTTCAAATTTCACAGAGGCTGAGGACGAGGTGGAGGGTTGCACATGTCGAATTTCAAATTCCACAGAGGCTGAGGACGAGGTGGAGGATTGCACATGTCGAATTTCAAATTCCACAGAGGCTGAGGCCGAGGTGGAGGATTGCACATTTGGAATTTTAACTTTCACAGAGGCTGAGGCCGGGGTGGGTTTGAAATTTGAGATCTTAAATTTTAAATTTCTTTGGCGGCCCCTTCTCGTGCTGATGGCTCTCTTGGGCTTCGGCCTTCCCGCAACTCACGCGCAGACGAAAATCCTACGCGGCGGCCTGCAAGTCGAGAACTTGTCCACGCCGTTCAGCCCGCACTGGACCTACGGCTCCGGCGAACTCCGCTACCGCCTTACCAACGTCTCCTCAAACGCCATGCCCGAGGTCGCGCTTAGTTATCCGACCAGCAGCTACGGCGGCGGCGTACTTGAGTCGATGCGGCGCAGCGTGGCACTGCAACCAGGAGAAACGCGTACCTTGTCGATGCCGGTCCCTCCGCTGGAGTTTTACAGCGGCGACACGGTCCAAGTGAACTACAGGGGCCGCAAGGACTTCGTCAACGCGCCGGCCAGAAGCTTCCGGGGAACGGGGCATTATCACCATTCATCAATGGGGGGCGAGGTGCTGCCGAGTGTCCTTGTCAGCCATTCCCTCAACCATCGCGATCTGCAATCGGCGATCGACCGAGTCGGACCAGCGACCCGTGGCACTGCCTCGCAAGGCACCGTCAAACACGAACTCGGCATGTCTGAATGGAGTTCGAACTGGATGGCCTACGGGCACTTCGACGCGCTCGTCCTCTCCGCCACCGACTACGACAACCTACAAGCCCCGGCCCGTGAAGCGGTCCATCGATACACCGAACTCGGCGGCTGCTTGATCGTGATCGGCACGACCTCCCTGCCCCGTTCGTGGAACAAAGATCCAACCTCCCGCACATCGGACACCCAGCCGCACCATGCCGGACTAGGCCGGGCCTACCTGATCAAAGGAACCAAGATCAATGACGTGCGTGACGGCTTCTGGAAAGCGATGCTCACCGGCACTTGGAAGACAGGCCAAGAACGCAACCGGATCGTCGATTACAACATTCTCGAACAAGGCGCCCGCGTGATCGACAATCTCCGCATCCCGGTCCTACCGTTGTTCCTGCTGATGCTCGGCTTCGCCATCTTGATCGGTCCGATCAACCTCTGGTATCTCAACCGGCGCAAGAAACGCATTTGGATGCTGTGGACCGTGCCCGTCATCTCCGCCATCACCTGCGGTCTGGTGTTTTTATTCTCGCTGCTCTCCGAAGGCGTCCGACCGAGCCGCAGCACGCTGAGTTACACCTTGCTCGACCAATCCAACGGCCATGCGGCCACGATTGGCGCGATCGGCGTGTACGCGCCGCTTACGCCAAGTCGAGGGTTCCGGTTCGACTCCGATACCGAGGTTCGCCCCGTCAGTTCGTCGAAAATGAACGGCCAGATCAGCTACGGCACCGACCAGCATTTCAGCCGTGGCTGGGCCCGAGCGCGGGTACCGATTTATTTCCAACTGCGTCGTTCGGAAACCACCAAGCTGCGCCTGCAAGTGCAGTCGGTCGACAAGCAGGAGGCCGTCGTCGTGAACGGCCTCGGTCACCCGGTTGAAGCTCTTTGGCTGACGGATCAGGACGGTAAGGTGTTCCACGCAACCGACATCGCCGCCGGGGCCAAGGCGACGCTGAGGCCGCTGGGCCGGTCCAGCAAAGGCAGCGACCGCTTTGCGGCAAAGAACTTAGAAGAGATCTCGATCAAGGCTCAGCCAAAGGCCGACAAACTCGGCAATCTCGCGCTGCGCCACCTCGACGCCAACCAATACCTAGCCGTGATCGAAAGCGACAACCCCATGCTCCCCAAGATCATCAAAGCCAAAACCAAAGACGACCGCGCCCTCATCCACGGACTCTTCACCCCGCCGGGGGCACCATGAATGACGAAACCGAGACTCCAGTGCCGCCGTCCGATTCGCCACCGGGCCAGACGCCAATCATGCCGCCTGCAGGTCCTCGGGTCGCCCCCCCGTCCGCTGCCCCGATGCCCGAACCGGCGCCCCCCGCACCAGCGGCAAGCGGCCCAAACCCAAACGCGATTGTGCAGGTGAATAATCTGCGCAAGTCGTTCGGCAACACCCACGCGGTCGACGACATCAGTTTCAGCTTCGACCGGGGTCAGATCTTCGGCTTTGTCGGACCCAACGGGGCCGGCAAAACCACCACCATGCGCGTGCTCGCGACCTTGGAGGAACCAACCTCGGGTGCCGCCTATGTCGACGGACATTCGGTGGTGCAACACCCCGAACGCGTTCGGAATCTGGTCGGCTATGTGCCCGATCTGCTGCCCACCCACAGCGACATCAACGTCGAGGAATACCTCGACTTCTTCGCCCGCGCCTATGGCCTGCGCGGCGAGGAACGCGACGCGGCGGTGCACGGCGTGATGGAGTTCACCAACCTGCTCGGCATCAAGGAGAAGCTGCTCAAGGCCCTGTCCAAAGGCATGAAACAACGGGTCAACCTCGGCCGCGCGCTGATCCACGACCCCGACGTACTGATCCTCGACGAACCCGCGGCCGGCCTCGACCCGCGCGCCCGGGTCGAACTGCGCGAGCTGCTCTCGCTGCTCGCCTTCGAACAAAACAAAGCCGTGTTTATCAGCTCGCACATCCTCACCGAACTCACCGAAATCTGCAACGGCGTCGTCATCATCGAACAAGGCCGCCTGCTCGAGACCGGCACCATCGACGAGGTCACCGACCGCGCGCGCAACTTCACCATTCTACGCCTGCGCGGCCTCGACCCCATGGACGAACTGCGGCGCAACCTGCTCGAACTCCCGTATGTCACTGGCAACGTGCGCACCGTCGGCGAATCGTTAGAAGTGGAAATCGAAGGCGGCGACGAGGCGGCGGCCGACATCCTCGCCGAACTCACTCGGCGCGGCCTGCGCATCTGCGAGTTCCGCCCCGAGGCCGCCAACCTCGAAGACATCTTTATGAGCATCACCGAAGGAAAAGTGCAGTGAAGTTTGACGCTCTCTTGGACCGTGTCGGTTCGCGCCTCAACCCGATCGTCGTCAAAGAAGTACGTCAGGCCGTTCGTAGCCGCTTGGTGATCGGAGTATTTTTCGCGCTGCTGCTGATTTTCGCGCTGATCGCCTTGTTCGTCAGTTGGTTCGTCGCGACCGACCTCATCAATCTCAATAGTTATAACAGCGGCTATGGCAGCGGCTATTATCGGCGCTCGACCCTCGGCGGAGGCATGATTTTCTTCATGTGGATCTACGGGGTGATCGCCTTCGCCACGCTGTTTTTTGTACCGGCCTACGCAGGCTTTCGCATCGGCTTCGAACGCAGCGGACAGGACCCCGACTTGCTGTTCATCACCAGTTTAAAATCTGGCAGCATCATCCGTGGCAAAGCGTCCGTCGCCGCCTTACTCTCGCTGTTTTTCATCAGTGCCGCGTTGCCGTTCATGGCGTTCGCCTACCTGTTACGCGGCATCGATATTCCCAACGTGCTGATCATCATGTTGCTGACCTTTATCACGAGTTGTACCGCGGCCAGCATGTCGATCTTGTTCGGCGCGGTTCCGACCCGCAACAAGATCGGCAAAGTGGTGGTCTTGATGATGGCCCTGTGCGGCCTGTTCCTGCTCACGGGTTTTGCCATCGGCTTTGCGGCAGCAATCATGAGCGAAGGAGGGTTCACCAGCCTCTTCATCGAAGTCTTCGGCGGGACTGGCAGCCTGGGCGAAGTGTTTATGGGTATCGGTATTGCGCTCGGACTGGGGGCCGCCATTATTTGGCTCTGCCACAGCCTGTCCAGCGCCCTGATCGCCCCGCCGCCCAGCAATCGCATTATGCCGGTGCGCATCTGCGTCACCGTGTGTTTTATCATCCTCAGCGTGATCCTGCTGCTACTCGACGTTTTCTACAGCACGGGGGGAGGACTGGCCGCCACCATCACCATCGGCTCTGTCCTCTTCGGACTCGGCATGCTGCTCTCCATCTGCGAACGCGAACACCCCGGCCCGCGCGTCGCCGCCAGGATTCCGCGCAACCGGCTTAGTCGGCTGCTCGCTTTTCCTTTCTTCACCGGCTCAGCCAACGGGATTATTTGGACCCTCGGCCTCGGCCTGATCACCATCCTCCTCACGGTCGCCTACCTCGTGATCCATCACGATATCGACCCGCTGTGGATCATCGCGACCTGGATCCTTTACATCTACGCCTACTGCATCACCGCCCTACTCTTGCGGCGGACCCTGTTCAAAAATGTGTTCCGCCCGGCCCACACCTGGCTGATCGCCCTGATCCTGATTTCCCTGGTCAGTCTAGTGACGTTCTTTTTCAGCGACATCCTGTTCTCCTGGATGGGCATGAGCATCAACCTGCCCTACGGCAACCTCGGCAAGTTCTTGGTCGAGTCCGACGAACGCGACCACTTGGCGTTTGCGTTGGTGTGGGCCATTTTGGTGTCGCTGTTCTGGTTCCCGGTCGCCTTCCGCCAGATCGAAGCCTTCGTACCGCCGGACGAGGACGCCGGTAGGTTGCCCGAGATGGGCGCGGGTGCAGGCACACCCGCGGAGACCACCACCGCGAACGCGGACGGAGTCGCCGGGTGAACCCGGACTTCAGCCAGCACCTGCTCGCCGGAGCCGAGGCCGGTCAAGGGTACCGCCTAATTCTTCCTGACGAAGCCCTGCGCGGACGTAGCGGCGAACGGCTCGGCCAAGGCGCGGGTTCGTCGCTCGATTTTAAAGACTACCGCGACTACCAGCCCGGCGACGACCTGCGCATGATCGACTGGGGCGTGTACGCGCGTTCGGACAAGCTCACCCTCAAGATGTTCCGCGAGGAAGTCTCGCCGCACCTCGACTTGGTGATCGATGGTTCGAAGTCGATGAACCTGCCCGACACACCCAAAGCCGAAGCCACCCTCGGCCTCAGCGCGCTGCTCGCCACCGCCGCCCGCAACGCGCAATGTACCTGCACCGCTTGGATGCAGGAGGAGGGTTTTGTCCGCGTGCCGCACGGCAACGACCACCCGGCCGTCTGGGACGGGCTCGCACTGGATCGGGCCGAGTCCCCCGCGCTCGCGTTCAACACGATGCGCCCAGCCTGGCGCAGCCGGGGCGTTCGCGTGTTCGTCAGCGACCTGCTGTTCGAAGCCGATCCGATCCACCTCGTTCGGCATTTCGCCCGCGACGCGGCATCGGTCATCATCATCCAGCTGCTCGCCGCCCAAGACGCCAACCCGCCCGAACGCGGCAATCTCAAACTCGTTGATGTCGAGAGCAACACCCATCTCGAACTCCACCTCGACGCCGGCCTACAAGCCCGCTACCTGAAAGCGCTCGCCACCCACCAAGACGCCTGGCGCGGCGCTTGTCAGGAAGTCAACGCCCAGTTCCACATCCTGATCGCCGAAGACATCACCGCCGATTGGACCCTGCCCACCCTCGAAGCCAGCGAACTTCTCGCCCCAGTTTGAGCGCGCCAAAGGACCCAATACTCAGCGAAATGTACCAATTTTTACTACATTTCGCTGAGTATCGCCGATAACCAGCGAAATCTTGTTGAAAAAGACACATTTCGCTGGCTATCTTTGAATGATGATTTTGGCCAGACGCCCCGAGCAGGAGCAACTTGAGACCCTGTTTCAGGGAAAAGAGCCCGCCTTTCTCGCGGTTTACGGTCGGCGGCGGATCGGGAAAACCTATCTGGTGCAGCAATTCTTTGCGGCCAAGGAGGACTGCTTTTATGTGGAGACCACCGGCGTCGCCAATGCGACCACAACGGAACAGCTCCAAAACATGGCCTTGATCCTAGGCGAGGAAGACCGCCCCGCTTCGTGGAGTTCGGCCTTTCATACATTGTGGTCTCAGATTGACGGCTTGCCGAAACGCAAGAAGGTGGTGATCTTTCTCGACGAGCTTCCCTGGCTGGCGAGTCCGAAGTCCGGCTTCCTCCCCGCTCTGGATTTTTTCTGGAACCGATTGCTCTCGCGCCGACCGAACTCTCTGTTGATTGTCTGCGGTTCGGCGGCGGCGTGGATGATCCGCAAGGTCATCAACAACAAGGCGGGACTGCACAACCGCGTGACCCACCGCATGCCGATGGAGCCGTTCACGATTTCCGAGACCGCTCTCTACCTGGAAGGCCGCGGCGTCAGCCTGAACCGCAAACAAGTCCTCGAACTTTATATGGCGCTCGGCGGCGTGGCCCTCTATCTCAACCACGTGGCACCAGGGCAGTCGGCGGCGCAAAATATCGACCGGATCTGCTTTGCGCCGGGGGCGTTCCTGGCCGACGAGTTTGGCCGTTTGTTCCGCTCGCTGTTTGGCGCCAACGGCCATCATGTGGACATCATCCGGGCTTTGGCAGGAAAGAAGTTGGGCCTGCAATCCGAAGCCATCCTCACCGCCACCGGGCTGCAGTCCGGCGGAACGTTTACCCGAGTCCTCGACGAGTTGACGCGTTCGGGCTTTGTCATGGCGACAGCGGAAACCGGAAAAAAGACCAAAGGCACGCGCTACCGCTTGATCGACGAGTACAGTTTATTCTACCTGACCTGGATCGAACCGCGGCCGAAAAATTCAGCCAGCCAAGGAACATGGATGCGCTTGCAAAAATCTGGCAAACACAATGCTTGGGCGGGTTATGCCTTCGAGAATTTTTGCTTTCGCCACATTCGCGAACTGGTCCGCGCCCTGAAACTTGAGGTGGTGTACGACACGGTCTCAACCTGGTCCATCGGTCGCGACGGGGACGAGGCTGGCGCGCAGATCGACTTGGTGATCGACCGGCGGGACAACTGCATGAACCTCTGCGAGATGAAATTTGCCAAAGCTCAGTACGCCGTCACCCCCGCGATGGCAAAAAACTTAAACCACAAGCGACAGCGCTTCGAAGCAGCCATCAAGACCCGGAAACAGTTATTCACGACGCTGGTCACCACGTTCGGCGCCAAACCGAACGCGGCCTACCTCGATGCGGTCGACCAACAACTGTCTCTCGACGACTTTTTTGAATGACGGGAGTCACTTTTTGTCGAACGATGCACGCACCGAGATGAGCGTACACATTCCGCAGCCATCCGCATTTTAAACCCATGCCTTTCCTCACCTTCCCTCTGGCCTTAATCGGACTCATCGCCGTCCCAGCCGTGATCGGCATCTACTTTTTGCGCAACCGCTACCGCCCCAAAGCCGTCTCAAGTTTGTTCTTATGGGAAGTACACACCCGTTCGCAGGAAGGCGGACCGCGGGTGACCAACATGCAGTTCCCGCTGTCGCTTCTGCTCGAACTGCTGATCCTCACCTCCCTCATTTTTGCCGCCGCCGATCCGCGCTGGCGGGTGTCCACCCGACTGCGTCCGCTGCTGGTGGTGCTCGACGACTCGGCGTCGATGTCGATCGTCAAAGACGAGGTTTTGGAGATCCTCGAGAATGAAGTGGATGCGGTCGACTACGAACGCATCCGCTTGGTGTTCGCCGGTACAAGCCCGCGGGTGGCGGGCGCGCCGGTTTCGAACTGGTCCGAACTCAAACCCCTGCTGGAACGCTGGACCTGCGCCGCCCCCGCGGCCGAGCTGTCGACCGCGATCGCCTTGGCCGAGGACCTCGGCGACAAAAACACCCGCATCTTGGTGATCAGCGACCACAAACCCGGCATGTCGGTGGAAGAGGGCGAACGCCTAGTCTGGCGCGCCGTCGGCAAGGCCCGGCCCAATGTCGGCTTCGTCAACGCCGGACGCACACCGTCCTCCGGTGCTGACCGCTGCTACTTTGAAATCGGCAACTTTTCCAAAAGCGCGACCAGCACCACCTTGCGGGTGGACGAACGCCCGCCGCAAACGGTCGACTTAAAAGCTGGCGAAATCAAACGGGTGCTGATCGCCACCCCCGAGGCCCTCGCCGGCAAGCCGGTGGAGGCGCATCTCAGCGAGGACGCGCTTGATGCCGACAATCACGCGACCCTGGTCGCCGACGAACCGCGTCCGGTGAAGATCATGGTGAACTGCAAAGACGCCGGCATCAAACGACTGGTTGACAAGGGGTTGAAGGCGAGCGGCCACACAACTTTCGGCAAGGTCGACCCCGAACTCATGATCGTCGACCACGCCGTGCCTGAACTCGACAACGACGAACGCTGGGTGTTCGAGATCTTTCCCGAGAAGGACGCGCAAGCCTTCGCCGGTCCGTTCATCCTCAAGACCGAACACCCGCTGGCCGAAGGGATCGAACTGATCGGCAGCGTCTGGGGGGCCGCGCCCACCAATCGCACCGAGGCGGCCGACATGGATCCGGTCGTCGCCATCGGCAACACCGCCTTGCTGGCCGCTCGTCCGCCGCGCGTGCGCATGCATTTCAAACCCGCGATGTCGACCCTGCAAGACAATGCCAACTGGCCAATTCTGCTCTGGAACCTGCGCAACTGGCGCGCCAGTTATCTCCCCGGACTCAGCGAGTCCAACGTCCGCGTCGGCGCCGAACTGGACGTCCGCGTCGCCCCCGGCGTCAGCGAGGTGGTCCTCAAAGGTCCGGACTCGACCCAGACCATCACCACCAAGCAACGGACCATCCGCCTCAGTCCGGACGGCCCCGGCGTGCACCAAGTGACCGCCGGCCCCGACACCTTTTCGTTCGCCGCCAACCTGCTCAGCCCCGGCGAGTCCGATCTGCAGCAAGCGGACTCCGGCACCTGGGGCAAATGGATTGATCAAGGGGTGCTGCGCAAAGAGTACAAGTCGACCGCGTGGATCTGGTTATTGATCGCGCTGGCCGCGTTCTTGGCGCACCTCTGGTTGGTCACCCGACGGCGGCAGTTGGCCTAGCCGGAACTCCTGACGCTTTGCGCTAAATGGGATCAGTGAAGTCGGGAGCCGACCAATCAAGCATTCGGAAACGTGTATGGAGGGCGAGCGGCCCGCGAGCCGTTTCTATACCGTCGAACCAGAAGAAACCTCCACGGACGCCGAGGCCGGCGTGCCTCCAGAGGTTCCGAAAAGTTGTCGTTAAAGATCTTCGAGGAACCAGCGGAGACTGTCGGCGAGGTGCTCGTTCCAGTATTCCCAATTGTGTTCGCCGGGAAATTCCTCGTACTCGTGGGGGATGCCCTCGTTATTGAGACGGCGGTGGAAGTCGCGGTTGGCGTCGATGAAACGGTCGTTCATACCGCAGTCGAATCGGATCGGCGGCAGTTTGTTTTTGTTCTGCCGCATCCAGTAGATCGGATTTTGATCGGCCTCGGGCGGTAGAGCGGAGGTGGCGAGATCTTCAACCAAGTCGACGAGTTGGCGGTACTGGGTGAGCGGCGAGTGGGCGGAGATGCCCTGAAAGAGTTCGGGAAACTTGGCGCCGAGACGGAACGCACCGAGGCCACCCATCGACAGACCACACAAGAAACGGGAGGAGTGTTCGGTGATACAGTCGAGTTCCTCTTCGAGAATGCCGAGCAGGTCGCGGACAATCCAGTTTTCGTAATGGAGTCCGTCGTGGCGGTAGTAGCCCGAGCCGTCGCCCCACATACCGTCGGACGGCATGGCCATGATGCACGGCGGAATCTCCTCGTTCTCGATCAGACTCTGGGCGACCAGATGCGCCCCGCCTTGAAACACCCAGGACCAATGGCTCGCCTTCACGCCGTGCAGCAGCACGATCAGCGGTAAGTCTTCGAGTTCTTCGTAGTCGTCGGGCAGATAAAGTGTGACATCGCCACGGCCTTTGATCGCGGCGCTGTAGAACGTCAGGAAGCGGACGTTGGGAATTTCAAAGACCGGATCGCTCCACTTGGCCGTGCGGAAATTTTCGTTCATGCGAGTTCAATACCGCCCTTGGCGCCCTTCGCACCCTTCGCGCCCTTCGCGCCCTTCGCTCTGCGGCCAGCCCGCATGTCATCGATTGCTTTGTTCACGTTCCATCGTGCATAAGTGCGCGAAACCAGTTCGTCGAGCAGTAGTTTCTGGTCGCGGGCGCAAATGGAACAACCTTAGGCCAAGATTGTTATGCAAATCGAAGTACGATCGGCTTCGCCGAGTTCGACTCGGTGGAAGCGCTGGTTGTGAAAGGTTTTTCGGCGAGGTTTGGTCCAAGTTCCGAGGGCGAGTTCATAAAGGGAGGTTATGGGTTGTTGGGCCGGGTTCAAGCGGGTTTTCTTGGCTGGCTGGTGTTCGTGGAGCGGTTTCGTGCGCGGCACAACGCATTGTTAGCCATCTACGCGCTACCACCAAAACCATAATTGCTGCGAGTCATCCCTGCCTCCACCGATTGAGTAGTCTCCCTTCCCTTCGGGAACGCCAAGTAGCCCAGTACGCAACTCCGCCAGCCACTCTTGTCCAAGCCGGAGCACCGCAGGGTCCAATTTGTTTGGAAAGGACCATTCGGTTGAACCCGGGTAGTACTCGATCTTCAACTTTTCCGATGAGGCCCATTTTGCATTGGAGTTGTTTGGTACGGCCAACTGATCGTTTGAAGGTTTCGACAACTGAATCGTCCGGTATCGTGCCTCATCCTCGAACTCGAAATATCCAAGTAATTCGACGACCGACAAACAACCCTCTTCCGTTCCTGTTATGTGCCAACCTGGGAAGTTTCGTGATTTGGACAGATAGCGTCATAAGTAGATTCTTCCACGTTGCTTCCATTCGTTAACGAGTTTCATTTTTGTGTTTACGATCGGCTTCGACGAGTTCGACTCGGCGGAAGCGCTGGTTGTGAAAGGTTTTTCGGCGAGGTTTGCCGCTGGCTCGGGGGCGATTTCGTGAGGGAGTTTCCGGGTTCTTTGGAGGCATTTCAAGAAGCGGTTTCCGAGCTCTCGGGCGGGCCAGCGGAGCGAGTCAGAGGAGCGCCGCGCGTTATCCGAGTTCGATGACGCCCTTGGCGTTGCGGCCGGCCAGCATGTCTTCGATAGCATTGTTCACGTTCGACAAGGCATAAGTGCGTGAAACCAGTTCGTCGAGCAGTAGTTTTCCGTCGGCGTAGAGTTCGAGGAGTTTGGGGAAATCGCGGGCCGGCTGGCAGCTGCCGTACTTGGGCTGGATGTAGGTCTTGTCCCACTTAAGCAGCAGCCCGTCGGCCTCGAAGGCCTGATCGATCCCGGAAACCTCGAGCGCCATGCCGCCATGGCGGACCATGGCGAGCGGCGCGAAGCCGAGCGCGGGGACACCGGTGCATTCGAAGGCATAGTCCGCGCCGGTGAGCCCGCCGGCTTGGGTGCGTTCGTGGATGATCTTTGCGGCTTCGCGCAGACCGGTGTCGCCGCGTTCGGCGAGCAGCGTGTCGGTCGCCCCGAACGCGCGCGCCCAGCCCAGCTTTTCCTCCACCACATCGATGGCGATGATGTGCGCCGCGCCAGCGATGCGCGCGCCTTGGATGCAGTTCAGTCCGACGCCGCCGCAGCCGATCACCGCCACGCTCGAACCGGGTTCGACGCCAGCGGTGTTGAGCACGGAGCCCACGCCGGTCATTACCCCACAGCCAAGCAGGCAGGCGGAACTCCACGGGATCTCCAGACCGGGTTCTATTTTGGTCAGCGCGGCTTCGGGCACCAAGGCGTATTCAGCCATCGTGCCGAGTCCGAAGGACTGCACGACCGCCGCCCCTTTATGCCGCACGCCGCCGCATTGGACCGTCGACTTGTTCGGACAGATGTTTTCGAAACCGAGGTTGCACAGCCGGCATTCGCGGCAGGGCATTGCCCAGTTCAACACCACCCGATCACCGGTCGCGAAGGCCGAACCCGATCCAGCCGACTCAACTACACCCGCGCCCTCGTGGCCCATCACATGCAGCGGCGGGCGGTGGTTCACAAAATCCCAATCGGTGTGGCACAGGCCGGAGGCCATGATGCGCACCCGCACCTCGCCGGGTTCGGGGGCAGCGACATCGATCTGACCGATGAACACCTTGCCTTGGCCGTCGGACAAGGCCGCGTTGCAGGTGATCACGCGCGCGCCCAATGGGAAATGCGAAAGCTCAGTGGCCTTTCGTTGTGGTTCCCATCACATGAATAACTCCACACCATCTTTCGAGTAGACTTCGGTCCATGTAACCTTTTCAGGAGGGCGAACGTGAGAGCGAGTTGACGTTTCATGGTGGATCTCCTTGCGAAAAGATGAAGATTCTCGGCATGGCTTTTAAGAACCCTGGGCCGAGAGAATGAAGTGTTTTATACAAAGTGTAATTTGGTTACTGGCTCCATTCGTAATCTACCAATTTGTATATTTTGCATGCTTGCATCCCAAAGAACCCAAGGGCGCGTATCGGAAGCCTGGGGTGATCAAAGTCAAAGAATACGTATATCATCCAAATTATATCGTTGAAAAAAGATCTGTTCGAATATTTTTCACGGGAGCCCAATCCGTCGACAGGCGACTATTAAGAAGGAACGATTGGCGTGGGTTCATAGATCCCAAGCCCCAAGGGCCACCTAGGCCTACGCCTTGAAGACGCGCTTCATGAGACTTGAAGGGATGAGCCTTACTTCACCGTCATCACACCGCGCATCAGCAGAGCGTGACCGGGGAAAGTGCAGACGTATTGGTATTCGCCCGGCGTGGACGGCACCTTGAACTCGAGCACTTCTTCTTTCTTGTGGTCGACCAGTTTGCTGGCCGCGAGGACCTTCTTGCTGTCCGGAATGAACTGCTTGGCGAAGCCTTCCGCACCGAGCTGGAGGGCGGCGGTGGCGATCTCGTCGGCCGAACCGGGTTCGACGAAGACGATGTTGTGCGGCATGAAGTCGGGGTTCACAAAGGTGACTATGACCTTCTGGCCGGCTTTCACTTCGAACGTGGGCACATCGTATTTCATTTTTTCGACGATGGTGTTGATGCGCACTTCGACGGTGTCGCCGCTGCGTTTGGTCACGCCACCTTTGATGATTTTCATTTCTTCGTCGCCCATCGCCGAACCGGAAGAACCTTTGGCGGGATCCGCGACGGTCCAGAAATGTTTCACCGTCTTGGCGGCGATCACTGCGTGCGGCTCGGGCGAGGCGAGCAGGGAATCAAGCAGGCCTTGATTACGCACGTTAAACTGCTGATGCACCCAGAGAGCTTCGAGCAAGGGATGAGCGTCTTCGGCCTTGGTCGCGTCGAACATCTTCACCCACTGGCGCAGAGCGGGCATGACCTCGTTGACGTCGCGCTCGCTGAGTTCGACCCGCGTGCGGTGACGCACGCCGTTCACCGGGTGTTTGAGGTTGTTCAGCAGTTGACCGATGGATGCACCGTCGACCTGCACGCGTTTTTGCAGCGGACGCTTAGTGTTGACCATGCGGATGATCCGACCGTGAACGTGGTCGCGACTGGGGTCGCGGATATTGTGCTGCATGTGGCCGATGATCACGTTCTGCCAGTCGGCGATGTACAGGGCGCCATCTTCGCCGAACACGGCGTCGGTCGGGCGGAAGTTGCGGTCTTCGGAGTAGAGGAAGTTTTCGGTTTCCTCGTCGGGCGTGCCCCAGACTTCGCCCAGCTTGTGGCCGGTGGGTTCGTGGCCGTCTCGGTGCAGTTTGTAGTGCTTGATGCCGAGGAAGCCGATGGTGTTGCAGACGAGGAAATCGCCTTGCATGTCGTCGGGGAAGTTGGCGCTGGAGACCACGGCGTCGGCGGCCACCGGGCGCACTTGCTTCTTTAGCAGTTCGAACATTTTGAAGCCGTTGCCGCTCGGGCGAACTTGATAGGATCGGCCACCGGTGCCGTCGTTGGCGTAGCAGTAACCCCAGCGGTCGAACGCGGTGCCGTGCGGGTTCGGCGAGTTGCCGGCGTGGAAGGTGATGGTGTGGCGACGCGGGTCGAAGCGGTACATGCCGCTGCTGCCGGTGTTGAGGTTTTTGCCCCAAGGATGCTCGTAGTTGTGTACGAGGAAGATACCAGCCTGCCAGTAGATGCCGCCGTCGGGTCCGAACACGAGGTTGTTGGCGGAGTGGTGCGTATCGGACGTGCCCATTCCTTGCAGGAGCACTTCGCGATGGTCGGCGACATCGTCGCCGTCGGTGTCTTTAAAGAACACGAGTTCGGTGCCGCAGGTCACGATCACGCCACCGTTCCAGAACTCGAAGCCGAGCGGATAGTGCGTATTAGCGAAGATGGTCCGCTTATCGGCGACACCGTCTTTGTCGGTGTCCTCGAAGATCATCAACGAGTCGTTCATCTTCTTCATCGGTTCCCATTTCGGGTAGGTGTTCCAGGACGCGGCCCAGATGCGGCCCTTGTTGTCGACCTGGAGCTGCACCGGGTTGGCGAGGTCAGGGAACATTTCCTCGGAAGCGAAGACGTTGAGTTTGTAGTCTTCCGGAATCTTCATCTTGGCGATACTTTCCTCCGGACTGAGGTATTTGACGTTGCCTTCTTTGCTGGCGTTCGAGCTGCGGCTACCGCCGCCGACGTTGGAGATCACCGGGATCGGTGCCGGCACGTTGCTGTCGTCCGGGGTGCAGTCGTCGCCTTCAGCTTTGGCCCAAACGCAGAGGTCGCGGTTGGCGGTCATCACGTCGAACATCTCGAGTTCGTGCATCAGCACTTCGCGGTTGGTCTGGTCATCAACGAACTTCAGCGTGGAGCGGCCGCCCCAGACATCGTTGCCGTCGGTGGCGCGGAAACGGTTGTGCCAGTGGATGTTTTTGTCGTGTACGTGTTTGCGCAATGGCTCGAGTTCGTCGGTGGCGACCACCGCCGAACCCAGCAGCGCCTCGGCAATCATTTCGGCGACGCGACGGTTGCCCTCTTCATTCAGGTGGACGCCGTTGATCGTGTAGTTTTCCGTGTCTTTCTCGAACAACTCGAGGGTCGGGCTGAACAAGTCGACGAAGGTCGCCCCGCATTGCTCGGCGGCCTTTTTCGTGGCCTGCGTATAAGCGGCGAGACGCGCGTTGTGCTCGGCCCCGTTGGGCAGGTTCGGGTCGTTCAAGTTCTCGAACGCGATCGGGCTAAACAGCACCGAACGCGCGAAGTCTTTCTGATCTTCCGCCTTGGTGCCGCGGTAGCGGTTCACCAGACTGACCAAACGGTCGCGGTAGCTGTCGGCTTTTTCCACGCCATTCCAAGACTCGTTGTAGCCGAAGAAGTAAAAAATCGCGGTCGGCTTGACGATGCGCAGGTAGTCTTCCATCGGGATGAAGCCTTTGCTGCGCGGCATCTTGTCGACGGTGTCGCCGGGGAAACTCATGTTGCGGAAGGCAACTTTTTTGCCGGCCAAACCGCTCTGCAAAACCGTCTCGAACCAAGCGTCGTGCTGGAAGCGGTCGGGCAGCCCGTTGCCAACCATGGCGACCACATCGTTCTGCTGGAAGGCGAAAGGCATCGGGTCTTTGTAGCCGGCCGGCACGTCCACGAGTTCGGCGGAGGAACTGTTGTCGTCCGACGGGCCGCGGTACGCGCGGCCTTTCTTCAGATCGCGATTCAGATATGAAACCTTGGTTTTGTTTTTTTGGAACTCGAGACGCACCACATTGGTCGGCGCTTTCACTTTGGTTTGTTTGAGGACTGGTTTGCGCTTGGCATCGAGCAGTTTGAGCGTGAACCCGTCGAGACGCCCCTCAAGACCGTCACCGCGGTTCCAGATATCGACCCGCTGGATGTCCACCGCCTTGCCGAGGTCGAGTTCCCACCAAGGGTTCTTTTGGGGGGAAGTGTGGGTTTGGCCGTCGCTTCCGTAAGCGGATTCTTTGTTGCCGTCCATGGCCCGTTTCGGGTCACCATTGGAGGAGGTCGAAGACTGGGTGGCCTTGCCTTGGGCGGCAACGTTCTTGCCGTCGACGATGACTTCGACTTCGGCGAGCGTGAGGATCCGGTCGTTGCCAGAGAGTTCGACGCGGACGAATTGCGCTGTCTCGGCCCAAACCGAAGGAAGGCAGGTGGCAGTGAAAAGAAAGGCAATACAAATCAAAGGGAATCGAAACATGGATGGACCTAGTGGTGTTTAAATTTGGACGGCTAGTATAAGACCGGAGTTCATAGTTTGGCCAATCAAATCGTGCCATCCGATGATATTGACCTAGATACGTGCCATCCGTGGCCACTTGGACCAGGAACCGCCTTTCGAATAGACGAATTGGAAGGTACCCGAATTTTCAGGGTACCTGTCGGGCGGTCTAGCAGGCCGTTGAAAAACTCGGATCGGGTAAAAACGGATTCATTTCGCCCCCAGCCTGCTAGTCCGCAGCCTGAAGGGTGGCTCCTTCCAGTTTTTTTGCCACGGCGGTCAGTAACTCGGTGCGACGGAAGGGTTTGGAGAGCAGCGGTTGGTGCCGGAGGAGTAGTTCCGCGCCCTCCGCTTTGCGGTCCGCATAGCCAGACATGAATAGGACCGCCCCGTTTTCATACTTCTTCAAGTAGGCTTCAGCCACGATCCAGCCGCTCGCTTTCGGCATGACAACATCCGTTACCAACAGGTCGATGATGCCGGGACAGCTGGTGACAAACTCGGTGCCGCTTTCACCATTGTCCGCTTCAAACACGTGGTAACCAGCCCGGGCCAGCGCGGTCACCACCATCGCTCGAACGGCTGGTTCATCTTCGACCACCAAGATCGCCGCACCGGAGATTTCTGGCAGCAGGCTATTTCTCGGAGGGAACTTCACGGTCGTTTTGCTCTCGGCCAACGGAAGGCGAATGGAAAAGCAACTTCCTTTCCCGACCTCGCTGACCACCGATAGATGTCCATCGTGTTGGTCGATGATTGCGTATACCGTTGCCAGCCCAAGACCGGTTCCCTTGCCCACCTCCTTCGTGGTGAAAAAGGGATCAAAGATTCGTTTTTGCGTGGCCTCATCCATCCCGCTGCCATTGTCGGATACGCTGACCTTCGCGTAGAGCCGATTGTCGGCAGACTCCTCGATTTCGATATCAATCCTGATCTGACCTCCAGCGGGCATCGCATCACGGGCATTGACGATGAGGTTCATTAGCACCTGATCAAATTGTCCTCGATCGATGAAAATGCGGGCGTCTTCCGGACCAAGATGGACCTGCAAATCGATGTGCTCGCCAATCACCCGCCGCCACATTTTTTTCGCGTTCAGAATCGATTCGTTCACATAAACTACGCGTGCCTGCACCTCTTGTTTTCGACTGAATGATAAGAGCTGTCGGGTCAGCTCCGAGCCGCGTTGACCGGCCATTAGAATCGTTTCCAGATCCTCTTTGTCTGTGGCCGTATCAGCCCGGTCCAACAGCTCTTCGCTGTAAAAGTTTATGATCGTCAGGATGTTATTGAAATCATGCGCAATGCCGCCTGCCAATTGTCCGACGGCTTCCATCTTCTGCGCGTGGCGCAACGTCTCTTCCAAATCGTGCTTGGCCTGTTCTGCTGCCACGCGTTCGCTGATGTCACGAACTTGAGCGATCATCAAATTTCGGCCCAATTTGTCTTGATAGAAATTTGCGGAAATTTCGGCAGGAATCAAACGTCCTGATTTGGTCAGGCAGCTCAGTTCGGTGGTAGATGCGCCTCCATGCACCGTCGCCTGCTGGGCAAACAACATCAGTTGATCCATCTCCTCCGGATGGACGTCAGAAATGGCCATGCCGATGAGTTCCTCACAGGAATAACCGAGGAGAGCACAGGCGCTGGGACTGACGTCGAGAATCAGATCCTTTGCGGGTTCGACAAGAAACACCGCGTCACGCGCGTGCTCGAAAATCATGCGGAACCGTTGCGCACGTTCAGCAGCTTCCTTCGGACAATGTTGCTCAGGCAACTTTTCTATATCTTCTGCCATAACGACCAATTACACAGGAATTCCCCATGTGCAACCCCACTCGACGATGTTCGTTTCGCCCGTCGTTGGCATCTGGTTTGTGAGCGTCC
>Ga0209186_1000927_pt1 | contig 22557 bp, 25 predicted proteins | sample SidtaG_FD_187426 | JGI IMG/M metagenome (GOLD analysis project Ga0209186, IMG submission 187426) | Marine algal microbial communities from Sidmouth, United Kingdom - Sidmouth_Male2 metaG (SPAdes) (version 2) | ecosystem: Host-associated > Algae > Red algae > Unclassified | place: Sidmouth...
CCCGCCGCGCGGTGTCCGACTTCGTCGTCCAAGGCTATCGAGCCCGCTAGCGACACAGCTCCTGCTCGAAGAGCTCGCCGTCGTTGGTCACGGTGCGGGTCTCGAAGTCGTAGCAGTTCGCGCTCTCTGTCGGAGTGTAGCTCATGTAGTAGTCAGCGCCCTTATAGCGGTAGGCCATCATTCGCTCGCCGGCATCGATCTCGGTGAAGACGAGGTCCTCGACGCCACCACTTGGCGGTCGGCCGGCCTCGGGGCCTCGGCCCCCTTCAGCGGGCGACAGGGGCCGCACACGAGGAAGGTTGTCGAAGTCGGTGACGACACCCATCAGGCACTGCACGATGTAGGGCGCGTTTGTCGAGCTATGGTAGCGATAACCGAACGTGTCGTCGGGCTGACCGTTACACAGGTCCAGCTCGCCCGCCGCTATGACCGAGCCGTCAGGATTGGTGTCGCCGTAGATCGGGAACCCGTCGAACGCCCAGCCGATGATAGGGTTCGCGTCGGCGTTCGCCATACGCTCGATCATGCAGCTCGGTCGGGTGTGATAGTGATAGTCGTCGCCACGCCCGGCATGTCCGCCGCAAACATCCAGCTGGCCAGTCTGCACGGTGTCGTGCTGCGCCTGATGATGGGCGAGATCCGCCTGGCTCATCTCGCCACCGCCGGTGTAGTCGTAGATAGGCACGCCGTTGACCGCGACGCCAAGGGCCGCATCCCGGGTGAGGGGTTCGGACGCGAGCTCTGGCGAAAGGATGATCGGCGCAGAGTATTCCGCTGGAACGGGCACTTGCTCGTTCGTGCCGACGATGCCCGTCATCTTTTCGTGTGGCGGGTAGGTGTCGGAGGTGATGAGCGCGTGGCTGTCGGTGCAGGTGACGGAGACACGGTCGTCGAACTCAGCCTCCGTAACCGAGGCAGCGACGGCGCTGCAATGTTCATCATGTGCAAAGATCGGAGTCGCGTACGCGACGCCGATCAGAGTGAGGGCGAAGGCCATCGTCGGCAGTTCCATGGCGTGGCTTGTCATCGTCTTCATTCGACCGTCAGGCGGCAGAGGACGGTGTTGCTCTGTTCCAGATCCGGGCCCCAGACGAGCTCGGCGCCGTCCACCCAATCGATCCGGTCGTAGCCGTCCTTGGGACTAACATCACGTTCCGAATAGACGGTCGCCGCGGGCCAGCTGGAGGCGTCGAATCCGGGTAGATCCCACCCTTCCGGCTCGTCGAGGGCCTCGAAGGCACAGGCGCCCTCGCCCGCGACCGGGTTCGTCTCGCTCTCGCAGGACTTGTCGAGCGGCGCGGAGTGAATGACAAGGCAACGCCAGGCCGCGTCGCTTACCGCGGCCGTCGCACCACGCGAGTCCATGATCTGCACGATGACGCCGCCATCCCCCATCTGCTGACGCCGCGTGCCGATGTACTCCAGCCCGGTATCGTTCTCTTTGAAGTCCTTGGCGACGAGCCCGATCACGAAGGGGCGCTCCGCCTCGAAGGCAAAGCTCTCGGCGTTGAAAGATCGCTCGGTCGTAATGGGCACGCTGTCCTCGGCAACTTGTTCGGCATCAATGCGCATCTCGAACCAGTTGTCAGACCAGACATCGGCGGAGAAGGTCTCGGCCGAGACGGTCATGCTCGACAGTGCGAAAAGACAGAGCGCGGTGGTGAAACGGATCATGTGGTGCTCCTGCCGGGGGGTCAAGGGGAATCGAGGATATAGGTGTAGCTGTGAAAACCCAGGGAACGCGAGTACGGTAACGAGTAGGAGATGGCAACGCCATCCTTGTCAGCGTTCTGTACAACTGTCGTACGTGTCTTGCTCGGGGTGTCGTCATGCACGGGCACAGAAGATAGGCCATCACTGTGCAACCAATGTGCAAGCAATTCACAGCGAAAAGCGATTAGCTCGGTACACGCACCGCTTCACGCACGACCCTACTGTCCGCATCCACGTCTCGTCGGTCGTTGATAGCCGAGCCGGAGACGGGGCTCAGAAGCTGATCAGGTGAAGGCTGAGTTCGACCTGACACTGATCACGAGGCAACGCTCGCGGATAACGGGCGACCGCGAGCGGTCTCGTGCGTACGCTGATCTCGTGTCAGGAGTAAGCGATCACGTCCGATGAAGAACATCAATCTCAGCGCCAACGAGGCTCTTCTGGAGGCTGCACAACTGCGTGCCGCGTCGGAACGAACGACGCTGAACAAGCAAGTTCGACAGTGGATCCGAATGTACGCTCGTCACGAGCAGCGGAAGAAAACCTCCACGGAGACGATCGCGGAGCCCGGGAAAAGGTTGCATACGCAAGCGCGTCGTTATTCTCGGAAAGAAGTAAACGAATGCTGAGCACTTTCTCGTCACGAACAACCTGATTTGTCTCTTCGACGAAACTGACGAAGAAAAGAGCCGGACGGCGACCTCTCTGGAGGAGAGAAGTCTCGCCGAAGGCAGCGGTTGCATTAGCTGTCAGGTCGTACAAGACTCGATCAACGTGTTGACGCGCACCTCGCTGGCACAACGGAAATCTCTCTGGCGTGAGTGGGCACAAGCTCGCTCGTTCCGTCGGCGCACCCGGCCATGCAGGCATCGACCGATCTCGTCGCCCGGGCGGCGGCCGGAGACGCTGCCGTCTATGGCGTCAACACCGGGTTCGGCAAGCTGGCCAGCATCAAGATCGCACCGGCTGATACCGAAGCCCTGCAACGCGATCTCGTTCAGACAAGCGACCGCGCCATGGCCTCGAGCCACGGCCAATCGGCGATGGCCTCGGAGCGCGTCAGCTTGGCGGAACCATTTCGCTGGGCTGAATACGGTGCAATGAATCTTCAACTGAACCATGAGCACGAAAATTGCGTACACTGATCTCGTGTCAAGTATAGAGTGCCTCGTCTGATGAAGAACATCACTCTCAGCGCCGACGAGGCTCTTCTGGAGGCGGCACGCCAGCGCGCTGCATCGGAGCGAACGACGTTGAACGAGCAGTTTCGACAGTGGCTCCGGGTCTACGCTCGTCATGAACAGCGGACGGAAAACGCCATGGAGACGATCGCGGAGCTCAGGGAGCGGTTGCATACGCGAGGGCGTCGTTTTTCTCGGGAAGAAATGAATGAGCGCTGATCACTTTCTCGACACGAACATCCTGATGTATCTTTTCGACGAAACTGACGAAGAAAAGAGCCGGACGGCGACATCATTGGTGGAGAGAAGTCTCGCCGAGGGCAGCGGTTGCATTAGTTGGCAGGTCGTACAAGAATCGATCAACGTGTTGACACGCAAGCTTGCCGCCACTCCCGAAGACGCCAAGCGCTTCCTGGACACGGTGCTGCAGCCACTATGGCTTGTATACCCGAGCGGCTCGCTTTATCGAAATGCCCTCGATGTACGATCGCGATATCGATTCGGTCTGTACGACAGTCTGATCGTGGCCTCCGCTCTCGAGGCTGGCTGCCACATCCTGTTCAGCGAGGATCTTCAGGACGGCCAGACCATCGGCAATCTCACGATACTGAACCCTTTGAGCAGTTGATGAGCTTGCACGAAGGACGCTCACCCCGGAGCGTTCTGAATGGGAATCGTGCTCATGACCGGGTCCACCACGCTGGCACAGCCGAAATCTCTCAGGCTCGATGGGAGTACAAGTTTGCATCGACACCGTGCCGGACATCAAGAGTGTCGATCTGCGCCGCGACAGCGCAAACGAATGGCTGGTTCGCAACAAGCCGTACAGCAAGTGCGACGTCAGGTTCTACGCCAGGACGGCGGACGAGCAGGATGCGACGCTGCGCTGAGCGGAGCGCACACGTGCGAACCTGCCGATACCCGCTCACCTGCCATCGCTAGTCACCGACGGCAAAGCAGAGGTCCGGCAAGATCCGCTGGCGGGACCGTCACACATATCTCACCGCAGACTCTCGAGTGCCCGTTCGAGCCGTTTTCCCGTATCGTCCAGATGCCGTTGCATGGCTTTCTCCGCTCCACGCTCGTCACGCTTGGCAATGGCCTTCCAGATCGTCTGGTGAAACGGCATGGACGCCTCATTGATGCTGGACTCGCGATTGGTCAGTCGGATACTGATCAACAGAGCCGAATAGATCACGCCTTCGAGTGACAACAGGAAGTCGTTGCCGGCGGCTTTGAGTATGGTCGCGTGAAAGCGTGCGTCCGCAACGACGAATGCCTCCACCGACCCCTGCGCCGCTTGCATGTCCTGTAGGGCGGTTTCTATCTCGTCAAGCGATGATTCGCTTGCCCGCCTGGCAGCCCAACCCGCAGCCTTGGGTTCGAAGACACGCCTGAATTCGATGAGCTGCTTGAGGTATTCAGCGCTGGGCCTGGCCGATAGATGCCAGGCCAGCACATCGTCATCCAAAAGGCCCCAATGCTCTCGCGAGCGAACCCGTGTGCCGATGCCACGTCGCGCCTCGAGCAAACCCTTGCCCACGAGAATCTTGACGGCATCCCGGATGACCGAGCGACTCACCTTGAAGCGCTCGGCGAGCGCGGCCTCGTCGGCAATCAGGCTGTCGATCTCGTGGCGGCCAGACACGATGTTCCGGCCCAGCTCGCGAGCGACCTGCGTACCGAGGCTGGGCGTCATGCCGGACTGCCGCTTGAAGTCGTAGAACTGCTGTTCGCTCATGAGGCGGAAGATGCGCGGTCCGGGACGAAAGCGTATCAGACGTTTCTCGATTCGAGATCACGTCATTCGAACGAGCGGTCGGCCCGCGATGCGAGCCAATGTGCGGCATTTTACAAGGCGCTGGCAAGTTCAGGTACTTCAACCTCTGCCGCCGCAAGCAACAAGTCTTCACCGACACGCACGGCAGCGCCCGGGTAGCTGGTGTCGTGCCCGTTCCCTTCGATGAAGTGACCGTCATCCGCCTGCATCGCGAGTGCGGCGTCAATGAAAGTTCGGGCCTGGTCCAGAGCGCGCCTCCCGCATCGTCGATGAAGTCTTCCTCGTAGGAGCTCGATGACCTTCCGCGTCGCCGTCGAGGCGGTTTGCACTCACCGGATTTCACCCCACCTTACTTAGGCAACTTTACTCACTCGCGCCGGAGCCACCGTTCATGGACCCCAGAAAGATTCTCGAAGGCTTGCTCGAGCAGTCTCAGCAAGCAACCCGTGCCGGCATTCAGATCGCCGAGGAACGGAAGGTCATCCCGCCGGCCGGTGACGAACGGACTGCCATGCTGAAAGGCGCGGGTGCGGGTGCCTTGGGAGCAGGTGCCATCGCACTCCTCTTCGGTAGCAAGGGCACGCGGAAATTCGCCAAGAAGGCTGCCAAGCTCGGTGGCACAGCCGCCCTCGGTGGTCTTGCCTACAAGGTATACAGCGACTGGCAGGCTCAACAACAGCAAGCTCAACAGACGAACCCGCCAGCAAGCCCCGCCCCGCGCCAATTGGGCGCAGACACAGCGTCTCCGTCATCGTTGAACCTCGGTCAGTTCGACATCGGCACACCGATCAACACACTGGAGCCTGCACCTGCAACCGAGCGCAGTGAAGCCTTGATGCAGGCCATGATCACCGCGGCACGTGCCGATGGTCACGTCGATGAGGAAGAAATGGACCTGATCAGCCGTCAAATCGACAATCTCGGCCTCGAGCAGGACGTCACCCGCTTCCTGCTCTCTGAAATGAGCAAGCCGGTCGATGTGAATCGCATCGCGGCGCTGGCCGATACGCGCGAGACCGCGGCCGAACTCTATATTGCCTCGGCAATGGTCGCGGATGCAGACGATCCTGCAGGTCGGAACTACCTCGATTCACTGGCCCGTGCGCTGGAACTTGACCCCGTTGTGGTGCAGCAACTCGAAGCGCCATTGCAGGTCTGATTCAAACCTGCGCCAGACAAGGCCAAGCCAGCCAGACCGGGCCGTCAATGGTCCATATCCGCCAGTGCAGGTGGTACCCTCATTCCCATGATCGATTGGTCCTCATGTGGTGCAGTGGAACGGAAAACCGAGCGCGTCAGCGGTGCATGGGTATTCCGGGGAACTCGTGTGCCCGTATCGGCGCTCTTCGAGAACCTTGAAGATGGAGCACCAATTGATGATTTTGTCGAATGGTGTACGGGAATCACCAAGGAACAGGTAAGAGAGGTCCTCGAGCAAATGGCGCGGAGCGCAGCGGCGTAGCTATTGCGCGTCCTCTTCGATCAAGGAACGCCAGCACCACATCGGCAGGTCGCCGGAATTGGGCGAGAGGCGCGACAATCGCGAAGTGCGCAGACCCGGCTAGTACCGGGTCCGCGCACGTCGTCATGCCACTCGAAAAACTCAGGTCGCTAGCGGCTGTGGCTGCATGTCGGCCTTGTCGATGCCGGCAACCCGGTTTGGCGCCGTCATCGCGTCGCGGCGGAAGGGATCACCAAGTTCCTGGTTCAGGACAACCTCGATAAACGTCGTCACGGTGTCGTTCATCTGCTCGTCGACCGCCTTTTCGAGTGCCTCGGTCAGTTGCTCCATGCCGCGCACCTGCACACCTTTGAGTCCACAGGCATCGGCGATCTTTGCGTATTCGACGCCGAGGTTCAGTTCGGTGCCGACAAAGTTGTCCTGGTACCAGAGCGTCGTGTTGCGTTTCTCGGCGCCCCACTGGTAGTTTCGAAAGATCACCATCGTGATGGCTGGCCAGTCGCCACGCCCACAGGCTGTCATCTCGTTCATCGAGATGCCGAAGGCACCGTCACCGGCAAAGCCGACCACGGGCAGGTCCGGTCGGCCAACCTTGGCACCGAGAATGGCGGGAAAACCGTATCCACAAGGACCAAACAGACCCGGCGCCAGGTACTTGCGTCCTTCTTCGAAGGTCGGATAGGCGTTGCCGATCGCGCAGTTGTTACCGATGTCGCTCGAGATGATGGCTTGCTTGGGGAGCGCGTCCATGATGGATCGCCACGCCTCTCGCGGGCTCATTCGATCAGGCTCACGCGTGCGAGCGCGTTCGTTCCAATCGGTACCCGGATCGTCGTTCTCGTGATCCATGGCCGCAAGCTCTTGCGCCCAGCGGGCCTTGGTCTGTCGAATCTCGTCGACTCGAGCATCCCGACCTGCATTACCGGCGTTACCGCCGAGTTGCGCCAGAAGCTGTTCGGCGACGCGCTTGGCGTCACCTTGAATCGCGACGTCGACCTTCTTGGTCAAGCCGATGCGATCGCTGTTGATGTCCACCTGGATCAACTTGGCCGCTTTCGGCCAGTAGTCGATTCCGTAACCCGGCAAGGTCGAGAACGGGTTCAACCGCGTGCCGAGGGCAAGCACCACATCAGCCTTGGAGATGAGCTCCATGGCCGCCTTCGAGCCGTTGTAGCCGAGTGGGCCGACGGCCAGCGGGTGCGAACCCGGGAACGCGTCATTGTGCTGGTAGTTGCAGGCGACCGGCGAGTCGAGCTTTTCGGCCAATGCAGCCGACGCCCCTATACCACCTGAGAGGACGACACCTGCACCGTTGAGGATCACCGGGAAGCTGGCGTCTGACAATAACGCTGCCGCGGCGGCAATCGCCTGCTCGCCACCTGACGGGCGCTCGAGCCGAATGACCTGCGGCAATTCGATGTCGATGACTTTCGTCCAGTAATCGCGCGGAATGTTGATCTGCGCCGGCGCCGAGCCGCGCACCGCTTTCTCGATCACGCGATTGAGCACTTCAGCCATGCGCGATGGATCACGGACTTCTTCCTGATAGCAGACCATGTCCTCGAACAACTTCATTTGCTCGATTTCCTGGAAGCCGCCCTGTCCGATGGTGCGGTTTGCCGCCTGCGGCGTGACCAGCAACAAGGGTGTGTGGTTCCAGTAAGCGGTCTTCACCGGCGTGACGAAGTTGGTGATGCCGGGCCCGTTTTGCGCGATGGCCATCGACAGTTTGCCCGTGGCACGTGTGTAGCCATCGGCCATCATGCCGGCGTTGCATTCGTGTGCGCAGTCCCAGAACTTGATACCCGCCGACGGGAAAAGGTCCGAGATCGGCATCATCGCCGAGCCGATGATACCGAAGGCGTGCTCGATACCGTGAATCTGGAGAACCTTGACGAAGGCCTCCTCTGTGGTCATTTTCATCGCGCGATCCCTCCCGGGAAAGTGTGTTTGACGTCAAGACACGACGTGTCGCTGACATGCAGCCCGTGCAACCGACCCAACGATGACGCTGGTGTCGCATTCTGCGGCGCAAGATAATCGATCCTGCGGGATGCGATCACAACCAGCAGCGATACAGGGTTTGATCCAGCGTTTCCGATCCAGCGGGTTTTATCCACCGGGTTTGATTCACCAGGGATTGATCCAGCAAGAGAGATGACCCAGCAACCGTTGAAAGTTCCGGTAGAGCTGATCGGCCGCGTCGTTACTGGCCGAGATCCATATGCCGGTTGACGTCCTTGTAGAGGAGGTAACGAAATCTTCCCGGTCCGCCGGCATAGCAAGCCTGCGGGCAGAACGCCCGTAGCCAGATGTAATCCCCCGCCTCGACCTCTACCCAGTCCTGATTCAGTCGATAGACGGCCTTGCCCTCCAGCATGTACAGCCCATGCTCCATGACGTGCGTTTCAGCGAAAGGAATACTTGCGCCCGGCGCAAAACTCACGATATTCACGTGCATGTCATGACGGATATCGAGTGGGTCGACGAATCGGGTGGTCGTCCAGGCACCCTCCGTATCGGGCATCGCGACCGCGTCGACAGCGGACTCATGCGTGACGAATGTCGCCGGCACGTCGATTCCCTCGACAACGTCATAACGCTTTCTCAGCCAGTGAAACCGTGCTGCATCAGTGCCTCTGTTGCAGAGTGACCAGCGCGTTCCCGGCGCTATCCAGGCATAAGCACCCGTGGCGAAAACCTGCGCCTCACCCTCGATGGTCAGTTCGAGCTCACCATCCACGACGAAGAGCACGCCCTCGGCAGCCGGATTCGACTCCGGACGCTCGCTTCCACCGTTGCTCGAGACCTCCATCAGATAATGGGAGAACGTCGTCGAGAAGCCTGACATAGGCCTTGCCAGCACCCACAGACGCGTGTTTTCCCAATGCGGCAGCAGACTGGTGACGATATCGGTCTGCACGCCGCGCGGGATCACGGCATAGCTCTCCGTGGTCACCGCGCGCCCGCTGAGGAGTTCGTGCTGAGCGGGTAGCCCGCCTTGCGGTACGTAATAGCCCGCAGTGTGCTCGGGTGTGCTCATCGTCGATCTCCCCTGAGTTACGTCGACTCATTCACGTCGACGGCCTGTTACAGCTACCGCCCTTCGTCGTCCCGACCGTCCGACCCTGCGACCGTCGTGGCCGGTTGCGAGAGGTTCATGTCGCGCCCATTCTCTTCCTCAGCCACTTCGTGCGGAATCAGCAGATTCAGGATGATCGCGATCAGCGCGGACGGCAAGAGACCGGAGGTCATCAGCACTTTCAGGGTCGCGGGCAGATGCTGCAGTGCAGCCGGCTGGAGCTGAAGCCCGAGTCCCACCGAAAGCGCTATCGCGAAGATCATCATGTTGCGACGGTTCCAGTTGACGTCGGAGAGCATGCTGACACCCGCTGAGGCGACCATGCCGAACATGATGATCACGCCGCCACCGAGCACGGCAATCGGCATGCTCGATATGACGGCGCCGAATTTGGGCACCAGGCCACAGAGGATCAGGAACAGACCGCCGATGGTGACCACGTGACGGCTCATGACACCGGTCATCGAGATCAGGCCGACGTTCTGGCTGAAGGAGGTATTCGGAAGTGCACCGAACACACCCGAGACCGCCGTGCCGAGACCGTCGGCGAAGGTACCACCACTGATTTCCTTGTCGGTCGCTTCGCGCCCTGCACCACCCTTGGTGATTCCCGAGATATCACCGACCGTCTCGATCGCCGAGATACCAGCCATCAGACACATGCCGATGATGGCAGCGGCGTTGAATTCGATACCGAAATGCAGCGGATCGGGTGGCGAGAACCAGGCGGCACGACCAACGTTGTCAAAGCTCACCATGCCGAACAGGAACGCGACGGCATAACCGACCAGCAAGCCGATAAGCACGGCCGAAACCGACAACATGCCGCGAGCAAAGAACTTCAGCCCGAGCGTCGTCACGATGACGACGAGCGCGAGACCCCAATGCTTGATCGTGCCGTACTCCGGCGTGCCGATCAGCGGAACACCCCCGGCCGCATACTGAATGCCGACACCGACCAGGGCCAGTCCGATCATCAATACGATCAGCCCGGTAACGAGCGGCGGCAACCAGTGACGGATGCGGCCGATGACCGTTCCGAGGAAGAACTGGAAGATACCGCCGATAATGATTCCGCCCATCAGGGCAGCCATTCCGAACTGGATCGCGATCGGGATCATGATCGGAATGAAAGCAAAGCTCGTCCCCTGCACGATCGGCAGCTTGGCGCCGACCGGGCCGAGCGAGATGGTCTGGATCAGCGTCGCCAGGCCTGCAAAGACCATCGACATCTGGATCATGTAGATCATGTCGGATATATCGGCCGAACCGAAGCCGAAGCCCGCCGCGCCTGCGACGATGATTGCCGGTGTGACGTTACTGACGAACATCGCCAGAACGTGTTGTATGCCGAGCGGCGTTCCCTTGATGATGCCGGGGAAGAAGTTCGGATCACGCATCTGGGCGGGCGTCATTCCCGCTTCACTTCTAGCCATGGGCCGGTCCTTGGTTGTCGACGTGTCGGTCGGGTTGCTGGAATTGCTGAAGCTGGTGGAGCTGGTGGAGCTGGTGGAGCTGGTGCATACAGGATTGTCTGTCAGGAAACACCCGAGCAATGGCTACAGGGGCACAGGTCTGATGATCGGTTCGCACAATACGCTGTTCAGCGCGAACGCGGCCACTTTGATCAGCTCACGACGAACGCCTCGAGTCGCAGTTGCGCTATGCGGTCGATCTCGATGAGCGCGGTACGGAGCTCTGTCGCCGTATCGTTCGCAAGTCGTTGCTCGAAAGCGGTAAGAATGGTTTGCCGGTCCGCACCGCGCACAGCCATCACGAAGGGAAAGCCGAAACGCTCGTGATAGGCGGTGTTCGCGACCTTGAAACGCGCCAGTTCGTCGGCGCTGCAGCGATCGAGCCCCGCGCTGGCCTGCTCGCTGGTCGACTCGTCAGTGAGGTTTCCGTCACGCGCTGCCTGCCCGACAAGATCCGGGTGCGCACGAACCAGAGCAAGCTTTTCGTCCTCGCTGGCAGCGGCCAATGTCTCGGCGAAAGCCCGGGCTAGCGCACGTGCTTCGTCGACCGAGCGAATCTCGCCCGCGGGATCACGTCCCGCACTCATCAGGAACGTCGGCAGTGCCTCTCTTTCCAGCGTCCGCTCGGCAACCCAGGGAGAGTGTTCGTAGATGCCGGCAAACTGCTCGACAAACCGGCTTCGGTCCAGCTTGCTCATGCCTTCTCCGCTCCTCTCACGTGCGCGAATGCCGCATACAGATCGCCAGGAATGCGTTCATCCACCAGATCGAGCTTGTCTTCGATGTGCTGAAGGTGTCGATCCATGATCGCCCGGGCTTCCTTCACGTCTCCACGCTTCATCACCTCGACGATGTCGAAATGTTCCTGATGTGAGCAAAGCGTGTGGTGCGGCGTCTGATACATCGAGATGATCAACGACGTCTGCGGCACCAGCTCCTTGAGATAGCCCATCAGGGTGGCGTTCCCGGACAAGGCAGCCAGCCGGATATGGAAGTCTCCGGAGAGGCGCAATCCCGCTCCTCCATGCTGCCGTCTCACTTCGTCGCGTTCATCCTCGACGCAACGCTTGAGTATTTTCAGCGATTCGGCCGTCGCTGCCTGCGTCGCCTCGGCGATCACGGCACCTTCGATGAGCCTGCGCACGGACAGGATCTCGCGCGCCTTGCCGGGATCCGGACGAATCACGGTGGCTCCGCGGTTAGGCTGGATATCCACGATGCGGTCGTGAGAGAGACGCAACAGCGCGCGCCTGACGACGGTTCGACTGACCGCGAAGATGTCTGACAGCTCGTCCTCCTTGAGCTTCACGCCGGGATTCAGCCTCCGGTCGAGGATGGCGTCGAGCACTTCGTTGTACAGCCGCTGATCCTGCGTTGCGGGTACATCGCCGCTCCGTAGCGGTGTCGACTGGCCGTGCGCTTCGCCCGCTTTCGCCTTGCTTTCTGACTTGACCACTGTGGAAAATCGTAATCTCCTGTGTACACAAAGATTGTATACGAAATTGCCACAATGCACGCGAGTCAGCGCATACGAAATGTCGACGGGAGATGAACTCAAACGACAGACGCTGGCATTTCCGCTTTGCGTCGGCGAGCACTTCTCAGCACGAAGAGGTTGCCGGCGAGGGCGAATGAAACACCCAGGACGGCGAGTGGCGTCCAGGCGTAACCTTCAAGCACGGTAGATAGCAGCAAGGCGAACACAGGGAACATCACCGTTGCATAGCCTGCCCGGCCGGCACCGATACGGCGGATAAGATTGAGATAGGCCCAGAAGGCCAGCACGGTCGAGACAAGCGTCAGGAACAAGAGCGATACGGTGTACCCCGGCGCCGTATCGTAGACAAACGGCAGGCCTGCCACGCTGGCGACGACTGCGCTCCATAATGCGCCGTAGCTCATGCCCCAGGCCGACGCCGACATGACCGGGACGGCAAGGCCTTTCATCGCCTGGCTTATCTGGTTACCGATACAGAACGAGAGCGTTCCACAGACACAGAGCAGAAGACCGAGCCACCCTGCGCTACTCCCCTTGAGCGTTGGCCAATAGAGCAGCACGATGCCGAGCACTCCAAGCGACGCGCCGAACCAGCGCCGTGGACCCGCGAAGTCACCGCGCAATGCACCGATTCCGAGGTTGACGATCGAGGCGAGCGAGAACACGACTGCCAGCAAGCCAGACACGAGCATCGTGGAGGCATAGTAGAAGAAGATGAAGTTCGTCGAGAACAGGAATACACCCAGTAGCGCGAATGCGCCATGAACACGCAGAGTGAACCTGAGTCTGCCGCCAGACAGCGCAACGAGCATGAACATCAACAAGGCAGCTAGGGCAAAACGCCAGCAAATGGATACCGGCGGGGCGACCGTGTAACTCGAGTTGAGTTTCAGCGCATACCACGATGCTGACCAGGAAAACACCGTTGTGGCGTAGAGCACGAGATCACGTCGTGTGAACGGCGCCTCTTCGACTGTGGAGTCACGAACGTCGATGTCAGTCGTTGCCTGAAAGACCGTGCAGGAACCGACAAGGGGACTGGATGAAAGTCGTCATTCCGGCCGGGAGTGCCATCCTGTACTCATGGCAAGACAAGATGCTGTGAACATTCAATCGCTATTTATTGTTCACAGCATATAGTATTTTTGTGAAACAATCATGATCCATTAATACAACGACTATCCTGGATCAATCCGGCCAGTCGATCATCCGACCAGGAGCATTTCCATGGCCACCTGTCCACCCATGCACTGGATACCACCCACGGCAAACCCGGAGCAGACATCGAGTTGACCGTTTACCGCGTCGACAGGGAACATCGCGAGAAGCTCGTCTCTGCGCGCACCAACGCTGATGGTCGCGGTGACGAACCCCTGCTGAGTGGCCCGGCCTTTGCGCGAGCTGAGTACGAAATCCATTTCGCTGTCGGCTCCTACTTCGAACGGCTGCGTAGCGACGATGTCGAGTCGAATGCCACTAACCCCATCACGGCAGAAGCACCTCGATTCCTCGATACTGTCGTGATCCGGTTTGGCGCGTGTGGCGCCGACGAGCCCTGTGCTGAGCACTATCATGTGCCCTTGCTCGTGTCGCCTTACGCCTATTCCACCTACCGCGGGAGCTGATCGCATGGAAGCCTACATCGTCGAATGGCTCAGCTTGTTTGGCCGGTGGATTCACCTGATTACCGGTATTGCCTGGATAGGCGCTTCATTCTACTTTGTCTGGCTCGACAACAATCTCGAGGCACCCGCGGATGCGAGCGATCGAGAACGCGGCGTCGGTGGCGAACTCTGGGCCGTGCACGGTGGTGGATTCTACAACGCCCAGAAATATGCCAACGGCGTCCCCACCATGCCGGGCAACTTGCACTGGTTCAAGTGGGAGGCCTACACGACGCTGATAACCGGCGCCTTCCTGCTGGCGCTGATCTACTGGTATCAGGCCGAGATCTACTTGATCGATCCGAGCGTCATGGCGCTGTCAAAACCCGTTGCGATCGGACTCGGTGTGCTTGTCCTTGTCGGCGGATGGCTGGGCTACGACGCACTCTGTCGTTCCAGATTCGGGCAGAACGAGAACCGCATGGCGGTCATACTCGTCGTTGCCCTGACCGTTGTCGCGTGGGCTCTGTGTGCAGTTTTCAGCGGCCGCGGTGCCTACATGCACTTCGGCGCGATGCTCGGCACCATCATGGTGGCCAATGTGTACTTCGTCATCATGCCGGGGCAGCGCGCCATGGTCGCGGCCACGGAGAAGGGCGAACAGCCCGACCCCGCCCACGGGCTTCGTGCCAAGCAGCGTTCGGTACACAACACCTACTTCACGCTTCCCGTACTGTTCGTCATGATCAGCAACCACTACGCAATGACCTGGGGCCATGAGTACAACTGGCTGATCCTGATGGCGATGTCGGTTGCTGGCGCCCTGATTCGAGTGCATTTCGTCCAGGCTCACTTCGGCAAACCCAGCCCGGTTCCGGCAGGCGTCGCCGCCGTGCTCCTTGCCGGGGTCGTGTTTGCGATCGCACCTCGCCCAACGGCATCGGCCGACCCGGCCAGCGCGGCGGCCGACGGTGACACCGCCACTCAAGTCTCTCTGGTGGAAGCCCATGCCATCGTCGTCGAGCGATGTGCGAGCTGTCATGCCGAAGCGCCGGCGCACCCTGGTTTCGCAGCGCCGCCCCAGGGAATTGTGCTCGAGACCGAGGCACAGACACTTGTCCAGGCTGCCGCCATTCACCAACAGACTGTCGTCACCAAGGCCATGCCGCTCGGCAACCTCACGGGTATCACGGACAAAGAACGGGCAACCCTTGATCGCTGGTTCCGAGCGGGCCCCGTGGCCGGCGCGGAATGATGATGGCGGATGTCATCATCGAAGGTCTGACGGCACGCGCCTTTCGTCCCTACGGCGAAGTCATCGAGATTGCCGGCCCACCGAGCGTGACGATCAACCGCGGAAAGTGCGGGCGCCATCATGATCTCGCCGCCATCGATATCGTCGATGGTACTGCAGGCATCAGCCTGTTCGATGGCACCCCCTATTCGCTACCGCTTACCCTGGATCTTGTCGAGCGGCACCCCCTCGGCAGTCAGGCGTTTCTGCCTATGTCGGACAAACCCTTTCTCGTCATCGTGGCAGATGATGAAGAAGGATTACCGGTACGCCCCCGTGCGTGGCTGACCAACGGACAACAAGGTGTTAACTACAAACGTGGCACCTGGCACGGTGTGTTGACACCGCTTGCCACACCCGCGCGTTTCACGGTCATCGACCGGATCGGGGGTGGTAGCAATCTCGAGGAAGCGGTACTTTTTCCAGCCTTTCGCATCGTTGACGCTAACGGACTTGTCGGAGACTCATCCGCATGAATGACTGCTACCCGCGAGATCTTGTCGGCTACGGCCAGCGCACACCTGCTGCCGATTGGCCGGACGACGCGGCCCTCGCCTTGCAGATCGTGCTCAACGTCGAGGAAGGTGGCGAGAACAATATCCTCCATGGTGATGCCGCATCCGAAGCGTTCCTCTCGGAGATCATCGGTGCGGCCCCCTGGCCGGATCAACGGCACATGAACATGGAATCGATCTACGAGTACGGTTCGCGTGCCGGCTTCTGGCGACTGCACCGACTGTTTACCGAACGCGATATTCCCCTCACCGTGTTCGGCGTTGCCACGGCTCTCGCACGGGTGCCGGACGCCGTCGCCGCCATGCGTGAGGCGAGCTGGGAAATCGCGACCCACGGTCTCAAGTGGATCGACTATCGAGACTTCTCGATCGAGGATGAACGTGCCCATCTCGGCGAGGCCATTGCGCTGCACGAGTCGATCACCGGCAGCCTGCCCGCAGGCGCATACATCGGACGGACGTCGACACACAGCCAGGACCTTGTCGCCGAACGGGCGCACCTCGAGTACTCGGCGGACAGCTATGCGGACGATCTGCCCTACTGGCGCAGCTCGCCTTCCGGGCCGCAACTGATGGTGCCTTATACCCTGGACACGAACGACATGCGTTTCTCAAATGGACAGGGCTTTGCCAACGGCCATCAGTTCGAGCAACACCTCACCGACTCCTTCGACATGCTGTACGCCGAAGGCGTCGCCGGTGCACCGAAGATGATGTCTATCGGGCTGCACTCACGCCTTGTCGGTCGTCCGGGCCGGACCGCCGCGCTTGTCCGCTTCCTCGACCATGTGGCCGCGCACAAGCGCGTCTGGGTGGCGCGTCGGATAGACATCGCAAGGCACTGGCGGGAGACGCATCCTGCGCCCTGAACGCAGGCGATTTGTAAGCATGCAACCGTCAGCCAAAGTCCTTGACGAGCCCTAAAGATGCAGGATCACGAAATGCTTGGTCGCCGTCTCGGTGATTTCCCAGTAGCCTTCGAAGCCATCCGGAATGAGGAAGGCGTCTCCCGGTCCGAATTCCAGCCGATCCCCTGACAAGGAGATCAACGCGCCTCGGCCACTCAGGATAGAACAGAACTCGTCACGGTCGACGAAGGTTCGCCAACGACCCGGCGTGCTCGTCCAGGTACCGGCCTGCAAAGCGCCTGCCGCATTCGTGTAACGCGTCTGACTGGTGTGGTGTGGATCACCGTCGGTCACCCGATCAGGAAGATCGGCCAATCGACGATGTTCGGGTGCATCCATGTCGGCGACAAACGGAATCACCCGGATGGCGTCTGCCCGGCCTGTGCCGTTCGAAGAATCCGTTTCGTCGGCGCTCGTCCCGCTAGACTGGCTCGCGCTCATTGCCCTGCTCCGCCACTGGGCCCTGCTCCGCCATCGGTCGCGGGCACCTCATCCTGCACACGGCCCTTCTGACCGAGCTTCTCGTCATTGAACGCGTACCAGTAATACATCGCCCGCTGGCCGAGGCGACGAAACGGCGTGAGAATGCCGTGACTCGGCAACGGTGAGGTGAATATCGGCAGGTCGAAGGCCGCGGACTCTTCCCCTGCAACGAGCTGCGCCATGCGGCGCCCGGCCTGCGCCGAGTACATGACGCCATTGCCACCATAGCCCATGGCGTAGAAGACACTCTGACCGGGATCGGGGCAAAAGATGCGCGGCATCATGTCGTGACTGACGTCGACCCAACCCCACCATGAATAATCCAGATCGATACCTTCGAGCGCGGGAAACTTGCGCGCAAGCCCGGCACGCAGCAGGGCAAGGTGCTTGGGGTTCTCGGCATCGTCGCCGGTGACGGCACTGCGACTGCCTATCTGCACGCAGCCGTCAGGAAGCATTCGATAGTAGTGGCGCAGCACGCGGGTATCGGTCAGCGGCGACAACGTACCGAAGCCGCAGGCCTCCTTCTCATCATCTTCCAAAGGGCGTGTGACGATCGAATTCGAGAGGATCGGCATGAGCCGGTGCCGGGTCACGTGATTGAGACCGGGTGGCGTGTAGCCCGCGGTGGCAAGCGCCACCGACTTGGCTCGAACCACACCGCCCGGCGTGATCAGATGGTGTATGCCATTGACCCGCTCCCAGCCGAGCACCGGGCTTCCGGTGTGAACCTTCGCACCCAGCTTGCGCGCCAGACGCAGGTAACCGAAGGCGAGCTTCGCCGCATGTATGCAGGTGCCATCCGGCTCCCACATGGCGCCGCAGGCTTCCTGATCACGCACGTATTTCTCGTGCACCTCGCCACGCGAGAGAATGCGGGAGCCGTAGCCGAAGGTCTCGTTCAGCAACGCGCACTCCTTCTCGAGCCGTGGCATGGCACCGGGCTTGTGCGCGAGGTAGAGATGGCCGCCTTCCTGGGGCTCACAGTCGATCTCGTCACGCCCGATCAACTCGCGGAAGACTTCGAACGCCTCGGTCACTTCATCGTGCATGCGGCGCGCGACATCCACGCCCCAACGGGCAATCCACTCCGATCGCTTCAAGCGTCCCGAGGAAATCTGAGCCTGGCCGCCGTTACGCGTCGAGCAGCCCCAGGCGACGGTATTGGCCTCGAGGACGACGGCTTCGATACCATGGTTCTGCGCGAGGTGGATTGCACAAGACAGGCCGGTATAGCCTGACCCGATGATCGCGACATCGGTGTCGAAGTCCTCGGACACCGGCCCGTCGTCCGCGGGGGGTGTGCCTGCCGTACCGATCCAGTAGGTCGGCGCGTAGTCACGGTTGTGCCCCGGGCCCTTGTCGACGACAGGATCGTAGTGGGGGTCATAGCTCGACTTCGGCCAATGCTTGGGCCGGCGCACCTTGGGTGTCACCGCATCGGCGGCAGGAACGCTTTCTTTCTCGGCCGCGACGGCCTCTTCCGTTTCGCTCATCGTCTGTTATACCGTCAAGCTGTGCGCTGCTTGCGCAACGCTTGCTTGACGACGATCTGACCGTCGCGCAGCGTGAACAGGTCGGCCCCTTCGGCCTCGATTCTGTTGCCGTCCGCACCGGTACCGGAGAAGATCCACTCGGAAACAGCACGATCACCGTGCACGAAGTGATCGTGATGATCCCAATGGGCATCGGGCATTGCAGCCCAGACCCCCGAAAACGCCTTGGCAATCGCGTTCGCACCCTCGATCTTCGCGCCGAACACCTCTGGCCCGGCGACGGTGTAGAACACGCAGTCATCGGCAAAGTGACGCATTACCGCGTCGACATCATGGCGATTGAAGGCATCGAAGGTTGCCGCGAGGTCTTCGGGCGTCAGCGTTTTACTCATGGTGTTCAGGTCTCGACAGTGATCCGGCTTGCCGGAACAGCCCGGCGCAAGCAGGACGAGACCATAATATGAACACGTTCACGTCATCACGGCCAGCGACGATACTGTCGTTGATCCAGCGGGTGGAGCGTAGACCCGTTATCGACCCACCACTGCGCTCACCCGCCCATGAGCAGGGGCCGGTTCGACTGCTCGAACAGGTGTCGGGTCGTGCTGCCGAACAGCGACTCGCGAAGTCTGCTATGTATCCGGCAGCCGCTGACCAGCAGATCAGCATCGATGTCCCTGGCAAGCGCCAGTATCTCTTCACCGATCTCGAAGACGGAAACCGTACTTTGCGAGAGTTCGACGGCAACACCATGACGAGCAAGCGTGGCGGCCAGATCCTCCGCCATTCCGGCATCATGCGCGCGCTCCGACGGCGGTGGATTGAAACGATGGATACGGACGTGGGTCGCGAGCTGCAGTAGTGGCAGCGCATCAAAGACCGCACGGGTCGATTCGGCATTGCCGTTCCACGCCACGAGGACACGTTCGGTGGTGAATTCACGCTCACCGCCATCAGGTACCAGCAACACAGGACGCGCGGTCGCGCCGACGACATGTTCGCCCAGATGCCAACCGGACCGTCCGGCTTCGCGCGCATGCCGTTGTCCGAGAATCAGTGCGTCACAGGTATTGCCGAGTTCGACCAGGGCACCGCCAGCAGAAAGCTCACTGTCCTCGATCACCTGCCAGTGACCCGAGAACGCGCGGGCATGTCGGGCATCCTCGAAAATGTCCCGTAGCCGATCGCCGAGCACGGCTAGCGGCAGCCCGCTCTGCTGAGTCGTACCCGCAGGTACGACATGAACACCCACGATACGCGCACCGTGCGTCGCGGCAAGCGATGCAGCGGCGAGCATGACGCGCGGCGCCGTTTCGATGTCTGCCAGACCGACCAGTAACTTGCGGTAGCTCATTGTTCCGTCTCCGTGTCAAGAATCAGCGCGGCGAATGCCCTGCAACACCAGCTTGCTCACGCACTCATCAGCAGGGGTACCGATGCATTGCAGAGAAGATGACGGGTCGTGCTGCCGAACAAGGTCTCGCGCAACCCGCCTTGTTCGAAACATCCGGCAACGATGACGTCGGCCTCCCAGTCCGATGCATAAGCAAGCAACTCGGTGCCAACGTCGGCATTCCGCACATCTGCATGCTGCACGTCGGCATTCACCCCATGGAGCGACAGCGTTTCGGCAAGCATCTCGGCCGTTCCAGCCACACCACGCCGATCCCGAGACGGTGCATTGATACGTTGCAGGCGAACGGCGTCGGCACGGCAGAGTAGCGGCAAGGCCGCGAACAAGGCGCGCGTCGACGCACGCTGACCGTCCCAGGCAATGAAGACTCGATCACCCACGGCAGGTGCACCATGATCGGGTGCCACGAGCAAGACCGGTCGACCACAGGCGGCGAGAAGGTGCGCCGACGTCGAACCACGAGAACCGCGTCTGGCGGGGTCGGCAGGCTGTCCCATCACGATCAGGTCCGAGGTATTCGCCTGCTCGATCAACTGGCGCTCGTTGGACGGTTCGTGCGACACGACTTCACGCCATTCGGACACGAAACCGCCCGCTTCGGTGTGCTTCGCGAACCGACCCTGCATGGCTTCGGCCAGCGCTTTCCGGGCATTCTGAAATTCCAGACTCACGCTCGCCGATATTTCTTGATAGGGCAGGTTCAACATCGGCACGACGTGCAGCCCGATGAGATGCGCCTGGTGTTGCTCAGCCAACGTTGTCGCAACGCCCAACAGGGCGTCTGACCCTTCCTCCATCGGCAAGGGCACCAGCACAGTCTGGTAAGCCATATCGCTCGTTCCCCGTCTCGCTGGTTCGATTCCACGATCTCATCTGCCACTCGGTGCCGACATGATCTGGATCAAGAAGCCTTTGCAACGAACACTTGAAACGAACGCTCACTCGAATACGATGAGCCATGACAGCGATCATGATTCAGGGAACAGCCTCGGACGTCGGCAAGTCCACCTTCGTGGCAGGGCTTTGCAGGCTTGCTCGACGCCGCGGTATCGACGTTGCGCCGTTCAAGGCGCAGAACATGTCGAACAACGCTGCCGTCACCGCCGATGGCGGCGAGATCGGTCGGGCGCAGGCATTACAGGCGCTTGCTGCAGGCATTCCGCTTTCTGTCGACATGAACCCTGTACTGCTCAAGCCACAGAGTGATCGAAGCGCACAGGTGATCGTTCAGGGTCGGGTCGCCGCGACACTCGAAGCGGCACATTACTTCTCCGATCGCGGCGCACTCCTCGAACCTGTCCTGCAAAGTTACTCGAGGCTGGCCAGGCGTCATGACCTGATCATCGTCGAAGGCGCAGGCAGCCCGGCGGAAGTCAATCTGCGCACGGGTGACATTGCGAATATGGGCTTTGCGCGCGCGGCCGACGTACCCGTCTGCCTGCTCGGCGATATCGACCGTGGGGGTGTCATTGCCGCCATCGTGGGAACTCGACAGGTCATTGATGCCGACGACGCCGCCATGATCACAAGCTTCGTCATCAACAAGTTTCGTGGTGATCCGCGACTATTCGATGACGGCGTGGTCTTTATCGAGCGTGCGACTGGCTGGCCGTGTCTCGGTGTCGTGCCCTGGCTACCCGCAGCGAGCCGACTGCCGGCCGAGGACGCCGCGACGTGGCTTTCGAGCGAGAATGCAGCCACCACTGTCGCTGGCTCGCTAACTGCAACGGTGCATGAAGAAGGCCTGCCACTGCGCATCGTCGCGCCGCTATTGTCGCGAATCGCGAACATCGACGACGCCGACCCGCTGCGGCTGGAACCGGGGGTGGACTTCCGCTTCATACCGCCAGGGCAAGCGCTGCCGCGCGATGCGGACGTCGTCATCCTGTTCGGCACCAAGTCGACCCGTGGTGATCTCGAATTCATGGAATCACAAGGGTGGCACCACGACATTCACGCGCACCGACGTGCGGGCGGTGCGGTCCTCGGGCTCTGCGGAGGCTACCAGCTGCTCGGCGAGACGATCGACGATCCCCAGGGCATTGACGGCCCGGCCGGCCATTGTCGTGGGCTGGGTCTCCTTGAAGTACAGACGTCCATGGAGAGACAGAAGGTCGTCAGCCCCTGCAACGGGCACTGCGCGATTTCCGGCACGGTCACCGCCGGTTACGAGATTCACGTCGGCAGCACCATCGGTACTGACTGCGCGCGACCCATGCTGTATCTCGAAGACCGCTCCGAAGGTGCACGCAGTGTCGACGGGCGGGTTGAGGGCAGTTACGTTCACGGCCTCTTCGCGAGTGACGAATTTCGTCGAGCGTGGCTGGAACGACACCGCGAAGGTGTGGCGGGGCCTAGCCTGCAGAACTATCGAGCCACCGTCGAGGCGGCCATCGATGCAGTCGCCGACGGGCTGGAAACCTCCCTCGATGTCGAGCGGCTGCTCAGCCTTGCTCGAGAACCACGCTGAACTGAGTCGAGCTCGGCAAGCACACAAACACGCAGGCACGCAGGCACGAAGGCACGCAGGCACGCAGGCACGCACGCAGGCAGGCACGCACGCAGGCAGGCAGGCAGGCAGGCAGGCAGTAGTAGCTTGCCTCACTTCGCAGGCAACTCCTCACGCTTCGATCCTCCTTGCAAGTTCTGACG
>Ga0209186_1000928_pt1 | contig 22520 bp, 31 predicted proteins | sample SidtaG_FD_187426 | JGI IMG/M metagenome (GOLD analysis project Ga0209186, IMG submission 187426) | Marine algal microbial communities from Sidmouth, United Kingdom - Sidmouth_Male2 metaG (SPAdes) (version 2) | ecosystem: Host-associated > Algae > Red algae > Unclassified | place: Sidmouth...
CGATCCAGTTGTTTTACCAGTGTCGGTGCGATCGCGCGGCGTGTCCGACAGGCCCGCAAGCGCGTTCGGCCACACGCCACCGCACGAGAGATACGTGACACACTTCAACAATCCGGGCTCTGGGGTCAAGATTCCATGCGGCCGTCCAGTTCCGAGAGGTACCATATTCCATCCGTGGGTGGCTGTCGAAACAAAAACAAGATAGATTGGGCAATCCGAGGACAATATGAACTGCCACATGTCACTCATTTCACCCCGTGAAACCGCGATGGACCAATCAGAGCACAGAACCCGTTGGCGCCAGGGCCAACGAGTTGCCAACGGAGGCTCTGTTGGCAACTCGTTGGCCCCGCGGCCAACGGCTCCGACCCCGAATCGAACGCAAGTACATTCGCGTTTTAACTCGCTTGACCTCCGTTGGCGACGCCGCATGCACGTTCGACATTGTTATTGCTGACCACCAGAAAATGGCGGTTGCAGAGTGGATGCAATCATTCAGCAGCGTACGTGGACCAATGGAAAGGCCAGGAATCCTCTGTGTTCCTTATAGAGTCTCCCCATGCAGCTCTGCGCACTGGAAACGCACATCAGGATCTCAAGAAATCTGAAGAAGTTAGTTGATCTCATGAGCAGTCACACGTCTGGCCCAGAACCCTCTCCATGCCCTCTTTAGGCCCAAGCAAGCGGCCCAAAAATCTCAGGAAATCTCATTGTGGGTGGCAATGGCTCTGCGTGACTCCAGCAAGACACAGTGATTGGCTTGCAAGATTACTGGTGGCAACTCTCATCCAATAGTTCGATCGTGGTTTGTCGAACAGCCAATCCGACTTCATTTCTACGCCCTGTCGTTGGCTCTGCCTCCCTTCCCTCTGCAACCTTTATTTTTTGGAGGTTAGCAATACCCGCCCCGAGAACTGGCCAACGCCGAATTTGAGACACGTTTCTGCAACGTGTGCGCAATATGGCGTTGGCCCGACATTGGTGGGAATGCTCTTACCCAAAACCAATATCTCGGGACTTATTCCAAGATTTTTCAAGTTTCCTGGATAGATTTCCGGTGGGATTTTATCCCTGGTCGACATCATATCTCGGTCCGGCTTACGCTCGGATTGCGGAAGCTTCCACAAGCTTCCCGGTCCCCCCAGAGGGCTAGGATTCGGGAAGACGTGTGTCTCCCTTGTGTGTGTCAGACCCCTCCAGGGTGGCCCGATCGGGTGTTCCCCGCCTCACGCCCCTCTAGAGGGGTTGTCTCATGTGTGGCCCTGGGGTTCCATGGACAACCGCCCAAGGGGGCTGTCCCACGCTACCCCCCTAGGGAGGTGTTACGTGACTGGTCACGACCCGTTCCCGGCTCATTCCGGGGGGTCGTGTCACCCCTGACAGGGGGTTTCCCCCTCATATCCCCAACCTCAGGGCCTCCTTCTCGCAGGACCGGGGGCGGTGTCGCGCCACCCCCTCCCTAGTCCAGGGAAAAACCCTGCCCTGTGGCTCCCTCACAGCGCGCCCCTGGGGGCTCGCTCCGGGGCGCCGTACGGCGCGAGACCGACGGGCTCTTCGAGCCGGGGAACCCTTGGGTCAGTCCCATAAGACAGTCACCGCCAGCGGTGACTGGGGGCCTCGACTCTCCTGGTCGGTACCCTTGTTGTCACCGGGAGGACGACCCCGTCGGGCGCGACCGGGTTCTCCCCACGTCCCGCGCTGTCCGTGGACCCCACCCTGGGGTGGGGCATCCTTATCTTGCCGGTTCCCTGCCTCTCGAGGCGGGATGGCGTCTTCTACGGCTCCCGACTCGCCGGTTGCCATGGCGGTCGACCGTGCGGCCGAGGGCGCGGGCGCCCTTTTGGGCCCCGAGGAGGACATCGACGAAGACGTCCTCGCCAACCTCCTGGCGGCCTCGTGGCCAACTCCTGCGGTCGTCGACGACAAGTATGGGCGTTACCCGTGGACCCTCCTAGGGGGGTCGATTGTCGAACAGCACTTTGACGCTGTGGACAGCCGTTGTATGACGGCTATCTGGACGACCATCCGGGGGATGTATGATACCCTGTACGCCGTCCCCAAGGGGACGCTGATGGATTTTCCCTTCCTCCGTAGTCGGAAGGATTGGTGCGTGTGCCAAGTGCTTCGGCACTTGGCCGTCCGTGAGAGCCCTCCCAAGGTGGGAGACAAGCCCCACTTCTCCTGGGAGTATTACTCGCGGTCTCCCCCTAAATTGGGGGAGATGGACCGCGGCTTTCATGTGCCGGGTGCGCTGGGGGAGTGGACGGTTCGTACCTCCTTCCGCCTTCTTACGCTGTATGAACAGCGTGAGGTGCGCGACGTACCTGTGGTACGTCGCAAGGCCCTGTATCCCACCACACCAGTGTGGTGGGAGCACGTTGAAGTGCCCCGAGGTATGGCTGCGCGGGTGCCCCAGATGGTGGCACTCCAGGGGAGCCAGCTCACGGGGGAACCTCTTGGGGGTCCCTATCATCTGATGTTGGCGGCCCTGTGGGCCGTCGAGGCGGTGGATGTCTTCCTAGGAAGCATTCGCCACCATGGGCACATCTGGCGTTTTCCAATGGCTATTCGGTCGGCTTTCGCCGACCTGACGCCCGAGCGCTTGTGCTCGGACGACCCGTCGGCCCGACCTTTTCTTGAGGCAGGGCTGAAGCTCCTCCGACTCATCGAGGAGCGGGCGCCGCCGGATTTGCTGCAGTGGCTAGGGGGACCCCGAGGGGTCTTCCGTTGCGCGGAGGCATTGGATGACGAGGGGACCTTTGTCCTCGAGGAGCATATGGGGGACGTCCGCCTCCTAGAGGGAGGGACATCCGCGCCGAGCTCCGCATCCGAGCCTTTGATCGGGACTTGGCGGACGCTGGGTCGGATAGCGTACGCCTCGTGGTGGCTCCAGAGCCCCCGTCGGCCCCTGCCGCTTCGGCCTCCTCCCCTCTCGCCCTGCGGCCGCCCTCTTTGGGGAGGGTGTCAAGCCCGGCCTACGTGTCCCGCGTGCCCGGTCGACCCGCGCGGACTCGTCGGGACTACCCCCTTGGAGGTAGCGGTGTGACGAATCCTTCTCTTGGGGGACCCCCAGGTCCCCCTCTGGCGCCCCTTCCTCTCTGCTCTTGGGATGGGTCTGCCCAGTTGGGCACCCCTCGCCCCGTCAACACGGCCATATGGTCTAGTTTGGGGTGTTCTCTTAGGGAACTCCCGTCCATCCGCAATAATGGGGTGGACCATACGCTCATTATGGCTTTGAGCGGCACCTTGGTGCGGCTGCGCAACGAGGTTGCTGCGATTGTGTCCCGCCCCCTAGGGGAACGGGACGTCCGGCCCCTGTACCAACCCGGCACCGCCGAGACGCTCCGCCGTTATCTAACGGAGGAGTATGGTACCGCCGTGGTGGACACCAATACGATCGTGACAGGATGGTCACTTCGGCACTTGGCCGCCTCGTCGGCTCCGCCCCGAGGGGCGGCTGTGACGGCGGCGCCTCGACGTCTGCCGTCTCATCCCCCGCCCCACTTTGGGGCGGGCGCCGGTTCCTCATCTCAAGCCCTGTATAAGTCTGAGACGGGCCCCTCGGCGAACCCGCCGACGTACTCGGGGTCGCGTTATTATGCACCCGAGGAGGACCGTAGCCAGGACTATAATCCTGGCTATGGGACCCAGCCTGGGGGTTGGTGACTTGGTCACCCTGGGGTGACCAAAGGTTCCTTTGGTCCCCCTCCTGCTTTGTGTGTCGCCCGTTGTCGCCCCCCCTAATGGCGTAGGCGCCGTCTTTCTTACTATGGACTGGTCTCGGGCCCCGTAGACAATAAAAGGCTTAGCCTCTCTTCTTGTGCTCCTCTCTTTGCCTGTGACTTGAAGCCACAGGGGTCCCGACGGGCCGTCTTCCGACTTGGTCAGAAAAGAAGACACCTTCCCGCGTCAGGGTGGGAGGCTTGACACGTTTTTGCAAGCAATATTTGCGAATTGCCTCCCTAGGGAGGGAAGAAGCCTATTTCCACGTGGCTTCCTGTTCAGGAAACCCGAACTGTTTGACCAAGACCTTCAATTGTCCGTCATCATCCCAACCATGGTTGAGAAATCGTTCGAAAACGAATTCAGGGCCCTCCGTAATTTGATCGCCCACCTTAAAGAGGGCTTGCGTCCTAAGGGCCCGTGTCCACTTGCCATCCCGCGCCGGTGGAGCGGGGGCTCCAGTGACATGGTCACTGCTCACCGTACGGAGACCCTTAGGGCTCTCCACCAGAAACTGATGTCCATCGGTTTGTAGCACCATGTAGGGTCCTTGGGTCTTAAACCCAAGCTTCTTTGGAGAGCGGGAGTGGGCATCTAGATAGACCCAGTCCCCGGCCTTGACCGAGTTGTTCTTTTCCTTGGTGCGGGCGTCAAACTCCCGCTTATACGTGGCCTGGGCTTTGCCCAGCTGCCGGCGAACCGCCGGGATGAGGGCCTTAAGGTCCTCAACATACTGCTCCGCCGCCGTGGAGGCGTCCTCAGTTCTCTCCTCGGCTTGTCTAAGCCGAGGCATGCGCTCCATGCCAATACGCTGAAGCCGTCTAGGGCTCACGAATGCAAAGGGGATCTCCCCAGTGCTCGCGTGCACCTGCGTATTATACGCAGTCGTAAGAAGGGAAAGATGACTGTCCCATTCCTTCTTATGCTCAGCAATATAGCATTGGAGTTGCCGCACCAAGGTGCGGTTGTAACGCTCCACCTGCCCATTGGTCTGGGGGTTGTAGGGAGAGGGATAGTTCGAGGCTATACCCAGATAACCGAGAATGCCCTGGTAATATACCGAGGCAAGCTGAGGTCCGTTGTCCGTAAGGACAGAGTCGAGGATGCCATAGGCATCCACGCAAGTTTCAATGAACGCTGACGATACCGTCAGCGCCGTCGCATCCCGTAACGGGATGGCCCGCGTCAACTTGGTAAATCGGTCACATATGACCAGTACATGCTTGTGACCACACCTAGAGGTGGTCAATGGGCCTTAGCATGGCTGTACCCCCTTGGGGGCACGCACATACCGCGCTGACTGACGCGATCAGGTGCTCCTTGCGGGCACTGTCTCTTCGGATAGGTACCTTGGTACCATTGAGGAGCTCCACATGTTGCTCCGGAGTCGCAATATTCATTTTTGCGATATCCATAAAGGAGGCGCCCAGTATAGCTGGGACACTCATATTGTCGACAACTCCAAAGAAGATGTAGGAGGTCTGGCCCCCAAGACCCACACCAAGACATACTGAACCCACAATGGGGAGCCAGCTCCCATTGACATCGTGGAACATAGAGGCTCACTCCCCCAGCGGTTGTAGCTGGGTGTCGTCCGGCAGTAACTGCCGGCTTATCTTCGTGGGGCCACTCCCTGTATCCAGGATGGCCCGGGTCGTAAGCTCGAAACCTTCTGTCAGGAATAACCTGACGACTAGCATATAGCTAGAAGAGGGCATGAATACACATGCCGTGCACTCAGGGGGTTTCCCTTGGGATACCCCCGGTGGCCGTTTAGCCCAGTTCTTCCCGGCTCGTCGGGAAGACTTGTACCTCCTTGTTGCCCTTAGAGTTGTCGGGGGAGGCGGGACCACGGCCCCCGTTACTCGTTCTCCGAGGAGGACTTGTCCTCCTGGACCAACTCTTAGGCTTCCACCCCTGGGGGTGGAGTGTCATCCGAAGACGACCACGGCGGCCCTAGGCTTGTGCCCACGGCGGCTACTGTCTTCTTTGGACGGCGCTGGTCCTCTGGAGGACATTCCTCCATACGCTCCTCGTAGGCCTTGTCCAGCAGGTCCTTGGTCGCCGCGTCGAGGCGGGGACTATCACGGAAGAAATGTCCTCGCATGTTACATGCGAGGCAATTATAGTTCCTTGGTTGCCCAAAGCGCCCTTTACCCAGAGGGGAAGGACCTGACGGGACTTCCCCCACCTGAGTTGGGGCTGTCACCGTCGCGGTAACATACTTGCGTAGTGTCGGCCGTGCGGCTCGACGCTCTCGACGGCCCTCGGCACGTCGGGCCTCTTCGGCCTGTTGCTCCTCGTAACGCCTGCGACGGACGTCACCCTTCCTCTGGGCATATTGCAACAGGAGGTCCATCGGCATATTGCCGGTGTTGTGTTCGCGCACATCTGCGCGAATCTCCCAACCGAGCCCCTGCATATAGCGGCTCTTCATCTGCCCCTCTGTGTGTATATACCCACAGAGGCGACGTAACCGCCTAAGGCGTACGTAGAAATCGTTCTCGGTGTCACCATCCTCCTGGGAGGCTCCGTGGAACAGAGCGTCCTGGTCGCTTAGCGACTGCTCGTCCGCATATTTGCAGAGGAGCCAGTTGACCAGTTGCATATAGGAACTGACCGCTCCACTCCGCCCTCCTTGGAGGGACGGCATGATGGTGTACAACTCCCGTTTGAGATCCGCCTTGGTGAACTCCGGGAGGAGGTAGAGGGCTCTGCTCTTTGACACATCATTGTCATTCCCCGCTTTAACAAAGCGGTTCAAGAACTCAAAGACGCCTAAGGCTGGCGTCCCATCTCACTATGCGTCTCGACCAAAGGTGGCCGAGACATTCTTACGCAGACGGCCGAGGCCGTGTGCCATCTTCCGGTCATACCGGACGTCCGTATTCGCCAAGACGTACGTCACACAATCCAGAATCGCTGCGTAACGATCATCCGCAGGGATGATCTTCTCGGGAAGTCGACGATGAGAGGCTCCCTATAGCTCGCGCCATAGGGCGCGTGCTACCACACGTCGGGGGACATGACGTCCCCCGTCTCCGCCGGAGTACTCCCCATCCGAGGAGGAGGAGCTCAATCGGCGACGACGGCGCCTTGACCGTCGGGAAGCCCCAAGGGCTGTCTCCAAGAAAGACAGCCGTTCATGTAACGGGCTAATGAACGCATCCAGTGCATCCCGTAGGGCCGCCGAAAAGGCGCCCCCTTCCAGGGCCTCTTGAGGGACCCCAACCCCACTGACTTGTGGTGGTGTATGGGGTAAGCCGGCGGGCCTAGCCCGCCGAGCCCGACCGTCATACTGCCCCTGTTCTTGGGGTGGGACCTCTTGTGCTCCACCCCCCAGGGGTCCCGGCACTCTGGGGGAGACTCGCTCTCGACCCCTTGTGGCGGTCTCAACAGAAGGGGGGAACGGAAATCCGTCACCGCCCCCGCCTCCGTCGCTCGCGGTGCCACGCACTCTCGTGGACAAACGCGCGCGACCCCCCACATGAGGAGGGTCCCCCAAAAGGCAACTCGGCCCTGAGCCCTGACTAGCTCCGTCACGGACGCCCCGTGAGGAGGAGCCCGCCCCTTCCGCGCGGGACAAAATCCCCCTCATGCTATCCATAACGATGGAAGCCCTACTCCCCCGTGGGAGAATCCAGTCAGACAGTCAACCAGTCACACCCAAGGGTAAGACAAAGAGAGCAAGTCCACCGTGTGAAAACGACACAGGGACGGCCCGACTGATCAGGAAGGGCTTGACTCTGTCCCCCGCTGATCCACCATATGTAGTGGATCCTGCCCTCACAGCCGACGGGGTAAAACCCCGTCGGAAAACCCAGCACAGGACGCGGAACGCTACGCCAGAGTCACAACGCGAACGCCGAGATCACTGGGCGCGAAGCGCCCCAACACGACGGAAGTAACGCAAACGCAACGATGATTTATTCGAACACGCGAGATGACCCCAAAGCATACACTCATACACCCTCAGAAACAAGACGCAGGACGTGCACAATCCCGACCCCCTGGCGCTACCATGAGGGGACCGGTACCCAACGGGCCACGGTCTCAGGCCCGGGCCTCTAGTGGCCCCTGCCCAGCATCCCTGACAGCCCTTCCACTGGAAGGGGCCCCCCGCCCGTCTCGGGCGGAAGCAGGAAAGTCACTGAGACTTCCTAGATTTCAGGATTTACCGAAAACCATTACCTCGAGACTTATCCCAAGATTTTTCAATTTTCCTGGATAGAATTCCAGTGGGATTTTATTCCTGGTCGAGATCATATCTCGGTCCGGCTTATGCTCGGATTGCGGAAGCTTCCTCAAGCTTCCCGGTCCCCCCAGAGGGCTAGGATTCGGGAAGACGTGTGTCTCCTTTGTGTGTGTCAGACCCCTCCAGGGTGGCCCGATCGGGTGTTCCCCGCCTCACGCCCCTCTAGAGGGGTCGTCTCATGTGTGGCCCTGGGGCTCCATGGACAACCGCCCAAGGGGGCTGTCCCACGCTACCCCCCTAGGGAGGGGTTACGTGACTGGTCACGACCCGTCCCCGGCTCATTCCGGGGGGTCGTGTCAACCCTGACAGGGCGTTTCCCCCACACAACGTCCTTCTTGCGCCGGCCCAGAGTACGGGCGTGGCGCCGCGTGTAGACAACCGACTTGTTGTCCAACGCGTAGGTCTCGCAATCGAAGATGATCCGGTAGTACGGGTGGTTCACCACGATCTTGGGCGGCAACGCCCGAGTCGATGGCGTCGGGGTCGCCGAAGTCGGCCACCCCTCCGCCTCCGTACCGGTTGCGAAGGAGAGTTGCGTCGGGAACCCCGGGTCAATACCCCGGGGTAGCTCTCGCGCCGCCCCCCCGCCTTGCTCACCTGCCACCGAGTCAGGAGTCGGTAGGGTTCTCGGGTCAATACCCCGAGTACCCTCCCTCACCGTCGACGGCGTGGGGGTAGCGCGGACTGCACCTAGTAGGGCCGCAACGGCCGACTCGTCCCCCGAGCGGGAGACGTCCGTGGTTGACGACGACGACGAGTCGTCGCGTCCGTGCAGACGGGAAGAGCGTCGGGCTCTGCCCCGGCGCTCAGCGGGTCTGGGCGTAGAGCCCCGCAACATCGTAACGAGCGATCGGGTGACTTCCGACCGAACGACCTCGGCCACCGCGTCTCGCAACTCGAGGCCCTGGCCATCCCTGGCACCCCGTGAGCCTGGGGGAGCACGACTAGCGCTCCCACCCGCAGGCTCCCGTGCCGAGTCTGGAACCTTCCCCTCCTCCCAAGCACCGAGAGGGGATCTCGCACCGGGCCCGAGGGACAGGGGACCGATACCGTGGGTCCCGGCGCGGTGCTCGCGCACCGGGGCACCCTTGGCACTCCGTGAACCTGGGGGAGCACGATTAGAGCTCGCACCGCAGGTTCCCGTGCCGGTGGTGGCACAGACCCACAGCCCCACGTGGTTACGTCGGGCGGCTGTCCTCCGCCGAAATGAGTGCCAGCACCCGACGGGGCCGCCTCGGGGTGAGTACTACCCGAGGGGGCGCCCGCCGGCGGGCGAGTCCCAGTCGGATCGAGGCCCGGGGGCAAGGGCTGGAACAAAGCCCGCTGCCCGCGGGCACCCGCATCCGTGGTGCCTGCTCTGGTGTGGCGATCGTCCACCGCCGATCCGCCTCCGGGGGGGGAAGACCCATCCCCCCCGACACCAGGCCCCCCGAAACCAGGGGGGTCTCCATGCTTGCCCCCATCGGCCATCGACCAGGCCGGAATCAGCCAAACCTGGCTCTGCGGGGCGCCTCCCGCAGCGCTAGGCACCATGAGGCGGAGGACCAACTAGGTTCCCCCCAAGGCGGGTTGGCGCACCGCCACCACCCCGAGGAAGGTTGAGTCGCCTTCCTTCCCTGCTGCTCCACCAAATGTGACAACACGCCCAGCCAACCCCACCCCGTCCGGGGGAAGGCGAGCCAGGTCGTGTCGCCGAGTAGTCCTGTCGGGGAATACCCGCCCCGGAAGGAAACCCTGAAGAGCACACACGCACGGCGTCGACCGGGGCAAGACGCCCCGAGCGAGAAACACGAGTTGTGTGACCGGAAGATTACTTTCCCGCGTCGGGGGCCTCGAGGCGACGCTCACGCCTCGCCCTCTTATCCAGTCCGTTCCCCTCAGACCCTCCGAAAAGCGCCCTCAGATAGCCTCCAAGGACCCTCAGAAGACCCTCCCCTCAGGGCCCATGGCGCCAGTCTCAGCGGAGGACGGCCGAAGCTTCGGACACCGCCTTGAATAAAGGCGGGGGAAGGGTGCTACGTGACACCCTTGCGGCGCCCCGGTGGCAGGGGCGCGGTGTAGTACAGGTCAATGGTCCAAGTTGGGTTTATACAAAATTTGGCCCTTAACTGGGGGCCCGCCCGGGGATTTACTAGTCCCAGGGAAGTGTCGTGATAGCGGTTGTGGTTGGCGAGCCAAGGCGTGATCACAAGTGGATCGCCACCGGAACGATTCGAAATATGTGTTAGAAGGACATACTTCCCTCGCGAGAGCCAGCGGCCGTTTCGGACTGACCGGATCCGACCGCCCATGACGCGAATCCACGTGTCCCCTCTTGCCTGGGACGGAACTGGTTCCCCGAGTGTGGGAGCCAGGTTTCCGGCCGTCACACCTGGCTCATGAAAGCATGGGGACGAGCGTTGAAGTCAATGCCCATATCAAAGCATTCCTTGGGAAGAAAAATGTGCTTTTTACTGTTGAGGATGTCCACAAAAAGAACTATTCTCACCGCGCCACGACTCTGTGTCATTTACATTTACCCACGTTGTAGTCCTTACTGCTCTCCAAGCCGAACGAGTGTAGCCCCGTCGGAAAGCCTAGCACAAGATGCAGAGCGGAGCAAAGGACAAACAAAGAAAGTGCCTGAATCACAGGGCGCTGAGCGCACCAGAATGCCGGAAGTCACGCGAACGCGACGCTGATTCATTCGATAAACGCAGGATGACCCGAAAGCATAGCCTCATATATACTCAGACGCAAGAAGCAAGACGTGCACATTCCCTACCCCCGAACGCCACCATGGGGGGACCGGTACCCAAACGACCACTGTCTCAGGCACGGGCTCCTCGTGGCCCCTGCCCAGCATCCCTGATCACCCTTCCACTGGAAGGGGACCCCCGTCCGGCCTGGAACACAAGGAGGAAATTCACTAAGACTTCCTAGCTCTCAGGATTTTCCCAAGATAAGTATCTTACGACTTAACCCAATACTTTTCAATTTACCGGATAGAATTCCGGTGGTATATTATCCCTGTCTGAGATCTGATCTCGGTCCGGCATCTGCTCGGATCGCGGAAGCTTCCGCAAGATTCCCGGTCCCTCCCGAGAGCCCGGATCGAGGAGACGCGTGCCTCCCCCGGCGGTGTCAAACCATTTTAGTGGGGTCCGATCGGGTGCTCATCACCCCGCGCCCCTCCAGACCGGTCGTTTTCGTATATGGCTCTCGGCCCGCCTGGACACCCGCCGTAGGGAGGCGTCTCACGCTGCCCCTCCAAAGGGTGTTACCTGGTTGCTCGCGACCCGTCCCCGGTTCATACCGGGGCCCATGTAGCCCGTTGACAGTGGGTTTTCCCGCACACGCATGTCTTCGTCCCACGGAAAACCATCACACCACCAGCTACTTTACCATGAGAAAGCACACGTGCCAGACGCATTTGTTTGTGCTTCGTTAAGTCAGGAACTCGGATGTTGGGGGACGTCGTGGGCGTAGAGGTGGTTCGGAGGATGAAGTTCCCGGCGGAGTCCACCGGAACCGAGAACATGGCACAATACGGCGGGGGAGAGGATGCCGGATGCCTCCTCTGCGGTGCACGGGAAGTCACAGAGGCCCGACTCTGACCCGGTACAGCCGCCACAGCCGCCGTGGCCCGCTCTGGTGCCAAAGTAGAAGATCTGGGAGCGAACTACATAGCATCAGGCACTGAGATGACCGTAGTGGGCGGCTGCATAGCCGTCCGGGGGGTATCCGAGAGAATCAGAGAGTCCATTTATATGCTATTGGATCGACAGCGCTCCGCCAGCAATGACTTCTTCCCATTGGTTGATAGATTGTGAGCTTTTAGCAGCGCCCGAATTTAGTCTACAGACGCGCCACCATCTTAAGACGACGAAGAGAAAAGAGCGAGGGAAAAGGCGGTTCGAATGATCGATAGGTGACTGCTGGGGCGGCTGGTGCCTGAACTCGGTGGTGCGGATGTGGACGGAACCGTGAGCTTCCCTTCCCCCCCACATCCTCATGTGGCCGCCCCATCCGTCTGCCTCGAGGCCGCCGCTTATCTATCAGCGGCGCATTCGGGTCTGTTGCGGCGGCTGCTGCTCCCCCCCCCCTGCCTCGCCCCCATCGCCCCTCGCCCCCGCCCCTCCCTCACCGACCAGCACAGGCACGACGGCAACAGCAGCCTCTAAAATCGCGGACGCACGACTGGTTCCAATTCCTGGAGCGAAGCTGGCGGGGACTTGTCCCTACGAGCGGTACCGTAGAAGCTTTGGGCTCTCATTGTGAAGTCTGCTTTCCACACGAGGCTCACATCTGAGACAGCGAGGGCGATTCTTTTTCCTGAGCGCAAGGCGCCCGCCCTGCGCCGCGCCGTCAAGCACGGGACGGCGCGGAGCCTTTTCGCAAAGAAGTCGCACAACATGCGGACGACGTCCAAGAAAACAAACGAGCGGCGCGCCCTCGCCAAGCCCAGCGCCGAGGAGCAGATCGCCGCGAGGCTGTGGCCAATCAACAACGACGTGCACGAGTCGGCCTCTGCACTCGACACCGATGACTTTGCCTCATTCCTGAGGTACAAGCGCAGGTGAAATTGAGGGTTGGTGGGTGGGGGAGGGCGGGGAAGAATACTTTTTGACATGGACATGCTGACAGCAGGCGGGGAGGGCGGAGTGGCATGGTCTACGAGTTGAAAACAAAACCATTTGAACAAAGAGAAAGATTCCGGCTCCCAAGAATTGGATTGATCACGTCGCTTCAGAACAAATCAGATCGCTTTGCACTCGCAGAATCAGGGTCAAAACTCGCTGGCTATGCCGCGCTCCCGGGTGGGTATTTATCCAGCGGGAGGCACCCAAACATCTAGCCAAATAGTTTTTTTGTAGGGTCTACGCCTTGCTGGAGGCGTCGGCTTCGTTCTCTCTGTCGACATAGAAGCACGGGTAGACAAACGTCCGGTACCGCGACGGCGGTACGCACCAACGAGAGGCGCGGTGGCCGCACAATACGGAGCCTGCCACCGGATCAACGCTCGTTTTAGACCCCAACGTCCTAGGCGGCGCTGCCAACAGCACGACAACAGTCCACCGGTACCGCGCACAACTACTTGACTTCTCGCAGGCCAGCCGAGTGAGCCCACACTGGCATGGCTCCTCCTCGAACCTGTCTCGGGAGCAGACGGGTCGTCCTGGCTTTCAAGATCGTACCCCGGGTTCCCAGTGCCGGCAGCAGGCACGGCTGCGACACCGCAGGCTGCGACCGAACCACCGTGTTGGCCTGGGTGGTCGCGCCAATTGCTCAGTGTAGTCGAGTTCTTCAGGTGGAGTACTAATTGAGGTCTAGGTAGGACCCGCTTGGGCTCATAGAGCCCACCACAGGAGGATGCGCATTGAGCACGGGCGCGTATGTGCCTACGGAGCGTGTGGCCGACCGTCGTGCCGACGCCCTCGCGCTGCGCTGCTGGCCGACGCGTACCACCGGGGCCACATGCAAGCGCTAAAAACTGAAGACCTGAAGCCGCGCCTCTCGCCCCAGATGTCCACGAAACCAGTGGCTAGGAAAACTCGAGCCAATTTGGATTGAGGAAAAGCAGGCACTCATTTTGATGCCCTCCCTATGCGCCGCTCCGCGATCTGAACAGATTTGATCCGGATGTGGACGCACGTCCTTAGAATGTTAGATTGGCACTTTAACCACAACCCGTGCTTATGTGGAGCGTGCATTGCTGACGCCCCGAGTGCCCCACCCGAGGGCTCGGGAGTCAGTTTCTCAAGGCCTCCGCCTCCGAGCCGCCTTCCCTCCTCCTGGCCCTTCCCCTCGTATACAATCCCCAGCCGCAAGCTCTATTCTTTGAGCGCCCTCCCTGCCGCCGTCTCGTTTTGCGTCTGTGCCTGACTGCCTGTACGCGCATCTTCGTTCGTGGTCCGGTATGAAGCGTCTCCCAGCTGCGTCGTTGGCGAGTCGTCGTGACGAGACAGCAGCTGGCCAAGTGCCCCGGGCGTCTGCAATAGCGGTTGACAAAGAACGGGTGGATTCAGCTACACATGGTGATCGTGGAGCCGCACGTAGCGTAGCGGTCGGCGGGATCGCTAGCCCTGCCCCGTCTGGGAATAATAAAAACTCCCGCCATCGCTGGACGGACGATGAGGGCTTCCTTTGCGTCAAGGCTGTGGTGGGCGCTGGTGCCCATGTCTCTGTATGGGACGCGCCCGAAGCGGTTTGAGGATTCTGCTACGGCCTTTAACGCTCACACTCAGACAACGAGAACAACGGACGGTAAGAGACCGCGATACCATTTCTACTCCCTTAAAGAGGCGTTTTCTTTCAAAGACAAGAAGCAAGAAGTGGAGATGGGGACGGAAGAAGCCGTCACGGCTCTCGGCCGTTTACTGATTGATGTCGTCGAAAAGGTGGCAGATTTGGAGCAGCAACAGGTGAAGGCCCGTGCCGAAGCGGCTTTGCGAGAAGAAGCGCTGTTGGCCAAGGGCGCCGCCATCCGGCAGATGAACGTCGAACGGCGGCGGGATCGCGTGAAAGCCGGCGTTGGCTTGTCAGACCGTGGGGACCACGAGTTCAACCATGGGGTGGGGTCAGCTGGGCGCGCCGCGGTCGAACCAGCTCAGAGAATGCGCCGAAATATTTCGGAGCTGGACTCCGACGACGTGGTCGAAGTGATGAAGCGCAGAGAACAGCGGCGACTGAAGCTCACCGAGATGCAGATGGAGATGCAAAATCTCCGCTGGGAGGAGGAGCGGAAGGAGCGCGCCGAGGAGCAAGCTCGGCGCGACGAGCACGACGCAGAGGCACGCACAGAGAGAGCGGCGCTAGTTCGTTTCCTCGAGTCCCTTGTGCGGAAAATTGAGTGATAGCGGTGTCTCTGATTTTGTTCAGTTGCCTCGCATTGCGTGTATTGCTCCCTCTGTCTTCTCATTTGCGATAACCTGTTATTGTCTGGATTTAATGGGTGTCTGTTGTGCGTGCAAACAATCAGACAAAAAATGAAATCATGTGCTTCGCGCTTTGCTATTCTCATAATACTCTCAAAGAGATCGGCGCAAAACCGGTCACTATAAGCCCCCGCACCCCACCTGTAACCATCCCCCCCCCACAAGCAGTGCACCCCTCCCCTGCGCACGCCTCTAAGTCGGGCACCACATTGCCCGCCGCAAGACCGTCGGACAGAGGGTGGCCACCCCACACCACCGCCGCGACAGCGCGACGTCGGAGGCGAGCGTGGTCCATCTAACGGTCAATGCAACGCGCTCGCCGGCAATGGCTAGCGGCTGTGCTGCTGTCGCGGGGAGGGGGGGCCTACCCATCGTGGGGGCCACATCGAGGAGGAAGACTGCGCACAGGCGCGGCACAGGGAGCTGCCGTCGGCGGCGGCGGTGACGCCGAGCATCCCAGTGGCGGCACAGCTGCCGTCGCCACTGCTATAGACACTGTTGCTGCCACCGCGGCCGCCGCGGCCGCCGCCATCGTTAGCGTCAGCGGCGACGGTGTCTATGTCAACGTGGCTAGCCTGTTCGCGCCGGCTACGCCACCAGGACCCCCGCACCACTCCCTTGATGCCCTCACTCAAGCCTGCTCCACAATGGCGTCGAGGCTGACGGCACGGGCCTTAATGCCAAGGCGGGCGGCGAGCACAGCGACGGCGGTGGCGAAAGCGGGAATCACTGCAGAACTACGCCCCCCCACCCCCTTTTCCTGCGGAGGAGGGGGTGGGGGGGCGTAGCTGCTGTGGTGGCACGAACGCTGCCCGCCGACGCAGCCTCCCCCACCGGCGCGCGCAGCGTCCCACTCGGCCCCGCTATCTCGTGAGCGACGCCGACGCCGGCGGCCTCGCCACCATCTCGTGACCGACGCCGCCGCCGCCCGCAGCGCTTCCATCGCGTGACCGACGCCGCCGCCGCCCGGCGCTCCGCCATCTCATGAGCGACGCCGGCAGCGGCGGACGCGCCGCTATCTCGTGAGCGGCGCCGTCGCCGGCGGCCGAGCCGCCATCAGAGGCCGGAACAGCCGCCAGAAAGCGCACCGAATGCTCCTCTGCTGTCGCGTAGAGGGCCGCGTCTGCCACCAGATACATGTTGCGAGGACGAGAGTGGCAGGGGGGCGTGGGCGGGGGACAGATGGTGACAGCGTCAGAACGCACCGGCAATTTCAGCGCCCATGCCGGCCTCTTCAACACCAGGAATACCAAGAAAATGCCGCCATGTGGGCGGTGAGAAGTAGAAAGCGTGGACGTAGGCCCGCCGTACACACAACACCGAAAATTCCATGCCAAGGCACCTGTCTTGTAAAGCTATCTGAAGGGGCCTTCCCGTATCTTCAGCTTGCGAGGGAAGTCCAAAGATGAGCATACTCGCTTAACATCCCTGAAGCCCCACTCCACAGCTGTCCGAGGCACCTTCATGGCATTGTTGTGGGCATGCTGATCCGGCGAGGGAATACGTTCCAACGCGGTCTGCAGCCATGGTCTCATCATATGAGCGACGTCACCATACAGGTTTTACTGCTCTTATTCCACGATCAAGGCGTCTGCCAGCGTTGCATCCATTCCAGACTCGTGGTACAGTGTCATATCATGTCGTCGCCCGTCAACAGGCCCGAGCAAATGAAAAAACAGGCCGTGTACAACGTGGAACTTGAGGGCATGCCTGCATTTGTGACCGCTGTAGCACGCCCTCTGGAGCCCCCCACCTGGACGAGAAACAAATAGGGCAGTGCCATCAATGAATCCCACGCATCTGTCGAGAGACGCCCCTGCTGCCTCTATTCGTGCCGCAAATCGAGGAGCTCTCTCACGCATAAAGTCACCCATCCACTCAGACAAGAGGTGACCCCACATGGACACAAACCTGTCCACAGAGGCAAGAAGTCCAGCGCAAAGAGCACTGCGTATGTGCATGATACAAAGACACTCAACAGCACCCACATGATAGCTTGTATAACCGAAGCGAACATCGAGTTCGAGTGATGCGGCCAGCTGACGAATGTGATGGGGTAGAAAGCGGAACAAAGCAAGCGACTCCTGTGATGAAAACGCGTTGAGGTTAAAGAAAGACGCGCGCACAGACGCAGAGCAAACAAGCAATAGCGTCACCTCTCGTTGTGCGCGTCGATACGCACGCACGAGCACGGCAAGGTCAGCGAGGTACAAACCCATGGCATGTCCTACTAGGAGAGCGTTGGCCATCGACCTGCGTCGGGTAATCCACCGGTTCAGCCTGTGCTCTCGCAAAGACCCCACCGTGATCGCTGCAGGGGAGCAAACGTAGCCCACGGGAATGACCCGCAACAACGGCACGGCACGGTGGGGCGTGCGTCATCACAAGTGGGAACCGGCAAGCGACGAGCTCACCCACAAAATCGCTTTGACCTACCCTCTTGATTCCTGGTCGTCGGTTCCTGCTGTAAGGAGTCTTCCGACAAGTGGAACCGACGAATGTAACCACAAAATCCCTCTAATCAGCTGTCTGTTGTGACGAGAACACACTGTACCGCGAGGCTTAATATACAGCCGTTCCCCCAAAAACCTCGCACTGGGCTCGATCCCACAATGACATGCACACAAGCACAATCGAGCTTTCATGAACGTTACGCAGAAAATTTTGAGAAAGGAGATCCACAAGACTTGCGGACTGAGGACATCCTTCATCCAGACGCCTGTGCAGGGCACTCGCGCGAGGGGCACTCGAGCAAGGAATCGCTTTCGGGTGGTTCCCGTTCTGATTATTAGCGATTCTACCCCAAGAAGCATGACGTGTCCGTGAGTTTGTGGACGTGGCAGCCGAATTCAGTCAGTCCGCTGACGTGCCTGCAACTGTGAACACAATGACACACCTTTGTCTTCAACAGTAACCGAGCTTCAGCCCATTGATTGGCCAGCGGCAGTTGGCACCTGTGCACTCTAAATTGCCGTAAAGGCGTCGAGATGAGTGGCCAATGGGATCGCCTCCCTCTTGTCAACCTTGCACGGAAGCACAACAGACTGTCACCACAAAGACATGCTCAGAAAGGCCATGGGGCATGGTCCGCTCGACAGTTTCCTGAGACGTGACGAGTTGATTACCCTTTCCGTGATTATCAGTCCCACGCACACAGACAACGTGACAAAGCCGCGGGTTGGCAAGCGCGATGAAGCCCACCTGGCTTGAATGACCTTCCAAGCCAGTCAGCGCGCGACTGCCCCCCGCCGCCAACGGAGAGTCCGAATTGGACGTGCCGTGACACTTGACACTTAACAGCAAGCTCGATAACCCTCGGGCCCGCTGTGTGCCAGCAAGCAGCAGAGATCCGCGGCACGCACCCGTGTGGTGGGATCAAGTCCCTGCGTGGCTCTGTGCCATGCACTCTGCTTCCGATTCAAATCGCAGTCGGCATCTTTTTGAAGACGTCTGCCTGAAGGTGAATCCATGAGATCCCTTGGTGACTTTAAAATTCATTGCTGACGGTGGAAAGGTCGATCTTGCGGTCGGCTGGCGATTTTCCCCAAAATATGTAAATTGAATTTGTGACAAGCCATCGACCTTAAATAGACCACCCGACCGCCGGTGGCGATTCGCCGAGCGACATCCCCCCGCATGCTGCCACCGCCGCCGTCGTCGCTCGCGTCCTCGTCGTCCGCCGCCGCTGGTACCGGCCGCTGCGGTGCCGGACGGTCCCGTCGCTGTTGTCCTCGGGTCAGCCGCACCCACGAGGGCTTGTTTTCTTTTTTCCTGCCCTCCGCCCCACCGTGTTGCTTTACTTGCCTGCCTGGCTCCGGCAGTGCTGCCTGCCGCCGGTGTCGATCGTCAACCCGCCCCCGCCCTCTCATGCACGCTTTAGTCGGCCTTTTATCCTCGCTGTTTGGCCATATCGTTATTATTATCTCTACTCTAGTGGTTGTCGTGTAAACTGCTAGCCTGGTTTTACTCCCTGTCATGTCTTCGCACCTGCCACAGATGACAGTGTCCTTGCCCCTCTCTGTCCTGTTATGTTTCGTGCGGGCACTGCCTTGGGCGTGCCTTGTTCGGTTCAGCACCGTTTTCGGAGAGCGATTGTCATGATCTGTGTGATCAAGATCTCCGTTTCTCGGAAAAGAGGCAGTGCTGTTCCCTCTTCTTCAATCTCCGACACGAGTGGAAATCATCGACCTGCGCCGGATCGCACAAGCACGACGACTGCAACACTTTGCAACGCTTTGAAAGCGTTTTTGTGGGGGCTGATGTGGGTAGGCCGCAGAAAATTGCGCCATTTTGGTGACGTCCGACGCCGCCATTCCACAAGAGTCATTTGGACAAAGCAGCATCGCGCACCTGCCCTCTTTCAAAAGTTCAGCGCTGCCGTACCCTCCGCTTCTGCGGCCGCCGCGGATTGTCCAGGCACCGGCGCGCCCGTCGCAGGCGGAGTGTCCGCCTCACGGGCGGCTGCAGCAGAACCGTCGCCGCCGACGCTCCCGGTCCTGCCGCCGCCCCGTGCGAAAGCGCACAGGTCTTCGTGGTCTCCTGGTTGGCTGCTGTTTTCGTGCAGAGGTCTAACTGATTTTTCATTGGCAACACTGGCTTGTGTCCGAAACAGTAATAGTTTATGACTGACGTAGCCCTTCTCTGAGACGTCGTCAAACCCGGGGCTACATGTGGCACGAGTGCTTGAATGGCCGCGCCTCGCGGCGAGCTCCGCCGCGATTTGATAAGAAGGAAGGGTGGCGTGCATGTCATAACGGCGCTGATTGGGCAATACCAGCTCATTGACGATGCATTGATTGGCTGTTACACACTGTCAGGCGGTCTGGTCTTGGGGAAATACTGTGTGCTGATATCTGGTGGGTCGACTCAGGAACAGTAACCCACCCAGTCCACCACAAAAGCATGCCTATGTGTCTCATTTTTGGCGTCCTCCGCAATCCCCAGGAGTCGTTCTGGTTTTTCCACACCATAAAGTGTCGTTTTTGGAGCGCCCCCGGTCAGTCACCTCTGCGCTTGGGCTGTGCGCCGCGTGTCCCCGATCAGAGGCTGACGGGAACGGGCCAATGGGAAACGGGGGAACGGTGGAGGCGCTCTCGCGAGGGGACCGGCACCAAGAGGTGCTGCCGCCGCTGGGCGGCCACTGCAGAGGTGCTTTCACTGCGCCCCCGCTGTTGCTGGCGGCGCGCTGTCACGGCCCGCAAGTGGGGGGGGCCGAAACAGCTCGGCCTCCCTCCAGCACCCACGAGATTGGCAGCCGCTGCCGTGTGGGGCGGCGGGCGGCGGCCGCAACCGCTCAGCGACCACATGCGCCACGGCGCTTGGCCGTCGCCGCCGCACAGTAACCGGAAAGCCTGCGGCTGGCCGTTGCCGCACATAGCGTCAAGTGAGGGAGCGGCCGCGGCTACCCAACCACAACGTATCTGACGCCGTTCTGCGGCCGCCCCTGCGCTTTATCGGCCACAGCTGCGGCTGGCGGCCGCCGCTCATGTGGTCGAGTTCGGCGGCCGCCATGCAGAGCCAGTGTCGACGACGGCGACCGCCGCCGACCAACGACCAGTTCGGCTGCCGTGATTGCGTGTCGCGGTGCTCGGCGGCGGCCGCCGCCCATCCCCAGCGTGCCCAGCGGCGCTTGGCGGCGGCCGCGGCACATTAACGTCGAGTGCGGTGGCCGCCGCGGCGTATGAGTCCACGACGTTGGCCGCGGCCGACCAACGGCGAGATGAGGCGCTGTTTCCGGGTGCAGCTGCGGTCGGCGGCTGCCGCCGCCTGACCTCGGCGTGCCTGGTGACGCTCGGCGACCGCCGCCGACCACAACGTTGAGTCCGGCGGCCGCCCTGGCTGACACGCCTCGACGATGGCGGCCGCCGCCGACCAAACACCAGCTCGGCTGCCGTCGTAGCGTGTGGCGGTGCTCGGTGGCGGCCGTCGCCAAACATCAGCGTGCACCGTGGCCCTTGTCGGCGGCCACCGAACATTAAGGTAAAGTGTGGTGGCCGCCGCGGTGTACAACAGTCCACGACGGCGGCCGCCAAGGACCGATGAAAGATGGGCGGACGCTGGCGGGTGCGGCGGTGCTCGGCGGCGGCCGCGCAGTACCGACGGCGTGCGCGACGGCGCTCTGCGGCGGCCACCGAACGGAAAGGACGGGGGCGGCGGCGGCCTCGGCCTACGAGATTCCTCGACGGAGGCCGAGGCCGCTGCCAACCAACCGCAAGCTCGTTTGTCGTTGTCGGGTGCGGTGGTGGTCAGCGGCGGCCGCCGCCTAACCTCGGCGTGCTCACGGCTCTCAGCGGTGGTCGCCGCACATACGGTCAAGTGCGGCAGTCGCCGCCGCTGACAAGTGTCGAAAACTGCGGCCGCCGCTGACCATCGACAAGTAAAATTGCCATGTGCGGCGCTACTTGAGGACGGCTGCCGCCCCACAATAGCGTGTGCCGCGGCGCTGGGCGGCGGCCGCCATGCATTGAGGTCTCGTACGCCGGCCGCCGCGGAGAGCCATTGTCGTCGACGGTGTCCGTCGACGATCATCTACAGGCTTGTTGGTCGTCTTCGGGTGCGGCGGAGTTCGGCGGCGGCCACCGCCCAAGCCTAGTGTGCCCGGCGGCGCTTGGCGGCGGCCGCCGCACATTAAGGTCGACTGCGGCGGCCGCCGCGGCGCACGAGTCCACGCCGGCGGCCGCCGCCGACCAACGGCAAGATCGTGTGCCGTTTCCGGGTGCGGCTGTGGTCGGTGGCGGCCGCCGCATGACCTCGGTGTGCCTGATCCTGCTCAGCGGCGGCCGCCGACCTTAACGTTGAGTGCGGCGGCCGCCCTCGCTTACCAGTAGTGACAATGTCGGCTGACGCCGACCAACCATGTTGTTGGCAGCTGGTGTCGGGTGCGGAGGTGCTGCGGCGGCCGCCGCACAACCAGGACGTGCGTGACGGCTTTCAGTGGCCGCCGACGCACGTCGAAGTCAGGAGGGGCGGTCCCCGCTGCCGCCAGAGCAGGTCTTATGTGGCATGTTGATTTGATAAATCTGATAAGACGTAGGGGCAGACGACGTTAATTGGGAGGAAGAAGACATTTAAGGACCAAGTCTTATCGTCAGAGAGACAACTTCCACACACGACATCTCACGGTGCACACAAGAAATACGTGGAGAATACCACGCAGAAAGAAGAAATCAATCAACATACGGATCCAGGAGCTCACCGCGCTGCGCAAAAACATGCGCGCACAGGACGTCGCGAAGCGCTTCATTCTCCTCCCGGAACTTGGCCCCACCGGTGGCCACCAGAATGCGCATAGATTCGCTCATGGGCGCCACAGCGGCGGCCTCGACAGCAGGGGGTACATGACCGGGTGCACAACCCAGATCTTCCAGCTCCCCCGCGGCAGCAGCGGCCCAACCTCCATCCGCGGCCCCTCCTGCGCCGGCACCCTCATCCTCGTCACAACCCTCTCCGGCGCCACCGAGCCCGCCGCCGCCGAATCCCGCACCATCGACGGCGCCAGCGCCAGCGCCATAGTCAGCGCCGGCTGCGCCCGCGCCACCGGCGGCGACAGCGCCCGCGCCGGCCCCGCCCACCTCTTCCGCCGCGCCCACGCCAACAGCCGCCTGGCCGCCGCCTCCCGCAGGGCC
>Ga0209186_1000929_pt1 | contig 22506 bp, 13 predicted proteins | sample SidtaG_FD_187426 | JGI IMG/M metagenome (GOLD analysis project Ga0209186, IMG submission 187426) | Marine algal microbial communities from Sidmouth, United Kingdom - Sidmouth_Male2 metaG (SPAdes) (version 2) | ecosystem: Host-associated > Algae > Red algae > Unclassified | place: Sidmouth...
TGAGTAGCTTGTGAGCGTGGCCGTTCCCACAGATGTCAATAAGTTGTCTTTCAGTGCACACTTTGCATGGGACTTGGCCGCATGCACATCATTCTCATTGTCTTGGTCGTGTACCGGGCCTGCCCCCAGAAATTTATTGAGTCGCCAGATCGCCGACCTGCCATTCCAAGCTGTAGGCCGCGAATCAGCTGAGTCGCCACAAAATGTCGCCCTCGAATCGCCACGAAGTGACCAAGCAAGCGCGTGGGCAGGACCGCCGACGATCACCCCGCATCTGCTCCAGATACACGTCGTCAAATGCTCGCGACGCGTGGCCGGGGCAGAAGGCAGAAAAGTAGTCGTCGTGTCTGGTGCACGACCCGCCTCCCTCTGGGCAAGAGCGCGAGGGGAGGGGGATGCCGTAGAGACAGCAGTAGTGGTAGACGTTGGGGCAGTGCTCCACGTAGCAGCCGACCGTGGCGCCGTTGGACTGGCACACGGAGCACAGCAAGCCACGGCTGCGCGTGTAGGCGGAGACGACGTTCTGCAGGTGGTCGGTTTCCGGGTCGTAGAAGACCTCGGGTGCCCACATGGCGCACACATGATGCATGTGAATCTTCTTGCCCCCCCTGTGGAACGGGCCCAGCATCAAAGAAGCCAACGTCCCCCCATTGCGGTTAACCTTGGGACAAAAGTCGCAGATGAGATCCGCGTGCTCGGCCTCCTCCGAAGACTCCACACCACTGCTCTGTGTGGGCTTGGAGGATGTAAAAGCCCGCCGAACCTTTCTCACTCCGCCCCCCAGGACCCCACCCTTGCGGATCTGGGACGGTCCTGCGTCGTGCGTCAACTCGCGGCCCGCTGGGCGCTTGCCCTTGCCGGCGTACGTCGCCCCGCTGCCCGTCCGACGGCCGCTTGCTGGCGCCTTTCCCTTTCGGGAAAACAAAGACCCGCAGTCTGTCCGACGTCCGCTGGCTCGTCCATCTCGCAGGCCCGTGGGAGGAGCCCGGCCGACAGCGCCGTGACCGGCTGCTTGACGGTCCTCCTGACGCTTTCTCGCACAAAGTAGGCGCGTCCACCACGCTCTATCCCGATCCTCCTTCTTCCGAGTCCTAATAGAAGAGGGGAAATTCGGAATGCCGAGGACGGCACGGGGGGGGGCTGGGAGTCCGTCCTCGACGTCCGCCGAAGAGCGACCCAGGGGCGGTGTTCGAGATATGCTTCCCCAACGGCGAGCACGAGAACGAGCTGCATCTCGGGCAACAAGGAAAGCCGCAGCAGCGTGGGAAGGAGATGGTGATGGCGAGCGAGTGGTACCCGCCTTCGGAGACGGTGGTGGAGGAGAAAGGGGCAACGCCGCCACCGGTGACGACGGGGGGGTTATGAGAGACACCACTGGGATGCACCCTGCCGTTGGGAGGCGAGCAGCTGCAAAACGAGATCGACGAGGTTCCAGTGGCGTTGCCATATATTGCGGTAGCATCGCCAGCGGCGGTGCCGGCGGCTCTTGCGCCAGCGCCGGCGTGCGCGCCAGCGTGGGCGCCAGAGGCCAACGCGAAGATTGTGGCAGCATTAGCTGCGGCGGCGCTGGCGACTTCTTAGCCAGTTCCGGCTTCGATGTGGGCGCCGGCGCGCGCCCCGGCGGCAATGGGGACGTTGCGGGCAGCGTTGCACATGGGGGCTCTCGCGGCGGTGGTGCTGATGCGAGCGCCACCGTGGTTGTCAAAGTGGGAACCGGAGGCCACGAATAAGGCGGCGGCGGCGCTTCCTCCGGCACTACCGTCGTCACCAACATGGGCCCCGGCGCCCACGATGCCGGTTCCGGCGGTGCTGGCGCGACCACCGGTGTCGTCGCCAACGTGGGCGCCGGCGGCCATGACGTTGGCGTCGGTGGCGCCGGCGTGAGCCCCGGCGTAGTCGCCAACTTGGGAGGCGGCGGCCATGCCCATGGCGCCGACGGCGCTGGCGCCGGCGCTACCGTCGTCGCCAGCGTGGGCGCCGGCGCCCACGATGCCGGTTCCGGCGGCGCTGGCGCGACCGCCGGTGTCGTCGCCGACGTGGGCGCCGGCGGCCATGACGTTGGCGTCGGTGGCGCCGGCGTGAGCCCCGGAGTGGTCGCCAACTTGGGAGGCGGCGGCCATGCCCATGGCGCCGACGGCGCTGGCGCCGGCGCTACCGTCGTCGCCAGCGTGGGCGCCGGCGCCCACGATGCCGGTTCCGGCGGCGCTGGCGCGACCGCCGGTGTCGTCGCCAACGTGGGCGCCGGCGGCCATGACGTAGGCGTCGGTGGCGCCGGCGTGAGCCCCGGCGTGGTCGCCAACTTGGGAGGCGACGGCCATGCCCATGGCGCCGACGGCGCTGGCGCCGGCACCAGGGCCGCTCCAAATGTCGGTGCCGGCTGCCATGGGGACGCCGTCGGCGGAGCTGGCGCCAGTGCCGGCGTGGTCGTTGAAGTAGGCAGCGGCGACCACCATAGAGGCACCGGCGGCGCTGGCGCCTGCACCGGCGTCGCCGCCGAAGTGGGAAGCGGCAGCCAGCACGACGGCGGCGGCAGCGCTGGAACCTGCAATGGCGAGGTCAGAAACATTGGCGCGGTCGGCCATGACGACCGGGCAGGCGGCGCTTGCGTCTGCAGCGGTCTGGTCCCCAAGGAAGGTGCCGGTGGCGATGACAGCGGCAGCGGCGCCAGCGGCGGCTGCGCTGGCGCCAGCCGCGGAGGTGCTGGCTCCAGCCCCGGTGCGGTCGAAGACGTGGGCGCCGGCGACCAATGCGACGGTGGCGGCCGCGTATGACACTTCAGGGATGGCGACGGAGCCGGCGTGGTAGCCGGGCTGCCCGGACGAGCCCTGGACGACGTTGGCGGCGGAGATGCATGGGGCGGCGCTAGCGCCGGCGGCACTGCCGCGACCTTCACCTTGGGCGCTGGCGTGCGCGCAAGGGGTGGCGGCGACGGCGTTGCCGATGGCGTTGGCGTCGCAGTCCTTTGAAGTACTGGACATGGGGGAGGTGACCCCCGCCGCGAAGGTCGATACCCGCCCATGACTGCGCGGCTAGGCGGTGTCGGCCACGCAGCCGGCGCAAGCGGAGATGAGATTGGACCGTCTGTGTGGAGAGTCAGGGTCACCTGGCTGGTGAGAAACCCTCCAAGTCCCCACACGAGCACTTGTGGAAACTGTTTCGTCGAGACCTGTGCAGCCGTCGAGACGGAGGCCACAATGATTGAGGGAGCCTGCCGGGGCCGTCGGCGGCGTGCCGCCTGTCCAGCGGCTGGAAGCACAGCAGACTCGTGAGACAACGCCCATTTCCACGCTCACGTTCTCATCGGAGTCACTGGCTCGCTCGCAGTGAGCGGCTCTCAGGCGCTGCCCGACTGAGTCTGTTCCGAGCATGCCGCAGACAACACCTTCAGCACGGTCCTGGACGACTTTGCTCAGAGGACACTGTTTGGTGCCCCCTCAGAGGGCCCCTGTCTCATGAGGATTACCAGAGTGACTAGTTGCAGTGCCGAAGAGGGCACTGATGCGCGCCCCCTCAGAGGGAAATGCAGAATCACTGGTCGCAAAAGCAAAGTGCCCTGCAAGCGCCAGGCATACAACGCGGTGGTGTGCGGTTGGAGAGGCTCCGAGAGTACGCCAGGCTGCCAGGGGGCCGGTGCACCCGTCGGTGGCCGATGCTCATCAGAGACCACGAAGGAAGGGCCACCGTCGCACCGCGAGGATCTGCGCAACCACTGGGTGATTGAGGCACATCGGCAGTTCATGCCAACCACTGAAACAGTCAGTCGATCTCTGATCATCAGAGATCAGCAGCATGATGCTGCCCAATTCAGATTTCCGACATCCCAGTCCCGACTGAAACTGCTAGCTGATGGAGCGGTACCGAGTGCCGCCGGTCCATGCCCGCTCCTGGCTCGCCAGGACAGAGACCTTTTTTCAAACGCAGCGCGGGCGCGGCACGCGCACACGCTTTTCCGCACAAGTCCCTATTCGACTTGGCCGTGCACACGGACGACGCCGCCTCAAAAGCTCTTCCGTGATCAAGACTAGGGCTTTTTATCCCTCACTCTCTCAAGCACTTCAAGCAGCACCGCCCCACTCGGCCGCCGGTTTCTCAGCGACAGTCCACAAACCGACGCCATTGTTGAGTCACTAGAACAAGGCGGCTCTGCCTCCCGTCCGCACAACCCCCACCCCCCCACGGAGTGGAACTCGCACGAGGCCGCTGAATGGCAGTGGCGGCGCCAGCTTTCCGCAGACAGCAACCAAAGCAACCCTACTGTCCTGTCGCGTGCCATCTTCGGTTCTGCCGCCCACCCGCGCGCCCCCTTCCCGAAACCGGGTCTGTTGTGGAAACGGGGGGAGCAGGGAAACCGGCGGGGAGGCGACGCCACTGCGCGACGCTGCGGTGGCGGGTGCCCGAGGCCGCGGCCACGGCGGGCACCGGGGACTAGCCCCGGCGCACGAATGAGGTGCAAGCGTTGACCCTTTCTACTTTTCTGCGGCACGGTGGGAAGAGACGTGACGCTCCCGCACTCCCGACTGCTCGCGTTGCTCCCACAACAGGGACTCACACATGGCCGCTGACTGGTAGTGACGCCGCCAGTGTGCGGCCAAAGCGACCCCAGTGTCTCCTCGCCCGCCAACGGTACTTCTTACTTTCACCCGCAGACCCGCACACAGGGTTTCCTCCATAGGCTCGGATTGTCGACGAAGCACCAGGAGTCCCCCATTGGCTGGCAGTGGCGTCGCCGGTTTTCCAACTACAGAGACTCCACCGTAGCTGGCCTACGGCGCTTCCCCCACCCCCCCGTGCGCCCGGCGCGCCCCCAACCAAACAGTGGGATTCCTCCATTGCCTGTCACAGGCTGTCGTCGGAAGGTGCACCGATGCCAGAACGGCCCCATCGTCTACAAGAACTAAAAACTACAATGAGGAATCCTGGCCATGACTGTCACCCTGCCGACCACCTCGGTAAAGCGCGTACGAGCCCCTCACCCACAGAAAACTGTCGGCTTCTGTATGACCTCACAGCCCCGACCTGTTTCCGGTTGCATGCGGGGGGGGTACGATAACACCAGCCGCCGCAATGCCACCGGTGGCCGCAGACGAGGCGATTGGAGCAGCGGCTCTCGGGGCGATGCGTGCAGCCTTGCCTATCAGCAAGCCCGCCGTCGTGGACGACGGCGCGGAATGTGCCCCCGCGACAATAGCCACACCGGTGGCACCTGGTCCAACGCAAGGTGCGCCCGGTGCGACTGCTGCGGGGAGGACAACCGGTGACCCGCCGCCATGTGGTGCGCCAGAAGCAGCTGGCCCACTACCGCGTCGAGAGTCCGCAGCGGCTGACCCAATGCAGCTTCGAAGACCATCAGCGGACCCATTTTCAAGGGACGTTCCAGCAGAGTGGGGGGCAGTCACCGACCGCGGTGCCGAGGGCTTCGCTGCTGCCGACGCTGCCGCGGCTTCCGAGGCTGCTGCAGCTGCGACCGCAACCTTGTACCGGCCCGCCGCGTCCATGGCCTTGTTGACGACGCGCTGGACTGCCAGCGCCATGCTTGGCAACGTCGCCAAGCGCAGCGCCGGGCTCATAGCAGAACACAGCCACTCAGAGACAAGCGCTGGTGTCAGCGTGCCGGAGATAAGCATAAACCCACGCACCTGCGCGTCTGACGCCCCCTTCACTACGACGCCTGCCACGTCGGTGTCCACGTCTTCAAATGGGCACTGGTATAGCTCTGAGACGACGGCGTGCGCCACGAGCACCGGGGGAGTCCCGCCGAACCGCGGCGAGAAGAACTCGGGAAGAAGGCTGGTGAACCGCTCACGCGTCCCCGCCGGCCACCCATCGTGTTCGGCCGCCGCGGCCGACCCCGCCGCCTGCGCGCCGTCCGAATCATCGACATCGATAGTCAGCACCGCGTCCGAGCCCTTCCTGCCCTTGCTCTTGCCCTTCCCATTCCCCTTGGCGCGGGCCATCGCCGCCGATGACGGTCGCTGGCTCTTCGCCACCGCGGCGGCATACCGGTCCGTCTTTCCCTGGCGCGTCGCGTGGTGCACGCGCACCGACTTTAGGATGCCCGAGCTGCCAGCGGGCGTTTTATGTCGGATCCCGCCGCCGCCGCCTCTGCTGCCGCCGCCGCCGCCGCTGCCGCCGCCACCGCCACCGCCGCGTCCGCCGCCGCGTCCGCCGCCGCGTCCGCGTCTGCGTGTGCGGCTTCTGGCTCTGGCGCCCGCCGCCGCTGCCGCGGCGTCTTCCTCCGACGAGTGGGGCATATCCTCGTCATTCTGTTCATCGTCGGAGGGCTGCGGCGTCGAGTCGTCCATGCTGCTCTCGGCGGCTGATGCGGCCAAGCGGTTGGCGGCAGCCGCGCCGAGATGCATGTTGGAGTAAAGGGTCTTGAACCCCTTCTTGTTCTCCTCCTTGAGCACAGCAGCGTCACTTCCCAACCCCTCCATTAAGCGTACGGTCTCGTCAATGTCCAAGCGCTCAATGTGGGTGTTTGCATGAAGACGGGAGGTCGCGACGCGCCGGCTGTGGGCCGCCTCCGCGGCGGTGGTGGACACACTCACGGAGTTGTCCACCATGCTCTGGATAGATAGATCCGTCATTAGACGGCAAACAAAGTCGTCCTTGGAGAGCGGCTGCTTCGTCTGCTTGCGGACGAGGCGCCCGTTCGAGTTCAGCTTCCACCTTGTCACGTTCAAGGCCTGTGTGCCGTACAGGTGGCCCTGCACACCACAGGTGTTGTACATCTGCTTGTGGACGCAGGCCGCGCTGACGCACTGCCCTTGCTCGAAAAAAGGGTGGTCCTCAGGCAGCGTCCGCCGGCACTGCACCTGCTTCAAAGGGCACGTGCGGGCATTGTGCTTCGGCCCTTCGGGAGGGTTGACGTAATGACAGATTCCGCACTTCATTGTAGACCGCCCGTCTGACCTCGCCGCAGCCCGTCACAGCTGTGCCCCGTCGCAGAAGTCACCAAGCGGTGACCGACCGTCGTCGCGCCGTCGCGTTCCGCGCGCTGATGACAGTGTGAAACACCCCACGCCTCCTCGATTCGGGAACTCACACTGGTTGTTTGCTCCAGCCGGCAACGGCTCTCGGGAGGGACCGGACGCTGGAAAGCTCGTCTGTGAAAGCATACAGAGTCGCGAGCCCGACAGCTATGACCAGGCTCAAGGCTCACACGGCTGCGACGAGGACAGGCGTGCAGGCAAGGACTCGGAACGGGATGCCCACCTCGGAAACGGACTGCGGATGACATGATCCCGCGGTCCTGAATTACTATTGGCTATGACGACAATCGAGATCAATTCGGACCACAATCGTGACTAACTGGTCCACAATAGTTTGGGCAAACTATGCCATCCGCAGCGTGGCCAAAATTCAGAAAAGCACCATAAACGCATCTCGGGGCGCGCTTAAGGGCGCTTTTAGGGCGCGCTTAACAGTGCGATTTCGGTGCGTAAGCGCCACGCGCCCCACGTTGGAAGGGGCGCTTTTGGGGCGCCAACTGTAATTTCTGCTGAGCTAAGTATAGACATGTCACTGTCAAGTGCCGGTCAAAACTCGATGACTGCGGCAGCAACGAGCAGGCTGCTGACCCAGCATCTGTGAACTGCTACTGCTGTCCCAGCAGAAGGGAGCCCTGACAGCTGTCAGACGTCGAAAGGAACCTTGCCACCAACCTGTGACGACTGCCCTCGTATGGGTGGCACGCCCGCAGATGACGCTCTGGGGTCGTTAGTCGTCGGACCTGGCGTACTCCTGCGGTCGTGGAACGTAGTTCCGAACGCAACTCTTTTTTACATGATACTTGACAGAGCGGCCACGGGCACCACTTCTGTACTTCTGTTATTTTAGTGGGTGCTACATACTGAATTTATGCGGGCGCTTAAGGCGCTTTGGGGCGCTTTTTGGTGCGTTTAGGGCGCTTTTGGGCGCTTATTGGACCTGGATGACACCGCGCCCCCAAAATCGGGGCGCGTTTAGCAACCCTACAACCCAGTGCTCTCCGCTTTAGCGCACTCTAATTACAGTATCATTCTATATCGGATATTTATTCCGTAAGCCCCTAATACAGACTGTACCCGGACGTCTCAGTTTGCGAAGTGTCCAACGCTCTCTCCCTTTTCCTCTTCAAGCGACCTCGTGCGGCGTCTGTTGACTGTGGCTGCTATTCCCTCCTCTGGTCGTGAGCAGCAGGTGGATCGGCAGATACCGACCCTCACTGCGGCTTCCCGTGCCGTCCCTGTTACCACAGCGCCGTCCTACACCCACTCCCGCCGTCGCCAACCACTTTGGCAACATGCTGTCGGCATTCGCGCGCCACGCGGCGACAGGAGTGCGACAAGCCGCCGCCACTCCCCGGGCAATGTCGGTTGCAGGCGCCCCTGGTTTGATGTCGGTGACCGGTATGCGCTTCAAGTCGCGTGTGGCCGCGGCCGAAGAGGCCAAGCCCGACACCCCTCTGCGTCCACTGGAGGAGACCGAGACGTACGACCTGCCCGCATTCAAGACTCACCGCATGGACTTGAATGGTCTGCCGACGTCGACCACCGCGTCGGGGGCGCAGCTGCAAGAGTACTTTGAGTCGATGTACCGCATGCGGCGGATGGAGACCAAGGCCGACGAGCTGTATATGACCGGTCATGTGCGCGGCTTTTGTCACTTGTACAACGGGCAGGAGGCGGTAGCGGTCGGGGTGGAGGCCGCCGTGAGCTATGAGGACTACCTCATCACCGCGTACCGCAACCACTGCCAGCAGCTGGCACGCGGAGACACGGTCGAGGCTGTGCTCTCGGAGCTGACCGGCCGTGCCACCGGCTGCTCGGGCGGCAAGGGTGGCTCAATGCACCTATACAAGCCAGAGAACCGGTACTTTGGTGGCAACGGCATTGTCGGCGCGCAGGGCCCGCTTGGCACCGGCCTTGCGTTTGCGGCCAAGTACCAGGGCACTAAGAACGTGGCGATTAGCATGTTTGGCGATGGTGCGGCCAACCAGGGCCAGATCTTTGAGGCGCTCAACATGGCGCAGCTGTGGCGGCTGCCCATCATGTTCATGTGTGAGAACAATCGGTACGGAATGGGTACGTCCACAGCCCGCGCAGCGGCCAGCGGCGACTTCTACACCCGTGGTGACTACGCGGCGGGTCTGTACATTGACGGTATGAACGTGTTGGCGGTGCGGGAGGGCATCGCCTACGCCGCGGAGCGGTGCCGCTCGGGTGAGGGCCCGGTTTACGTGGAGGTCGACACCTACCGCTACAAGGGACACTCCATTTCGGATCAGGGTACGGGCTACCGGACCACGGACGAGGTGCAGAGCATGAAGGCATCGCGCGACCCCATTGACCAGGTCAAGACGATGCTCGTTGATGGCGGCTGGGCAACGCTCCAAAGCCTCAAGGGCGTCGAGCGATCGCTGCGCAAGGAGGTGGACGCGGCGGTGAAGTTTGCCACGGAGGCGCCACAGCCGCCCCCGGAGCACCTGTGGAAGGATGTCCTGAGCCCGTCGGCCAGTGGCGAGTCGGTGGTGCGGGGGACGCTGACGACAAAGGGGGGAAAGGTGGGGACGCCTCTCTAGATTCGGAGCGGACGGAGCGTTGGTCGTGACGGGCAGAGCAGGTTGTACACACATGTGGGGAGGGAAGGGAGGATGAGACACCATTGAGTTCACGTCCTGAATAGTTTGGCCGTCATCTGCTGGAGAGGACCTGAACTTGGGTTGTCCTCTACGCATCCTTTCTCCACTCCTCTCATGACGATGGCGAGGTGCAATGCGCCTGTCAACCGTACTACCTTGCCCCCTGCCAGCCATCAAGATACGTCCGGTCGTGCGCGCCCAGTGGGCACCGACGTGTCGATGCATTTGGTCAACCACGTTGTGTGCAAGAATGCGCATACTCCGCCGGAAGGACAATTAGTGAGCAACGCGCAGGAGGACAGAGAAGAGAAAACAAAATGTACAGATGTGGCACGGACGGCAAAGGCAAGGACAATACAGGCAAGAGGGGGTACGGCTGACGACAAGGCGCGTACACGTCCATTCAAGGAGAAAAACAAGACGCTCTAGCAAGAAATACAAACCTGTTCAAAAGACTAACCAAAAAACCGGCAGGCACATGCAGCTGGTAGCGGCTTATCAAGCCGCAACACCGTCCCGCTCGCCGTTATCACCACCGCCGAGCGCAACTTGACGCGCAGCTGCGCGCTCGCACAGACGCTCAAGTACTACGCCGCCGCCCCGTGGCGACGCGCGGCGGTGGCGGCGAGGCACAAACATCGAATCCTCCCCGCCTTCGGACACAAAGCGGCGACCCGCCAGCCCGCCGCGGCGCTTACTCGCAACAGCGCCACGACCACCGCTCCCTGGGCGGCTGGCCTCCCCTGCCCACAGCGCCGGTGTCCTCTTGGACGACAGCTTGAGATTGTTGATCACCACCGCCGACTCGGCGCGGTGGAGCAAACGAGTAGCCACGCTGTCACTATCGCCGGGCGGGAGAGCGCCAAGGTGCAACAGTCGGGCACCCGGCAAGCGCCGCAGGCGCCGCAAAAAGGCGGCGAACGCACTGGCTGCAAGCGCCTCGGACGCCTCGGCTGAGATGCCCGGCCGCGGCCGGCCGTCCAAAAACGCCGAAGTGTCCATACTCGATGAGCCGCCGGTGGGGGGTGCGCCGCCCAGAAGGCGCGCACCCTCACAGTCGCCTGCACAGCCGGGCGCCGTGCACGCAGCGCAAGCAGAAGATGCTGGAGGAATAGCGTGGAAGTGGAGCGCTACCGCATCAGGGTCATACGCGATCCGCACAAGGGGGGAAGGAGGGGCGGCCGACGGGGCGGCCGACGGCGGAGGTGCACCGCCCGGGGTGGCCGCCGCGACAGCTGCCGCTGCACGAACCAGGTAGGTTGACTCGTCGGCCTGGCGCGAGGAGGAGTGGAGTGCCAACAGTGACGCTGTCGTTGGCGACGGGCTCAGCGCGACGCGCATGACCGCAACTGCCCAGGTCGATGCCACCAGTGGAAGGTTAAAAAGCGCTGTCGCGTCGGCCAGGGTAACGCCAAACGATTCAACCGTTGGGGAGGGCGCGTTGAGAGCATCCCGATTGTTGTGATCCAACTCAACTTGATCGACGTCCATTGCCGACCGGCCGTCAGGGTCGGGCGAGCCGGCCGTGTCGCCAGTGTCACTCTTGTCGCCATCATCGGCCGACGCCGCACTGTTGCCGTTGCCCACCGCTTCGATTGGCACGTCAGCATTGTGCGCCACCGCAGCCTTGGCAACGACGTCACCACGGCTGCCGCCGCCCACGGTAGTCGTCGTGGCACCCACTCCATTAGCACCAGCCCCAGGCTCAGGTAAATGCAGCAGCGTCCGAAGGCCTGACGTGAAGAGCGGGATTGTCAGCCGGCCACAGAGGGCATCGGATAGCAGCAGCAGCAGTCGTTCCCGCACCTCTTCAGGCAGCGCATTGACAACATGAAGCTTGTCGCACAATGCGGCGGTGAGTCGCACCACCGTATAAAGCGGCACATCCCCGTACAGCACGTGCACGGCGGCGGGTGTGCCGGCGTTGGCTGGCGGCGAGGTTACGTTGGACCCAATGGGGCCGACCGCTACACCCGCTGACGCTTGCCCACCACCAGCCTTGGCGGCGGGGTCAACCGGCGAAGCAGGCGTCGCAGCGGTGGCATCGCTCACGACGTCGCTCTCGTCTCCCCCGCCGCCAAGCAAGCCGTCCAAAAAGCCATCCAGCCATACCGTCACCGCCACAGCCGCCGCCCCATCGCCATCACGCAGTTGCCACTCGAGAGCGTCCCACAGGAGTCGGCGACCCAGTAGGTAGTCTGGCGCACACCGGACATAACTGTACATCCAAAAGCCGCCGTACCGTCGGGCGGCCACCAGGCTGTCCACCAACTCTGGCGTGTCCATACACCCATTGTTGTGCACCGTCACCTGGCCGCCGGGCAGCGGCACCACGACATCTCCAAGACCATCGCCGTCGGGTGCGGCACCGACGGGGGGCTCCCCATCCTCCCCGAGCTGTTGTGCCGCGCCTGGCGCAACGTTGGCCGAGCGCGCGAGAGCGCCCGTCAGGGAAGAGGACGAGCGGAACGGTTCGGTGCGCCACACCGCACCCAGCTGCCGTCGAGCGTGCTTCCACGATGCCAGCTGCGTGCGTAGGCGCGCCAGCACCACGGGCGCGGCCAGCACCGGGTTGAGGCGTACAAAATCGACGACCGGCCGCCCGTGCCGCCCGTAGACCATGTCCAACGCATGAAAATCGACGGCAGTCAGCGTTGCCCATGCACCGCCACCACCGACACCACTGCCGCCACCAGAAGCAATTGACGGCGGGACGACAGTACCATTGGCAGCGCCAATCGGGCTCGCCCCTGAACCAGAACCGCCACCGCCCGCACCACCAGGTCCTGTGGTCCCAGCTGTGCTGCTCGCATCCTGGGTGTTAGCTGCAAGAGCGGCGAGCTTCGCAAACTTGGCCGCTGCCGCCTCTACCCCTGCAATGAGCACGTCCAGCTCATAGCGATCGTCGTCCGGTACGACCCGCGTGCGGTACAGGCCGCCGCCCTCCCCGCCACCAACAGGTGCCAGCGTGTCGCCTGCAACCCCAACAGCTGTGGAGGCGCTGCCGCCGCTCGCCGCCGCCGCAGCGGCAGCAGCTGCTGCAGCGGCCGCCCCTGCCGCAGCGGCCGCCGCCGCCCCCACGAGCGGGCGACCACCTACCACGGGCAGGGGTACCGGCGGCAGGGATGGCAGCGACGCCGGGGCTACCGCCGCCGCCGCCGAGGACACGGATGACCCGGGCGGGGTTGGCCGCAACAATGTGTGTCGCCGCGCGGGTGCGGCCACAAAGCGAGTGTTGAGCACCTCCCGCTCCAGCTCCCCCATGCCGGACGCGGGCGGTGGTGCAAAGTCAGCGGGCATCTCATAGTAGCTGCCCTCCTTCTTCCCGCGCGATACGGCCACGTCCGCCAACCGACGGCCGCGGTAGGCGGCCGAAGAGACCACAGGAGGTGCCGGTGCACCCGGCCCGGGCGTTGCCGCGGGGCCACCACTCGCTGGGGCCGGCGGTGACGGACTCGGCCGCGGTAGCGACCGGAGGTGCGCCGTGGCTGCCGACGGAGCTGACGGGGCCGAACTCGCCAACAACGCCCGAAACGCGTCTGTGAGGTGTTTGTGCGAGTCCGTGAAGATATCATCCGACAGTCGCAGTAGCTCGTCGCGGCTGATAATGTGACGTGAGAAGAGGGACAAGCACTTGATGAAGTCGGCATACAGATGGGTCGACCCGTCACCGAGGACGCCGCGGAGCTCATCAAAGAAGGCCAACTCCTCCGTCGCCGCACCGACCCCAACAAGGCCAGGGACGACGGGACTGCTGCCGCCGAGCGTACCCGCCGCAGCATCAGCGGCGGCCGCTACGGAGGAAGCCCCAGCTGCTGCCGTAGTCGCCCCGCGGCCAGTCCCCGCGGGGCGGCGAGCAGGTGGCGCAACGGGAGCTGAGCCAGCCCCCGGTTCGGCAGCTCGCGGCTTTTTCCGGGGCTTCGCATCACTCGCCGCGCCCCCAGCACGGCTTCCCCGACCGGCCACCGCCCCCGACAACGCGGCGGGATCAGGCGCCGTCGGCGACGAGGAGGGCGCGACCCGCCGCTTGCGTGGTGCTACCGGCCGTGCAGCCGTCGATGTGGTTGTGTGCTGCCGTGAAGCGGCCGACGGCACGACGCCACCACCCGCCACCACTGAACCACCAGCCGCGGCGGCCGGTGGTGGTGGCGGTGGCGGTGGCGGCGGCAATGCCATGCCCACAGCAGCCGCCGCCGCAGGCGGGAAGCGATGTGGCGCACCTGTAGTTGTGCCCCGCGGTGGCTGCTCGGCCGAAGCGGCTGCCGCCGCTGACGCCGCCGCCGCTGCCGCGAACGGTTTGACGTCGCCCGAGTACGGCTGGCCATGCGCATGCGGCGGCGGCGGCGGCGGCGGCGGTGGTGGCACGTGCGCATCCGACCCACCATGACTCGCAGACGACAGCGGCCGAGGGGCAGATGCGGCGCTGCCACCACCAGCGCCTGCTGCACCAGCAAGCGCCTCCCGCCGCTGCCGCGCTTGTGCCGCCAGCGAATACTGGGAAGCGACGGGCAGGGACTCAGGGAGGAAGTGGGTGAACTCATCAAGTAGGTCCTTGTGGTCTCGGAAGAGTGACGCCACCTGCTCGTACACTTCCTCAATCGTGCGCTGCTCCTTTTGGTAGGTTTGCAGGATATCAAGGAACGTCTTGTACTGGTCGTCGGCGGTGGTGAAACGCGACTTGATCTTGTTCACGTACATGACCGCCTGGTCAAACTCGACAGGCTTGCCGCCGCCGCCAAAAGCACCACCGGCGGCGCCACCGCCAGCAACCGCCACCGCAGCGACAGAAGCGGGGAGCCCTCCCGGGTGGTGCACAGAAGCAGCGCCACCGGCATGCACGCCGCTGCCCACCGTGAGCAAAGCGCTTTCTGGTGGCCCTTCCCTGGTCACGTGAACGTAGGGCGCATGGCGGGCGCGGCGGGCCTGCGGTGGCTGCGCTTGCGGCGGCCCACTACCAACAGTGTCGGTCGTGAGGACACCAGACGGACGGCGATCGTAGCGCTCGTCCACACCGCCGCCGCCACGGCCGCCGCCCGCACCAGCCCCTGCCGCCCGCGACGGTCCGCTCGTCAGGACCTGCCCAGGGGGCGTGCGGGGTGCCGCCATCGGCGACGAGCGCGGCGGAGAGAGGTCACCGTCAGGGGACGTGTCCAGCGGCGAAAAAGGACAATCAGGGGCTGAGAAGCCCGCCATGGGCGACCCCGTCACCGGGTCGTCGCGTAGCTCAATGCGATAACCAGGCGGAAGGAAGCTGTTGAAGCCGAGAATCAGCGGTCGCTTGTCGCGGAAAAGGTAGGCGACGCGCTTGATTACCTGTGTCGTGTCGATCGACTGAGCCTTGAACTTCTTCATGATCTCCAGGAAGCGGTTGTACACCACGGGTTCCGAACCAAATTGGTCCCTGACTTGCTCTAGGTAGGCCAGCGCGTCCTCCACTTTGAGCTGCCGGCACGAGCCATTGCCAACGCCGCTAGCACCGCCGCCACCGCCACCGCCCGTGTTGCCACCACCAGCGTTCGCTCGAACACCGTTGTCAAGGCAACTGCCTGCACCCGCCGCTGCAGGCGCCAACCCGTCCCCGCCCACCCCGCGGTCCCGCTCGTCCGCGGCGCTCGCCGCACGGTCGCTGGGTCCATCTCCGCGCCCACCTGGTCCATCTCCGCGCCCACCTGATGGTGGCGGTTGTGGGAGGCCACGAACGTCGCGCCCTACCACTGCATCGGGGTGACGGCCGCCAGTATCAACACCACTGCCACCGTCGCCACCCCGGACGATGGTGGAACCACCCACGAGCGCCATCGGCGCGCCCCCGGGAGCTCCACCACCTCCACCGTATACTAGGCGCCCCGGACGTCCGGACGGCAGGGATGACGGCGGTGGCAGCGGTGCCGGTGGCTCCGCCTTTGCCGCGTGCATTGATGGGGGCGGTGGGGGTGGAGGCGGTTGCGGCGCGGCATCGCTGCTACCCCGGCGGCCAGGAGCACCCTCCCCCCTGTTGCTCACCGGCTCCCGACCCCCCGCCCCGTGCGATGACGGATGCGGAAGATGCCCGAGAGTGTGAAGAGGCAGCGGTGGACCTCCACCCAAGCGCTGCTTTTGAGATGGCGGCGCCAGGTGGCCAACGTGAGGCGGCGGTGGCGGAGGACCACCACCGCCCCCGCCGCTGCCGCCGCCCGGCCCTGGAGCACCAGCTGCAATCGACGGCGAGGCGCTGGTAGTCATCTTTTGGCGCCCCGCCGCCGCCGCTGCCGCCTGCTGAGCATGGGCCTGCGACGCAGCGGCAACGGCGGCGGCCGACGCGCGCGCCGACTGCGCCGCCACTTGGTGCGCAGACGATTGGTGAGCCATCGCCGCCTGTCGCACATGTCGCATTTGCGCCGCCTGCGCCACCTGCGCCGCGTGCTGCGCCTGTGCGGCCATGTGCTGCACATGAACGACAGCCTGTTGCTGCGCAACGGCCGCGCGAGCCTGTGCGGCCTCGGTAGCCATCGCGGCCTGCACTTGTGCAGGCGTTAAAGATCCCACACCTGGGTCCGCCGGATCGCCACCACCGCTACCAACCCCGCCGCCTCCGCCACCGCCAGCGGAGCGGGAGGTCCCTCCAGGGAGCAGGCCACCCGCAGGTTTGGCATTCGCGACACGCCGGCGGCCGCCACCGCCGCCAGTGCCGCCACCGCCACCACCTCCACCAGCGCTGCCGCCGCCGCTGCCGACGCCACCTCCGCCGCCGCCACCGCCACCGCCCCCGCCACTGCTACCACCAGGGGAGGCGGTCGGCAGAGCGCGGCCACTTCCGGCCAAGCCGCTTCCGGTCAAGCCGCTGCCACCCGCTGCGCCCGAACCGACTTTACCGCCTCGGTCCCCCACCGAGGCCGGCTTGACCTCACCCATGGACCGCGGCGGTGACAGCGGCATCAATCCACCCGACGCGCCTATGCTTTTGGCGACGACGCTCTCCACGGCAGCCTTCTGAAGGGCAGCACCCGCGCGGCGACCGACACCGGCGCCTCCCCCACCGACACCAGCTGCGCCCGTATCGCCGGAGCGGGGGCCGATGCCGCCACCGCCACCAGCACCACCAACACCTCCAAACGCGTTGGGGTAGTGGTACATGCGCTCGCCATACTGCGGCCCATCATACCCTCCGCCCGGCGGGCCGTGGTGCCCCACGCCCGCCACCACACTCGTGCCACCTCCCACAGACGATGGCGGTGGAACAGGCGTGGACGAGTAGAAGGGGGTGAGTGGTCCGGGCACACCTGCCCCGCCAAGGCGAACGGGTGGAGGAGGCATGACCCCAGGACCAACACCGCCCGCACCGCCCTTGGCGCCGAGGCCGCCGCCGACCCCGCCGCCGCTGGTGCTTTTGGCGCCAAGTGGAGGAGACCGCAGGGGCGCCATGCCCCGCCCAGGCGGCGACAGGATCGGCTTGGGGTGCCGACGGCCCGGCGGTGCAGTGCCGAGGGGTGCGGGCCCGCCAACGCCACCGCCCACGGCGTAGCCGCCACCACCGCCGCCGCCGCTACTGCTCGGACCATAAGGCGGAGGTGGCACGCCATAGCTGCCTCCACCGCCACCGCCCGCGCCACCGCCTCCTCCTGCGCCGCCATAGGTGAGCGGTGGCGGCACGTACGCGCTACCACCGCCGCCGCTGGCATTGCCAGCGGCTCCGCCCACTGGCCCAAACCGGCCGTCGCCAGGATGGCCGCTAGTCAGCCGGTGTGTTGGTGGCAACGGCGGCGGGTGGCTGCCGTCGCCCAAAGGTGATGGACCAAAGGAACGGACGGGGAGGAGTGCAAGCGGCCGCGGAGTCACCTTGTCCAAAGGGTTCGGACGACGGGGGTGAGGGGGAGGTGGGGGAGGTGGTGCACTCATGGCGCTCAACGGAAAGGGACCACACGCGGAACGGGGCGGGCCGGGGTAAGGAAGGTAGGGGGACGCCAGGCGTAGATCTGCTTCACCAAGATGGTCGACAAACGTCGAAGGACACGAAAAATGCAAAAGAAAAAGAGAAGCGTACGGGTTCCGCCACACAAGGGGGTAGAGGATAATCGTCGTGGGGAGCAAAGAATCGGAAAGTGGTCGTCCCTCCCACAATAGGTGCGGCGCGCCACGAGCGGTTGACAAAGTCCGATGCTACGTGACACCTAGCGGCTCGGCCCTGGGCGCGGCGCGATGCGGGCGCAGGTCGAAGAGAAGCGCCGGCTCCGCGACGCCGGCGGGTGTCGACGGAGGCGAGCACGCCCACGGGCCGACGTGCGGGGGCGGCACGACGGTCAAGCACAACCGGACGGTGCAGGTGCACAACGTGTACGGCGTCTAGGCCGCGGGGCGACGACCACGGGGAGTGGAGGGGCGCACAGTTCGCGTGGGCCGAGGCGAGCGCCGCGGATTTCCGCCCGAACGAGCGAGTGCCGCGCCGTGGCAGCGGCGCGGCGACTGCGTGCGGGCGCGGGGCGGCTTGGGGTGCCGGCCCGCCGCGAATGGCGAGGCGCGGCAACTGAGAGGGGGCTTGTGCCCCGTCGCGCCGGTGAGGGTCCTGCCACGAGGGGCCACCGAGGGGCACAGCCGCCGCCGTTGCGGTGGGCAGCCCCTGGCCGCGGTCAGGCCAGCGCGGCAGCGCCTTGCGCGTTGCAAACCCCTCCCTTGAGCCACAGGAGAGGCAGCCGCACCCTGATGCACGGGCCTCGGGACAGCGCAATACATATCCTTCCATCGTGTCCAGTTTGGGTGCGCGCACAAACACTCCTGCGGCCAGGGCCCCCCGCCTGGCGCACGGGCCATTCCAGATTCTGGTCCGTGGCGGCCCAAGGGCCACCAGATCCGCTGGTCTTTCTCCCGGCCTCCGCCAGTCTCTGGCCTTGCCGACCCAGAACGGCCAGCAGGCGCGGTCAGCTGTCACCACTCTCGCTGCGGCGGCGGTTCGACGAAAGCAAGCCCCCCCCGCAGCGCTGCGTTAGGCTCAGCCTGTGGCGCATGCAATCCGTGCCACGCGAACCTCAGCGGGAGTGAGGCGCAGGGAATCCGCGTCAGAGGTGATCCGACGGCGATCATCAGAGACTTGTGCCCACCTATTAACAAAAGAATCCAATGGGCAATCCAACGGGCCGATCAGCGCAGACTGATAGACGGGTCAATCGGATATTGATGGGCGCCTACCCCCCCTCTGAAAGTATTACAAACGGGCGCAATCAAGGATGTGGAGGGGGGAGGCAGGCAGCAACAGGAACAGGTCGTGAATGTCCAGGGAGCAGAGGCCCTTGCTCTTTGCCCCGGTATGTGCCATCTCGAGGTCTGTGAGCGGCGGTCCTGAGCGGCCCTCGCGGCACTGCCACCGGTTCCTGTTCGCTTGTGTCAGTTGTATTTCCCACGGAGCCAAGACTTAGACGCTACAGCCTATGGTAACTTACCATCAACTTAAAACCGCTAGTCAAGTGCTTTCTATTTGTTTCTATTGCTAGTGTACACTACTTTTGCCCAGCTAGGGGTCTTTGGTTACCATCCGGTTTGGTTTAGGTGCCGCACTAATGCGTACGACAAGCAACGTACGATAGCCCGTACGGCACTAGCCGACCGCCACCACCCACGACCGGTTGCCACCACAATCCGCGTCCACCCGCTCGCCGCCCACCCGGGTCCTGTAACGAGTCCACGGCCGCAGCCCCTGCCGCATCTGGCGCTCGTGCCGCCTTGGCGTCGTCAATGACATCTATGTCGCCGGTACCCCGGGGGCCGCAGCCGCCATCGACCCGGCCCCCGCTGCCGCAGCTGGCACAGTCGCCAGAACAGACAACAGCCGCCGGCAGCTGCACAATCGCCTGCGGCAAAAATCGGAGCAGGCGCCCCAACACATACAGTGCGAGAGAGAAAAGAAAGATACCCAGTTGCTGTCTCTACGGTCCGATCAGAACCAGGGAAGAATGCAATCACAAGAACAGTGCTCCCGAGACAGCAAGAACAAAAAACAATAGCAAACGAGAAAAAGAGCCGAGCTGGCAGGCGGGCGTCGCGGAGCAGATACAACAGCAGCAGCAGGGCAGAGGCAACATCATTAGAGGCGAGCAACCATCAACTGACGGCATCATGAGCAGTACTCACTGCTCATCGCCGTCTTCGTCGTGCGTCTCTTCCTCAAGGTCCCACGTTGGAAGCAGCAGCCCATCCTCATCCAGGTCAGCCCAACCACCGCCGCCACCTTCCGCATGACCCCCCCCACTCCCCTCGTCGCCCCCCTGATCGGCCACCGGCGTCAGCCGCGCAGCGTCAATCTGCTCCATCGTCTCCGTCAGGTCCGACTCGGGCAGGCCGGAGGTGATGCCACGGTTCGGGTCCGTCCCGTCCAAGAGCTGAAGACCTTCTTCGGCCTCGCCGGTGCGAGGGAGATAGCGGTCCATTAGGATCACCACACAGGCGTGCCCTTTGCGGAAGCCGCCATCCACGTTTCCTGCCGACGCGGTGAAGGGCTTATGCTTGGCGATGCGGCGCAGCGTCAGGTACACCTGTGCAACGCAGCCACGGAGGAAAAATCCATGCAAAAGCAAGAGAGCGGCCACCAAATCGACAGTGAGCGACAAGAAACCACAAGAGAATACAACATAATGTCGAGCCCGCCGCTCAACACGCCTCACAAGACAAAGCACACAATTGGAACGCACCTTGGCCATGACAAACGCGTACATATGCATGTACACCTTATACGTCCCCTCCCCGTTCACCTCCGTGGGAGATGTGTAGAACTTGTCGAGGTACAGTCCCCACTCAAGCCAACCGTGCAGTGCCATCAAACACGCGTCCTTGCACTTGACGTTCTTGAACAGCTTGTCGTTGTACAGCAGCCCCTGCGCGTCGTAACTCTCCATGACCCACTGGCCTTGGTTGCGACCGTCCCGCACCTGGGCGCCGCAGTTGAGCAACACGCAGATACGGTTGATGAAGATCTTGCTGATGATGGCCTTCGACTCAAAGTGCCAGGCCGCCACCGGCCGCCGCAGGTACTCGAACAAAACGACCCGCAAGTCGGCTTTTGTCGGGTTGGAGGCGCACAAGCGGCCCTTGAGCCAGATGGGTGTGTTCCCAAACTCAACCGCCTGCTCCATCGTGGTGATGCCGGGGTGCGCATGGATGAACAGCACAGACATCCAGTAAACGTCGTTGGCGTCCGGGTTGCCATCCTTAGGCGTCGTCGCGCAAATCACCGTCCCAGAGTATCGGCGGCGCACCTCTTTCTGCGACGGTGGGAGACACGGACAAGGGAGAGAGACGGAACTGGTATACCACAGCAGTAGGAACAACCACATGCACACGTGCAGGCTTCAGTCTCCAAGCCGGTTCCCATTGACGGCACCTACCGCGGTGTTCCCAAAACATGTCGGAGGAAAGGAAATGAGAGGGAGCGATCAACATACCTGTTGGCGCAAGGCCCACACCGGTCGGAGCACCCGAGGAGAGGCCGCCGAAATAGCTGGTGCCGTCACTGACGAGCCACTAGCCGAGTTTGAGACCACCGCCGCCATCGCCTCCTCGAGCGCCGACAGGCGCAGCACGACAGAGGCGTGCACGCGATGCATGTCCATGAGGGCCTGCAAGCACTCGTCAACTTTGCCCACAGCCAACTCGCTGTTGACCTTGACGCTCGCCGTGTTGGCCCGATACGCCGCGCCATCTGCGCGCATCGCCTTCATGTCCAAAACCAAGGCGTACAATAGGCGGTCCTGCGTCGTGTGCGCCCCATTCGCCTCGGCCTCCATCACCCCCGCGAGCACGGAGGCATCCGTTCCTGCAACCGTACGCGGGCGGGACACGGCGCCGGTCGCCGCCGCTCCACGGCGACCCCGACCGCGGCCGCGCCCAGCGCCCGCCGGCGGCAGCCCGCGACTCGGCGCCGCGCCGTGCTCGTCGTTCCCAACAGTTGCCGCCAGGCTACCCAGGTCACTTTGGCTGCCGCCCCTGCCACCGCCGACGGCTCTGCCGCGACCACCACCATCGCGACCACCACCCCGAGCGCTAGCGGCAGCGGAGCCTCCACGGCCTCTGCCGCGACCGACTGAAGCCGCTCCAGCACCACCGCCGCGACCGCCAGCGACAGCTCCACGGCCACGGCCGGGACCGACACCAGAGTGCCCGTCGGCAACGCCGTCCTCGAGGCCATCGCCCGCACTAGCGCCATTGCGCCCATCGCCGAAGGAAGGCCCGTGACCCGCATGCAATGTCGGAGACACTCGTCGGGAAGCAGGGCTGGGCGGCAGTCGGCGGCGGCGGCCACTCCCAGACGCCGCCAAGGCAGCCACATCGGCCGCAAAGTCCGTGAAATCGTCATTATCCGCGAGGGAGGCGGCCGATCGAGACCGCGCCAGCGGCAGACCTCCTTCTGGTATGTCGCCAAGCGGTGGCGGCTGTTCAGTATCGGTGCCGGGAGGGGCCGACACAGGACGATCCATGGCAAGGGGCGGCGCCGCAGCGTGGCCCGACGGGGGAGCCGCAAGTTGCATGGCATGGACGGCCCGGGCCTGCGTATGTGCCAGACCGGAAGGGAGCATGTTCATCCCCATCGGCTGCAGCGACGGCCCCTCACCAAAGCCCGTGCCATTGGCGTCTTGAAGCACGGGTGGAGGGAGAGCAAACGACAGATGCGCCCTCTGAGACGCCACCGACCGGCTGCCCCCCGCCGGCTCTTGCAAGGGAGGAGTGCCGGACAAGAACCCATGACCACCGTGCAGGTGTTGGCTGCCCGGCTGCCACAAGCCAGCCCTGGTAGATCCGCCAGAGGGACCGTGCAAAGGCAGCATAGATGCCGGGCCGGCGACTCCACCGCCGGGAAGGTGGGGTGGCCCACCTAGAGGCGCTCCGGCACCCGAATGTTGGCCAAGAGAAGGTGGCAGCGCATT
>Ga0209186_1000931_pt1 | contig 22479 bp, 12 predicted proteins | sample SidtaG_FD_187426 | JGI IMG/M metagenome (GOLD analysis project Ga0209186, IMG submission 187426) | Marine algal microbial communities from Sidmouth, United Kingdom - Sidmouth_Male2 metaG (SPAdes) (version 2) | ecosystem: Host-associated > Algae > Red algae > Unclassified | place: Sidmouth...
CGCGCGACTTTGGTGATCCGGTCGTAGGCACGGGCGGAGAAATTGAGTTCGGTGACGGCCATCTTGAGCAGGTCCGCCGAACCCTGCGCGAGTAGACAGTGGGCGTCTTTTTCGCGGGTGCCCATCATAGCGTTGCAGTGCACGTGTTCCAGATCGCGGTAGCGGTCTTGCTGGATTTTGCGCGCGCCGATCACGCGTTCGCGAATCAACGCCGAACTCTCGCCGGGTTCGATCGAGGACAGTTGTTCGTAGGCGACACTCGGCACTTCGACGTGGATGTCGATGCGGTCGAGCAGCGGACCGGAGATGCGGTTGCGGTAACTTTGGATCTGCGGCGAACTGCAGCGGCACTCGCGTTTGGGGTCGCCGTGGTAGCCGCAGGGACAGGGGTTCATCGCGGCGACCAACATCATCCGACTCGGAAAGGTCACCGTCGCGGCGGCGCGGGCGATGGTCACTTCGCCGTCTTCCAGCGGCTGACGCAGCACCTCCAAGACGTTGCGCGCGAACTCGGGTAGTTCGTCGAGAAACAGAACGCCGTGGTGCGCCAGCGAGACTTCGCCGGGCATCGGATGGGTGCCGCCGCCGAGCAGTCCCGCGTCGGACACGGTATGGTGAGGCGAACGAAACGGGCGCTGCGAAATCAGCGACGAACCCGCCTGCAACTTGCCGGCGATCGAATGAATCTTGGTGGTCTCCAGCGCCTCCTCCAAGGACATCGGCGGCAGGATTGTGGTCAGTCGTTTGGCCAACATGCTTTTGCCGGTGCCGGGCGAACCGATCATCAGCACATTGTGGCCACCGGCCAGCGCGACCTCGAGCGCGCGCTTGGCGTACTCCTGGCCTTTCACCTCGGAAAAATCGACCGGGTAGTTCCCCGAACCCGCGAACAGCGCCTCCAGATCGGTCTTGTGCGGTTCGATCGGCTCAATGCCTTTCAGGTACTCGGCGGCCTGACGCAAATTGTGCACCGGAATCACATCGATGCCGTCGACCACTGAGGCTTCGGCCGCGTTCTCGACCGGCACGAGCAGGCGTTCGAAGCCTTCTTTGGCGGCGTGGATCGCAATCGGCAAGACGCCGCGGATCCGCCGCACTTCGCCGGACAGCGCGAGTTCGCCGACCGCGCACACGCCCTTGAGTTCGTCTTTTTGGATTTGTTCGGCGGAGGCGAGCATGCCGAGTCCGATCGGCAAATCAAAACTCGGGCCCTCCTTGCGAATGTCCGCCGGCGCGAGGTTGATGGTCGTGGTTCCGCCCGGCGGCTGAAAGTGGGAATTGAAAATCGCCGTCACCACCCGGTCCTTGGACTCACGCACCGCCGCGTCCGGCAAGCCGACCAAGAAGAACTTCATGTCGTCCCCCGGCCCCGCGTTCACCTCAACTTCGACCGTGAACGCGTCGACACCGTAGATTCCGCCTGAATGAATTTTCGCGAGCATAGGAACCCTGTAAATATGTTCTCATGTCGAAAGGCAATCGAAATATGAGAATCCGCATCCCAGCGCGACGAATTCCTTTATGGCAAGATCTTGCCATAGTGTGGCAAACTTCTGCCATAGTATGGCAAACTTCTGCCACGCTATGGCAAACCGTTGCCATAGGCATATTCCACCTTCTATCTTCCCAAAAATGAACGACACCGAAATTCTCCACGTCCGCCTGCACTTTGTTCCGGTCACGATGCGCACGCCGCTGAAGTTCGGCAATGCGGTGGTCACCGACGTCACCACCGCGCGGGTCTGCGTCCGTCTGCGCGTCGGCACCACCGAGGCGGAAGGTTGGGGCGAGACCCCGCTGAACATCGGCTGGCTGTGGCCGTCCACGCTCGACTACACCGAACGCAAGAACCGACTCGAAGCATTCTGCGGGCGCATCGCCAAGGCCTTGCCTGGGTTGAGCGCCGGTACTGCGGCGGACCGGCTCACCGGCCATCCGATGCAGATTGGGAACGCACTGGTCGAAGACCATCTCCCCGACTGGCGCGCCGAGGCCGACCTGCCCTATCTGGCCGCGCTCGGCTGTCTGTCGGCGTTCGACCTGGCGATTCACGACGCCTTTGGTGAGGCGCTCGAACGACCGACTTACGAGACCTACGGGGCCGAGTTCGGTTGCGAACTCGCGCCCTTTCTCGGTCCAGACTTTGCCGGAAAAACCGTCGCCGACTTCCTCGAACCCGCGCCGCAGACGCTGCCGGTCTGGCATTTAGTCGGCGGACTCGACCCGCTGGAAGAAAGCGACCTGACCGGTTCGGAACCGGACGACGACTACCCGGTGCTGCTGGCCGACTGGATCAAGCGCGATGGTCTGACTTGTCTCAAAATCAAACTGCGCGGCACCGACAGCGCTTGGGATTATAGCCGCTTGGTTCGCATCGACCAGATCGCCGCGCCGCTCGGCGTCGAACACCTCACCGCCGACTTCAACTGCACCGTCACCGATCCGGCCTACGTAAACGAACTGCTCGACCGGCTCGCGGCCGAACACCCCGAGACCCACGCGCGCGTGCTCTACGTCGAGCAACCGTTCCCCTACGAACTCGAGGAACATCCGATCGACGTGCACAGCGTCTCCGAACGCAAGCCACTCTTTATGGACGAGTCCGCGCACGACTGGAAGCTAGTGCGCATGGGCCGCGAACTCGGCTGGAACGGCGTCGCGCTCAAAGTCTGCAAAACCCAAACCGGTGCCCTGCTCAGTCTGTGTTGGGGCAAGCACCACGGCATGGGTTTGATGGTGCAAGATCTGACCAATCCGATGCTGGCGCAGATTCCCCACGTGCAACTCGCCGCCCACGCCGGCACTATCATGGGCGTGGAGAGCAACGGCATGCAATTTTACCCCGCCGCGTCCGCGCCGGAGGAGGCGGTTCATCCGGGGCTGTATCGCCGGCGCGCCGGCGTGCTCGATCGTTCGAGTTTGGGCCCGACCGGGTTCGGGTATCGGGTGGCCGACATCGAACGCGAGCTGCCGCCTCCGGCGGTAGGTTTGGGTTGAAGCCTATCCAAAGATCGTTGAAATTTTCAAACTCCTTGGAGGGCGAGGGGCGTCCCGAGCCGATTGCCATGAGTTCGAGATTGCCACATAAGACCAGCGGGATCTGAACAGTTGACTCATTTCGTCACGAATTGGGCAGGTAAGGATCTATGTGCCACCCGCACGGCCGTCGCCGCGACTGTAGCGAGGGATTTATTGGGTCAGACCGTCTGCCGCGTTTGTACGGCGGGTTTCTAATAACCTCCCGGCTCCACCCCGCAAACGCCAAGTCAGCCACGAGGCGGGCTCTCAATACCGGATCATTATTTCTTCTGGCATCCGCATCCCCCGCAGCGCGGCAGGCTGGTTTGCGGGCGTTTTGGTGTCGTGCTCAGGCGTTATCTTGTTCCTTCGCGGAGTGCAACTACGCGCCACGGACACGGAGTGCAACTCCGTGCTACAAGTGCCTTCGGCACGAGCGACTCCGACGGCCGGATAGAACAGCACCGGTTTCTTCAACCCACCCGCGAACACAACCGCTCCAGCAGCGGTCCGATCTCATAACCGTGTTGGGCCAACCACGCGGGATTGTAATAGGTGTCGAGGTAGCGGTCGCCGCGGTCACAGATCAGCGTCACCACCGAACCCGTCTCACCGCGTGCCGCTATCTCCTCCATCAATTGCAGCGCGCCGCAAAAGTTGGTGCCGGTGCTGCCGCCACACTTCGAACCCAGCAAGGTCTCGAGCAGATGGATCGCCGCGAACGAGGCCGCGTCCGGAACGTGAATCATCCGGTCGATCACATGCGGCAGAAACGAGGCCTCCACCCGCGGGCGACCGATGCCTTCGATCGCGGAGGGGCAATCGCGCGTGAGTGCCGTGTCGCCCGACTCGAAAAACTCGTGGAACACCGAGTGGTCCGGGTCGACCACGCAGAGTTTTGTGGCGAGCGATCGGTAGCGGATGAAGCGACCGATGGTGGCCGAGGTGCCGCCGGTGCCGGCGCCGACCACGACCCAGGTGGGTTCGGGATAGCGCTCGAGTGAAAGTTGTCCGAAGATGGACTCGGCGATGTTGTTGTTGCCGCGCCAGTCGGTGGCCCGTTCGGCGTTGGCGAACTGGTCCATGAAGTGCCCCCCGAGTTCGTCGGCCAAGCGATGGGATTCCTGATAAATCTGGCAAGGGTCGTCGACCAGATGACAACGCCCGCCGTAGAACTCGATCCAGGCAATCTTCTTCGCCGAGGTGCTCTTGGGCATCACCGCGGTGAAGGGCAATCCGAGCAGCTTGGCAAAATACGCTTCGGACACGGCGGTACTGCCGGACGAGGCCTCGATGATCGGGGTGCCCTCGCGGATCCAACCGTTGCACAAGCCGAATAAAAACAAAGAACGCGCGAGCCGGTGCTTCAGACTGCCCGAAGGATGGACGGACTCATCTTTGAAATAGAGGTCGATGTCCGGAAAAGCTGGGAGGTCGAGTCTAATCAGGTGGGTGTCCGCCGAACGCTGGATGTCCGAGGCGATCCGACCGATGGCTTGGTCGAGCCAAGTCCGACTCGGGGGGGAGGGGGCGTTCGACATTGGCAAGGGCGGCTTGGGGAAACTCGTGGGGCGGGTTGAGAGCGTGCGCACGGAGCTTGTTCGCGAGAAAAATGGCGGAGAGAGAGGGATTCGAACCCCCGGTACCTCTCGGTACACCTGATTTCGAGTCAGGCACCTTCGACCACTCAGACATCTCTCCGCAGAAGGGATTTCAACAAGCGCGCCAAAACGCATCCGTCAATCGTTTGCTAATTTTTTCTTCTGAGGTAGCGTGAAGACCTACATGAACGAGCAGTCACCACAACCCCAACAGCAGCCAGAGCAGCAACTGGAGCAGTCACAACACCTTCAAGCGGTCCAAGGACTGTTTGTGCGCAACTATGGAAAAATCAGGGCTTTTGTCGGATCTTTGGTTCGCGATCCGGTGGCCACGGAAGATATTGTGCACAACGTCTTTCTGGTGGTGACCAAAAAGGCGGATAGTTTCAAACTTGGCACCAATTTCACCGCCTGGGTGTTTTCCATCTCGCGGTTCGAGGTGCTGCGCCACTTCGACAAAAGTAAAAAGCAGCCGCGCTGGCTCTCGGAGGAACTGCTCGACATGCTCGTCTCGGAAGCCCCGGAAGTCCTTGGCGACAGTTCGCGGCAAGTAGCACTGCGCCGCTGTATCGAGAAATTATCGCCGCGTTCGAAGCAGCTCATCCAACACCGCTACATGGACGGGATGAAGACCGGTGCCATCGCCAAATCCATCAACTGGACTCCCCAAGCGGTATCTGTTACACTATCGAGAGCCCGGGTAGCTTTGCGCGAATGCGTGGAAAAACAAATTCATCGCGAAGGATGGGCCTGAAAGGAACGGGCTATAACATGGATCGACTCGACACATTACTAGAACAACTTCTCAATCAAGAACTGAGCGAGGAAGAGGAAGCAGAGTTCAAGGCCTTGTTGCTGAACAGCGCAGAGGCCCGCCGTCGTTTTTGGGACGCGAGCGAGATCGACATGATGCTGCGTGAACATCACGACGCCGAACGCCCGCCGCCGCCGACAGTTGCTGCGGCTGCCGCGGCGAAGAAGAAGTGGACCTCCCCGGTGGCGTTCGCGGTCTCGATGTGCCTGCTCGGCATCCTGCTTTTGCTTGGCTGGCAAGCCCTGTTCCATCAAAGCCGAAACCAGAAACCAGAACGCGGCCTTGCTGGCGCGCCGTTGGCCGAGGTCAGCGGCTCGCGCGATACCACGTGGCAGCAATTGCCGAAGCAGTTTGAAGGCCCCCTCCCCGCCGGCGAGTACCATCTGCAAACCGGCATCACTCAACTGCATTGGCCCTCCGGCGCGACCGCCGCGCTGCAAGGTCCCGCCCACTTTGTGTTGAAAGAAGCCGAAGTGCTCGACCTGCGCGCGGGCCAAGCCGGTCTCCACGTGCCGGAGGGCGCGATCGGCTTCATCGTGCGGACCCCCAACGGCGACGTGGTTGACCACGGTACCGATTTCGGCGTGCGCGTGGCAGACAATAAAACCGATGCGCATTTATTCTCCGGGGAGATCGAAGTGGTTTCCGGCGAACAACGCCTACGCCTGAGCGATCCCGGCGCGGTGGCGTTCCGTGATGCCACCGATTTTTCCACGGACGGCAGCGCCAAACCGGCCTCGTTCCCGCTGCCCCGCCAGGAACGAATCCTCGCCGTCACCAGCGGCTTCGACCAACCGGCACGATGGGGCAGCGGCAAACCGCAAGACTTCGGCATTTGGGACGGCGACGCGGCGGAAGTGGTGAGTAGCTTCGGTGGCGTTCGTCCCAAAGAAGGCTCCGGCATGCTCCGCTTCATCGCGTCCGCCGCCGGCAAGACCAGTCCCTCCGAGTTGATTGCCTCCCAACATCTCTATTGGATCGACATCGCGCCCTACCGCCACCTTGTCGAACGCGGTGCCGTATCGATCTCCCTCGCCTGCTCCTTCAACCGGGTGAAAGGCGACCGCTCGACCGACACCCAGTTCGGCATTCTCGCCAATATCTACAAGGGCAGCGAACGAAACAACGCCGAACAAATCCAGCAGTTAGGCAAAAAACTCCACACCAACGCCAACGAGAAGGACTGGGAGCGGGTGGAAATCAACGGCACGCTGCCGCCCGAGTGCACCATGATCGAACTGGAAATCCACGCCTACGAAAACATCACCAACAACGTGCAAAGCGGCGAAGTCGAATTCGCCGGGCATTTCGCCGACTCGTTGGAAGGGCGGCTGATGGTTGATCTGCGAGCAGGCCTTTGGCCTGAAGATGAAACATTGAAGATAGAAGATGGGGAGTAGGCCTCTGGCCTGAAGATGGAAGATGACGCGTTTCTGCACGTCTGCCGCGATCTTCCACCTTCAATGTTCCATCTTCCGCCCGTAGGTCGCGAGGACTGGTGATCATTCGGTGCCACCGTTCTTTGAACGGAAGCCCTTGGTTTCGCTTGCAGAAGGCCGTATCGGCTCCATGGTCTGTTGTGCGCAAAAAATCCGGCTGTTTTCTTCTGACTCTCATCTGCGTGGTCGCCCTGTACTTCCTCAGCGTCCACCTCCTTGCGCCAAAAGTTATCCGAACCCAGATTGAGGAGCGGGTTGCCGCCATGGACCTGTCGGTCTCGGTTGGTTCGGTGAACGTCCACCCGCTGCATCTCTCCACCTCCATTCGCGACGTCGTGGTGAACGACAAGAATGGCGAGGCCATGGTTTCGATTGCGCGCTTGCAACTAGATCCCGCCATCTGGGCCTCCATCAGGAACAGGCGGGTCACGGCGCAACTGCTAGAACTCGACGCCCCCAGTGTAAGAGCAGTCCGGGACGCGAGCGGTCAGTTCAATCTGCTGGATCTAAAACCGGCACGAACACCCGAAAACGAACCGGCAAAACCCTTGCCAGATTTGGTCGTTGAACAGGTGGCCATCAACCGCGCCACGGTGGAACTCGTCGACATAAAAACCGGGTTCACCAAAAATCTCGGGTCGATCAGTCTCGCGATGGCGGGCTTCCAGAGTCTCGGCACCAACCAGTTCACGTTCACGCTCGACAGTCCGGCGGCGAGCCGCGACGGAGATGTCGGCGTGGAGGGACGCTTTCATTTGCCGGGACGTTCGGCGGAGTTGATGCTCGCGGTGAGCGGGGTCGAGATCGCCACCTACGAACCACTATTCGAACCATGGGTGGTGCCGAAGATCTCGGGCTTGCTGGCCGTCGGCGGAATCGTGGCCATTCGTCCGGCGCAATCGAACACCTTCGAACTGACGCTCGACGCGGGGATACTTGAAGCGCGCGACCTGTTGATCGATGACGGCCGGAAAACCTCGTTGGACGATGCACGGATGCACGGCGTGGCGGTGGACTTGGTGAACAAGACGATCCGGGTCGACGGGGTCTCGGCGGCAGGGTTTGGCGGCGAGTTGGTGCTCGACGTCGCCCGTATTCTGAACATCTCGAAGTGGGGTGAAATCCCCGATTTGACCGTGCCCGAACAGATCGAGTTCGGCACCTCGACCTGGGACATCGTCGTCGCGGATTTGGCGGTCGACCGCAGCCTGATCCGATTCACCGACGAAGCGGTCGGGGCCACGGTGCCGTGTCGATTTTCCATCCAGGGAACGCAGTTGAGCACGCGTGCCGCGCCGCGTGGCCGGGTGGCGTTCACGGCGGAAATCGGCGAAGGACAGGGTTCGATGACGGGCACGCTGCTGGCCGATGGTCGCCAAGGCAGTGGCGAGGCCGAGGTATCTGTCGTGGCATTCCAACCGAAGATTCTGCAGCCGTGGATTGGACTGATGGCGGAGGCGACCATCGAACGTGGCACGGTATCCACCACCGCCCGTGCCGAGTTCAGCGAGATGCTCCGAGCCAATCGCTCGCTGGCCGCCGAAGCGCAAGTAAATCTGACGGACTGGGCGGTACATCACGCGGGCATGCCGCTGTTGCAGTGGACGGCGTTCGGAGTCGACAGGGTGAGTGCGACCTACCCGAACAAGCGACTGAGCGTGTCCGGGGTCCACTTTGAAGGCTTGAACGCGGTGGTTCACCGAGCGGCGAACGGAGAGTGGAACCTGCAAAAGATTGCCAAGGTCGCACCGCAAAAAGCCAACGGGGCGGACTTCCCAACCACGGCCGGCCCGCTGGCCAGCGGCGGTGCCGAGGCCGTCCCGCGAACTTTAACGCTGGACCGTTTCAGCTTAGTAGACGGCACGCTTCATTTTCGCGACGACACCGTCGCACCGTCCTTGGTCACCCGAGTGGAACAATTGAATCTCATGGTGTCCAATGTCGTATTTGGCGCGGAGAAACGGATGGGCTACCGGAGTTCGGGGGTGATCGAATACGGCGCGCCGTTTGAGGCGACGGGCTGGTACGACGACCGAATTGCTCGGTTTCCAAACCAGCAGATGACCCTAAAAAATCTTCCGCTCAGACCGTTCAGTGGGATCTCCGCTTCATTGGTTGGCCGTGAGATTGCCGGGGGAGCGTTCAGTATGAAACATGAATTGGAGGTGGCACCAGAGCACCTTCGTGGCGAGGTAAAATTCCTGTTCGACCATCTGAAAATGGGCGAGAAAGTGGAGAGTCCGAACGCGATCAAGGCGCCGATTGGCTTGGCCTTGTTCGCCTTGAGCAAAGGTGGCAAAGTCGATCAAAAGATCGAGATTCAAGGCAACCCGGCGGACCCCGGGTTCAAATTGTGGCCCGTGTTCCGACATGCCGCCATGAACTTGGTCACAAAAATCGCGGGCAGCCCATTGACGTTTGTGGAGAACACGTTTGCGCGGAAAGACTTGGATACGACACCCTTGACGTTTGTTCCCAGCGGTCGTGAACCAACGGCAGGCGGACGGCACCGCCTGCGGGGGTTCGCCGAGATCATGCGCGCGAACCCTGCGCTCGATCTCCGGATCGCCCTGCCGAGCGGAGCGGATGGCTTCCCCGAGGAACTTGGGGGGCAACGCTGCCTCGCGGTGCGTGAAGTCCTGCAAGACAAAGGGTTCCGCCCCACGCGGGTTCTCGGCATGCCGATGACAGCAGCCGAGATCCGCAAACTCGCACCCGACGTGGACTTGGCCTATGCCGTCCCGGCCTGGCTTGAACCGTTAGATCACGGCCCAATCTCACTTGAGAAGAACACGCAAGCACCCCACACAACCAAGCGACCGCACCGACCTTTAAAGCGTTGATCCACGCAGAGCAGCAGTGGCTTTTCGTTCTTTCTTTCCGTTCGGTCCGTTCGAGAAGGGGGCAGACCGCCGCTTCAACTCGGTAAACTATCGAGCAGAAAATCGAGGTCCGCACGGGTCAATAATCCCGAACTATCCCGCTCCGCGTTGGCCTGCATAATCTGGTCGTAAAGCTCCTGCTTACGCGCCTTCAACTCGATCATCTTCTCCTCGATCGAATGGCGCATGATCAAGCGCTGCACGAACACCGTGTGCTGCTGGCCAATACGGTGCGCGCGGTCGGTCGCCTGATTCTCCACCGCCGGATTCCACCACGGGTCGATATGGAACACATAGGCGGCCCGGGTGAGGTTGAGGCCAACACCTCCAGCCTTGAGACTGATGAGAAACACCGGCGGGCCCTTTTCGTCCTGAAAGGCCTCGACCAAATCCTTGCGCTTACTGGTCGGGGTGCGCCCGTCGAGCCGGAGGAACGGAACCTTGGAATCGTTGAGCACGGGTTCGAGCGCGTCGAGCGTTTTGGTAAATTGCGAAAAGACCAAAGCCGCATGACCTTCGGCCGCAAGTTCCTCCAGCGAATCGCGCAGGAACCCCAACTTCGGTGACACCTCGTCGTAGTCCGGCATCAGCAAGCTCGGACTGACACACAACTGACGCAAGCGCAGGATCGCGGTCAGTGCGATAATACCGGCCTGCTGCGACGGGCGTTCGGCATAGGCGACCTCCACCTCGGCTTTGATCTCAGCCACCGTGCGCGTGTATAGCTCGCGCTGGAAATCGCTGAGTTCGAGGATGGTCTGGGTCTCGACCTTCGGCGGCAGTTCGTCGAGAATCTCCCCCTTGGTCCGACGCAAGACGAAAATTTGCGCCCGCCGCAACGGCAAGCTACTGCCGCCCCCCTTTTTGATGCTCGCCCGAAAATGCTTCACCGAACCGAGAAGCCCCGGCAGGGCCAGATCGATGATCGAGAAATACTCGCCGGCGTGGTTCTCCACCGGGGTACCCGTGAGGCAGGCTTTGAATCGGCACTGCAACTGGCGCACCGCCTTGCTACGCGCCGCTTTGATCGTTTTCACCGCCTGCGCCTCGTCAAAAATCACAATGTCGAACACCTTTTCGGACAGCATCTCGATATCGCGCCGAACGAGGTCGTAGGTGGTCACCATCACGTCCGCCGTGCCGGGTTTGGGCAAGGCGCGTTTGCTGCCGGTGTACTCGTGGACCCGCAAGCTCGGACAAAAGCGCTCCATCTCAGCTGCCCAGTTGAACACCAAACTTGGCGGCACCACGATGAGATGGAGATCCTTGCTGGTCTTCGTTTTGTGAACGTGCGCCATCAAGGCGATCGCCTGGATGGTTTTACCCAGTCCCATATCGTCCGCGAGGCAGGCGCCAAAGCGGTGTTCGTAGAGAAAGTGCAGCCACTCGAACCCGGCCTGTTGGTAGTCGCGCAAGGTCGCGTTGAGTTCCGGCGCCGGCAGCGCCGGAACGCCCTCGGAGGACATCAGCGAATCAATCACCTTCTGCAAATCGGGCGGCATATCGATGTTCACCCCGTCCGACCGCACCAGCAACAACAGATCCAAGATCGCCAGACGCGGTACCTCGAACGCCTCCTCTTCCTCTTTCGCTGAACCATCTCCGTGGCGTTCGCGCAACAGGGACAACTGTTCGAGCATCTCGCCCTGTTCGGCGCTCAGCAACAACAGCCGGCCGTCGTCGTCGGTCACAAACTCGCCGTTGAGCATCCGCGCCAACATGGAAGGGTCGATGGTCTGGTCGGCGCTGGCCACTTCGGGTCGGAGTTCGAACCAATCAATCTGGCCTTCCTCGTGACTGCGCGTGACCTTAACCGACAAATCCACGGTCGAGGTTTCCAGCGCCGCGTCGTCGAGCAGCACCTCCACCCCGAGCCCGCGCAGTGCGGCGAGCATCTTAGGGACCATCCACATGACGCGTTCGCCTTTGATGATATGGCCGCCTTGGAGCTCGCTGAATTCCGCATCGGTCGTCTTTTCGATGCAGCCACAAATCGCCATCACCGTCCGCAACGGCGACTCGCTCAAGCGCCACCCGGTCTCGGGATTGATGGTCAGGATGCGGTTCTGCGTGTGCAACATCTGTTCCACCTTGGAGAGGAAATTGGCCACATGCTCGGGCGACCAGCCATCATCGAAAATGTCGTCCGCAGCGGCATCTTCGCGGATTTGCCGACGGGCTGCTTCCAGCGGTTCTTGGGCAATGGCGAACACGGCGCTGCGCACCACCGCCTTCTTGGCTTTACTCCGCGCAATCCCGCCCGGGATACCGAAGGCCTCGGTATTTTGCGGCAGGAGAGAGGCCTCCTCCATCAACTGAGCCTCTACATCGTCTTCGAGGCGGGAGGTGGTGCTCGCCACCAGCGCCCCCTCCTTGTTCGGCTTGAGCGAGACGGTGTGCTGCCAGGTCACCTCGGACGGGTGCTGCACCTCGTCACGAAACAACCACAAGCCGCTGTCCACCGCCTCGGGAGGGAGCGCGACATTGCCGTTGTTGATCGCCGAAATCGGCAATTCGAGGCGGTCGAGAAACTCGTCGCCGTAGTCTTGATAGTGACTGTACGCCCACTTGTAAAAGGCGATGCTGCCCGGAGAAAGCGGGACCAACTTGTTCGCCTCAAGCAGCGCCGCCAGATCGTTATTCAAGATCAAGGCTTGCCCCTTGAGGTACTCGCCATCGCGGAACAGACCCACCTTGACCGCGACCTCGCCGTCCGGCTGCACCTCCGCCAAGTCGCAGATTTTCATCGGTTCGGGATCCCAATGGACCCGTTGGGCATTCCCCGGTACGCCGAGATGAAGTTCGGGCGGATGGGCCATGTTGGCGAGGTGCGCAAAGAAATCGAACAGGATTGGCTTCTGGTCCGACCAGGGAATGTACGGGTTGTAGAGCAACGTCTGCAGTTGTGCCGGCGGTTCGACCGGCGGGGTGCCAGGTTCGTAGTGAAGCAGCAGCCCGTAGCGGTCCTCCTCAAGAAACAACTGGGACGGGGTCGACTCGAACACCTCTTCTTCGTCGTCCGCCCCGCCCGACGTGTCGACGGCAGCCGCCTCATTGACGGCTTTGACGGCTTTGGTGGCACCTGACGAATTGGTCGGAGGAGCGACTTCGGCCGTGAGGAACTGCTCTTTCAGGCGCTTCCGCTTGCCGTGGTTGAGCATCAGGCTGTGGTAGCGGTCGGGATCAAGCAGATTCGCGATGGTGTAGAGAGCGACGGCGACCAGCGGGCCGCGTTCGTAGAAGATCGGATGTTCGCAACTGAAGTGCAGGTCACGGCGGCTGTCGAGAGTGACGCTGACCACGTAGCGGTCGCCGTCGAGAACCACCACCAGGAGCTTGCCGCGGTCCCATGAAATCGCCTCCACAAACTGATTCCGATGGTACGCCAGACCTTTTCGGGCCGCGTCTGGGGTGACGAGCGTGAGGATTTCCTCGTCGTCTACCTGTTTGAGTCGTTCGATTAAGTCTTTGTTCACTGTTTTTCCGCGAACCCGAGCCCCTACTCAAAACGGATGAAATGAACGACTACCTTTTGCAACTTTCGACCGAAGGCTTGCCGCGCGGACCAAATCCTTCGAGTCTGGCGCGGTTCTTACCCGAGAGTCGCGGATCACACCGCCAAGGTGATCAGGGAATTGAAAAGGTCCGAACGATACGCGTCACGTTCTTGCTCGGTCTTGAACCGTGGTGGCGTTCGTGGCGCTTCGATCAAGGGCCACCAACTAAACGGACCCGCGCCGAACTGCCGGGCTGCTCGGCGAGCACGACCGAGAGGGCTTTGCCGTTGCGTACGCGTTCCTCGATCGCCACGAGCACGGACTGACGTCCGGTGCCGCTGAGTTCGAGGGTGATGCCCTCCCCTTTCGGCACGAGTTTATTGCCTTGGTAGAGCAGGCGCAGGCCGAGGGAATCGTTGAAGTTCAGGGTGACCGGTCCGGCCGCCTCGACTTCGAGTTCGAACTTCACGAAGAAGAAATTGCGGCTGCCGATATTGCCGAACCGGCCGGCGCCGAGTTCGGAGATGGGCAGGTGCCCATCGACCCGGCTGTATTTGGGATCCCACTGGAACAGCGGGTTGTCGGCGGCGGCGTGCGGCCAATCTTTGTGCCGGACATCGTCGTTCACTTCCTTGCCACCGCGCAACATGCGCCAAGTCCGAACGTGTTGTTCGGGCGGGACCACCAAGCCGCCGGTCTTGCCGAGTTTGGACATGAAGGCGACCAAGTCGACCAGTTCGTCGCGGCGCAGTTGGGCGGTCAGGCCAGCCGGCATGAGCGATTGCGGCATGATCTCTTTCTTGGCGATGTTGGCGGTCGGGATGGTGCGCACGACGCCGGCGGCATCGCGGATCACCACCTCGTCGGTGCCTTCCCGAACGACCGTGCCAGCCGCGACTTTCGCGTCCTTCTGGGTCACCAGCAAGGTGTGATAGCCTTCTTTGATTTTCACCGAGGGTTCGACCATCGACTCGAGCAGGTAGTCCACCGGCGCGCTGGCGCCGATGCTGCTGATGTCCGGACCGATCAAACCGCCGGACCCGGCGATAGCGTGGCAACGCACGCACTGCAACGAGGCCCGATGATAGATTTTTTCGCCGCGTTCGGGGCTGCCGGAGGTGCCGACGTCGGCGAGAAATGCGTCCAGCTTTGCGCCTTCCAATTTAGTGAAGATCGGTTGCAAGCCGCCGGCTTTTTGCAGGGCGGTTTTCAGTCCGTCCATGCGGCGGCCCGACGAGTCGATCCGTCGGACGCAAGCGGCGGCGACGTTGCCCGACAAGGTGCCTTCCCGCATCGCTTTCTCGAACGCGGCCGGTCCGGCTTTGGTGCCGAGCACCGCGTCCACCGCCGGCAGAAAATTTTCCGAACCCGAACAGTCGCTGAGCACCACCACGGTCTGTTTTGCGCCTTCCTGCACGGCGACCTGGGTCAACGCCCGCACCGCGTCCAAGCGGCGCTGGATCGGTTGGTCGTCGGCCGTAAGTTTGCGCAGCGCCGGAAGGGCCTCGCGGCCGTAGTTGGGCAAGGCCTCCAAGGCCACCGCCGCCAGAGCGGCTTGGCTGGCGTCGAGATTGCCCGCCGCCTCCTCCAATTTGACCCGCGCGGACTTCAACCGCCACGCGCCGGCCAGTTTCATCGCGCTCGATTTCAACGCGGCGTCATCCGCCGTGATGAAGCGGTTCAGGCGGTCGAGATCGCCGACCGGCTTTCCAGGACGCTTGCGCGTCGCCGCACGATGTAAGAGGTCCAGCAAAGCCGGATCTTTCTTTTCGAGGGCAAGATTGTAGACGGCGGCGAGTTGTTTGGCGTCGCCCATTTCCGCCAGCAAACCGAGCACTTGGCCTTCCTGCTCGGACGAGAGTTCGTCGGCTTTCCAGCGCTTCATCAGACCCGGCAAGGCGACCGGCTGACCGATCGCCTCCATCGCGGTGAGCATTTGCGCCACGCCGCCAAAGGTCTCGGGGCGTTCGGTCATGGCAGGCACCCAAGCATCGCGCGTGTCGTGCAAAGTGCGCCACAGGGAGAAGTCGACAAAGCGGTTGCGCGGCTGGTCGGCCACAGCCAGGGCAAGCTTCACCGCGTCCACCGAACCGAGCGCCCGCGCCACGTGCAAAGCCTCGTGCCGAACGTGGACGTCCGCATCGGTGACCAGGGTCTTCAAACGCGACAGCGTGTCCGCGGCGGGTAACTTGCTGCTGTTTGCGCCGGGTCCGCTCCACGAACTCAGCACGCGCGTGGCGGCGGCGCGGATCTCCGGCTGGTCCGCCGCGAGTAATTGATCGAGCAAGGCGAGCGCGGGTTCGGTGACCTGGTCGATCCCTTGGTAAACCCACAGTTTTTCGAGTTGGATATCGGCATCGCGCGGCTGCCAAGCGTCGAGCATCTCGAGCACCGACGGGCCGGCGGCGCGCAGTTTCTGGCGCGCCATGTCGCGAGTCCAGGATGAGGAGGATTCCAGCGCCGCGAACGCAGCCTGCGGCGTATCGAGTTTCGGCGGCTTCTGCAGATCACGTCCGGTCGCGCTGATGCGCCAGATGCGCCCGTGGGTTTGGTCGCGGCGCTCGTCGCGGAAATCCACTTCGCCGTGTTGAATGATCGGGTTGTACCAGTCGGCGATGTAGATCGCGCCGTCCGGTCCTTGCGAGATGTCGACCGGGCGGAACGCGACCGAGGTGGACTGGATGATGTCCTCTTGTTTGCGCGAAATCCAGCCGGTGGCGTCGCGTTCGAGCGCGAACGAGTTCACCCGGTTGCCGCGGAAATCGGCCGTGAGAAAACGGCCCTGCCACTCGTCGGGAATATGGTCGCCGGACAGGATTTCGAGGCCGCAGTGCTTGGGTTGGCCGGGGTTGAGTCCGGGCACGACTTTGGGCGCGCCGCGCGCGGTCTGCATCAGCGTACCGGGGAAGGTGTAATTGATGCCGTTGCCGCCAGCGCCGTCGGTTTGGAAGGTTTGGCCGTGGCGGTTCCAACGCAGCCCCCAGGAGTTGACCAGTCCGCGGTTGTAGATGTTGAGTTCGAGGGTGTGTGGCTTGAGTTCCCAGACGCCGCCGGCGAGCATCCGGCGCGGACCGTGTGGGGTCTCGATGTGCGAGTGGATGTAGATCGATTGCATCATCATCAATTGCCCGCCGGGCGCCCAACGCAGGCCGTGCAAAATGTGGTGGGTGTCCTCGGTGCCGAAGCCGCTGAGCACGACGCGTTCCTCGTCGGCCACGTCGTCGCCGTCGGTGTCGCGCAGGTGGAGCAGTTCGGTGGAGTTGGCGATGTACACGCCGCCGTCGCCGGGCAGCACGCCGGTCGGGATCAGCAGGCCTTCGGCAAAGACGCTGCGCGTGTCGGCGGCGCCGTCGCCGTCGGTGTCTTCAATGACGATGATCTGGTCGGTCTCGGACGCGCCGGGTTCGATCTGCGGGTAGGTGCGCGAACCGGCGATCCACAAACGCCCGTCCATGTCCCAGGACAACTGGATCGGCTTGGCGATCATCGGGTCGGAGGCGAACAGATTGGCCTCCCAGCCGGGCGCGAGTTGGAAGGTGGCCTGTTCGACCGCCGGGTCCGGATCAGGAATGTCTTTGAGGCCGCGTTGCGCGAGCGCGTTCGGCGGAGCGGCGACGAACGAGAGAAGCAAGACTGCAAAAACAGCAAAAACAGGGGTCAGACCATGCTTTTTGCTTATGGCAAGCATTTGCCATAGAGTGGCAAAGGTTTGCCAACCTGTGGCAGGCGTTTGCCACACGATGGCAAGGTCTTGCCATAAGGCGGAGAGATCGGAATTGGTGGAATTGGAACGCATTAGTTGGCCTCCCGGAGGGCGCGGGCTTGTTGGTGGATGCGAGCTTCGAGTTCGGCGATGTGCACGTCGAACTGCGGCAGTTCCTTGGCGTTCTGGCCTTGTTCGTGTTTTCGAAAGCCGCGCAGGTAGGTTTCGTTTTGCGGTCGGTACTGGTGGAAAAACAGGTTATTCTTGGCGCGGATCAGGTCGCAGAACGCGCGGTATTCCTTGGTGTCGGGTAGCGGCGCGCCGATCATGGCGCTGGCGAGTTTGCGGTAGCCGTCGGGCGAAAAGTGGATGCCGTTTTCTGTGAGCTTGCCGGGTTTGTCGGCGGCGAGTTTGGTGGCGTTTTCGAACAGGTCGCGGAAGGCGACCCCTTTGTCGGCGGCGAGTTTTTCGATCGCGTCGCGAACTTGGGCGAGCACCGCATTGTGCTTGCTGGGATCGGTGACGAAGGGCGGATATTTTTCGAGTGGTGGCGGGGCGACCAGAACGATGTTCGGTGTTCGTTTTTTCAGGTCGTCGACCAACACGCCGTACTGCTTGACGAAGTCCGAAATCTTGTCCGCGCCGTCGAACGCGGCATTCGCGCCGTAGTGCGCAATAATCAGATCGGGCTTGGCCAGGTCGACGTGGTTGAGCAGGCGGCTATACCCTTCCTTGCGGTTCCCAAAATAGGCACGTGCCTCGCCGTAGACATTGTCGCCGGACCAGCCCAAATTACGGAACACGAGGTCTTTTTCGGCCATGGCGAGCGTGAACGCGGCTTCGATGTGCGAGCTGCGCTGGCTGCGTTCGGTGAAGGTGTTGCCGAGAAAAGCGATGCGGTCGCCCTGCTCGAACGACGGCGTGGGTTCGGCCGCGTCTTGTGCCAGCGCAACCATCCCGATCAGGATGAGGGGGAGAGGGATGAGGTACCGACCTGCGGAAAAGGACAAAAGAGTGCGTACAATCATGGATCGAACATAGCCAAACCGAAGGACCGTAGCCAACCATTCCGCGCGAGAATCTGTCGTTGATCCGCCCATTTGATATGCAGAACGTCACACCCATTTAATTTGCATGGAATGCAACAAGCCCCAGCCCTTTCCGCGGTCAACCCGAACACCGCTTCCTGCGGTCCAAACCCTACAGGGACCACGGAACGACGTGGGTCACGCGGAATTTCTGGTACGTGCGAGTAGTGACATCTCAGAATAGAATGAAGCGGTTCCGCGTCTTTCCGCGTTCTTCCGCGGTCAATCCGAACGCACCGCTTCCCGCAGTGGCGGGCCATCCAGCCGTCGGCCATGATCACGAGAGTGTCTACGGGACCGGCCCTCTCGGCATGGGGCATCCAGCGGGTTTTCGGGCCCGGAAAGCCTAACCCGGCAGTACCGAAAGCCACAGGAGGGCAAACATCCCTTCCACCAGTTCAGCTACACCCACGAGGGTAGAAGTCGTGTCTGCGATGTAAGTCCAGATAAGCACGCTCACCGGAGCTATTTCGCCTTCAAGGAGCAACCGATTCCAAAATGCGCCCTGTGACCTAGCGAGTTCGAAAATCTTAGTTAACAATTTCGGCATCATGTGGTAATTTACCTTATGGCGAAATTTTCAATGAACTCCCCTTCCCACTCCTCTCCCCACTTCTCTCCCCACTTCTCTCCCCACTTCTCTCCCCACTCGCGCCGCCGCCCTACAGGTTCAGGGTTCACGCTCATCGAGCTCATTGTGGTGATTGCCATTCTCGCGATCCTGCTTTCGATCTTGTTCCCGATGGGACACCGCATGATCGAAGTCGCCCGGAACTCCCAATGTAAAGCCAACCTGCACCAATGGGGAATGATGTGGCAGGCCTACACCGCCGATCACGAAGGCCGCTTCACGGTGGGCATGGTTAACGTGTCCGCTGATGCCGACGGCATCTACACCGGCAGCCGTAATGACGGCTGGGCTCGTGGCGAATGGGCCAGAGCGCTAAAGCCGTACATCGGTGAAAAGTCCTCTCTCCTGTTCTGCCCGGAAGCCACCAAGCGCAATCCAAAGTCGCCCGGCGGCACCACCTATTGGGCTTGGGGCAGCGAACGACACACCTACGTCCACGGTGGCGGACTTGGCTTTTCCAGCTACGGTTTCAACTGCTGGATGTTCGACCCGCCGTTCTGGCTCGACGACAACGGCAACCGTCGTCCTGACATGCCCGCCGAAGAAGTGACCGAAATTCAAGGTCGTCCGGCGAAGCACCATTGGCGCCGTGTGACCGCGATTCCCGAGGACACCCACTGGATTCCAGTGATCCTCGACGCCATGTGGCGCGGCGGTGGCCCCGACCATCTCAAAGCCACTGGGATTCAAACGCCCTCTTACAATGGCGAATGGATCTCCTACAACCGCGAGATGATGCACTTTGCCATGGACCGCCATCAAGGTGGCGTAAACGGTGTGTTCGCCGACACCTCCGTGCGACACATCCCGGTGAAACAACTTTGGCGCCTGAAGTGGAGCCGCAACTATGACATGCATACGCGCGACAGCATGAGCTGGCCTACGTGGATCAACAAACTTGAGAAGCAATTCCCTGACGTCTACGAACTGTAGGCGGACTTCGCCCGCAGTAGTGTTCTGATTCTTGGTCCAACTCAGAGAATCGGGTCCGGACAGTAGGCCCGCCGTTTGCATCGTCCGCAGTGCTCACCCAAATACAGTTGGTCGATCCAATTCATCAACTTGTCGAGGTGAGCGGCATCGTCGGTGAGAATCCCCGCTTCGAAGTTGCGCTTGTCTGGTCCCTTTGCGCCGAGCCCGGCCCCGGTGAGATTCGCCGAACCAATAAACGCCGTGGTGCCGTCCATGATCACGGTCTTGGTGTGGACTCGCGGACAGAGCACGCGTTCGAATAAGTCGGATGACGCGAGCGCCGGATAGCGGTCGAAGTCTTGGCGGAAGCGGGGCCCGGGTTCTTTGGCGTGAATCAAACGGACCGCGACACCACGGTTGACCAAGTCGGAGAGAATCTCAAGAAACGGAACAAAGCGGCTGCCTTTGCGCACGTGCATATCTTTGATATCGGCGGTGACAATCCACAGAAACTTGCGCGTGCCGGGGAGGAGTTCGACGAAAACGCGCTGGTGGATTTCTTCGTTTAACAGTAGTTCGTTCATGCGCACCCATAGGATCAAAAAAAACCGATGAATACGATGTCGCTCTGCCCTCCCCTCACGCTCGTCCGTCCCCTCGCGCTGTCTCTTTCGTTCGTACTCCTGCCACTGCTCACTTGCGGCCAAGCCCCGCGCGACAGCAGAAGCGCATGTGGCGTCTGATCTCCGAAGACGGCAAGGTTCAGCCGTAAAAATGATCACTGAATCTTGGCTCAACTTCGTCATCGAGGCGGGCAAGATCGTCCGGGTTCGGTGGGGCTGATGGTTCCAGCTACTTCTCTGTTTTAACCGGCTTCCCCTTCACCCCGAACTCGGCAATCGAAGCCCAATGACTGTCGTCCACCGCCGTCAGAATTTTCAACCGTAGATACCGGCCTTCGACCGGCTCACAGGCGACATCTTGAATCTTGTGGGACTTATCAAAGGTGTGGGCGAGCAACAGCTTGGGTTCCGCTTTAGGATCGTCCAAGATACTGATTTCGCACTTCCCGATTGCCCCGTTCCAGCCATCGGGTCGGGCGAGATAACGGAACCCGATGACTGTGATGGTGTCGCCGAGATCGACCACCAGTTCATGCGGATGTTTGGCTAACTTGCCGTTAAATTGCGAATGCCACCACGTACCGGAGTCGCCGTCGAAGGCGTTCTTTGCGTGCTTGCCATTGTCTTTGTTCTCGCTGCTGATGTGCACCAACTTGAACGAGTTCGCATCCGCCAAACCTTTGCGATCCCACAAGCCGTTGAACACATTTTTGCTGGCGGGCGCACCTTTGCTGGTTCCCCATTTGGCGGCGCGGTCCCGTTCGTGCATCGCACGTTCCTTGGTGGCAAAGGTTCCAGGACGCGCTTTTTCGTGGTTGGCTTTCATCAACTCTTTGGCCTTGGCCAACTGCTTGGGATACGCAGCCGCGACGTTCTGTTGTTCGGTGATGTCGGTCTCCACGTTGTACAGTTCGAACACGTTTTTATTAATGATCTGGACGCCCTTCCACGGACCGAACCGAACCGCGCGCATGTTGCCGTACTCCCAGTACATGAACGCATGCTGTTTCTGTTGCGAGGCGCGTCCAAACAAGGTTGGCGCGATCGACAAGCCGTCGAGGTCATCCGGTGCCTCGGCGGCGCAGATCTCGGCGAGGGTCGGAAAGACGTCGATCTGATACCAGAGCAAGTCGCTCACCGTACCCGCTTGAATCCGGCCCGGCCAACGCGCGCAAGCCGGGATGCGCAATCCGCCTTCGTATAGGTTTCCCTTGCTACCTCGGAAGACGTCACCGGTTTTCGGATTTAAGTTTGGACCGAAAAAGCCGCGCGGATGCTCCTTGTTGCGGAAGCGCTCATGGCCACCGTTGTCGCCGGTGAACACGACCAGCGTGTTATGCTCGAGGCCGAGTTCGCGGAGCAGGTCGAGAATGTCGCCCAGGTCGTTGTCGATCATCGTGACCATGGCGGCATAGTTGCGCGCCTCGGTCGGCCAGTCCTTGGTGTGATCGCCTTTGTAAGGCGCCCAACCGGGATCGTCGGCCGGGATGTCGTACATGCCGTGTGGCGGCGTAATCGGAAAGTAGGCGAAGAAGGGCTCGTCCTTGTTGTCGCGGATGAACTGCAGTCCCTCGCGCATGATCTCGTAGTGGGAATACGTCTCGCCGGTGCGTCCGCCGTTGTTGCCTGCCAATACTACTTCCTCGCTGTTGCGAACGAGGTGGGGCGGATAAAACGAGTGGGCGTGAACTTGGTCGTAGTAGCCGAAGAAGGTGTCGAAGCCGTGCTTCTCGGGCACGCCGGTGGAGCCACGTCCGCCCGCGCCCCATTTGCCGAATCCGCCAGTGGCGTAGCCTTTCCTCTTAAGCATGCTGGCGATGGTCGCCTCATCGGCGCGTAGCGGAGTGCCGCCATCGTTGGACCGAACCGAGGCGTGTCCGGCGTGTTTGCCGGTCATCAGATTGCAACGCAGCGGTCCGCACACGGGCGAGGCGGCGTAGGTGCGGTTGAAAGTGATGCCCTCGCGGGCGAAACGGTCGATGTTCGGCGTTTTGATCCGGGTCTGGCCGTTGTAGCCGACCTCGAAATACGCGAGTTCGTCGGACATGATGTAGACCACGTTCGGCGGTGGTTCGGCGGCGAACAAAACGGAGAGTGAAACAGGGAGCAGTAGGAGGTGGGTCGACAGTCGGAGCAGATTCATACTGAAAAGTACGAAACGGAATCGAGGTTCCAAACTGGAATGGCAGCAAATACCTAGCCAAAGATATTTCAAATTTTGAAGGTCCGAACCCTCTGCGACGAACCACGGAGTGGTGGCAAGAAAGTAGC
>Ga0209186_1000932_pt1 | contig 22471 bp, 31 predicted proteins | sample SidtaG_FD_187426 | JGI IMG/M metagenome (GOLD analysis project Ga0209186, IMG submission 187426) | Marine algal microbial communities from Sidmouth, United Kingdom - Sidmouth_Male2 metaG (SPAdes) (version 2) | ecosystem: Host-associated > Algae > Red algae > Unclassified | place: Sidmouth...
AGGGGGATGGGGCAGCGCGGCGGGCACAGCTCGACTTTGCGTGTGGCGCACGAACGCGTGGCGTGCGTGCGGCGTCGAGGGAGGCGGTTCTCACCGGCTGATAAATTTGGGGCGCAAGGCGCTGTCGCGTGATCGGCTGTGTATCGTGACACTGCCGATCTCGAGATGCGCGTCGCGCTCCCTGGAATACATGGACCAATTTGCCACGGCCCATAAGATGAACAATAGAATGCAAGTTGATCAATAAATATGGCGAGCAAACAACTGCGCAACGTGGCTGCGTATTTGTTTGTTTAGGTGCCTTTTTGGCGCATTCGTCTGATTTTCACAGTAGCCTTCGTTGGCGACTTCGTGGCGACATACGCTGCGTGGGTGTCGCCACGAAATCGCAAAAAGTAACCAAAAAATGCTGGCGGGCGTATCCGCCGACGATGCGTCTACGGATTACCCAAGACAGGAACAGACTACGGGCTTCCATGGACCGGGTTCGCTTTTGTGGGACTAAGCCGGCCTAACTCTTCGCCTTCTTGCGGCGGTTCGTCCGGGCCTGAAACGACAGTAGCGTCTGGGAGGGCAAGGCGCTGTACCTGGTGGGCCCCTTCCTGACTGGGGCAGTCGCTACTCGGTATGACAAGATCCTCGCTGACACGGCCAGGCACATCCCGGGCCGGACTGTCGCATCCTTCCCTGAGGCGGTGCACTGGCTCCTGGTCTATTTTGCGGACTTCATCACCTTGAACCAAGCCGTTTTCGACGTGAACCGAGCTTCCCTGGGCGCTTATGAGGTACTTGATGCCTTCGCGGTCCGCTTCCGGGACCTGAGGGAGGCCTGCGGTAGCGTGTACGGCGCGGACAGACTCGAGGTTGCGTTCCTTTAGGGCCTACCCCAGCATTTGCACGTGGACGCTCAGCAGAACAACCTCCAATTGACTGAGCGCACCATGCAGCAGCTAGCGTCGTTTACCCATGGCGAGCATCAGTAGGTCAAAGCGCTCCAGCGCCTCCAGCCGACGTTTCCGAACGACCGTCCAGTCAGACAGGACCCACGACGCAGTGTCTGGCCGTCGGAGAGTCCTCCTCCCAGGCCGATGGCCGTCAGGAGGGCTGGGTCGGGCTGGTCACGCTCTCTTCGCCTCGTTTCAACCGGGGGGGTGAACGCTCGAACCGGGTAAGGGCGTGGTGGTCGTTCAACCAGGAGGACCACTTCGCGGCAGCCTGTCAGGAGGCGCCAAACGAGCTCCAGGACATGCTAGCCCTCCAGGGAATCCAGTTCGGCAAGGCCGTCCGCTGGACAGACCTACAGGCCAAGAGTGAGTCCCCTGGACTGCGGGGCCCAAAGACAGTGCGCAACCTCCGGGTTGCGATCCTGCAGAGCAATTAGGAGAACCTTGAAAAGAAAAGTTCTGAGGACTGGGACTCCCATCCCCAAAAAGAGACCTGGACCACGGGTAACTCGGGATCGGGAAACGAGGTGTGGAAGGTGCGTCCGTAGACGCCCTCTTCTCTCTTCCAGGCCCCTGTGCCCCTGTGGTGGCCTGTGTTTCCTTTCTGGGCTGGTGCGGACATCGGCTACACACTAAGGTAGCCGCATGGACACCGTGTGCCGGTCAGGCTACGCTGCTCGTATTGCGTAAGGATAATGTCAAGCTCAAGACCACCGCAAATCTCGGAGATGAGGACCCGGTTGCTGTGGCCGCGGTGGAGGACACAGAGGCCGGACCAAGCGTCGTTGTTGAGGACCTTTTCCCTTTGGGCTGGCGCGCACATGCCTGGCGCGCGCCCACCCGAACCCGGATAGTGGATGCCTCGGGGCAGGCTCTCAAGGCTCTCGCTCGACTCCCCCTCACCCTGCATGTACATGACAAACCTATGCATTTCCCGTTTATCGTTGCGAAGCGCCTCTCGGCCCCGCTCATCATCGGGGGCGACCTCCAGCACCTGTACATGAAGGCCATCTTTCCCCAGGACAGAAAGATCGTGTTGTCGACGGGCACTGTATCTGACATCCTGGGCTACCATCTTGGTGCCAGATAGCGTCAGTACAGGGCACCGGCCCAGCCCCGGGTCCGCCCGAACGTGATGGCGCTGGCGGTAGCAATCGTTCTTTCCCACGGCACCCAGACCGAGGTCCACGTGCTGACCCTGTCGACGGGCAGTTGCGAGATCATGTACCGGCCGGAGTTTTTGGCCAAGCACGGGCTGCACTTGGCCCATGGGCATCACAGGAAGGTGGACTGGCACAAGTCTTTCTCTGTCCTCCTGGTCATTCTGTGGCCTTGTCAAGACAGCCGCCCCCGTTCTCACACGTGGTTCGCACAATGCATGCAGGCTGAGAATTCTTGCATTGATTGTTTCTGCCGTCATGGCCTCCGATTGGCTCACTCGTGTCACTGGAAATTCTCAGAAGTCTCGTAGGAGCGTCACCCAATGGGCCCCTTTGGTCTATCCTTTGCTCAGAGAGAGCCTTTAACTTGCTGCCCCACTTCCTGCACGCTGCGAGACAGCACAGAGCGGGGTCGAGCACTCCGCTACACATCTTCCGCTGAAACAGGTGCCCCGGACTTCAAAACCCGCGATGAGGGCCGCAGCCTTTCACCGTGCTGACCGAAGCGAGTGAGGCACGAGAGAGCCGGGACACCCACCAATTCGACTGACCCATTATTCGCCGTGTGGCAGAGACCAGCAGCTTCGCTTCCACGAAGATCCAGCGATGCATCGGCGCTCAAGCCAGGTGGAACGCCGGCCGTTCCACTGAGCTGGAAGACTGTACAATCAAATACCACAGGATGATTGGCCTCAATTTACTCACGGTGTTCTGCTTTTGCGTTCAGGGTCGATTTCGATCGAAATTGAGAATCGATCGTCGACAAGGTTTTAGACCAGACTGGCAGCCCAGATCTACGAATGAATCCGATCTTCGTCATCCGCGCTCCTACTGGAAGCACCGACAGCCGCCGCGGCCGTCGCGTACCGCGCTGTCGCGAGAATGTGACAGATTGTGTGGTGTTGGACGTCTGTCGCGGTCTTTCAGGCAATCATTCGGTGAAGCGCAGCCTCTCGGCGGGGCGCGGCTGGCACAAAGGCCGCTGTGAGAGCGGTTCCACGTCTCCGCCCCGCCCCGCCCCGCTCGTCAAAAGCGCAATTTGACCACCATGCCGGCTAAAATGTCATCCAGGCGGGGTTGGGACTGTATATCCCCCCCCTCCCCACCTCAGTGGCGTACTGAACCGAGGCGTGGACTCGGTTCATGATCTCTTGATCCTTGTCACCACTTCATCGTCGTGCGCATACTAAAAGTGCGTGAGCCGACGGTCTCTTGCGTGTCCGGTGCAAAAGCGCGCCACAATGTACGTTCGCTGTGATGCTGCTCTTTCACACAATACATCGGGCTGGATCAGAACCACCACCATTCGCGGGTGTCGACCGGCGCTTCGGTGTGCCGGCTACCGCGAGCGCTTCGACGCTCGGGCTTTTCGAGCTGTCACTTACCGGAAGTGTACGTTTCGCGACGTTGATCGTGCAACGAGGTGCCGAATGGATTGGAAGGGGTATTGTTGACTGCACGGAGGAGTGTCGTCTCATCTTGTTCATGTGCTTGTTCCCTTTTAGACGTCATATTTCTTTTGACACCTGTCAGGCCGATCCGTGCGGCCTCGGCCGCCGCCTTTCTGTCAACATCGCTTGTCCTTTCTTTTGAATGGCTTTTTTCCCCTCAGTCAGATGCGCGAAATCCACATCGATCCCGCGTGCTCCTGTCGGGCAGGTGATGCGGGGGGGGGGTGGGGCTCTCAGCAGCTTGGCGTCTGTTCAGGACAGCGTCCCCGTTTTGCGTTGACGTGCTGAGCCGGGAGGAGCGTGTTTGCCACAACGGGGAGTCGGGTGAATACTGGCAATCGGTGTGCCACCAGCCTCGCGTTCACGAACTTTTTTTTTTTGTTCCTGACAGAGCCACACCTGCCAGCTTCGTCTTTGCCGCTCCCCGCCACCCTTTGTTTGCTCTTCTAGCCGTCTGTGCTTCCGACTGCTTTTCCAGTTTCTGCACACGTTGAAACACAGAGCATCCCTGAAGAGCGTTGTCCGGTAAAGGTGGGTGGGGTTGGAGCGTCCCTGACAGGGCGGCATTCACCCATTCCGGTACCATTGGTGTGCGTCGGCGGTCTCTCATCAGAGCTCCAGAGTGCGTGTAAGTCGCAGCGGGGAGTTTTGAATACCGGCAGTCAGTGTGGCTGCAGCCCTGTGTCTCCAACCGTTTCTTTTTCTGTTCCTAACGCAACGTCATCTGCCTTTTCTTGCAGCAACGCTAGTGCCTCTTTTATTCATTTAGTGCGTTCAGTCGTACTCCGTGCATCCTGTTGCATGGTCTTTTCTTTCCACAGTCAGCCGCACAGAAACCGCGTCGAGCCATTGTCATCCGTTTGAGGAGACGGGGGGAGGGAAGGGTCTTCCACACGAACAGCGTCGGTCCGACTCGTCGTTTTAGCAGTGAGGCGCCCATTGCAGAGAGGCAGCAGTCGCGTAGGACTCATGTCGCGATTGGTAAAGTGCCTTGACATGGCCAGGGGATGTGTGAGAATTGTAGTCGACGTTGGTGTGAGAGACCCCTCGAGGCGGCCATACCCTGTACCTTTATGTGCTCTCTGTTCATTCTTAGTTCTTTTGCTTCTGTGTGTGCCGTGCAAAGTGTTCTGAGTGCCTCGTGTCTCATCAGAGTGCAGTGACGCGCGGCACATTCGGGAAAATCTCAGTCGGACGCCACAGCCGTCCGGTGACAGCCACGGAGCTTTTCAGAAGAGAGCCGCAGGTGCTTCTGCATGTTGCAGCAGTGCACTGTTTTCTGATTACTTGGCACTATTCTTACGTGCTGCTGCTTGAGTGCTTACGCTCTCCCGTCCACATCTGCGTGCCCCATGCTTCTGTTAGAAAACAGAGAAGGCGTCCGTGGAATATTTCCTGGCTGTTGGGCTATGTGTCGAGCAGGAGAACGTCTCACAGAGCAACAGAGACGGTCGCGTCACACAGCTGGCGCTCCTTTTCGTGAGCGAGCAAGGTGCCTATGGTCTTCACGTGAAATAGTGGCTACCAGCAGCCACCAGAGCTGAATAGGCCTTTTCCTTACACGTGTTCTACACGCATCGCAGGGATGCTACTCTGTTTCATCATCTCTATATCCCGAACGTAAGCGGGAGCACTTCTATTTTGGGAAATGCGTATTTGCGCTGACACCGTCCCGCAGGATCTTCAGTCCAAGAAATTGGCCGCAGTGAGCTCGATAAGTGCAACGCAACGAAGAAAATACGTAGGGTCGCTCTCCGACTGACGCCACAAAAATGGCCGTGAAGTGTGCCCTCGGGACAGCCCGCTATGACCGTTTCCGAACAGGACTCCGCATGAAGATTGCAGAGCGAGACTTCGCACGACTCTCTCAGACGTTTGCGCGTGACACGCGTCGCAACTTTGAGCGCATACACGAGCATCCGCTGGCTCATGCGCTTTTCATCCCCGATCAGCGGATACCAGCATGGACAAGGCCTGTCCGCGGACTCAAGAAAGCGCCAAATCCAATGGCAACTATGTACGCGGTTGCCGCGCGTGATCGGACTTCTTCACACCCAGCACACATCCAGCACAGGGCCTAGTTACACGCTCTGTCTAAGCCCGTTCAGAACGCACCCTCCTTGCTGAGGGTGGGCCTGTGCTTTCTTTGCGCCACCGCATACAGGTCTGTGCCGTCTGTCGCGATTATGGAGAGCATTAAGGACAGTCGGGGTCAGGATTGTTGAGATCCCTAGTCCCATAGCACCCTGCTCACCAAGCCGCTCAAGGTACCCTCCCTCTGCCGACGTACTGTCGCTTGCTCTGGTTCATCTTTGGGCTCGCCGTGGCGGACTGCCGTAGGCCGGATGTTGGGGACGGCCTTCTCCACTACGTGGATGAGGATGTTTTCATGACCTCGCCGTGTCGCCACCCACCCACCACCAGCCGAGCTTCCGGGCGTGGTCATCACCGCCCCTTGAGCCGGACTGCACGCCGGGTAGGAAACGTCGGCGTCGTTTGTTTCGGTCACGACAAAAGCTTTCTCGATGACTCAGGCATCGCCCGCGTTGCCTGAAGCCGCCGCGGTGATCCACCGGCCCGCATGCCGCTCGAACTTCAGAAATTCTCGGCGGTGGTGTTGCCGCATTCAGACTAAAAGGAGGTTGACGTGCCTCCCCCGTGGCCCCGCAGCGACGCTCTTGCCTGCGTTCACAGTTCTTGACGCACGCGGCGGCCCCCTGTGGACGGGGAACAGAACCTCCCCAACACTAGAGGGGAGACGATGCGCACCGACAGCCTGCCGCGAGCGGTTCGACGGTGGACGCGGAAGAGACTATAGTGAAGTGAGCGTGCCTGTCGGAGCTGGCGCCTGCGCCTGCCGCGGGGGCCGTGAGCCCTGTCGCGCTTGTGGCGCTGTCGTCGGAGTTGGCTGTTAAGCCGACCATCTCACACCTTCAAAAGGCCCGCACCATCCTTTGGGTACCACGCGAGGTTGTTTCGGCGCTGCGGCAGAGCAGTTGCGGACGTTGTGCCTGGCAGCTTCCCACTGAAGACTCCCAGAAAGCGGCCACGCGGCTGCGGACACATAGTGTCAGATCCGGATGAATCCACGTGCCAGGGACGGCGCCTTTTGTCGCGTGCACCGTCAGACCGAAAGCGCGAAGGGCGCTTTGAACTGGAGGTGCGGCTCCGTAACGGCGTCAGTTTTTTCGACGGTGACGGCCCCGAGGGCCACCTACTGAAGTTGTCCATTGTGGCCTGAATGATCATGCACTGGCGCCTCAATATCCAGACCACCGGCTGGAGCACCTGGTACAAGACGTAGAGGGGCAGCTTCTTTCCAAAAGGCAACACCAGGGGAACGAATGCGCGAGCAAGCACGCGGAAAGCAAGCCAGTGCTTGTTGGCGGGAAACACGGGGACGTGACTGAGGGCCTAGATGATGTCCCAGCTGATGAGGTTATCGCCCAGCGAGAGCCGCGTGTTGAGCATTGCTCATCAATTCCATGTCACTCAATACTTTGGCGGGATGTCACATTGCAAAATTTCCGTACTTTGACATTGTATTTGATGATATCGCGTGTCCTTGATTTGGGGGGCACCCTTTTGGAGACGAGGTCCGGGAGATTGGCGAGGTGCATGGTCGGGATCTCTAGGGGCTGTGAGCGTGTGTGCTCGTGGCCCGTGCGCCCTCCGCCCGCGGAGGTGCGTGGTGTGTGTATGCATGCTGGGAGTGGGGGTGTCTACGGGTGCTGAGAGCGTGGGGGAGACTGGATCTTATCAGGCTGCCCCCTTACGGATCGCGCCACCTCTATGACAGAACCTTAACGCACCCACCCACTGTACTGCCCGCTTCACAGGTTATGGGCCCAATTGTCGCTGGCGGTCATCGTCTTCCTGTCCTACGGTCTCTGGGGGGACGACGTTGCTCGGGTCGCGGTGTGTTCCGGCGTTGGACGGGCGGGTATAGCCTCTATCGTCGACAGGGTGGTACCGGTTGGTGCCACGGTCGTCAACATGTCGGACCACGGCCGCTTTGGCGGCCCGCGGATTGCGCAGCTGGACGAGGAGTACTACGTGTGGGCGGCGTATCAACGTGCGCAGCTCAAGAGGCAAAATCTGTGGAAGGCGGTCGTGACGGACCGTCCTGCTTCTGGGGCGGACGACAAGAAGGCCGACACGGTGGTCGAGGAGTCGAGCGCCATGAATGAGACGGCTCTTGCGACCATCCAGATGTCGGTCAAGCCCGTGCACCTCAACACGGTGACGTCGGTCGACACGGCTAAGGAGGCGTGGAACGCGCTCAAGGGCACGTTCGAGGCGCGGGACAACGCTCAGCTGCTTCGGCTCATGAAAGAGCTCAGCATCCTGAACAACGACGACGCCGAGAGCATCATCAAGTTCACTTCGCGCGCCAAGATGATCCGGGACGAGCTGGCCATGCTCGGCAACCCGGTGGACGACAACATGCTCGCGCTGCGTGTCTTGTCGGGGCTTTCTTCCAAGTACTGACTGCTCAGGACGGTCCTGGAGAACAAGGACGTCGAGCTGGGCATGTCGGACTTGACGGCTGAGCTGCTTCAAGTCGAGCAGCGGAACATGTCTACGGGCTCAATGAAGCACGTTGATAGTGTGAAGTCGGAAGCCTTCGCGGCTGCGGCGCCAAAGAAGCCGTTTGAAAAGAAGCCGGTCGTGTGCTACTACCGCGAAAAGAAGGGGCACATGAAGCGCGACTGCTACAAGCGGAAGCCTGACGAGGCCAAGGGAAATAAACAAGCCCGGTCGCGGCGGCCGTGATGGCGGCCAGGGGGGCGGGCCCCAGGTGGGTGCCGCTCTGGCCTATACTGCCTTGGCAGGTCAACCCGTCTCCAGTAAGGAACAAGGGAGCACAAGCGGGTCGTCGACCGGGGTGCTACACTCGGGGGCGACGAACCACATGGCCGTTGGCGACAAAGGCTTCACCGTCCAGGCGGTGGGGAGCGGGGCCAAAGTCACGTCGGCCAATGGTGACAAAGTCCCCATCAAGGGGCATGGCCACGTCTCTGTGGACGTTGGCAAGGGCAACAACAAGGCACGCATGGTCTTAGCAGAGGCCATGCTGGTGCCGGACCTGAACAGCAACCTGCTGTCTGTTAGGGCTATCGACCGCAGCAGTGGTGCGGTGGTGTCTGTCGAGGGCGCCTGCTACATCCTCAGCGAAGGGGATGCTGTTCGTGCGAGCGGAGTGCTCAACGAGGCGTCGGTAGTCGGCAATGTCAACGACCGGGAGCAGTATGTGCTCAAGGTGCCGCTCTTTCAGGCTTCGGCGAGCGCGGCGTCCACCCGCATCGCCGGGGAGGCGGAGCTTTAGCATAGCCTGTCCAACCACTTGGGGTGTGAGAACTTCAAGCGGGCCGCCAAGATGGTCAACGGGATGCCGTCGTCGGTGGCCAATGCCGAGCGTATGGTCGGCACTGTGTCTGTGCCGTGCGTTGATGGAAAGATGGTGCAGGCCCTGCATCCGCGGTCTTACACCAGGACTACAAAGTGCGAGGTGGTCCACACCGACATGGGCGGGCCACTGACGGAGTCACTTGGTGGCTCCATCTCCTTCATCACTGCGCTAGAGGACAGCACTGGTTTCATAACGGCGACGCCCATCAAGACAAAGGGGATGGCGTCAGAAGTTCTGAAGACGCGCATCAAGCAGCTTGAGACGACGACAGGTGTCAAAGTCTAGCGCGTCCGTCACGACGGTGCCATGGAGTACCTCACCCATGCCCTCAAGGCATGGTACGAGGAGAAAGGCATCATCTCGGAGATGACTACGCCGTACAACGCGCAGCATAACGCAAAGACAGAGCGGGTCGACCGCACGCTGATGGAGCGCGTGCGTGCTGCATTACTCGATTTCGGGGCGGAGGAAGGGCTGTGGGCTGAGGCCCTGGCCTCCGTCGTCCATGTGCTCAACCGTTCGCCGAAATCAGGGCTTGATGTGACGCCGCTGGAAGCGCTGAAGGGACGACACCCTAACGTGGCGGGATTCTGCGTCTGGGGGAGTCGCGCCTGGGCGCTCAAACTCAAGAAGCAACAGCGCAAGATGGAGCCGAGGACCGACGTGGGCCGCTTCGTCGTCTTCACGGTTGGTGAAAAGGCGTACCGCATCCTCGAGGACGGGACCTAAAAATGTTTCGAGCGTCAGGACGTCCTGATGGAAGAGAAGCCGACGAAGGCCAGGACTTCGCCCGTCGGTTCAAGCGCTGGTCCCGAGCTGACGGTGACCGAGGACAGCGCCAACGACGGCGGCATGGACGGGGCAATCGACATGCTCGATGCCGAACGAGATGGCGGGGAGAAGCATCTTCCAAAAGAGGACTCCGAGAGCGACAGCGACGGCGATCCTGCAGACCTCGCGGACGACAACGACGATGAGGAAGGTCAGGGTGATACTGCTGTCATACACCCGGTCGTTCACTCTGCCGCGGAAGAGGATAACTCGGCTGCGAGACCTCGTCGCTCTACACGTGGGCCGGCCCCGAAGGTAACCTGGTGGGAGAAAGACCCCAAGGCGTACCTGGCCACCGGTGCCGAGTCGGCGGCCAAGGATGGCTGGGACCTGACGAAGCCGCCGGCAAACAAGGACGAGGCGCGTGCCCGTCCTGACTGGACTTTTTGGCAGAAGGCCATCAAGGACGAGGCAGTCGCGCACAAGCGGCTTGGAACCTGGTCCAAGAATAAGGTGAGCAACAAGAAGCAAAAGACGGTCAAAATCTGGTTCGTGTTCGACATCAAGCAAGATGCAGAGGGAAAGCTGACGCGCTACAAGGCGCGGCTTGTGGCCCAGGGCTTCAACCAAGTTCCGGGGCGGGACTTCGATGAGAGGTGGGCACCGGTTCCAAATGCGGCAACTACGCGTGCAATCTTCGACGTGGCGGCCGCCGATGACTGGGAGATTCACCATGTCGACGCTAAGACAGCCTTCGTGAACGAAAAGATGGACAAGGAGATGTACATCAAGCTGCCAGATCGTTTCGGGGACGGGGACTCGGAAGAGATTTGCCGGCTGAACATGGCCCTGTACGGGACAAAGCAGGCGGGACGTCTCTGGGGCATGAATCTGGACAAAGAGCTCAAGGAGATGGGCGCCTCTCGGTCACCCGTGGGGCCGTGCGTCTACGAGTGGTTTCACCCTGTGCACGGAATTGTCTTCATCCTGGTCTACGTTGACGATCTCATCGTTGCGGGAAAGAGCCTGGCGGGTGTTAAGGCCGTCAAGTCGGCAATGTCGGGAAAGTTCGACGAGCGCGACATGGCGGAGGTGAAAGAATTCATCGGCATTAAGGTCATGCGCGACTGCACGGCCAGAACGATTACTCTGAGCAACTCGGGTCACACTGCGGCGCTGCTCGAGGCGTTCGGCATGGAGATGGCGACACCCAACAAGACCCCCATGGCGTCGGGGCTGAAGCTCGCAAAGACGGGGAAGAATCTGCTGCCGGAGGGCAACCGCCACGCGGCGCTAGTCGGTTGCCTGCTCTACGTTTCGACGATGACGCGGCCGGACATTTAGTTTGAGGTCGGCGTGCTGTCCCGCTTCATGTCTTGCCCCGAGCAAGCTCGCATGCGCGCGGCCAAGGGTGTGCTGCGCTACCTTTGCGGCACAACACGTCGGGGGGTGGCGTACGGAAGCAGCGAGCCGCTGCAGGGGCACGTCGACGCTGACTGGGCGGGCGACGTTGACGGCCGTCGGTCTACCACCGGCTTCAGCTTCACCGTCAACTGTGATCCCGCTACGTGGGCGAGCAAGCGGCAGTCGACTGTGGCAACTTCTACCGCCGAGGCCGAGTACGTGGCGGCCGCCATGGCAACGAAGGAGGCCCTTTGGCTCCGCAAGCTGCTGGGGGTGCTTGGCGTCGATGGCCAAGCCGTGCCTATGGGGGAGGACAACCAGTCGTGCCTTGCACTGATCAACAAACCCGAGGCGACGAGCCGTACCAAGCACGTGGACGTCGCCTACCACATGGTGCGTGACTACCGGACGCGCGGGGACGTAGCTTTCTACATTCTCCCCAGCGCGGAAATGCCTGCCGACGGACTCACCAAGCCTCTACCGTTGCCCGCCTTCACGGCGTTCCGTGACGCGATCGGCGTTGGCCCCGACTTGGGCGGCGCCGGCATGGCGCAGTAGTAGCGGCCCGAGCTCGGCAGGCTCGAGTTGCCGTAGTCGAGTTTGCGTCGCGGCGGATGCGCCCTTCCATCGCGGTACTACTATGGTCTCGGTCGGGTCGGGGCGAATTTGCCTAAGTCGGATCAAGAAAACCGACTTTCCACCGCGGTACTACTACCGCGGCCGGGTCGGATCGGGGCGATTTTGCCTAAGTCAGATCAAGAACCCGGGAGACTGGGTCGTATCAGGCTGCCCCCTTACGGCTCGCGCCACCTCTATGATAGAACCTTCACGCCCCCATTCACTGTTCTGTCCGCTTCACACCGCGCCACGTATCGCGGCAAGCTGTACTACGTGAAGGTACGGACGTGAATTGCACCGTTCTTTTGCGGAGCGGTCCGCCGCAAGGCCACGCTTGGGATGGTGTTCCACGAATGTGCGAGCCACATCCGCATCCGCCGCCACCTCGTTTGCTCACATTTCGTAGTCGAAGACTTTCGCGACCCACGAGTCTGGCGTGGAGTGCCAGAACTTGAGGTTCGCGGGCGCTTCCCGATGAGATGGGCAAAGGCGGGTATAGGAGAAGTGGGACAAAAGGATGCTTTATACATGCTTGAGCTACCGGAGGGCTACGAGAGAGGTGCTACAAACGTCCCGATGACGCAGAGAGGCGCGGGAGGTCACCGTGTGCGCATGGAGGGGCGTCCGGGCAGCTTCGGCTGCCAGCCGCCGGGAGGCGTCTCGTCGATCCGACCTCTGAGGTCGCCAGAAATGGTGACGTCGGCGCGTGTGAGGCTGAGGCAGCTGAGTTCGAGGCGGCGCCGCAGCCTCCGACGTTTCCGTCCCCACCTCCGCCGCCGCCACCGCCACCGCTGCCGCTGCGGCCGCGCCAGTTCGGCCCCCCCGGCGGCACACCTAAAGTCGAGACCCCCACCGCGGACGTCGCCGTCGCCGCATCTCCGGCTGTGAGTGACGCGTCCCCAACCTCCGCCGCGTCCATTGGAGAAGCATCCACGGGTGGCCTTGCGACGGAGGCACCGGCGGCACCCGCTTTCTACTGGAGGAGGAGGCTCCCTTGGAAGCGGCGGGCGCTGGCAGGGATCCCCGCGGGACCCGAGGAGGGTGTCGATCGGGAGTCCCGTTTCGGAGGGCAGCGCAGCACTCGTCATGAGCTGCGCCTGCGCCAGTGAGATGGAGTGCACGCGGTGCGCCAGCCGCGACGACTCAAAAAGGGAGGTCTTCGCGGAGGAGACGATCTCGCTGTCATCAGACGCGAAAAGTGCGCAATAAAGGTTAGCGGACAACGTGGGGTTGAAAAGTTTCTCTGAAGGGACGCGGTAACGCATGGAGAGAATGAGATAGAGCTGGAACAGCGCGGCCCTCATGTGGATGACCATGTTCATCAGCTCGCCGGATGACGCCTCGCAGCGCTGACGCGCCTAGTCAGTGGCGAGACAGACGTTGTGGAGCCCATGGGCCAAGGACCGTGCGTTCTCGACGGAACGAGCGTCGCCAACGACGGGGAATGGCACAGATTCCAATGCCTCTGCCCATTCTGAGTCATATTGAAACCTAGAGGGGCGGGAAAAGCGGTCCTAGAAGTCGTCGGGGCGGGACCGTGGCGCGTGGAATCCCAAAAAAGGGCGTCCAGCGGCCGACGCCGCGCTCCTCGATCTCTTAGTAGAGGCAGGACGGCGGCGTGGCCCACGAGAGGTGGCTCAGTGCATCGCCCGCCGAGGTGGCCGCCGATGCGCCAGTGGAGGAGAAGTCGGACATTGTCAAACGGCAGGTAGTCGCCGTCGTCGGCGTCTGAGTTCACGTCCTCGTCGCCTTCGTCGTCGGCCGCGAAGGCCGGACAAGCGCCGCTGAGTCGGTTGCGTATGGGGGAGCCACCGTGGGCATCACCACAACCGCCAGAGGGCGGGCCGACAAGAAGGCGAGGGGGGGGAGGGGGGCAGAAGACGGCACGAGGGGGAGCTTAGCCCCGCCGCCGCAGCTGTAGCCGCCTCAGCCGGCGCTTCCAGGCTCCATCTCGTCGCCTGAATAGTGCACGACGCCAGGAAAGTCCCACGCACAACGCACCCCGCAGCAGCCGCAAACCTAGGACCTCGTCATATGTAAACACCGCCGCGGCTCGCAACACAAGAGGCACCCGAGCGACAGCTCATTCACCTGAACCCGAGGAGGGTCGCAGGGGCGAGAAACGCGCGCCGGACGCCGCGGCCCCCCGAGGGCGGCGAAGTTGACACAAGCGCCAGTATTGGGCCGCATCTCGAGAACCGCCGGCCAAGTGACTCCAACAAGCCCTCAGACGTCGCCTCAGCGCACGGAAGGCACCGATCGCCAAAGAATACAGACGCGCCCAGGCAAATGGGGAAGGTGCAGCGCGGAGCTTCAAGTATGTCAGTGCTGCCCGAGCCCCGCCGCCTCCCCGCGTCGCCATCGTACAGGCCAGCTGCCAGTGTCTGATGTGCATCCTCTGGGGTGGGGTAAACCTGTACGTGCACCGCACAAACGGCCGATTCACTCGATCAACGGTTACCAGGAGATAAACACTTATATCGAAGAGCAACTGTGAGCATGGTTTGTGTACGTGCCTCAGCAGCAGTGCTGTTGCACCGTTGCATAGGATCTCCCGCCTGCATCAGTCAGTCGCTGTGGCCCGCAGCGCTTGAAACAATGTTCTTAGGGCCGAAAGAAAGGACAGTGACGCGCCAGTGTGGCTGCATCCTCCCCAGCCTCCCAGCGTCGCGCTGGAGCCTGGCTGGCGCATCGGTCCAGGGCTTTACCCACGCGTGCCTCATATGGCGCGACAGTGGCGTGAGAAGTGATTCTTAAAGGTTGGGAAGCTGAGAGAGGCCCTGAAGGCGCTCCTGCCTTCTCCCATTCTACGGCAAACGACGTCCGTTCGGGGCACAGCGCGGTAGCAGCTCACGCGGCACGTTTGAGGCCTGGAAAAATACGCCCTCATAAGGACAAAGGCTCATGCGAATCTGTACGATGGTGCTGAGTAAGTGTTTACCGTCCAACGGCGTGAGGAGGGGCCCGAGCTCCCTGATGTTCTCGCCAGAGGTGCCATGTTTCGCATTTGGCCTACTTTCCCTCACTTGCCACGTGCCGAAGACATTCTCATCCTCCGAAAAAGTGTGCTCGTGGATGTGGCGACCCCATGCACTTGGTCTGCGGTGGTGCGCCGCGTGCCGCTGCAAACGTAGCACTCGCTCTTCAGAGCAGTCCTTGTGTTACTGCAACAGGTTTGGGTCCTTGATGCTGACGTCTTACTCTGGCTGCTCCCGAAAGGGATGCAGACGAGCATTTTTCCTCACCAGGTCGCATTCTTACTCACCAGGTCGGGCTTGGCGTCCCGAAGCTCGGTTGGCGTGTGCTTCAAACGATTTTCTGTCTTCCCCAAGGGGTTCAATGAGATTTCTCCCGTGGAGGATATGGTAGTTATGGACGCGCCATGCCGGTACTCGCTCGTAGCTTCCGGGTGAGTACGGAGTGGGCTATGACCCACAGGTCTACGGCTTTCTGGGAGCGGAAGAAGACGCTTATGGGGAAGATGCTTCCTGGCGGCGACTACCTTTACAGGCGAAGTGCGGCATGCAGTGGCGCATGCCACTGGGACCTCTGTTCTACTCCGCCGCCCCTCACCGCCTGATCCGTCGCCTCGTCCGCGGCAATTCAAAAGCGGTCCTGGGGGTACAAAAAGACGTATGCCCTGGAAGCAGCCACGTCGATCAATCTGAAAGAGGTCCTCGCGATGGCAGCGGCAAACGTGGCAGCCGTGGAAGAAGACCTGGCGCGGCCAAGTGCGATGGCTAGTTGGCTTCAACCCCGCCGCCTCCCCTCGAATGGCCAGCCACGTGGGCCGGCGGCGGGTTTGTCCGGTTTTAGGCGCCGATGATGCCGGAAGTGTCCATGGAAGACAAGGGGAGCAAAATCTTGTCACATCATGAGCGCGTGTGCCAGGCTATCGGCGCTTTCTCCCCCATGAAGATGGGAACCTATCTGTTTCTGCTGCACATCTGCACTGGCCCGCAGCCCATAGGTCAACTATTGGCTGCGGTGCCACACTATGCAGCAGGATGGTTGTGGCGGACGACCGGGACACGCAGTACGCGCTGCCCTGGCTGCTGAACGAAGAGTGGGAGTCGGCGGCAACATTGAAAGCGCTGTAGCGAGAGGCAGAGCTGCTGATGTAATTGGGTAGAAATGAATGTGCGAGGACCGGCGACAGTCGCGTCTGCTGCCGAGAATATGTCGCGAGATAACGTACCACTTGAGATCGGGTCGGCGGAAAACGCAGGCACGGGAGGCACCGGAGGTTTTCTGATGGGCGCCCCGCAGGGACCGTACGGTGCTGCACCCGCTGCGAATATTTCTGCCGCGGCAGTCACCCGGGTGGGGCCGACCTCCCTACACGCGTGCGGCCTCCCCACGTGCGGCGCCGGGTGCGAATTGGCCTCCCCCCCCGACCTTGATGTGCCAATGTCGGAGCCCACAGGCTGTGTCCTCGTTCTTTGCCGCCACCGTGGCCCGGCTTGGCGTCGACGACCGCTTCCTATTTCCGGTAGCCGTCCTCTGCCACCACACATCGCCTTCCTGGCGCGCCGCGGGCCGAGCTGGCGCCTCCAGCCTTTGCTGTCGGAGGCGCCCTGTCGACCGCAGCGTCGGGCTATCTCCACCACGGAGGGCTCCTGTCGGAGCTCCCGTCCCGAGGCCACGCCGACCCGTCGCCAACCAATCTAAGTATGCGGCGGCTTGTTGCTGCAGACTCGGCAGCCGTACACTGGGAGGGGGTGGCCTCTCCGTCCTCCGGCGAGCCCCTCTTCATGCCAGCGGTGATTGATCCCTCTGTGGGAACGCGCAGCACATGGCGACATTTAGAGGCCTGTGTTGTTAGTGTCCTACAGACTCTCGGACGGCCAGTCCCTCGGGGAGTGGGGGGGCGAGCGCATGGCCACTGCCTTAATCGAGTCGACCGCCCAGCGTTTGGCCTTTTCGCCACTAGGTCACCACGAAGTCTTCGCGTGGGAGCGTTCAGGCGGTCATAAGACCACATGCCCTCTGGACGCAGCGGCGTTCGCCGCCATCTCGCTGCACTGCCTACGGAGGCCAGGATGATCCGTCCGGTTATGAGGGTCTGTCGTCGACCTGTCGTCGTCTGGAGTGAGGCGTGGTACCCCATGTCGGTGTCGGTTGGGTTAGGGAGCCTGTGTGTGCTTCGTGTTGGCCGGGCTAGTTCCCGGACCCTTAGCGAGGGATGAATCGGGAGACGTGGTCCATGCATAAATGAGGGTTTGTTGTCTCTCGGTTGTCCCTTCACGCCTCCTGGGCGTCCCGACCCGGCTCCGCCTTGTCTGGACTCTGGGCGAGAATCCCCTCACGACGACAATACCGGTACACGGCCGCTACCGGTGGGCGACCCGAATGTTGCCAGGTGTCGTCTTCCGGTTCATAGCCGAACCAGCGGACCAGCAACCAGAGCACGCCCTCCTCGTCCCAGGTGTGGTCCACGAACCGCTCAAACACAAACTCGGACCCACCCGGTTGGAGAGCGTCTGGTATGGCCACTTGCGGTCGCTTGGGTCGGTCCGCGGGGTCCAACGGTCGCGCCGGCATTTCGTGGTCGCCGCTAACCCGGTAAGGGAGTCCGTCTTTGTCAGTCAAGTAGGTTCTCCCGTCGGTCTCCAACACCCCGTACGGCCCTGTCACCTTGAGGTCGAGCTTGTGCTTCCGGGTGTGGTTCCGTAGGTACACCAAGGCACCACTGGTCACAGATACCCGGCGAGGGCGGACGTTCTTGTCATAGTCCCTCTTGTACCGGGCTTGTGTCTTGGCAATCGAGTCCCGTACTTGGGGAAGCAAGGCCTTGAGCGATTCCAGGAAGGCGTCCTTGGCCTCGGCCACCGACTGGCTCGGGTCTGGCGTCATGCCGTCCGGCAAACGTTCCAGAGAGAAGCTTCTCGGGCGCCGTCGGGTGACCAAGTCCATGAGGGGCCACGGCCGTCGTCCGGTGAGGCCTCGAGTTGTGCGCCAGCGCCAGCACGGAGACGAGCTCGTCCCAGTTGTCCTGATGGTCCTCGATGTAGTGCATGAACATGTCCAAGAGCGTCTTATGGAAGCGCTCGACCTGGCCATTGGTCTGTGGGTGGTACGTGAACGTGTACAGGTTCCGGATGCCCATCAGGTTACACACACCCTGGAAGAGCAGGGAGGCGAACTGGGGTCCGTTGGCCGTCAAGACTGTGTCCGGGGGCCCATACACGGAAATCCAATCCCGGCAGAACGCCGACGAGACGTCCGTCGCGGTGATGCCAGCCAGGGGGACGGCTCGGACCAGCTGAGAGAACCGGTCCACGATGATCAGGAGAAGGATGTTCCCGGTCTTGGTCTCTGTCAGGGGTCCGAGGAGGTCCATAGACAGGCTCGCGAAGGGGTCCATCGTCGGAAAAACTTAGGCATCGCCGTGCGTCGCCTTGGTGCAATCCTGTTCCTCGCGCAAGACGCACAGCTGGCCACCCAGTCGTATACGTCCGCGGCCATGGACTCCCAGTAGTAGTGGCGCCTGATGGCGGCGTACATCCGGATATCCTCAGGATGTCCAGCGCGCACCACGTCGTGTTCCAACCGCAGGAGATCCTGGCGCAGGGTGAACGGGACGTACACTTGGACAGCCCCGTCGAGGGGGGCGACACGGACGAGGAGGCCCTCCTTGGTCTCCGAGAAGCGGGAGTGCGTGTTCTGGTCCATCTTATCCCGTATCTCTTGGATCCGCTGGTCGTCCTTCTGCGCGGCCAGCATACGCGCGAGCGTGACCGGTTGCTCCTTGTCCAGCTCCCCGTAGTTCGGTGCTACCCAGCCACGGGAGGAGTCAGCCAGAACGAGACAAGGTATCTCTTCCGGGATGACGGACCGGTCCGGCGCCAGCTTCGGGAGCCGTGACATGGCGTCGGCACAGTGGTGCTACGTTCCCGGTCTGGAGCATATCTTGTACCGGAACTGCGACAACCGGAGGCGCCAGCGAGCGACGCGACCTTGGGCGCTGTCCATGTTCAGCAGCCAGCGTAAACTGGAATGGTCCGTCCGGATCAGGAACTCTTGTCCCTCGAGGTAGGGGCGGAGAAGAAAACAGGCCCAGACCACGGACAGGCATTCTCGGTCGGTCGTGGAGTAGTTCTGCTCGGCTGGAATGAGGCCCCGGCCGTAGTAGCCGGTTGGGAGGATGCTCTCGTCCGGTTGTTGCTGCAGGAGGGTACAGGCGACTTAGACGGCGCAGGCATCGGTATCCAAGATGAACAGACCCTCACGTCGGGGGAGTGCCAGAATCGGGGTCGACATCAAGCGCTCTTTGAGGTACTCGAAGGCCGCCATCTGGGCGGCATCCAGCGGGGGGAGTACGTGTGGGAGTGTCTTGCTGGTGAGCTTGGTCAGGGGCTTGGCGATGTGTGCATAATCCTTGATAACACGCCGGTACACGTTACACATGCCCAGGAAGCTCTTGCACTCCGTCTGGTTACGTGGGGGAAGGGCTTGCGCCATGCTCTTGATGTTCTTTTGGTTCACCAGCAGCTGCCCTGGACGGAAGACATGTCCCAGGTACTCCACCTCTTGCTGGAACAGGTGACACTTGGAGGTCCCGAGTGACACGCCGGCCTTTTCCAGCAGGAGGAGGACTTCATGGAGGTGCCGGATGTGATCACCCACGGTCCGGGAAAAGACAATCACGTCGTCCAGGTAGATCAAGCACGTTTGCCACCGTAGACAGGACAAGATGATGTCCAGAGCCCGCTGGAAGGACGCTGGCGCGTGCACCAGACCAAACGGGAGACGGAGACACCGGAACAAGCCCGTGTGAGACGTGAACGTCGTTTTGTCTCTGTCCTCGGCGGCCACAGGGATCTGCCAGTACCCGGTGTTACGGTCCAGGGTAGAGAACACCGTGGCATCTCCGACGGAGTCCAGGCAGTCGTCCATCCTCGGGATCGGGTAGACATACTTGACCGTGCGCTCGTACAACCGCCGGTAGTCCACGCAAAACCGGAAGTGGCCTCCTGGCTTGGGCACGAAGACCACCGGGAAGGACCTCTCGGCGTCCTAGGGTTCTATGAAACCAAGGTCGAGCATTTTCCTGACCTGCTTCTCAACTTCCATGCGACGGTGCGGACCAGCCCGGTACGGAGCCGAGTACACGGGCTTGGCGTCTGGCTTGAGCTCGATGTGATGGGTGGTGGCCTTCAGCTCAACCAGCTTCCCCGACCACATACCCTCGAACTGATCCAGAAGACCGTGCACCTTGCCATGTAGCTCCGTGGGCATGCCCGCGCAGAGCACCTCTGGCGTCTCCGGCTCCTTGGGGGGTGGCACAACCGGGGGCTCCGGCGGTCCCTCCGCCGTGGCCATGGCCTCCTGCGTGTCCAGCTCCTGTCGCGCCGCCAGCTCCTGTTGGACGGCCAGTAGAGCCCCTTGGGAGAGGGGTCGCGCCTCGCCGGTATACGGCTCCGCGACCCCCACTCGGGTGCCCTTGGCAAACATCTTGGTCTTGCGACCCAGGTTGACCAGGAGTACAGAAAAGGGCTCGTGCCGGTGCACTTTCTTGTGGTGCCCGTGAGCCAAGTGCAGCCCACGCTTGGCCAAGAACTCCGCTCGGCCCTTGATGAGGCGACTGCCCGTCGACGGGGGCACAACTTGGACCTCGGTCTGGGCACCAGGAGGAAGAACCGTTGCACCCGCCAGCGTCAGCTTGTTGGGGCGGACCCGGGGCTTGGTCGGTGCCGTGTACTGTCGCCCCCTGGCGGCTAGATGATAGCCCAAGATGTCCGAAACAGCGCCCATCGACCACTCGATCTTGCGTTCTTGGGGCCGGATGGCCTTGGTGTACTGGCGCTGGAAGTCACACCCGATGATGAGCGGGACCGAGAGGCGTTTCGCAACGATAAACGGGAAATGCATAGGTTTGTCATGTTCATGCAGGGTGAGGGGGAGTCGAGCGAGAGCCTTGAGAGCCTGCCCCGAGGCATCCACGATGCGGGAGCGCGTAGGCGCAAGCCAGGCATGGGCGCGCCAGTCCGGAGGGAGCCGGTCCTCGCTGACGACGCCTGGTCCGGCCCCTGTGTCACCACCGCGGCCCCAGAAACCGGGTCCTCACCCCCAAAACTCAAGGAATTCTTGACCTTGTAATTGTCCTCACGCAAGACGAGCAGGGTGCCCCGACACGCACACGGTGTCCATGCGGCTACCTTGGCTCGTAGCCGACGACCGCATCGGCCCAGGAATGCAACTGAGGCCGACACAGGATCACCGGGGCCTGGAACAGACGGGATGGCGCTAACGGGCGCACCTCCCCCACCTCGGTTCCCGATCCTGAGGTACCCGTGGTCGTGGTCTCTTCCTCGGGATGGGAGTCCCAGTCCTCAGGACTCTCCTTGTACAAGTTCTCCTGGATGCTCTGCAGGATCGCAACCCGGAGGTTGTGCACCGTCTTCGGGTCCCGCCGTCCAGGGGAGGCGCCCTTGGCCTGCCGGTCAGCCCAGCGGACGGCCTTGGCGAACTGGATCCCCTGGCGGGCGAGCTTGTCCTGGAGCTCCTTGGGCACCTCCGGGCAGGCTGCCGCGATGTGGTCCTCCTTTTTACACAGCCAGCACGCCCGTACCCGGTTCGGGCGGTCCCCCTCCCGGGTGACACGGGGCGTAGAGGGCGTGACAGACCCGCGCCAACCCTCCAGGCGACCACCGGCCTGGGACGAGGACTCGCCCACGGCCAGAGCCGGCGTCTTGGATCCTGCCCGAATAGACGGTCGTGCCACGTACATCTTGGGGGGGGTCGGCTGGAGTCGCTGGAGCGCCTTGACCTGTTTATGCTTGCCCTGGGTGAACGACGGGAGCTGCTGCAGGGCGTGCTCCATGAACTGGAGGTTGTATCCCTGGGCGTCCACCTGCAAGTGCTTGGGTAGCCCCTGGATGATCGCCATCTTGAGCCGGTCCTCGCCGTGCACGTTCCCGCAGGCCTCCCCCAGGTCCTGCAAACGGGCCGCGAAGGCATCGGGTACTTCATGGGCGCCCAGGGAGGCGCGGTTCACGTCCGACACGGCTTGGTTCAGGGTGATGGAGTCCGCGTAATTGACCAGGAGCCAGTGCACCGCCCCCTGGAAGTATGCAACAGTCCGGCCCGGGATGTGCCCGGCCGTGTCAGGGAGGATCTTGTTGAACCGAGTGGCGGCCGCCCCGGTCAGGAATGAGCCGACCAGGTAAAGCGCCTTGCCCTCCCAGACGTTGCTGTGGTTGCAGGCCCGGACAAACCGGAGCAAGAAGGAGAAGAGCTCGGCCGGCTTGGTCCCGTCAAAGCGAAACCGGTCCATCAAAACCCGTAGTTTCTTCCGGTCTTGTGTAATCCGGAGACGCATCCGGCTCGTGGAGGTCTGGTTCTGGTTGTCCAGGCGATAGGAGTGCCAGTCTGTCACCGTGTTGAGCAAGTTGTCCCCGACCTTGTGCACAGGAATCTGGAAATCCCCCAGCGTCCGCCGGACCGTCTCCCCGTCACTCCGGGAGGATGTGTCACTCGAGGAAGACCGGGGGCGACGACGCCGGTGGCTGCGCCGGCTCCAGCGCGACCGATGGCCCCGGCGAGAGTCCCCACTGGTACTCCCGTCCTGTCCCCCGTCGTCACCTCCGCCTCCACCCGTCACCACCCGGTTCCCTGACCGCCCGATACCAGCGCTTGGGGATGCCAGCCTGCCGGGTGTTCGCCCCGCGGTCAGTGTCTCGACCGCCCCAGCCGTGTCCGCCCGGA
>Ga0209186_1000935_pt1 | contig 22451 bp, 15 predicted proteins | sample SidtaG_FD_187426 | JGI IMG/M metagenome (GOLD analysis project Ga0209186, IMG submission 187426) | Marine algal microbial communities from Sidmouth, United Kingdom - Sidmouth_Male2 metaG (SPAdes) (version 2) | ecosystem: Host-associated > Algae > Red algae > Unclassified | place: Sidmouth...
TGAACAAATTTAAGCTTTCTATGACGAGGGGTCTGTTCTTTTGAATGGATTCCTCGTTTTTTGAACCATATAAGTTATTTTAGTTTTTTTAAGTCCATTTAAGTTTCTCCTTTTTTGAACCATATAAGTTTTTTTAAGTCCATTTAAGTTTTTTCGGTTCTGTCCTTTTAGAATAGCCCCGATAGGAGTGTTATACCAATTTGGGGGCTGGAGGTTTTGCGATGGCTTGGTATAGTAGCGGATAGCGGGAGCATGCGTGACGACGGAGCATTTTACCGTTCGCTCCTAAAAAAATAATAATACAAACTCAATTAAAATTCGTAGATATGCAATTTATAGATACTCATACGCACTTGTTTTCGACTCAGTTTTCGGAGGATGTGGATGCGGTGATTGAACGGGCTTTGGCTCAAAAGGTGGAGCAGTTTTATTTGCCGAATGTGGATAAGGAAAGTGTGAAGCAGATGTATCATTTGGCAGATAAGTATCCGCAACAGTGTATTCCGATGATTGGGCTGCATCCTTGTTCGGTCAAGGACGATTATGAGGCGCAATTGGCGATGTTTAAGGCGGAATTGGAGAGTGGACGGGCTTTTGCTGGGATTGGGGAAATGGGCTTGGATTATCACTGGGATTTGACCTTTAAGCAGGAACAACATGCGGCTTTACGAACGCAAATTGAATGGGCAAAGGAGTATCAATTGCCTGTGATTTTGCATACGAGGGAATCTTTTGAGGATACTTTGAGCATTATTGCGGAAATGAACGATGAACGTTTGACGGGCGTTTTTCATTGTTTTACGGGTTCGGTAGAGGATGCAGAAAAAATTGCTGCTTTGGGTGGTTTTTATTTGGGAATTGGCGGTGTTGTTACCTTTAAAAATGGTGGGGTGGATAAGACGGTGGCACAGTTGCCAATGGAGTATTTGGTTTTGGAGACGGATTCACCTTATTTGGCACCGACGCCGCATAGGGGCACTCGCAATGAGAGTATGCATATTCCTGCTATTGCTCAGAAAATTGCGGATGTTAAGGAGATTTCTTTGGAGAAGGTGGCGGAGATTACGACGCAAAATGCTTTGCAGTTATTTAGCCATTATCATTCTTTGGTTTAGGGTTGGTTGATTTGGAATCAGGGAATTTTTGTTCATTACTTCCGAATTTGCCAAAACACTGCACTAATAGACCAATACACTAATTCCCCCCACCATAACATATTATAAAAAAAAGTTCAGAATCGTATATATTTTCATACATTCTTCTTCTTCTTTGTAGTCCCTTCTACAATAAGGTTTTATATTCAAAAACTTCATATTTTTTCTTGAATCCTTCGAGAAATCTATCAAATTATCATTTCTGGTATACAAGTTGTTATGATACAGTTGAAAACCCTTGTTTTTTGGCAAAGATTTTTGTAACATTACCATGACATATTGAGCATACGAGCGCACAAGCAAAAAACGTTAATAAGCTGTTTTGAGAATTCAACATGTTCTTGCCTGTATAAAAACAACGTACAGTTAAAGCAATTTAATTGACCTTTTCGTTTAAAAATTATTCATAATTTTAAGGACTTTTCGTATTTTTTGTGCATCTTGGCTCAGAATTGTATATGTAAGGAGAGTTGGCCGAGTGGCTTAAGGCGCACGCTTGGAAAGCGTGTATACTCCAAAAGGGTATCGAGGGTTCGAATCCCTCACTCTCCGCTATGAAATAAAAAAATATTATTGTTTAATAAAACTAAACCAATACAATGAAAAGATTCCGTATTTCTATGCTCACTATCGGCATGTTTTTAATGGGAATATCTACGAACCTTAGCGCACAAGATGATGCGGGTCCACAAGGATTAGAACTGTTAAAAAAATACTTTATAGATGGTGGATGGGAGTTTATGAGTTTGGTACTTGTCTGTTTAATTTTGGGATTAGCTATTGCCATTGAGCGTATTATCTCTCTAAATTTGGCATCGACCAATACAAAAAAACTTCTTAATAAGATTTCTACAAAATTAGATGATGGAGATTTAACAGGTGCTCAACAAGTATGTAAAGCTACTCGTGGTCCTGTTGCCAATATCTTCTATCAAGGACTTGAAAAAATGGATCAGGGCTTAGATGTTGCTGAAAAGTCTATTGTGGCACAAGGTTCCGTTCAAATGGGGCGTTTGGAAAGAGGTTTACCCTGGTTAAGTCTATTTATTGCCTTAGCACCAATGCTTGGGTTTATGGGTACGGTACTTGGTATGATTGGCGCCTTCGATGCAATTGAAGAGGCGGGTGATATTTCTCCAAGTCTTGTGGCTGGAGGTATCAAGGTCGCACTTTTAACAACCGTATTCGGACTGATTGTAGCGATCATTCTTCAAATCTTCTATAATTATATCGTTTCTAAAATAGATGGTATTGTAAACAACATGGAAGATGCATCTATCAACCTTATTGACTTACTCTCTCGTTATAGAAGAGCAAAAATATAATCACTTATGGAAGAATTTATCGTTAATTCACTGATTCCTGCATCTATAGTTTTAACCTTAATAGCAGCAGGATTAACGCTTCTTTTTGCGGTTTTGCAGTCCTTATTTGACCCTAAAGGTGCCATTAAAGGAATTATTAGTATTGCTATTTTAGCTGCTATTATTTTCTTTGTTTATTCTACTGCCAGTGGTCAAATTCAAGGAACTGTTTTTGAAACAGCAAAGTACGCTGATGTGACAGAAGGTTTGTTAAAATATGTTTCGACTGGTATCGTAGCATCCCTTATACTGATAGCTGTGGCAATCGTATCTTGGGTAGTTTTAGAGTTAATTAATCTTGTTCGATAATAAGCACAAATAAAAAAATAAAGGAACGATTTGATAGGACGAAAGGGACGCCAATAATTTTCCTCAAACCTCTTTTTACCTTTATTTTTCGCTCATTTGATAACAAATAATATCGAATAAATTATGTCAAAAAATAGAGAAGTACCCGAAATAAATGCCAGTTCAATGGCAGATATTGCGTTTCTTCTGTTGATATTTTTTCTTGTTACCACTACGATGGATATTGACAAAGGTATCTTGGTGACACTCCCCCCTTATGTCCCAGATCAAGAGGATGTAGATGTGAAAATTAAGCAGAAAAACGTGTTGGAAATCTTGGTCAATGCCAAAGATCAACTTTTGGTTGAAGGCGAATTGATGGAGGTAACAGAACTCAAGGAAATGGCAATCAAACACGTAGATAATAATGGTAAAGATCCATTGCTATCTGATTCGCCACAAGATGCCGTTGTATCTTTAGAAAATGATAAGGGAACTACCTACAATCGTTATATAGAGGTTTACAACGAAATCAGAGCTGCTTACAATACTTTGAGAGAAAGAAAAGCTCAACAAAAGTTTGGAGTCGGTTACAAAGATTTATCTAAGGAACAACAAAAGGAAATTAGAGCCATCTATCCTTTGAAATTGTCAGAGGCAGACCCAACCGACTTTGGTGCGGCTGAAGGAGGCTAAAATTCTGACAATTTTATGAATGATTTTTTAAAAGTTTTAGAGAAGATGTGTCGTTTTAGTAGCGATATATTTATTCTTTAATTTACATAAAATTTTACAGTATGTTTAGAAAAAAAGGAGGCAAGAAAACGCCTAAAATTTCTACGGCATCTTTGCCAGACATTGTCTTCATGCTTTTATTCTTTTTCATGGTTGTAACCGTGATGAGAGAAACAGAGCAATTGGTTGGTGTAAAGTATCCTAAAGCGACAGAGCTTCAAAAGCTTCAAAAGAAATCATTAGTGAGTGCTATTTATATTGGAGAACCTACCCCGAATTATCGGGCAAAATATGGTACTGCTCCAAGAATCCAGCTCAATGATGTTTTTGCAGACAAAGAAGATATTCGTACTTTTATTCAGGACGAACGTTCTAAAATCAATGAGAAACTTCAAAACCAAATGACTACTTCTTTAAAAGTAGATCAGGAAGTCAAGATGGGCATCATTGCCGAAGTAAAGACGGAATTGCGTAAAGCAGGTGCTTTAAAAATCAACTATTCAGCCGTTCAACGTGCTGCTGATAATTGATTTTGCAGACCAATATCAAAAGATTTTTAACCCGATGTTCTTATACGTTCATCGGGTTTTGTTTTTTTTAGAAGAATTACTATCTTGCTGCACCTTCAAATAAAATGTAAGTAGATAATTATCGTTCTTTTTTTGGAGACAACGGTAGATTGCTTCGTTGTGACGCATGGGCCCGCTATTCGTTCTTATGGTGGCTTCCGCACGGCATCTTGAAGATGCCTTACATCTACCGCCCTGCCACCATACCACTACTATCGGGTCTATTTTATTGAGGACAGAGCCTTTTTTTGCCAAAACAAATTGTGTACAAACGAAAATAAAAAAGAATTAACTAAAAAACATGAACAAACCACAAAGACTTTTCGATTTACTAGCTTATCAAGCAGCAAAATTTCCCAAAAAAGATATGCTTGCTTGTAAAAAAGGAAATGATTGGAAAAAATACAGTACGCAAGAAGTCATAGATATTGTCAATAAATTAAGTTTGGGATTGCTAAAATTGGGCATACAAAAAGATGATAAAATCGCCCTAATTTCTCCAAATCGTCCTGAATGGAATTTTATGGATTTGGCAATGCTTCAAGTCGGTGCGGTAAATGTGCCCATTTATCCGACCATTACCAGAGAAGACTATAAGTTTATTTTTAACAATGCAGAAATCAAAATGGCTTTTGTTGCCAATGCTGATTTGTTGGGGAAAGTAAGTGATATTAAAAGCGATGTTCCAAGCTTGGGGGATATTTATACTTTTGACGAAATCCCTATGGCAAAGAATTATCAAGAGCTTTTTGAGTTAGCCAAAGATAAGCCTTTAGATGAGGTAGAAGCTGCTAAAAAATTGGTTGCTTCCAATGACTTAGCAAGTATCATTTATACTTCTGGAACGACGGGCATTCCCAAAGGCGTCATGCTAACACACAATAATATTTTGAGCAATGTCTTATCGGTGAGTCAAGTCTTGCCGTTAGAGACCAGCGATAGATGTCTTAGCTTTTTGCCTTTATGCCATATTTTTGAGCGCACGGTTGGCTATACTTATATCTACAATGGCTGTTCTATTTATTATGCCCAAAGCTTAGAAACGGTTGGAGAAGACTTAAAAGAAGTCAAACCTCAATACTTTTCGACTGTTCCCCGTTTGTTAGAGAAAGTATACGATAAGATTGTGGCGAAGGGCAATGATTTGACGGGCTCAAAACGCAAACTCTTTTTCTGGGCTTTAGAGTTGGGCGACCAATGGGATCATAAAGATAAAGGTCTGGCTTATGAAATAAAGCTCAATATCGCTCGAATGCTTATATTTAGTAAGTGGAAAGAGGCTTTAGGCGGTGAAATTAAGGGCATTATTACGGGTGCTGCCGCTTTACAACAACGTTTGGCAAGGGTCTTTAATGCGGCTGGCATTCCTGTACGTCAGGGCTATGGTATGACCGAGACTTCCCCTGTTTTGTGTATTGATCGGTTTGATGATGCGGATGCTTGTATTGGCAGCGTGGGTCGTCCGATTCCTGGAGTGGAGGTAAAATTGGACTTTAGTGCTTCTGATAAAGAGGGCGAGGGCGAGATTTTAGCGAAGGGTCCGAATATTATGCAGGGCTATTACAAACGCCCTGATGCGACGGCAGAAACGATTGATGCGGATGGTTGGTTACATACGGGTGATGTCGGTACATTTGTGGATGGTAAATACCTTAAAATTACGGATAGAATTAAACAGCTTTTCAAAACATCTGGTGGAAAATATGTTGCCCCCCAGCCCATTGAGAATCGTTTTTGTGAATCTACTTTTATTGAGCAAATGGTGGTGACGGGTAATGACCAGAAATTTGTGGGTGCGTTGTTTGTGCCAAATGAGGATACGCTTAGAGCTTTTTGCAAAGAGAAGGGATTGCCACATGGTACGATGGCGGAGATGGTAAAATTGCAGGTGGTAGAGGATCGGTTCCAAGAGGTTTGCGATAAGTATAATGTTCATTTTTCTAAGGTTGAGAAAATTAAGCGTTTTAAATTGTTGTCGAGTCTTTGGACGATTGAGAGTGGGGAATTGACGCCTACGATGAAGGTGAAGCGTAAGGTTATTTTGGAGCGGTATGCGGATGTGATTGCTTCTATTTATGACGTTTAGTTTCGGTTCTTTTTTGTTTTGAACCATATAAGTTAGGACATTTAAGTTTTTTGGTTCTGTCCTTTATATAATAGACCCGATAGTAGCGTTATGCGGAGGGCTATGAGGTTTTGCGGGGCTGCATAGTAGCGTATAGCGGGAGCATGCGTGACGACGGAGGATTTTACCGTTCTCTCCTATTCATTTTTAATAAAATATCTCTATGTAGGATATAGAGCACCTTATTGAAAGCCTAACCTTTTTGGTTGGGCTTTTTTATTTTAGGGAATTATGTTTGGAAGATTTGTGTTGAGTATCGTATGGACAATCTTTATGACAAAATATACGGTGCTTTGTTTGGTGCTGCTTTGGGGGATGCTTTTGGTCGCCCTACGGAATTTATGAATTATCGGGAAATTGAACGGTTTTCGCCTGAATCCTTTGTGAATGTGTATCGGTTTCCTTTGTTGAAGGTCACAGATGATACGCAAATGAGTATTGCGGTGGCGGATGCGTTGATGGATGCATATGCGGTGGATAAGGCGATTTTGCCTTTGACCTTTGAGAAGCAATTACGGAAACATTTTGTTTCGTGGTTACACGATCCCCAAAATAATCGTGCGCCTGGTATGACTTGTTTAGGAGCTTGTGAAAATTTGGCGAGGGGGGTTGCATGGGAAATGGCGACGAGAAAAAATTCTAAGGGTTGTGGGGCGAATATGCGTGTGTTGCCTGCTGGGTTGATGAAGTTTAAAAAGGGAACTGCGTTTACGGATAAAGATGTGGCAAAGTGGGCGCAATTTCAATCGGCAATGACGCATGCACATCCGACGGCTTTGGCAGCAGCAGAGTTGACGGCTATGGCTTTGGTAAAACTTATTGAGGGAATTGATCCTGAATCATTGCTTTCCTTTTTATTAGAATATGGTGAGACACAAATGCAGGTGTATCATGAGGATTTTTTGCAAACAGTTTGGGAAAGACCGATGATGGAAAGTCCAACCGAATTTATACAAATGGGTTGGCAAGAAAATTTGGCGGCTCTTCGGAAAGTGGAAACGGCGTATTTGCAATATGATGGGGAAAGTGATCCTTGTGTTTGGACGGGGGCAGGTTGGATTGCGGAAGAAGCTTTGGCGACGGGCTTGTTCTGTTTTTTGCTGTATCCCGATAATTTTCCTAAAGTGATTGAGCGAGCCGTGAGAACGAGTGGGGATTCTGATTCGATTGCTTGTTTGGCTGGAGGTTTTGCAGGGGCTTATTTGGGAGTTGATGCAATTCCTGTAGAATGGTTGGACAACTTAGAGTATCGGGATGATTTGGAGGCGTTTGGCGAGTTTTTGGAGGCGTCATAAAAAAGAGACTTAACTTTTATTTTACATATATCTGCATAATTGATTTTGCGCTTTTATTTGAATAATGTTATTTTTAAGAGATGGAATTTTATTTCGGCATCGGTATTATGGTCTTTGTTGTTGTGTATCTTGTGGTATTGATGCAAGATACCGATAAGGATAAGATTGATGATTGTCTTAAACAATTGCAAGCTAAATTTGGAGAGGAAATTGGTTTGAAAGTGTATAAGGGGGTTGTGGATGTTGGCATGACAGAAGCTATGGTTATTGCTGCTAAAGGGAAGCCAAGTAGTCAAATTACAGAACAAAAAGTGGGTGGAAAAACGATGGAATTTACGTATCTTTCTAAAAATGAAGAGGGTAAAGTTGTTTCGACGCAGACGATTAATTTTGAGGATGGGAAGGTCTCGAAGATTCGGACGAAGAAGTAATAAAAATAAACACAACATCATTATAAAAAAACAAACATACAATGAAATTAACCGTATCTTCTTACTCGACAGCCCTTTTTGCAACTTGGCATTTTATTGAAGAATGGGGGCTTTTGTTGGACGCTGGGGATGGTTTGATGGCAAGTTTGCATCAAAAATCTCGCAAGGTGAAAAATGTGTTGATTTCGCATGCGGATCGGGATCACATTACGGGCTTATTGCAGTTTGTGCAGCTTAATTCTCGTAAAGATTTTCCTAAGATTTATCATCCAAAGGATAGTGGGTCTTTTCCTTTTTTGGCGGAATTTTCGGAGAAGTTTGATCCGCATATTGAACCTGCGACGTGGATTGGGATCAATGAAACAAATGTGATTCCTTTGGGCAAAAGGATGATGGCGAAGCCTGTCAAAAATAACCATGTCCTGAAAAATAATCCTATCGCTAAAAGTTTTGGCTATATCATACAAAAGAAAAAACGAAAACTAAAAGACGCTTACAAACATCTGTCAAATAAGGAAATTGCAAAAATCAGTCGGGAAAAAGGACAGGATGAAATTACGCATGTTTTGACGGAAAATGTATTAGGATATTCGGGTGACACGCCTCCCGAAAATTTTGAACAGTGGAATAACACACAAACATTGATTCACGAATCTACGTTCTTAAATGTGCATGATACGCCAGAATTTGAGAAGGAACACCGTCGGCATAGTACGGTAGAAGAAGTGTTGTACCATACTTCACAACTCAATATTGAGCGATTGATTTTGAGCCATTTTTCGCTTCGATATAGTCATGAACAAATTGATGAAACGATTCAAAAGTATTGTAAGGAATTTCAAGTAAAATTTCCTGTTTATCGTATTTTACCTGGCGTTTTTCATAAGGATATTTTGTCGGGTGAAGCGGTTAATGTTTAAAAAATGTATGGTCTGTAGAAGATAGCGGTACAGACCATGCAATATAGACCTGATGGTAGTGGTATGGTGGCGTGGGTAGATGTAAGGCATCTTTTGCGGAAGCCACCATAAGAACGGACAGCAGGACTTAGCGTCACGACGAAGATTTTACCGTTCTCTCCTAAGAAAAAAAACAAATATTGATATACGCTCTATTCTAATTTGGAGCGAACTGTTTGGTACTTCTTCGTTGCGTTTAGGCCCGCTATACGCTACTATACCGAGCCACACAAACCCCTTGGCCTAACAGTCAGTATAACGCTGCTATCGGGGCTATTTTGAAAGGTCTAAACGATATTAAAAGTATCAATTCCCAATGCGTAGGTATTTATTTTGGGCTTATCTTATTTTTTCTACTTCACTAAAAACTTGCTAATACCTGTATTCCCATCCTCTCCCATGACTTTTAAGAAATAAATACCTGTGCTTAAATCACGAATATCTATCTCTATTGTATTTGATATTTTCTTGGTCGGAATAGATAAAATGGTTTTGCCTGAAATGTCATAAATAACAATATTTTTTGTTTCTGTGATGTCGGTAGATAGTATGATAAAATCTTTACTTGGATTGGGGTAAACAGCTATAGGGATCATATTGACATTCGATAATCCTGTCATATCGCCAATTTCCATTTGCATGTTGTCCATCCAAAAAGTACCATTTCCTGTATTTAAATAAAATTCTAGACCTCTGACTTTTGAGCTATCAACAGGAGCAGTTTCTGGAAAATTAGATAGCCACTTATTGGTAAAATCGAAATTGACGGTGTGGTAATTTCCATCGGTATTGACGGGTACAACAAAGGGCTGTTTGTTGGTTTTTACGCCAAATGCATCGACCATATAAACGATGATACCAACGCCACTGACATCACTATCTATTTTTAAGTCAAATTGTAAATTAGGGTGTTGGCTGAAGTTAATGGGATTGTTTAGTTCGATTTCAAAGAAGGGAACTTGGTCGATGTCTGTAATGTCATAATCCACTTTCATTTCACCACTTGACTCTGTAAGTTCTATGTCATTAGTACCTGTTTGATTTGCGTCCCAACGGTCTTGATTTCCATCTTCAAAATCATCTATAATGAATAAGTCACCGACGGGGCTTTCTAAAAAAAAAACATCTAAGGTTGCTGTGCTTGCTTCGCACTCAATATTCCCAATAATATCCACGCTGATGCTTCCTTCTGCATCTCCCCAATTCACAGTAATTTCGTTTGTTCCTGCTCCTGAAATAATTTCGACGCCTTCTGGCACATTCCATTCATAGGTCGCATCGGAAAAATCATTGCAACTGAAAGTAACATTTTCTTGATTGGCAGCAATAAAGTTTTCTCCTGTAATTTCTGGTGTTCCACTTAATTCATATACTCTCACATAATCAACTTCCATTTTTGCAGAAGTCAAGGCAGGGTCAATGCCGTTTTTCAAACCACCTGTTTCATATTGTGGGTCACTTCCCCAATTGCCACCCATAGCGATGTTGATGATAAAAAAGAAATCTTCTCCAAAGGGCCAAGTTGCAGCATCTTGGGTCGTAGGTGCATAAACGTAATACTGTACTTCATCTATCAAAAATTTAATAAAATCTTCTGTCCAAATAATGGCATAGGTGTGAAATTCACTTGCAAAAGTACTAACATTGGTTTGACCTGTATTGACCGTTCCGCCAAAGCTGGATGGAGAGTGTAGTGAGCCATGTACAATGCCTGGCTGTCGTCCGATATGCTCCATAATGTCGATTTCTCCACAATTGGGCCAACCTACTGTAGAAAAATTTTCGCCCAACATCCATAAAGCGGGCCATGTTCCTGAACCTTCGGGTAGTTTTGCTCGAAATTCTATTTTACCATATCGAAAGGCTTTTTTTCCTTGTGATTTTAGGCGGGCAGATGTCCATGTATTGCCTGTTTTGATGGCTTCAATGGTCAATATTCCATCGCCTATGTAAGCGTTGTTGGTGCTGCTTGTGTAGTTTTGTATTTCGTTATTGCCCCAACCGCTGTTGCCTAAATCATATCCCCAGGTTTCGGAGTCGGGCGCGCCTGTACCATCAAATTCGTCTGACCAAATTAGGTTTAAACATTCGTTTTGGGCGGAAATGTTTTGTAGGAATGGGGATAGTAAAAGTAGGATTATTATTATTCTCATTGATTCTTGATTCTGGGTGTTATCCTTTAAGGACATGCTATTTTCGTCCCTACCATCCAAAATAGACTCGATAGTAGTGGAATGCTAAAAGGGCTGCCAAAGGTTTTGTGTTGGCTTTAGCATATGAACGGATAGCGAGACCATGTGTGACGACGAAGCGACAAACTGTTCTCTCCTTTTTAAAAATAAGTGCTGTAGTGCCGTTGTTTTTAATACTGTGGTCGAAGTGACCTATATTCGGTTTCCTCAACTACAGTACTAAGTACTACGGCACTACAGCACTAAAAAAATTACTCCGCTCTAAGTGTGAATGTCCAGTAAGCACCGCCTACTTCGCCTTCACTAATATCTACGGTTAAAACTACTATTTCTGATGAGCCGTCATTGACGTAGCTCAATACTTCGTAAGTGACAGAACCATTGGCGACAGGTGGCGCAGAGGCGTACTCACCGCCATTGAATGCTTTTTGCAATCCGATAAATGCACCTGTTCCTGTAACAGTCAAAGATGCTGGGTCACTGCCTGTTGCTTCTGTAAATGTAAATGTATGATTTCCTGATCCCCACGGTGCTGCATCTGCTGACAAAGCTGCTTCTGCTACACATCCTGGTGGGTCAATACCCATATATGGTTCGCCATAAACGTCGCCTTTCGTATCAAATATATAATCGCCTGTTGAAGTGAAAAGATATTCGTCATCGAAAATACATGGTCTCCCTGATGTTACATCCTCGTCAGTTGTTACAAACCATTCGGTGCTTCCTGGTCCTGGTCCAACGGCTAATGCGCCTGCTGCTGGATTCAGTTTCCAAATTTTAGAAGCATCATTTGTAAGGCTGCTCAACGTTAAAGTTGCAGAGGAAATAATCACGGTTTGTGTGAGGGTATTGCTACCATTGTCATTCGTTACGGTAAGGGTTACATCGTATGTACCTTCTGCGCTATAAGTATAAATTGGATTTTCTTCTGATGAAGAACCGCCATCTCCAAAATCCCAATCATGGGTATCGGCATTGCTTGAAGAACTTGTAAAAACAACGGTATTGCCATCTGTCTCAAAACCGAAACCAACGGTTGGTGCAGAACCTTCAAGTTCTGGCTCATCAGCAGGATCATCATAGTGTACTAAAACAAATTGCCAGTAACCACCTGCGTCTGTTAAAACTGTTTCTAAGACCATTGTATCTACTGCTGAATCTACAATACTCACTACCTGATACGTTACAGAAGGTTGTGGTACTAAATATTCATTATCTGTTCCTACTTTTGCCAATCCAATGTGTGCTCCTACTCCTATTACGGTCAATGTTCCACCTAATGGATCAAAAGTATAGCTATGTGTTCCTGATCCCCAAGCACTCAAATCATCACCGTTGACACCCATCATGGCTGCTCCATCATTTTCGTCTACACACTCACTGTCATACTCTTCTGCCCAAACACCGCCTTCTGCATAAACCAAACCTTTGGTGTCATACTCATACGTTCCATCGGCATGAAAAATGTATTCTTCTTCCATCAAACATGGTCGAGAATCCAATGGAGCTGCTCCACCATACGACCACCATATTTCTGATCTGTCAGCAGGGCCTACTTGTATTGGAAAAAGCCCAGTATTGATGTCAATCTGGCGCAAAAGTTTCCAAGTTTTTGAGTCGGAACCTGCTAAAGTCGATGCTGCTGCATTTGGGTCTGTCACATTAACTTGCTCGGAAGAAGTATGTGAGCCTTCAGCACCTGTAGCGGTCATTGAAACAGTGTACATGCCTTGTGCATCATAAGTATGGCTTGGGCTTGTTTCCGTAGATGTTTCACCATCTCCAAAATCCCAAGCATAAGAGCTTGCATTTACAGATTCATTTGTAAAACTGAATGTAAACGAATCGTTGGCATCTTGCACTGGTGTAAATCTTGATTTTACTTCTGTATCATCATCCATATCATCATCTTTATTACACGAGGTGTAAAAACCAATCGTGCATAAAGATGCAAATAACAATAAAAACGTACTAAATTTTTTCATTTCATTTTATTTTTTATGTTGAATTATAAGTTGGTTATCACGTTGGTAACCAATAAATTCATTAGTTAACTTTGTTTTATTTTATTCTTTTTTTTGGAGACAACGGTGGATTGCTTCGTCGTTATGGAAAGTCCTGCTGTTCGTTCTTATGGTGGCTTCCGCACAAGATGTAAGGCATCTTAAAGATGCCTTACATCTACCCACCACGCCACCATACCACTACCATCAGGTCTATTTTGAATGGTCGCAACCGCTATCTCCTTGTTTTTTTTTAATACCCTGGATTTTGTGTTAATGTTCCATTACTTAGATCAATTTGCTGTTGGGGGATAGGGAAATGTTCATGTTTGCCCTGTTGAAAACCTAGAACGCCTAAAACCTGTGGAGCGTTGCCTTGTCGGACTAAATCAAAAAAGCGAATGCCTTCTAATCCTAATTCTACTCGTCTTTCATGCCAAATAGCTTCTAACAATTCTGTTCCGCCTGCGGTCACATCTGGCAATAAGAAAGGTGAACCGCCTCGTCTTGCTCGTTCTCTTACTAGGTTCAGAGAGTTTTGGGCTACTCCTTCTTGTCCATTGTGGTAAGCGGCTTCTGCATGCATCAACAATAAGTCTGCATATCGAATAATACGGTCATTCGATTCGCCATTCATAGAGGGATCACCGATATTGATTTCTTCGTGTTCGCTTCGATTCACAAAGTATTTTTTGGCGTAATAATCGTGGTCAAATCCTGTCGCTGCTTTTGTGAAAATGCCTCTATCGCCCATCTCGTCACCTTCTCTAAAAACCGTCGCTGATAGACGAGGATCATCTTGTTCAAATTCATCAACGAAATCTTGTGTCGGAATATTGAAACCCCAGCCGCCAAATTGACCTCTTGGCAATTGGTAGACATTTGTAAGGTTTCCTTCATTAGCGCCGTTCACATCGCCCCAATAGCCTCCACCTAATGGCGAACGCTGTATTTCAAAAATAGAACCTGGTCCATTTTCGCCAGCTTTGGTGAAAATATTTTCGTAGTTTTCGTTCAAAGAGTACTCGCCTGAATTAACAACATTTTCTGCCATTGTTTGGGCTTCTGCCCACTTTGATTGATACACATAGCTTTTTGCTAATAAGGCTTCTGCTGCTCCTTTCGTTGCTCGTCCTAATTCCTCTCCTACATATTCACTTCTGTAAGGCAAGTTTTCTATGGCAGCTTTTAAGTCGTCTTCGATAAATGTCCAAACTTCTTCTTCTGTCGCTCTTGGTTGGTTGTATTCACTTGGGTCAAGTATTTTATCAACAATGGGTACACCGCCAAACATTGTCACTAAATCAAAGTAAAAATACGCTCTCAAAAAGCGAGCTTCTGCCAAAATTCGTTGGCGTAAATTTTCATCTATGGCATCATCTGGTATATTGGGTATATTTTCTAAGACTAAATTAGCTCTGTAAACGCCGATGTATTTTCCAACCCAATCGGCATTCATGTATATGTTGTTGGGGGTTGTCACGAAGGTGGCGATGTCTTCTAATTGTGGTTGATCGGTAACACCTGATCCGCCTTTGGTAGCATCGTCAGAAGGAAAGTCGCCAAAGAACCAACGGAAGTGATATACTCTCGTTGTATAGTTGTATTGTAAGGGATCATAAGCGGCTGCCAGGGCATTGATGGCATCTTGTTCTGTCAGATAGAAATTTGTTTCTAATTCCCCTATTTTTGGTAATTTATCTAACTGTTTTTCACAGCTCATCAAGAGTATGATGGGGAGAAACAGTAGTAGTATTTTTTGGTACTTCATGGTTTTTTTTTTGTGGTGACGTTTCTTGTGGTTGAGGCTGTTTAAAATAGCCCTGATAGGAGTGGTATGGCAAAATAGTTTAAGTCGTTTTTGTGGTTTTAGTCGTTTAGGTAGTTGCGGTTCTTATGTGGAATATCGTTGTTCCTTTTGCCATAAGAACGGATAGCAGGACTTTCCGTCACGACGGAGTTCCGAACCTTTCGCTCCTAATCATTAAAACTGTAAATTAATACCTCCTATAAATATTTTTGCTTGTGGATATAATCCACGATCTATCCCATAATTTAAGTTCGCAGAAATCGTATTTTCAAAACCATTTTGTTTCCCAATCTCAGGATCTAAACCTGTGTATTTTGTGAAGGTCAATAGGTTTTGAGCAGACACATAAAAACGAATTTTTTGGACGAGGGCTTTCTTTGTTAACTGATTAGGTAACGTATAACCTAACTGTAAAGTTTTGAGCCTAAGAAAAGAACCGTCTTCTACAAAATAATTTGAAAAACGGAAATTGCCATTTAAATCGCTCAAGCCCACACGAGGTTCTGTATTAGAAGGATTGTCTGGTGTCCAACGATCTAAGCGACGGCTTTGTAAGTTAGAGATTCGCAAATCGTAGCGAGTGGTTGCATTGACAATCTCATTGCCTTGTGAACCTTGTACAAATAAATTGAAGTCAAAGCCTTTGAACTCTAATGTACCTGTAAATCCATAAATAAAGTCGGGATACGGATTGCCAAGGTCTGTTTGGTCGGCATCATTGATTGCACCATCGTCATTAAAATCCACAAAACGAAAATCCCCAGGCTGTGCATTGGGTTGTATAACCACTCCTTCACTGTTCACATGTTCTTCTACTTCAAACGTATTTTGGAAGATGCCATCGGTTTGGTACCCATAGAAATAACCAAAAGGTTTGCCCACTTCCATACGGGTTGTATTGCCACCCAAACCTTGATTAAAACCAGAAGGAATCGGTGCGGTAGATTGTCCTAAACTGCTTACTTCGTTTTTAACAAAGGAAATATTTGCGCCTAAGTCCAATTTTAAAATACGTCCTGTTTTATAGCCTACGGAAAATTCCCATCCAGAATTGTCCATCGTTCCAATGTTTTGGAAAGGAGGTTCTGTATCGTTGACACCTGCTCCTGATGTTGCTAAGATGCTTGCAGGAATTAACAAGTCGCTTGTTTTTTTAATAAAATAATCTACGGCTACCGTAACTTTGTCTTTTAAGAATCCTGCATCAAAACCGATGTTGGTTTGTGTACTAACTTCCCATTTTAAATCGGCATTGGCGGGTGTTGTTGCGGCTTGTCCTTGTACAATAAGCTGTTCTTCTCCCAATACATAACCCAATCCAGAATTGATGACAGGTACAAAACCATAGTCGCCCAAACTCGCTTCATTTCCATTTTGTCCCCAACTCGCTCGTAGTTTCAGATAATTTAAAGAAGGGAAAAATTCTTGGAAGGCAATGTCTTTGCTCATCAACCATCCTACAGAAGCAGAAGGGAAAGTCGCAAATTTGTTGTTTGCACCAAAACGAGAAGAGCCATCTCTTCTTAAAGAGGCAGCGAGAAAATACTTATCTAAGAAATTGTAGTTGACACGACCAAAATAAGAAAATAGGGTTGATTCTCTTACATCTTCATAAACTCCCAAGTTTTCCATATTTTCTTCGGTGACGGTTTGGTTGGAGATAAAAGCATCTTCCACATCATTAGAAGGAAGATTTGCCAATCCTATAGAGGCCAAGTCATATTTTCGATCTCGATAGGTTGTTCCTACTAAAAAATCTATGTTATGATCCTCCTTAAGTTTGAGCTGATAGTTTAGGGTATTTTCCCAAAGTAAATTCGTCCATTTGTGAAATTCTTTAGTAACGGAATTTTGGTCTACTCTTTCGTGGACAAAAGCTCCAGTAGGATCTAAATCATAAGTTGGCTGAAAACCTCTTTTTTTTGCAAAATTCAAATCCATTGAACCCGATGTTTTCAACTTTAGTCCTTTAATCACTTCGTACTCTCCTGCAAATGCACCAATGATTCTATTGCTTGTCCATGTGTCATAGGTTGTTGCGATACGATTTACGGGGTTTTTGACATCACCCACTACGATACGAGAAAAGTCATAGGTTCCATCTTCTTTGGTAATATTTGTCAAAGGATCAATATTTAAAGCAAAAGCGACAGGAGAGGCAAATTCATTGTTTTCAGGCAAACCATCTCTTGTGTAGTTTGTAAAATTGACGTTGGTATATATTTTGAATCGTTTGCTTACTTGACTGGTTTGTTTGTATCGAGCCGTATATCGTTCAAAGGCAGATTTTTCACCACCCACAATACCTTCTTGCTTAAAATAGCTCGCTAAAACACCGTAGGTATTCTTTTCGCCACTTCCCAAGATAGATACTTGATGGCTTTGCATCGGCGCATCTTGAAAAATAGCTCCTTGCCAGTCTGTACCTTCGCCCAAAATTTCAGGATTGGGAATATCGAAGGTATTGCTTGGATCAGCTTCTAATAAAAGCGTTCCATATTCTTGGGCATTCAAGACATCGACTGTTCGAGCGACTGTTTGCATACCATAATAGGAATCTAAAGAAACCGTACCTTTTTTTCCTGCTTTTCCTTCTTTAGTGGTAATCAACACCACGCCATTTGCGCCAGAAGTCCCATAAATCGCCACAGAAGCGGCATCTTTTAAGACACTCACGCTTTCTATATCGTTGGGATTCAAAAAGTCGATGCCATCTACCCATACACCATCTACAATGTATAAAGGGTCGCTATTAAGTGGTGTTCCAATCCCCCTAATTCTGACTGACAAAGCATTTCCAGGCGAACCCGAGCTTTGTGTAATTTGAATACCAGAAGTCCGACCTTGCAAGGCTTGTTCGACCCTAAGATTGGCTGTTTTAGAAATATCTTCAGCCAAAACAACGGATACTGCTCCATTAATCTCACTTCTTTTTTGTGTACCATATCCTACTACTACAACATCATCAAAAGTTTGCACATTCTCTAACAAATTGACATTTAAGAGGGTGTCTTTTGCAACCATAAATTCTTGTAAGACAAAACCTATATAGGAAAAAACCAAGGTGGTTTTTGGCGGAACACTTAGTTTATAATTTCCATCTATGTCTGTAATTGTACCATTAGCAGTACCCTTTTCAACAACTGTCACACCAGGAAGTCCTAAGTCTGAATCCTCTTCAAAGACAGTACCCTGTATCGTGATATTTTGAGCAGTAAGAGAAACTGTTATAAATAGCAAAAAGAACAAAAATGTATTTTTAATATTCATCGACATTATTTTAAAAGGCAATAAAAAAATATTATTTATCTATCAATTAAAGATTATGACAAAAAATAGACAAAAATAATTGACTTAAAGATTTTGTTTATCTTTAAAATCTATTTTATGACAAAACTCTAAACAAAACTCAATTTAACTACTCTTTTATTTACATAAAATAGTATTTCCTATGCTAATTTAGGTATATTTGTTCTAATTGTACTTTTGACACTAAGCTTTTTTTTATTTTATTCTAAAAAGGAATTATTATGATCCGAAAACAAACACGTTTAACACTCCTTTGGAGTATGTTTTTATTCGCACTAATTGCTACTCCTATGTGGGGACAATGTACAGACTGTGCTTCAGGTAGTTCAACCTCTCTTATGGTCAATGAGCCAGGTGTATTTTCTGGTGGTGGTCTTAATGGCTCTTCTTCTGCACCATTTACACTTTTTGGCGCAACAGGTGGCAATGACTTCTTTACAGGAGCTATCTTTTCTACGGATGCTTTACCTACCACTGATTTAGCAGAATTATGTATGTTAATAGACATTGATGTACAAACAGATATGGATTTATCTGCCGCACCCATCACTTTTGAATTTCGTATTGAAAATATCTGTGGAGGATTTCCATGTCCTTGGGTAGATTTCAATACTGTAATTAACAGCACTGGCCCTGCAACTATTGGCGGAACGTTATCAAATGGTAATAATACAGGATTTGATCCAACAATGCCTTTTCAAGTTGTCATTGCCTATGCCAATTTTTCAGGTACTCCTTTACCAAATGATGTAACCATCATGTACAGTCTTCCGACTTTTGATGCTTGTACAGAACCTGTCGGCGTCACATGTCCTGCTTGTCCTGCTGGTTCTAACAGTGAGGCTTTAGTTGTAGATGAACCTACCTTCTTTCAAGGTGGTGATTTAAATGGTTCTGTTCCAAACAATGTAACTTTGTTTGGTGCAAGTGGTAGCAACAACTTCTTTATTGGTTCTACTTTTGGTACAGAATCATTGCCTTTTACAGATGTCAATGACTTGTGTATGCTGATTGATATTGATGTACAAACCAATGTTGATTTAGCGGCTGCTCCTATTACTTTTGAATTTCGTATAGAGAATATTTGTGGCGGTTTCCCTTGTCCGTGGGTAGATTTTAATACTGTTATCACTGAAGCAGGACCAACAATCATTGGGGGCAATTTTTCAACAGGCAATAACACTGGTTTTAATCCTACTCAACCTTATCAAATTGTGATTGCTTTTGCCAATTTTGGAACGGCTTTAGCAGATGATATTACGATTGATTACAGTCTTCCGAGCTTCTCGGCTTGTGTACCCGAATCTGTCTGTAGTATTACAAATATCACTACTGGCGATCAAGTAGCTTGCAATTCTGGAAACAATACGTATTCACAAGATGTTGTTGTAGAGTATATAGATGCACCAAGTACAGGTGCCTTAAATGTTAATGGCAACTTCTACCCAATTTCAGGAAGTCCACAAACAGTCACTTTAAGCGGTCTTTCTTCTACAGGCGTTGGTGTAGATGTCAGTGCTTCTTTTACAGATGACGTTTTATGTACTTTAACGGTTGCAAATGCTTTTACCGCTCCTTCCCCTTGTATTGATTTCCCAACGGATGAAAACGGTATTTGTAGCGTTTTATACGAAAATGACATAGAAAGTACCAACTTTAACCAAAACAACTTATTTGGTTTTGGTGGTGATTTTGGTGGACAAAACTTCGGAATTACAGATAACTTACAAGATGGTGGAATTTCTATCTTCCTGAGTTCTACGGCAGGTAATCCTTACTTCTATGTAGGATTTGTTCAACAAATATTCATTCCTGGTGGTATCGCTTCTTATGGAGCTTTAAGTTTATCAGCAGATATGTCTTTCAACCAATTAGGAACGGTACAATTCTCTTTAGAGTCTTTAGATGCTTTGGGTGGCAATACGACAGGTGTAGCCAATAATTTTTTACCTGTTCAAAGTGTCGGAAACTATGACACCTATACAGTCAATCCTTTGAATGTTGCTGGAAGTACCTTAAATACTACTTCTGATTTTTACCAAATTGTTGTCGTTGCGACAGATCAAGGTTTTGGCAATGACGATGCCTTTGAAATGTTTGTAGACAATCTGTCGTTCACTAATTGCGAAGTAACGGGCTTAGAAATTACTCGTTCTGGTGCTTTATGTGCAGAACCTTCTTTGCCTACGGATGGCGATGAGGTATATACTTGGTACGATGCCGATGATAACGTACTTACTGTGCTTATAGGCAATGGCTGTTATTCACCTTCAGAATTGGGGTCATACTACGTAATTGTTACAGACCCTGACTATCCTGGTGTACAACAAGTTTTTAATCCAAGAACCATTACAGAGTTACATGGTTGTTGTGAATTAGATGATTAAAAAATAGTTTTTGTAGTTTATGTGGTTTAAGTAGTTTTTGTAGTTTTTGTAGTTATAAAAACCACTTAAACCACAAAAACTACATAAACCACAGAAACTAAATAAGGAGAGAACGGTAGGCTCTTCGTTGGGACGCATGGGCCCGCTATCCGTTCTTATGGTGGGATGAGGTTTGGCTATTTGGCTGGCTTGGAGAAATCGCAAGCACTTAGTTGTTGGCTTACCTTCCTTATCCCACCATACCACTCCTATCGGGTCTAGCTTAAAACGGCTTGAACCCCTGCAAAAAATGTTTTTTCCCTGTTCCCTAAGAATCGTTGAAAAATAAATATTCATTTGTTTTTTTACTATTCCCTACACTAAACCACACTGTACTGATTGAGCTTTCTGGATTTATTGGATATAAATGATATAGAAATTAAGTGTTGCTACCTTCTTAGCAATGACAATCCTCCAATACAAGATGCTTTTCTTTTTGGGGGTACTTTGTCTTTCCGTCTTAGTGTCGTTAAGACAATGAGAGATAGACCCGATAGTAGCGGTAGGGCGGATTAGATGTTTACATCTCCGACCTTTAGCGGATAGCGGGCCTTTCCGTAGCGATAAAAGACAAACCTTTCTCTCCTAATCATAAAAATCTGATAACTCATTTTGGCTTTTAGGAATGTTATAAAAATAAATGTTCATTTTTAGGCTGCGATATTTTCTGATATATTTCGTTAAAAAGCCTCGTCAATGCTCTGCATTGCCTACATTTTTTGCCTAATATATCAAAAAATCTCTTTGCTAAAATCTGTCTATTTAGTTCTATAACAGTCCTTATTTTCGTTGACTAATTCGTTAAATAATGAGAAAATTACGATTGTTTTTGATTTTACTTGGATTGGTATTGAGTCTGCAAAGTTGGGGAGCAACTTTTACTGTAAATACACTTACTGATTCTGATGATGGTGTTTGTGATGGCACAGACTGTTCCTTACGGGAAGCCATCAATGCTGCCAATGCCAGTGGTGGATTGGACAACATAGATTTTAGTGTCAGTGGTGTCATCAACCTTTCAGAAAAATTGCCCGTCATCACTGAAGCTATTTCATTAAATGGTATTTCCGCTCCCTCCTACCAAACGGGAAGTGGAACATTAGGCGACCACGATACGCCCTCCATCACCATTGACGCCAGCAGTGTTGGCTTCTTTCCTTTATTAGATATTTCTACTAATGCCTCCACCTCTATCATTCAAGGATTGATTTTCATCAATGGCAATTTCAATTCGGGCAATACAATAGCAATTAATGATGCTAATAGCGTTTCGATTGATGATTGTCAGTTTTTAAATTCGGGTCAAAACCATATTTATGTCAATAATGGTTCCAATATTCGTATTGATAATTGTTTAATTGATGGGGCAAGCGATAACAATATTCTATTAGAAAATAATACCAATAATACATTTATTCAGTTTAATACGATTGTCAATGCTAGTAAACGAGGGGTACAGGTATCGGGAGCTGGAACAGATATTAAAGTATTAAACAATCTTATTGGTACAAGATTAACTCCTGCTGCAAGCTACACTAATAATGATGGTAACACGCAGCATGGAATCCATATGGAGGACTCTGATGCTACTGCTGCGAATCAGCAAATTATAGAGGGAAATTATATCGTAAAAAACAGCCAATATGGAATTAGTATTGACGAAGTAGCTGGTTTTGGAAGTGGATCTGATTATGTCCGTATTGTTGATAATTTCATTGGGGTTACTCCCAATGGTATGGATATGGGTAATACATTAAGTGGAATTTTAGTTGGGTATTCTGCTTTTACAAC
>Ga0209186_1000939_pt1 | contig 22418 bp, 5 predicted proteins | sample SidtaG_FD_187426 | JGI IMG/M metagenome (GOLD analysis project Ga0209186, IMG submission 187426) | Marine algal microbial communities from Sidmouth, United Kingdom - Sidmouth_Male2 metaG (SPAdes) (version 2) | ecosystem: Host-associated > Algae > Red algae > Unclassified | place: Sidmouth, United...
TCGTTCATTGACATATTGGTATATTTTGGATGTAGCAAAACGAAATTGCATCTAAACACTTATATATCAGTGAATTATGAGAGCAGACGGCTTTCTATTTTACTTCCAGCATAACAAGGATTGAAACAAAACATCATATTTTTTTCTTCTTCGCTTAATTGCCTTTCTATTTTACTTCCAGCATAACAAGGATTGAAACCTTTTCCTTGTGAACACAAAGATTTGATTTTTTCACTTTCTATTTTACTTCCAGCATAACAAGGATTGAAACGCAAAACTCGCTTCAAGTCAATCGGTTTTCCCCAAACTTTCTATTTTACTTCCAGCATAACAAGGATTGAAACATGGAGGAGTTAAAGAGTTCTGATTTTTTGATTAACTTTCTATTTTACTTCCAGCATAACAAGGATTGAAACATGGAGGAGTTAAAGAGTTCTGATTTTTTGATTAATCTTTCTATTTTACTTCCAGCATAACAAGGATTGAAACGAAGAAAATAGGGAAGATTAGGTGTATTTGCAATACTTTCTATTTTACTTCCAGCATAACAAGGATTGAAACTCCAGTCGCATTTGCAGAATAATGTACATCAATGGCTTTCTATTTTACTTCCAGCATAACAAGGATTGAAACGGATTGAACTCTAAAAACTCAAATCGTGGAGGAACAGCTTTCTATTTTACTTCCAGCATAACAAGGATTGAAACATACAATTCTTATTTCTAACAATATTCCGCATTTTTCTTTCTATTTTACTTCCAGCATAACAAGGATTGAAACAAAAGATGAATGGGAATAGACCCGTTAATCCTCAACACTTTCTATTTTACTTCCAGCATAACAAGGATTGAAACAAAAATACGTCAGCTAATATTATACATACACAAGCCTTTCTATTTTACTTCCAGCATAACAAGGATTGAAACTTAAAACCAGTATGGTCTGTATTAAGTGTGGAGCTACTTTCTATTTTACTTCCAGCATAACAAGGATTGAAACTAGCACGTTCTAAGTTTAGCTTTTTTCGCTGTGACACTTTCTATTTTACTTCCAGCATAACAAGGATTGAAACAAATTGAAATAGAACGACAAGCAAATTTGCACTATACTTTCTATTTTACTTCCAGCATAACAAGGATTGAAACCCTTTATTTTCAGGTACTCTTCCTTTTTTGTAATAGCTTTCTATTTTACTTCCAGCATAACAAGGATTGAAACGCGAAAACAAGGTTGCAGAACAGGAGATTGTGGAATCTTTCTATTTTACTTCCAGCATAACAAGGATTGAAACTGAACAATACTGCGAGTAGTGACTTGGTAAAAATTGCTTTCTATTTTACTTCCAGCATAACAAGGATTGAAACATATTAATTTCCTCTTTTTCTTCAAGTAAAATAATACTTTCTATTTTACTTCCAGCATAACAAGGATTGAAACATTTTTGCTCTCCAATCTTTTTCATCTGTCTTTGAACTTTCTATTTTACTTCCAGCATAACAAGGATTGAAACCGTTTACATTTCCTCCAAGTTGTTCATTAATAAATGCTTTCTATTTTACTTCCAGCATAACAAGGATTGAAACAGGATAAATCAACAACAAAATTATGTCCGTGACATTCTTTCTATTTTACTTCCAGCATAACAAGGATTGAAACATTAGGTTAAATATAAGTATGCAAAGATTTTCTACACTTTCTATTTTACTTCCAGCATAACAAGGATTGAAACTTTGATTCATTGTCTTAATTGATTTTGGTCATGATCTTTCTATTTTACTTCCAGCATAACAAGGATTGAAACCTGGACGGATTTCAAAGCCACCATCTAATACATACTTTCTATTTTACTTCCAGCATAACAAGGATTGAAACAGGGATGGAAGCACAATTTCATTATTGGCAATTTGTCTTTCTATTTTACTTCCAGCATAACAAGGATTGAAACGGTAGAAATGCTTCCATTTTAGCGACTTCTGCTTTGCTTTCTATTTTACTTCCAGCATAACAAGGATTGAAACTTTCAAGCTATTCAAAGTAAGCAGTAACGAAGCTGACTTTCTATTTTACTTCCAGCATAACAAGGATTGAAACACTAATCAACCAAAATATATTTATTTGGTTCAATTACTTTCTATTTTACTTCCAGCATAACAAGGATTGAAACGCATTATCACTGTCATAATAAGTGAATGTAACACCACTTTCTATTTTACTTCCAGCATAACAAGGATTGAAACGTACGTAGTGATAATTTAGTTTGTCGTTTTCTTGTCTTTCTATTTTACTTCCAGCATAACAAGGATTGAAACAAATGATGTATATTTTTTTGACCTTTGTATGCACCCTTTCTATTTTACTTCCAGCATAACAAGGATTGAAACTTTTTAAATCAGTTCTGTAATGAATCCTTGACGGTTCTTTCTATTTTACTTCCAGCATAACAAGGATTGAAACAAAATGCAATGTTAGATAGAAAGTTAGGGACAAAAACTTTCTATTTTACTTCCAGCATAACAAGGATTGAAACTAACCCTATCACTTTGGTCTGCTGCTTCGCTGAACCTTTCTATTTTACTTCCAGCATAACAAGGATTGAAACGTGTACTTACCTCAATTTGTAGGAACTTAGCCTAAACTTTCTATTTTACTTCCAGCATAACAAGGATTGAAACAACTAAATTAGTGTGTTCTATACCAATAACTAAAGACTTTCTATTTTACTTCCAGCATAACAAGGATTGAAACGCTTGTCTTGGTAGTACGTGTCCTGTGCTTAACCTCTTTCTATTTTACTTCCAGCATAACAAGGATTGAAACAATACCTGTTGATACTAAAAAGGGCGTGAACATCACTTTCTATTTTACTTCCAGCATAACAAGGATTGAAACATACTAAATCCCCTGTTACCGTATCAAAGGCGTTTACTTTCTATTTTACTTCCAGCATAACAAGGATTGAAACATTTTTACTCTTGCATCTTCTAAATTTTCTGCGTCTCTTTCTATTTTACTTCCAGCATAACAAGGATTGAAACGAGGTGACGCAAAGTACACCCCTATAATAGAACAACTTTCTATTTTACTTCCAGCATAACAAGGATTGAAACTGCTTGCGTCCATCCTTCTGTCCTGTCGCCTGTTCTGCCTTTCTATTTTACTTCCAGCATAACAAGGATTGAAACTAGACACAGGTTTTGCAGACCTTGTAATAGATTATGCTTTCTATTTTACTTCCAGCATAACAAGGATTGAAACAGATCGAGATGGTGGAAGATGAAGAGAGTGAGACGCTTTCTATTTTACTTCCAGCATAACAAGGATTGAAACACGGTTATGCCTGTTAGTCAAACAGGGGGCTATGTCTTTCTATTTTACTTCCAGCATAACAAGGATTGAAACTACCGCCATTTTTCCCGATTGAGCGTACAACACGACTTTCTATTTTACTTCCAGCATAACAAGGATTGAAACAGTCAAGACGATTTGGATTTCGTTGTTGAATTTATTCTTTCTATTTTACTTCCAGCATAACAAGGATTGAAACAAGAATCAGATAAGGTTCTATTCAAAAAGGCTCTAGCTTTCTATTTTACTTCCAGCATAACAAGGATTGAAACAAAAACGTCAAGACGTTGATAGCGTCAAAACTTGACCTTTCTATTTTACTTCCAGCATAACAAGGATTGAAACACAAGATAATGAAGAAAACAATAAATATAACTTTTGCTTTCTATTTTACTTCCAGCATAACAAGGATTGAAACTACCGTGTATTCAGATGCGTTAGGTACAGACCAGACTTTCTATTTTACTTCCAGCATAACAAGGATTGAAACCAACACGCATGGGGTGACGAAGATGAGGACACTTATCTTTCTATTTTACTTCCAGCATAACAAGGATTGAAACCAAACTTACCAGAACGTCGGGAGCTTTGGATGACCCCTTTCTATTTTACTTCCAGCATAACAAGGATTGAAACGTTTTACTTTAACGTCCTGTTTTATTGGGTTATAACTTTCTATTTTACTTCCAGCATAACAAGGATTGAAACTCTTGTCCTGTGTTAGCCGTAGGTAAAGTTGTGCTGCTTTCTATTTTACTTCCAGCATAACAAGGATTGAAACGTGGATTATGGAATAGGAACGACGACTAAAACGACTCTTTCTATTTTACTTCCAGCATAACAAGGATTGAAACGTAAATGCGTTTACTATTAAGTTTTTAGATAAGTCTCTTTCTATTTTACTTCCAGCATAACAAGGATTGAAACATGCTTTCTTGTGTGGTGGTGTAATAACCAAAGTGGCTTTCTATTTTACTTCCAGCATAACAAGGATTGAAACCTTCTTTTTAGCTGTGTTATCTTCAACCGTTTTAGCTTTCTATTTTACTTCCAGCATAACAAGGATTGAAACTAGTGTTGTCTGCATCTGTACCGTCATGATTACCTCTTTCTATTTTACTTCCAGCATAACAAGGATTGAAACAAGCCAACCTCATGCGCTCGTACTGTCCTTGACTCACTTTCTATTTTACTTCCAGCATAACAAGGATTGAAACGGGTTTGCGCTTCTGGTAATATGTCTTGTTAAGACTCTTTCTATTTTACTTCCAGCATAACAAGGATTGAAACAAAAATAAATGCCTACTCTATTTTTTATAAGGATTTCTTTCTATTTTACTTCCAGCATAACAAGGATTGAAACGCTCAATTGGTTAGAGCAGCGCAGCGTAGGTTGGTCTTTCTATTTTACTTCCAGCATAACAAGGATTGAAACAACCTGCAACAAGTTGGGGCGACCTTTTTTTACAGCTTTCTATTTTACTTCCAGCATAACAAGGATTGAAACAAATGGTCTTTTACATCTTGTGTATCTAATTCGTCGTCTTTCTATTTTACTTCCAGCATAACAAGGATTGAAACGATTTTAACGTATTTTTAAAAGATGGTACTCCTTTCTTTCTATTTTACTTCCAGCATAACAAGGATTGAAACGCTCATGAGGTCGGGCATTGGCTTAACCTTCAACACCTTTCTATTTTACTTCCAGCATAACAAGGATTGAAACTACAGTAAAGCGTTTGTTAAGTCTTTTGCACAAGCGCTTTCTATTTTACTTCCAGCATAACAAGGATTGAAACGCGGCAGTTGTAGCAGTTGTGGTCAAGACCTTCCAGCTTTCTATTTTACTTCCAGCATAACAAGGATTGAAACATGGAGGTGAAACACCAGACCACAGCAAAGACCCAACTTTCTATTTTACTTCCAGCATAACAAGGATTGAAACGACAGCTTAACAGGGGAACAAGTAGAAAATAGTTTGCTTTCTATTTTACTTCCAGCATAACAAGGATTGAAACTTGTAAATGCGTTTACCGTAATTTAAAAAACTTCTGCTTTCTATTTTACTTCCAGCATAACAAGGATTGAAACTTAAGACAAAGCATTATTCAACAAACAGGGAAAAGTCTTTCTATTTTACTTCCAGCATAACAAGGATTGAAACCTTATAGCTGTTAAAATATAATCTTTTGTAGTTCCACTTTCTATTTTACTTCCAGCATAACAAGGATTGAAACGTTGAGTCTGGTAATAGGTTGTTAAGGCGTTCAATCCTTTCTATTTTACTTCCAGCATAACAAGGATTGAAACTTGTTGCTCCAACGTCGGGGCATCCTTCGGTTGAACTTTCTATTTTACTTCCAGCATAACAAGGATTGAAACAAATGTGCCTTAAATTACAAATCTTCTGCCCTAATCTTTCTATTTTACTTCCAGCATAACAAGGATTGAAACTTGAATACTATGTTCGTACTGGAAGAAAAGATAATGCTTTCTATTTTACTTCCAGCATAACAAGGATTGAAACCAGATGAAGAAACAGAAATCAGTAGTACAACAGGAGCTTTCTATTTTACTTCCAGCATAACAAGGATTGAAACGCCAAAATTTGTAATATCAACGAAAATGCTATTTTCTTTCTATTTTACTTCCAGCATAACAAGGATTGAAACTCATTACATCTGAACGTGGAAATATCCAGACTCGTTCTTTCTATTTTACTTCCAGCATAACAAGGATTGAAACAGTAACATTAAGAAGGAGGTAAAGAAAATTTAGAGCTTTCTATTTTACTTCCAGCATAACAAGGATTGAAACAGGTCATTTTGTGGTGTATCAGCACTATAAGATATTCTTTCTATTTTACTTCCAGCATAACAAGGATTGAAACTTAATACTAGGCAAGTTGAGCCTGTTCCCGTCGTTCTTTCTATTTTACTTCCAGCATAACAAGGATTGAAACATTTAAATACAAATTATGTGTAGTCGCAAAAATGGACTTTCTATTTTACTTCCAGCATAACAAGGATTGAAACCAAGACATTAACTGTTCCCCATACATTTGCGCCCCACTTTCTATTTTACTTCCAGCATAACAAGGATTGAAACTCATACTGAGTGGTCTTTCAAAGAAGGATATATTTCTTTCTATTTTACTTCCAGCATAACAAGGATTGAAACACCTATCTCTTTTGCAAGCCAATTGTAGGTAGTGGCTTTCTATTTTACTTCCAGCATAACAAGGATTGAAACCCGTTTAGTATCAGTTCATAACGCATGCCACAACCACTTTCTATTTTACTTCCAGCATAACAAGGATTGAAACCTTGGAAAAATACGGAAAAGCCAACAGATAACGAGCTTTCTATTTTACTTCCAGCATAACAAGGATTGAAACCAAATTCTTGGGTAACATACCCTGCGCTGACCGCATCTTTCTATTTTACTTCCAGCATAACAAGGATTGAAACGACAATGTCTCTTCGAATCTCTTTGGGTATCTCTTTCTTTCTATTTTACTTCCAGCATAACAAGGATTGAAACTCGGAGATTACACAGCAGAGTTAAACGCTAATCTAACTTTCTATTTTACTTCCAGCATAACAAGGATTGAAACGCTTTGTCTTTTCTGTTTTCTTCTGTATCTGCGTCCCTTTCTATTTTACTTCCAGCATAACAAGGATTGAAACAAATGCCGTCAAACGTATTTGATATAGTGATACCTGCTTTCTATTTTACTTCCAGCATAACAAGGATTGAAACAAAAACCTAACCGTCACGTATCACATATGTGACGGGCTTTCTATTTTACTTCCAGCATAACAAGGATTGAAACACCATACCACATAATAAATCATAATTAGAAGGTGTACTTTCTATTTTACTTCCAGCATAACAAGGATTGAAACGTAATATCCCCTGTACCTTTTTGGCACTTATAATTCTTTCTATTTTACTTCCAGCATAACAAGGATTGAAACAGGTCGTACGGATTTTTTTTGAAAAGATGTAGTATCTTTCTATTTTACTTCCAGCATAACAAGGATTGAAACATCAATTTTGGTGCTGTAACGCTAAATATTTTTGTTCTTTCTATTTTACTTCCAGCATAACAAGGATTGAAACGGCACTACCCAAACATTTAGGTAAGTTTCACGAGGCTTTCTATTTTACTTCCAGCATAACAAGGATTGAAACTTGAAACCGTTGTACGAAGCGAAGCCAATATAGGCCTTTCTATTTTACTTCCAGCATAACAAGGATTGAAACTGGAGACCTTAGAGACAGTATTGTAAACGCTGTTCTTTCTATTTTACTTCCAGCATAACAAGGATTGAAACGTAAATCTACCTCCTTTTTTGAGATTTTCAACAGCTTTCTATTTTACTTCCAGCATAACAAGGATTGAAACAACGGTTCTATAAAGGAGGTCGGAGACGGTAAACAAACTTTCTATTTTACTTCCAGCATAACAAGGATTGAAACTTGCGTCGGACGGGGGTAATATGTAGCGTATTGGGCTTTCTATTTTACTTCCAGCATAACAAGGATTGAAACGATAATTATAACCTATACCTAAATCGTTTATATGTTCTTTCTATTTTACTTCCAGCATAACAAGGATTGAAACACGTCTCAATAACTTCTTTAGGGTCGTCTTTTCCTCTTTCTATTTTACTTCCAGCATAACAAGGATTGAAACAATTGTTACTTTTTTTTTACAAAGTTCTATTGATTCTTTCTATTTTACTTCCAGCATAACAAGGATTGAAACCAATGTACATACTGTTTTTATAATCGTTTTCGTCAACTTTCTATTTTACTTCCAGCATAACAAGGATTGAAACAATTATACGGAGTATGAATTTAACACGCCTTACTATCTTTCTATTTTACTTCCAGCATAACAAGGATTGAAACTCCTGTGATGTTAAGTTATTTTGTTTAAAACCTATCTTTCTATTTTACTTCCAGCATAACAAGGATTGAAACATGTCTCCGTACCCGTCTTTGTCTCTTACGTTGTTTTCCTTTCTATTTTACTTCCAGCATAACAAGGATTGAAACACCGTAAAACCACACAAAGAACCTTAACTAAGTTAGCTTTCTATTTTACTTCCAGCATAACAAGGATTGAAACTAATTATGGCGTTTTTGAAACAAGCGGAAGCAGACCTTTCTATTTTACTTCCAGCATAACAAGGATTGAAACCTATAAATGCTTATGACGGTCAGGACTTAGCGGATGCTTTCTATTTTACTTCCAGCATAACAAGGATTGAAACAAAGGTATAGTGAGTTATTAGAAGATGAAACAGGTCTTTCTATTTTACTTCCAGCATAACAAGGATTGAAACAGGCTTGGTAGTTCTGTTTTTCTCCGTCCTGCTGACCTTTCTATTTTACTTCCAGCATAACAAGGATTGAAACTATCATGAGTGGATAGCAGGTAAAAGCAGGAACGAACTTTCTATTTTACTTCCAGCATAACAAGGATTGAAACTGCGATGCTCCTGCAAGTGACCACGAGGTTGTTTGTCTTTCTATTTTACTTCCAGCATAACAAGGATTGAAACAGCAAAATAGTAATTATCAGGTGTGGACATAGTGTCTTTCTATTTTACTTCCAGCATAACAAGGATTGAAACTTTTTACATCACTAAGCGTTTGAAACTTTTTTTGACTTTCTATTTTACTTCCAGCATAACAAGGATTGAAACGTAATATCCCCTGTACCTTTTTGGCACTTATAATTCTTTCTATTTTACTTCCAGCATAACAAGGATTGAAACATTGCTTCAAATGTATTTGAATCAGTACCAAACAATCTTTCTATTTTACTTCCAGCATAACAAGGATTGAAACTAAACTCGTTACCTTCTCTTATGTCTTTACCTTCTGCTTTCTATTTTACTTCCAGCATAACAAGGATTGAAACGTTTGTTTTCGGCAAATACGTAAGTAATGCCTAAATCTTTCTATTTTACTTCCAGCATAACAAGGATTGAAACATGATTGAATATTATATAATTAATTTTAAGTTCCTCTTTCTATTTTACTTCCAGCATAACAAGGATTGAAACGACCCATATAAATGCTCTACGCCTAAATGACGGGTTCTTTCTATTTTACTTCCAGCATAACAAGGATTGAAACTCTTCATCCGTTGGACGGTAAATGATACGTGTTGAACTTTCTATTTTACTTCCAGCATAACAAGGATTGAAACTAAAGTTGATTTGGTGCGTATCTTTTAAAACACCTTCTTTCTATTTTACTTCCAGCATAACAAGGATTGAAACCGTTATACGTCCCATTTGCATCTGTCATTGTTACAACTTTCTATTTTACTTCCAGCATAACAAGGATTGAAACAAAATAATTTGTTCACCTGCTTTTAACCTTGTGGTTTCACTTCTTTCTATTTTACTTCCAGCATAACAAGGATTGAAACTACGTTGGAGACATAAAGGATACGACACGGGGTCCTTTCTATTTTACTTCCAGCATAACAAGGATTGAAACGCTATTTGTAACCCTTTTTCTTCCTGAACCTTAAACCTTTCTATTTTACTTCCAGCATAACAAGGATTGAAACCTTTTTCCTCTAAAATCTTTAAATACGTTTTGTCTGGCTTTCTATTTTACTTCCAGCATAACAAGGATTGAAACGGCATTGGTGATGTAGAAATACATACTCCCTTAATCTTTCTATTTTACTTCCAGCATAACAAGGATTGAAACGCCGTCTCTGTAAAGGTTAATGTTTTCCCTTTGTTCTTTCTATTTTACTTCCAGCATAACAAGGATTGAAACTTGCGTCGGACGGTGGTAATATGTAGCGTATTGGGCTTTCTATTTTACTTCCAGCATAACAAGGATTGAAACGCTAAAGTTGATAAAGATACGTGCGCTTTATATATCTTTCTATTTTACTTCCAGCATAACAAGGATTGAAACAACAGCGATTACATAGTAACTGTATCGGGTACTGATCTTTCTATTTTACTTCCAGCATAACAAGGATTGAAACGTGATTGGCACATTGACCATGTTACTCCATTAAGTCTTTCTATTTTACTTCCAGCATAACAAGGATTGAAACTCGGAGATTACACAGCAGAGTTAAACGCTAACTTAACTTTCTATTTTACTTCCAGCATAACAAGGATTGAAACGTGTAGTAGATGATGAAGGTTCTTTGATAACTTCGCTTTCTATTTTACTTCCAGCATAACAAGGATTGAAACGAAAGTATATGTACGGTGACGGTAGGTTTTTAACGGCTTTCTATTTTACTTCCAGCATAACAAGGATTGAAACAAAAAAAGTTTATAAAGTTTTCGTAACTCATGTAACCTTTCTATTTTACTTCCAGCATAACAAGGATTGAAACTTCGTCCGCTAAAGGTTACAGCATGTAAGGTTTCACCTTTCTATTTTACTTCCAGCATAACAAGGATTGAAACACTAAAGTACGTTGAAAACCAACAGTACATTTTAACCTTTCTATTTTACTTCCAGCATAACAAGGATTGAAACCGTTCACTCATGTAAAATCACAAAACGACACTATCACTTTCTATTTTACTTCCAGCATAACAAGGATTGAAACGATAGTAATTGTCCAATAGGAGGAGAAGGTGCTCATCTTTCTATTTTACTTCCAGCATAACAAGGATTGAAACTTATCTTCCAAAAACCATGTGACCACCCTAACTATCTTTCTATTTTACTTCCAGAATAACAAGGATTGAAACCCTAACACGCACGAACACAAAGTAGTTTATACCGTGCTTTCTATTTTACTTCCAGCATAACAAGGATTGAAACTATTAAATTGTGTAGTGGCAGCAGGTTAATACTTGCTTTCTATTTTACTTCCAGCATAACAAGGATTGAAACGACAGCTTAACAGGGGAACAAGTAGAAAATAGTTTGCTTTCTATTTTACTTCCAGCATAACAAGGATTGAAACTGGAGATTCAACAACAACACCAACCACAACAGCGGTCTTTCTATTTTACTTCCAGCATAACAAGGATTGAAACTTATTGTGGACGGCTTAAAAATAAGTAACGAACATCTTTCTATTTTACTTCCAGCATAACAAGGATTGAAACGGTAACGCTCCTTATAGTTGGACACCCCCAACACTCTTTCTATTTTACTTCCAGCATAACAAGGATTGAAACAATAGCAAATTTCCTTTGTCACCAATGCCCCGTCCTCTTTCTATTTTACTTCCAGCATAACAAGGATTGAAACTTAATATGAAAATCACAACACTTTCTTTTCCACAAACTTTCTATTTTACTTCCAGCATAACAAGGATTGAAACTTCATTTGATTAACAAGAACAACATCACCTACTGCCTTTCTATTTTACTTCCAGCATAACAAGGATTGAAACATAACTAAAAAAAACAATATGGCGGATACTATAAACTTTCTATTTTACTTCCAGCATAACAAGGATTGAAACGACAAAACAGTATTAATATATGAAGGAACTGATGAACTTTCTATTTTACTTCCAGCATAACAAGGATTGAAACTAAAATAGACTTACATAAGAGGGGTAAACGAGGAGACTTTCTATTTTACTTCCAGCATAACAAGGATTGAAACGCAGGCATGACAGATTCATAACTCTCATCTACATAACTTTCTATTTTACTTCCAGCATAACAAGGATTGAAACCTCTTCCAAAACAACGTAACAGATCATTCCTTGACCTTTCTATTTTACTTCCAGCATAACAAGGATTGAAACAGCCTATTATCTTGGTGTTTTGATAGGGCTGTTGGTCTTTCTATTTTACTTCCAGCATAACAAGGATTGAAACACGCTGCAAAATCTGCCTTAAATTCTCCCTCAAACACTTTCTATTTTACTTCCAGCATAACAAGGATTGAAACTTAAAAAAATTAAAAGCAAAGCAATCTATATCAAGTCTTTCTATTTTACTTCCAGCATAACAAGGATTGAAACTATTTATGTAGGGTTTCTGGCTCTGCAAAAGTTCTTCTTTCTATTTTACTTCCAGCATAACAAGGATTGAAACCAATATGTATTGTTTCATTTTCGTCAATTTCAATTCTTTCTATTTTACTTCCAGCATAACAAGGATTGAAACTTGCATGGTTCGAGAAGAATACTTTAAGCATTACCCCTTTCTATTTTACTTCCAGCATAACAAGGATTGAAACCTTAACAAAATCGTAGCACAGAAAAGTGCTTTACTTCTTTCTATTTTACTTCCAGCATAACAAGGATTGAAACATAACTAAAAAAAACAATATGGCGGATACTATAAAACTTTCTATTTTACTTCCAGCATAACAAGGATTGAAACGCTATTCAAGGGAAAAAAGAATGCAGATATATTTCAACTTTCTATTTTACTTCCAGCATAACAAGGATTGAAACTTTATAAGTTTCAACAGTATGCCCCTTATAAGCCATCTTTCTATTTTACTTCCAGCATAACAAGGATTGAAACCTATCATAGGTACAAGAAGGACATCCATTGCTGACGCTTTCTATTTTACTTCCAGCATAACAAGGATTGAAACCTTTTTGTGTTTTCCAAGACGATTTCCGTGCTTTCCTTTCTATTTTACTTCCAGCATAACAAGGATTGAAACAGGACGAATCTTTTTGGATTCGTAGCAAGGATCATAACTTTCTATTTTACTTCCAGCATAACAAGGATTGAAACGACCTTTTCGGCTGTATATAAGTAGTTAATGTAGTCTTTCTATTTTACTTCCAGCATAACAAGGATTGAAACCTATCAGACAATCCAGAAACGACCCATCCACTCCAACTTTCTATTTTACTTCCAGCATAACAAGGATTGAAACAGATTGGATTTGGAATCGATTGTCCTTTATGTCTCACCTTTCTATTTTACTTCCAGCATAACAAGGATTGAAACATTTAACTATGACGAGATTCATCTTCGTCATAGCAGCTTTCTATTTTACTTCCAGCATAACAAGGATTGAAACCTCATTATATAGGTTTTTTGTTAATTAATTAAAAACTTTCTATTTTACTTCCAGCATAACAAGGATTGAAACAGATAGTTCCTCTAACATTTCAGCATGATTAATGTGCTTTCTATTTTACTTCCAGCATAACAAGGATTGAAACAATTGAATGTTATAGCCTTTTGGTATTGGACCATATGCTTTCTATTTTACTTCCAGCATAACAAGGATTGAAACACAAAGCTGACATTAAGTTATCAATATCTTTGTCACTTTCTATTTTACTTCCAGCATAACAAGGATTGAAACAAATGCTGTACATACATAAACAAATTAAGCGAATAACTTTCTATTTTACTTCCAGCATAACAAGGATTGAAACAATTTTACAGAAGATGGAAAGGCGGTACATGGTCGACTTTCTATTTTACTTCCAGCATAACAAGGATTGAAACTGACATTGCTGGATTACAAGCCCCTGAAACATTAATCTTTCTATTTTACTTCCAGCATAACAAGGATTGAAACAGGAGAGCGCATTTAAAGGACGTATTCCTAATGAAACTTTCTATTTTACTTCCAGCATAACAAGGATTGAAACAACAACTTTTCTTTTAGAAACCGTCGCCTTATAGCCTTTCTATTTTACTTCCAGCATAACAAGGATTGAAACAGGCTGTTTAAGGCTGTTAAGGTTTCTTCTAAGACTTTCTATTTTACTTCCAGCATAACAAGGATTGAAACGATAGTGAGATGGTAACACTCAGCTACAATAGAGGACTTTCTATTTTACTTCCAGCATAACAAGGATTGAAACCACAAGGGCTTACGAAGAAGTCTCACAGGCTCCTGCCTTTCTATTTTACTTCCAGCATAACAAGGATTGAAACGTGGTTTGTTTTGTGATACTTGGTTTCCTACTGTTCTTTCTATTTTACTTCCAGCATAACAAGGATTGAAACCCGAATAGATCAGAAAGGTAAGACTTGTGAGATGGTCTTTCTATTTTACTTCCAGCATAACAAGGATTGAAACCAAATTATGATGACTTTCCATACCTTGAAAAAAGTCTTTCTATTTTACTTCCAGCATAACAAGGATTGAAACGACCTACTTGATAAGCCATTTTTGGAAGGTAAGGACGTCTTTCTATTTTACTTCCAGCATAACAAGGATTGAAACTGAGCAAACGCCATCTAAGGATAAGTCGTTTTTAGCTTTCTATTTTACTTCCAGCATAACAAGGATTGAAACGATGGAGGAAAGTTGGCTGCAAAAATTACAGAAAATCTTTCTATTTTACTTCCAGCATAACAAGGATTGAAACTTAACCTTTTTGACGAACACCTTCAACACCTTAAACCTTTCTATTTTACTTCCAGCATAACAAGGATTGAAACTCAAATCAAAGGAATAGATCACTTTTCGCATAGGACTTTCTATTTTACTTCCAGCATAACAAGGATTGAAACGAACCAATAAAGGAAATGACGAAGGTTCTGAAATTTCTTTCTATTTTACTTCCAGCATAACAAGGATTGAAACAAATATGCAATTCCTTTTTTGAAAAAAGATAAACTCTTTCTATTTTACTTCCAGCATAACAAGGATTGAAACAAAAAAATACGTCAGCTAATGCTATATATCCGCAACTTTCTATTTTACTTCCAGCATAACAAGGATTGAAACTTGGTACTTGGTTAAATAAAAATATAATAAAGTGGACTTTCTATTTTACTTCCAGCATAACAAGGATTGAAACCTTTCATTGTAGCAATTTTGTTGATACTGGTGTACACTTTCTATTTTACTTCCAGCATAACAAGGATTGAAACAAATTATGAAATTCGCAAACTTATTGAGCTGTGCATCTTTCTATTTTACTTCCAGCATAACAAGGATTGAAACTTTTAATGCTCCAAACAAAAACGGATATTTGAGCGCTTTCTATTTTACTTCCAGCATAACAAGGATTGAAACTAAGATATTACTTCCGACAGTATCTAATAAAACCGCTTTCTATTTTACTTCCAGCATAACAAGGATTGAAACTTTTGCCGTATGGTGAGTTCTGTGCCTTTGGTTTCTGCTTTCTATTTTACTTCCAGCATAACAAGGATTGAAACTATTATTTAGTATATTTGTTGTATAGTCAATAAAACACTTTCTATTTTACTTCCAGCATAACAAGGATTGAAACTTGGTAGTTGCTTTCTAACAGCATCCGTGAGAGCTTCTTTCTATTTTACTTCCAGCATAACAAGGATTGAAACACGCCCTAACAAAACAGGAGCAAAACAATATCTTGCTTTCTATTTTACTTCCAGCATAACAAGGATTGAAACATTTAAAATTTCGACAAATGAAACGTAAATACAGACTTTCTATTTTACTTCCAGCATAACAAGGATTGAAACAACTATTTGGATTTTCGTGTATTATAGTGATAAAGGCTTTCTATTTTACTTCCAGCATAACAAGGATTGAAACCGCCTTATTCAAGGCGTTTGTAATATAGCCCAATAACTTTCTATTTTACTTCCAGCATAACAAGGATTGAAACAAAGTCGTTGTGCCAATCGACACAACCCAAGCCGACTTTCTATTTTACTTCCAGCATAACAAGGATTGAAACGTTCAAACGCCTGCCACATGAACACAACAAGCGAAACTTTCTATTTTACTTCCAGCATAACAAGGATTGAAACCTAATAATCATTGTGGCAGCTTGCATGCAAAAATATCTTTCTATTTTACTTCCAGCATAACAAGGATTGAAACGAAGTACAAAAAGAGTTCAACATATCGAAAAATACACTTTCTATTTTACTTCCAGCATAACAAGGATTGAAACAGAAAAAAAGACTATATTTGTGATATGAAAAAAGACTTTCTATTTTACTTCCAGCATAACAAGGATTGAAACACGACCTACCCAAAAAGGAATACGATCTAACAAAAACTTTCTATTTTACTTCCAGCATAACAAGGATTGAAACTTTTTTTTGCTTGGTGAACAGGTGAACACTTGGTGAACTTTCTATTTTACTTCCAGCATAACAAGGATTGAAACTAAGTCAAAAGATTTCAAATATCAATTAAACAAGACTTTCTATTTTACTTCCAGCATAACAAGGATTGAAACTGATAATAAAACATTATCATAAACAATAAAAAAGCCCTTTCTATTTTACTTCCAGCATAACAAGGATTGAAACAACAGTTTCTTTCTACTGCCTACCTTTCACCACCGCCTTTCTATTTTACTTCCAGCATAACAAGGATTGAAACGAATCCTTAGATGGTGAGATGCTACAGCTTGTTCTCTTTCTATTTTACTTCCAGCATAACAAGGATTGAAACTTCCAGCAATGGCAGAAATTCGCCCAAAAGTGAACACTTTCTATTTTACTTCCAGCATAACAAGGATTGAAACTTTTTTTGCTCCTGTGTAGCTGTGAAGTATTTAAAACTTTCTATTTTACTTCCAGCATAACAAGGATTGAAACGAGGATAGCCTTGACTCTTACATTCTCGCCCATGACTTTCTATTTTACTTCCAGCATAACAAGGATTGAAACACCTTCGCTTATGGTCATCCTCATCAAGACTGTAAACTTTCTATTTTACTTCCAGCATAACAAGGATTGAAACGAAAAGTATATCCCTGTGTGGGGTATATTTGTTATTCTTTCTATTTTACTTCCAGCATAACAAGGATTGAAACATAATTCGCTTAATCGAAGAACATCCAAATAAAGATCTTTCTATTTTACTTCCAGCATAACAAGGATTGAAACGCCTTCAAGATGTCGGCTGCTTTTTCAAGTGAGTCTTTCTATTTTACTTCCAGCATAACAAGGATTGAAACTCGCCTTGTTTCTATCCCACAATGGTTTGGTTAATACTTTCTATTTTACTTCCAGCATAACAAGGATTGAAACATTACTTTAACGAATAATTCTTATGAAAAATCATACTTTCTATTTTACTTCCAGCATAACAAGGATTGAAACTGATTGGCAACCAAGATTGAGGGCATTTATCTATACTTTCTATTTTACTTCCAGCATAACAAGGATTGAAACATCAGCTTGTAACTTATCATATAGATGAAAATAGACTTTCTATTTTACTTCCAGCATAACAAGGATTGAAACCTTGTAATTTCGCCATTGACTTTCATCTCAAATTCCCTTTCTATTTTACTTCCAGCATAACAAGGATTGAAACAAACTTATGAAATTGGTTGAGAAAGGCAAGGACTTCTTTCTATTTTACTTCCAGCATAACAAGGATTGAAACGATGAGTTTGATTCTATCATGTTCGATAGAATCAAACTTTCTATTTTACTTCCAGCATAACAAGGATTGAAACGAACAAAACATTGATAATATGTTTGGAGAAAGTTTTCTTTCTATTTTACTTCCAGCATAACAAGGATTGAAACTATTGACGGAGATATAGGCGGATGGTGGGGGATAAACTTTCTATTTTACTTCCAGCATAACAAGGATTGAAACGAATTCTGGCTATATAATTTAGGATCAATAAATATACTTTCTATTTTACTTCCAGCATAACAAGGATTGAAACGAATGGTGGCAGCATTTGCGCCTAACATTACGGTTCTTTCTATTTTACTTCCAGCATAACAAGGATTGAAACAAAAACAACCCATTAAGGTATAAAGGAACTCATCATCTTTCTATTTTACTTCCAGCATAACAAGGATTGAAACAGTCTAATAGATATATGTAAAGTTCAGTTGGTCGACCTTTCTATTTTACTTCCAGCATAACAAGGATTGAAACTCAATTAGATGATTTCATACATCCTCCTGCTCCAAATCTTTCTATTTTACTTCCAGCATAACAAGGATTGAAACGATTTTGTGAAATCAATAGGCATTTTATTTGACGAACTTTCTATTTTACTTCCAGCATAACAAGGATTGAAACCTTGAATCCTTAGAAGCCGAAAGAGAAGCTAATATACTTTCTATTTTACTTCCAGCATAACAAGGATTGAAACAACAAAATGGTGAATTTGTCGGTCTGTCGCAATTAACTTTCTATTTTACTTCCAGCATAACAAGGATTGAAACATATCTACATCTTCTAGTCTAATGATTTGCTTGTACTTTCTATTTTACTTCCAGCATAACAAGGATTGAAACAATCGTTTTAGAAAATGCTTTACAGTAGGAGTAATACTTTCTATTTTACTTCCAGCATAACAAGGATTGAAACGAGAAGTTTGGAGATATATTACAAACTGTTCAATCGCTTTCTATTTTACTTCCAGCATAACAAGGATTGAAACATTGGGATAAAAGCATAGATGTCAAATCACCAACCACTTTCTATTTTACTTCCAGCATAACAAGGATTGAAACTTGATGGATATATTGTAGTATCACATTTCACACAATACTTTCTATTTTACTTCCAGCATAACAAGGATTGAAACATAGAATCAGCAATCGCTTCGCTTAAAGAAATTGAACTTTCTATTTTACTTCCAGCATAACAAGGATTGAAACAATGGTCAAAGTTTTATAAAGGAAGGCAGGATTAACTTTCTATTTTACTTCCAGCATAACAAGGATTGAAACCCTGTAAACTCTTCTGCATTAGAAGTTTTGAAATCCTTTCTATTTTACTTCCAGCATAACAAGGATTGAAACATATAGGTTCAATCGGAACAACAGGAGTAATGGGTCTTTCTATTTTACTTCCAGCATAACAAGGATTGAAACCTCTTTCAAAAATTTGTGAAACTAAAAATTGTAATCTTTCTATTTTACTTCCAGCATAACAAGGATTGAAACGGAAAAAACACACCATCCAAAGCAGGGCAATCGAGTTTCTTTCTATTTTACTTCCAGCATAACAAGGATTGAAACCAATATAGGCATTTAATGTTTTTTGCATAGCTGTTCTTTCTATTTTATTTCCAGCATAACAAGGATTGAAACATACAAGGTTTTTGATTTTGGGGTTTTTCCATAACTCTTTCTATTTTACTTCCAGCATAACAAGGATTGAAACTCCTTTATCATGTTGTTAATCGTAAACAATATATTTTCTATGTCTTTCTATTTTACTTCCAGCATAACAAGGATTGAAACGATGTAGATAATATTTTCTTATAGAGATTTGGTTTTCTTTCTATTTTACTTCCAGCATAACAAGGATTGAAACCAAAATTATCCGTTTCTATGCTATTCAAAACGGTATCTTTCTATTTTACTTCCAGCATAACAAGGATTGAAACGAGAAAAAATTGTATTTTTGTAGGAACAAAAGCTAACTTTCTATTTTACTTCCAGCATAACAAGGATTGAAACAATCTATCTTGTTTTTTGAAAAAAAAGCTTGTATCCTTTCTATTTTACTTCCAGCATAACAAGGATTGAAACATGTTTTCAATGTTTTGCCCCTGTCTACTCATTTTTCTTTCTATTTTACTTCCAGCATAACAAGGATTGAAACACGACTTTGATCATCTCTTTCATCAAGACCAGTCATTCTTTCTATTTTACTTCCAGCATAACAAGGATTGAAACGGAAAGACCTTTCCTCTGCAATAGGTTGCCAAACCATCTTTCTATTTTACTTCCAGCATAACAAGGATTGAAACGAGACAAAACAGACCCAAACAAGAAGGCTTATGTCCTTTCTATTTTACTTCCAGCATAACAAGGATTGAAACTAGACAAAAGACCGTTATTTTGCGGTCTTTTTTTTCTTTCTATTTTACTTCCAGCATAACAAGGATTGAAACTTATAAATATCTATGGGCATATTCAGCAAATTTAATCTTTCTATTTTACTTCCAGCATAACAAGGATTGAAACGCATTTCGGGGGATACCAATGTTATCAATGCCCTTACTTTCTATTTTACTTCCAGCATAACAAGGATTGAAACAGGTCATCAAAAAACCTATTATACTAACAGCACACAACTTTCTATTTTACTTCCAGCATAACAAGGATTGAAACGCGTATGTATCGGTATCTAATAGGTGTTTGTTGGCTCTTTCTATTTTACTTCCAGCATAACAAGGATTGAAACTAAAATAAAAATCTCAAAATGTGATTCTATGTATTCTTTCTATTTTACTTCCAGCATAACAAGGATTGAAACAATACATATTTCCATCTCCATGAATTAACCATTTTCTTTCTATTTTACTTCCAGCATAACAAGGATTGAAACGGTACACAAGATTGTGACGACAACGAGCCTACTATTCTTTCTATTTTACTTCCAGCATAACAAGGATTGAAACAATTTGCATCATTAATTAATTAATCAAATCAAAGTTCTTTCTATTTTACTTCCAGCATAACAAGGATTGAAACTGAATACATATTAGATAGCATGAAACCATACAAAGGCTTTCTATTTTACTTCCAGCATAACAAGGATTGAAACTGTAAAAACTCTATGTCACTTAACCCATACACATCTCTTTCTATTTTACTTCCAGCATAACAAGGATTGAAACGGAAAGGCACATTTTCAAAGGTCGATCCAGCGAAAACTTTCTATTTTACTTCCAGCATAACAAGGATTGAAACGTCAAAATGGATGGAACGCAGGGTGTGACAAGGGAGCTTTCTATTTTACTTCCAGCATAACAAGGATTGAAACATCACAGTTCATTCATGCATTATAAGTTAGATTATACTTTCTATTTTACTTCCAGCATAACAAGGATTGAAACGGGTATGCTGTGATTAAGAGAAAAAGAGTAGTTGGTCTTTCTATTTTACTTCCAGCATAACAAGGATTGAAACTATGTATAAGCGGAAACCACGATGTAAACAAAAGACCTTTCTATTTTACTTCCAGCATAACAAGGATTGAAACTCCTGTATAGCACTTAATCCTTGAACAAGGCAATCCTTTCTATTTTACTTCCAGCATAACAAGGATTGAAACATAAAACTTCTAACTCTATTTGGTGGCCTTTCCCATCTTTCTATTTTACTTCCAGCATAACAAGGATTGAAACACCCTTCTAAGATGTTACCGGTGAACTCCATAAAATCTTTCTATTTTACTTCCAGCATAACAAGGATTGAAACTTACAAGACTACTCAAAACAAATGCATATTGATTTATCTTTCTATTTTACTTCCAGCATAACAAGGATTGAAACTACCTTCGGTGTTTTCAATGAATGCCATCACTTTTCTTTCTATTTTACTTCCAGCATAACAAGGATTGAAACTGTATTTCCTACCTACCTTTTTTGTGCCAATTTAGCCTTTCTATTTTACTTCCAGCATAACAAGGATTGAAACATGTTTCAATACCTATTCCACCATCTGCGTTAAAACTTTCTATTTTACTTCCAGCATAACAAGGATTGAAACATTACACTTAAAAAACTATCATTCATGTTTTATCATCTTTCTATTTTACTTCCAGCATAACAAGGATTGAAACTGTCTCGAATAAAAGCGACTCCCTCACTAAATTCTGCTTTCTATTTTACTTCCAGCATAACAAGGATTGAAACACGAGATAAAAAGCAAAAAGGCAACGTAAAAATAAACTTTCTATTTTACTTCCAGCATAACAAGGATTGAAACTTAAACGCTTTTAATGCTTTTTATTCTCCTACACTCTCTTTCTATTTTACTTCCAGCATAACAAGGATTGAAACATATCATATTTAGGATTAAAAAAGCAAAGCTATGAGCTTTCTATTTTACTTCCAGCATAACAAGGATTGAAACGTAGCAACGGAATCAAAGGCATTAGATAGTGCAAGCCTTTCTATTTTACTTCCAGCATAACAAGGATTGAAACACATAAAACTCATTGTCTTCTTCGCTATCATCAGACTTTCTATTTTACTTCCAGCATAACAAGGATTGAAACTGGTAGACCCACTAATTTTCAACTTATCTAAGGCTCTTTCTATTTTACTGTATCAGTACGTTAGTAAAAGCTATGCACTTTAGTGCAAGATTTATATTATCTTTACAATATGCGCCCAACAAGAAAAGGAAGTCATACTGTTTACGATTTGCGAGTCCATTTAGTTTGGT
>Ga0209186_1000940_pt1 | contig 22412 bp, 31 predicted proteins | sample SidtaG_FD_187426 | JGI IMG/M metagenome (GOLD analysis project Ga0209186, IMG submission 187426) | Marine algal microbial communities from Sidmouth, United Kingdom - Sidmouth_Male2 metaG (SPAdes) (version 2) | ecosystem: Host-associated > Algae > Red algae > Unclassified | place: Sidmouth...
CCGCGAGGCCGATCGCGTAGTTCTGCGGTACGTTGACCGGCCTGTCCGAAACGTTCGTCAGGTGGAGGATGAGTTCCGGGCGGGGCTTGAGGATGGCAAGGGCATTATGTAGGCGGAGTCCTTTCTGGGCCAACACCTCAGGTCTTTCAACGAGACGACACAGGCCCGCGGTCCCACACACCACGGAGACCGCTTGGACGGTGCGAGGGGCCACAGTCAGGCCCTGTCGCAGGTAGATGGCCCCCTTGTCCCGACGGGTTGATTGCCCTTGACCGGGTTGGGATCCTTCTTCTTGCCGTTCCACGCGTTCTCCGCCCTCATCAGGCCACCATGGTTCCACGCGACGGTGGCACAGCCCGGGTAGATGGCCTTCACGTGCTCCTTCTGGAAGTTCATGCCCAGGATGACAGGGACCGAGAGGGCCTTGACCTCCAGGAACTGGAAGGGAATCGAGGCGCCGTCCACAAATACGGACAGCCCCACTTGGGACTTGTCCTTCAGGAGTTGTCCGGAAGCGTCACGCACGTGGGTCGACCGAGGGGCCCTCCGAGCCTGCTGTTTCCAGCCAGGGGGGAGGACGTCCTCCCGCACGACACTTAGGCCCGCCCCGGTGTCCAACACGCATGGGGTCTTTTACACAGGATGGTCCGACGACAAACGCAGGGCCGCCGAGACCACGAAGTCCCGTTTACGCAAAACGAGCAAGGTCTTCTTAGACGCACAGGGACCAGCGAGACCACGCAGTCGAGGAGCTTGTCCCGCCGGTCATGTAAGCAGCTTGGGTACGCATTTTAAAGCAGGGCCCGCGCATGGACTAGCCCACAAAGGGGGGTCGGACAGATGTCCGCCCCCCACTAAACGTTCCCCGAGCCGGGCTTGTCCTGCTCGTTCCCCGACTGGTTCCCAGGGTCCAAATCTTGCTTGTCCTCTGCGTCCGACTTGTCGATGCAGTCAAAGAGGGCCTGGACCATGGCGATGCGGATCTGTCGGTTGTAGGTCCGCGTGACCCGCCCCTTCTCGTCCTGCCCGGCCCCATCACTTCGCGTGGCTTGGAGGAAGGACTCTCGGGCTTTGTTCACGAGCGCCTTCTGCTGGTCCGTCAGGATCGGACACGTGTAGGACATGTGTCCCGGTGTCCAGCATAGGAGACAAATGCGGGGGCGCCGTGGGTCTTCAGGACGCCCCGTCAAGAATCGAGGGAGGTTGTCCTGTCGGCCCCAGACGGGTTTGGCTTGCCCCGGGCTGGCCGCCGGAGGAGGGGGGGCCACGGAGGGCTCCGTCTCACCGAGGGCCATCACCGGAAAATCCGCCCGTGTAGGAAGCGCCCGCGGGATCACCGAGAGACGACGGGGACCACGAGAGGAAGGCGGAGTCAAGGGCCCCTGTCCATGGCGGGCCAGGTTCATGACCTCCTCGGCCGCCTTATGCTTGCCCGACGTGTAGGTCACCAAATGATGGAAGGAACAGGACGGCGTGTTGTAGACAAACGCGTCCGTTCGGATGTAGGCCGGTAGTCCTCGAATGAGTTGTTGCTTCATGGTCCCTTCCGTATGGATGTTCCCACACCGGTCCGACAGGCCCCGCAAGCGGGCCGAGAAGGACTGTATGGTCTCGCCGGGCTCTATGATCGCCCGACTAAAGGTGTCCTGCGCGAGAGCCAGAGTGTGTGGCTTCGCGTAGGTCTAAAGGAACCAGTTTACAGCCACCGGGTAGGACGTGATGCTCGCGACTCCCAGCGCGGTTCCAGAGTCCGAAAGCTCGCGAGTGTAGCGTAGTTCCGCGTCGCCTGACAGGATGTGGGGGAACGCGTAGAGGGCCATCCCGTCGGACACGTCATTGTCGTTACATGCTTTGACAAACTTGCGCAACTAGGACAAGACCTTGCGGGGGTCCTTTCCCGAGAGCGGCGGGAAACCGCCGAAGGAGTGCTTCATGTTTTTGGTCGTTCGGCCCATCTTTAGCGCTTGGGCCGTCCCGTAGCCCGTCCGACGGTTCCGTAGGCGGTAGATATTGTAGTCCAACACCGGCGAAAACCGATCGTCCGAACATTGTAGAACCGGAATAGGAGGGACCGCCGGATTGGCCCCGTAGGACGTAGTAGCCCCCCTGGCATCTTGACCGTCGGTCGACCCGGAGGAAGATTCGTCCGACGAAGAAAACGAGGAGGATGGACGGCAACGCCGGGAATGGTGCCGCCTCTTGTGGGACCGGCTGGTCCCACCTTGTTCCGACGCTTGTCCGCCCGACTCCGCCCGTCGGGGGGACTCGCTCAGGGCACGCGTCACGTCCGCCAGCATGTCCGATCGGAACGCGTCCAGCACAGACCGTAGATCAGTCGGCATGAGGCACGATCCCTCACGGCCAGGCGGGTCGTCAACGCTAGGAGGAGGGGGCGGGGGCGACACACGAGGGGGAATCCCAGTCTGACCCCCATCGGAAGTAGTCCGTCGGAGACGTGTCGCTCCCCCTCGGCCAGCAGGAGTAACTAACGACACATCCGGGGGCGCACCCCGACCCCGTCCACCAGCGGGAGGGTCCGGCATGTTGGCCCCACGGCACTCGACTGGTCCTCTAAGGATACCAGAGGGAAGAGAACCCAAATGGACAAAAGAGAAGAGAGGCTCGGCCAAAGCGAGAGGAGGGGCGTCCCGATACGGGAGAAACGTATGTCCCTCCCCTGCTGCTCCTCCATTAATGTAGCGGTTTTCTCTGTTAAGTCCGGACAGGAAATCAACAACCCCTGGGCCCCAAAGGAGGGAGGCCCAGAAGGAACCGGCAAGGGAAAAGTGCAGTCCACGCCCGTCCCAAAGAGGGGGACAAAGGTATTACGGCAGAGACCCGAGGTAGCAAGAGACCCAAGGCACGGTTGGTTTCTCTTCTGGACACGAGGGGGAGGCCGAGACCTCCCCTTAAGAGCCCCCACGGCGGCCCCCTAGCGGGGCCACAGCGGGCCAACACACGCCAGCACCCCGGCCCCTAGTGGGCAAGCGAGGCGCCTTCGCTGGGTGACCGCTATTCGGTCCCAACCCGCGGAAATATGTGGAAGCAAGCGACCCGCGGGAGCCCGTGGCTCGGCCTCCAATCGGAGCCGGCCAATGCAGGGCACCCGCAATGCGAAAGTCAAGTCCCTCCAAACCATGCGAAATACAAGCAAAGATAAATCAAGTCCGACAACAGCCACCAGCAGCGGCCAAGATATCCAAGCGCACGTGGCCCAATCAGACGGCGACATCACAGCCCCGATCCGGCCGTGGGGCGAGGCCAACGTAGGGCCCACGAAAGCCGTCCAGCCACCATCACAGCCGATCTGCCGGCCACGTACACCGCCGCCCACGCCGGCCCGCCACCAGAGGGACCCAACCGCTACAGAGTACTCAGCGGGGCTCCGGCTGTTGCTTTGGCCTACGTCCTGCTTTGCCAGTTGATGAAACTTTTCGAATATCAGCTCGCATACTGCTGGCCCGAACGACACAAGGGGCAGCGTGCGGTACAGAAGCTCCAGTAGTCTGTGAACAGCCGGGCGCTCCCAACTTCCTTCAAATGGAACCAGTCGACGCAGCTCCATCATCAGCTGCTCACCCAGAACTTGGAGCTCGGGTCCAGTTGGGCGTCCCCTCATGGCTATTTCTCCATCAGATGAGAGGGTTGGAAGACAGAGAAAAGCTGTGTCAGACTGGCGGAGAGCCTTGAGAGCACTAAGGGTAGCAATTGCGTGCGGCGTCCTGGCACCTGTGTGCACGAGGTTCTGTAGCACCGTGGGGCCCACCGTCAGCAGAAACTGCATAGTCGGACATTGACAGTGTCGTGCCACTCATCTTCGATGGCTCAAGAGACGACAGGACTGTGTGAGATGGGATATGCTTAGCGCTGCGACGCATCTCTCGCATGAACCGGTCACGCTGCTCAACAGAAAGTGCCTCATACGCTTCCATCAAGAGGTTAGCGCCGATGTTGTAGTACAACAGATGCGAGGGAGCGACGATGACGTGAGAATGTATATCAAAGCTCCCTTCACCACGGGCCCGCTCCAGGCGCATCAGCAACGTACCACTCTTGTCTGTGATACCGTTTAGCAATAGAGCGTCCTTTAAGGCCTCTTCCGAGAGGTCAGGCGAGCCCTTCACGGTGGACATGATGACAGCCGTGCGTTCCTGCAATCGACAGTAGAGAGCGTCCTGGACATCAACAGACTCTCTGCTGCTCATCGCGCGCTCTCTCCTCTCTGATGTAGGCTTTGGATGCACAATGTCGCAGCTTGTGCAGTGCTCAGGACCTCTAGGCCAACGGAGTTTGAGAACGTGGCAGCCATGGGGAAGTCGAACACACTCAGACATAAATATACCCTTACAACAGCATTCTCTCGTCTGAACGCGTCATAAACGGTGACACCGTCTCTGCTCATTTGGAGAGCATCATCCACTACACGCCTGATCAGAGCATCGGAGTTTGCTCCCGGCGGCAGGTAGAAGAGTGGTCTAACTACGTAAGCACGATCTGCCAATGATAAAGATTTGTAGCCCCCATAGTATCCCATGCGGGAAGTGAACTCGACAGCAGAACTGTGCTCGTCACTCGAAAACTCTGTGTCCTCAGAGGGGCATCCTTGCGGCTCAGAGTCCGTCGACAAGGCAACCTCTGCATAACCATCCGTTGAATCCACGGAGGGCATGCTTCTTCCTCCGAGAGTCTCACCACGCCCCGTGACTTTGCTGATGGGTTCCTCCACGCCCATCGTTTTTACGTAAACAGTAGCGGTAGCACGCTGAGCTTCCATATGCATTAAGTTACCATCGAAAAAATTGAAGAAGGCCGCCCCTCGCGGGCCGCGCCTCCGACGCTTCCTTTATTCGAGACCCGCAGCGAGAGCCGTCTGCGAGGAGATAGTAAGTGATAGCAGAGAGTCGACGAAAGCAGGTATCGTAGGCAAGCACGGTACTAGGGGCCGCAAAAGGGCACAAGAGGAATCGAATCGAGCTCTTGCGGTACGAGTGGCACGGCTCGGCGGTAGCAAGGAGTGGGCAGCCGGGCGACGAGGCGGTCAGGATTGCAACAGGAGAGGAAGAGTCAAGGGGAACACGCACGACAAAGCCAAGTCTATCGGTCGAAGGGTAGTAAGAGAGCAACACGCGCGCTTGACAAAATGCATGACTTCGATGCACGCAAGATCAGTTTCGCACGTGCCCGTAGTCCAGGTCCGGACACGGGCCGCTGCACTCGGCCCATCGGAGATCTCCCTTAGTGTGGTGGCTATCCTCATGTCTATCCAGGCGACAGGTTCAGAGCATTTGTCAAAGACCATCTTGCTTCCGCGAGGCTGATCGGATGCCAAAAAAGAAGTCAGATTATCCGCCGGATGATCCGACGGTCAGTTCGGTGCAGGGTCCTTCGTTTGATCTCGCGAAGAATGCACCGAGCGGTCCAGATCCGCTCCTGATATGATCCGCGGAACACTCCTGGAAAACACGCGGACTGAGGCGCGAAAATAGTTCCCAGGTTTTTCTGACAAAATGTTCTAAATCTCATCGTATTCTGGTTGAAGGACCGTATCAGGATAGTCCCACGAAAGAACCGGAAAACTATCCTGCTCCGGTCCTAGGATCATTACCGGATGATCTCAGAAATCAGTTATCGCGGCCACCAGAATCGATCTGGCTGCAGCCGAAAAACGATCCTCAGAATTTCCCTCAGGAAAGTTCGCGTTTCACACCAGGATTAAATAAGGAAGAGCAAGAAACGCGCTGTGGAGGGCATGGAGAGGGTTCTGGGCCAGACAATTGATTTCTTATGAGATCAACGAATTTCTTCAGATTTCTTGAGATCCTGATGTGCGTTTCCAGTGCGCAGAGCTGCATGGGGAGACTTTGTAAGGAACTCAGATGATTTCTAGCCTTTCCATTGGTCCACGTGTGCGGTTGAATGATTGCAACCACTCTGCAACCGTCAGGTTTTGGAGGCCAGCAATACAAATGGCCTCCACTGGCTCCAGAGGTGTGATGATAATAATTCCTCGGCTCGGATAAATTGATTATAATCAACCCCTTGATTTTAAATCGTATGGGGCGATTCTTGTTGAGTATGGTGCTTTGCTGAGAAATGGAGCATGCACGTTTGCGAGTGCAAACGTTTGCCAAGGTGGACCGAAGTCAGGATGTCCATCAGATCGTCTCTCGCCTGGCTTCAGGGGACCGATTGCGTCCCAAGTGCAATGGCACCTGGCATCACCGGCGAAAGCCACATCCACGCACTGGCACATGGTAAGACGTGGGACTGAGGGCTCATCACGCAGCCAATGACTTCTCATTATTCAATGTCAAGAACACTTCCCAAACCCTGTCAGAATACCGGTTCAACGATTGGGACCACGTGCCCATTGGCTGCGTCAGGCGGCTTAGTCTCACATTATTTGATCCGGCTCCGCACGGTCCACAACACAGCGACTGCGCACCTGTTCCATCTGGTGCCCCAAAAGAACGCAGGTGGGCTGGATCCAGTCACTTCTGTACCCTTCATCGATGGTGATTGGTCAACATAATGTCAGTGACACGTCCCGATGTCAATGAACAAAGGAGATCTACTGGTCACGGAGCTCTCGTGTTCGGAGGGCCAATGAACGGCCCGAACGGACGGAAAGGAATTGCAAGAACTCCTCCAACGTCATGCACGTTCGGAGGCCGATTCAGCCTCTGCGAGCAAACATGAGGGGCCGGTTAGGGGGGACGCTCTTAACGGCACCGCTGTGGCCGGTGGCTGGAGAATTCTGGTGCTGATTAGGCTAAGAGCGTGCATGTTCTGTCATCGATTCACAAAGACCACCGCGGGTGTCAGCAGGTACTTGCCACTGGGTCACTCAGAACGCGGTTTTCCAGCTTCTGTCAGCCTCTGTCGGCCCCAGGGCCCGGCGAACCTGATGGGGATGCTTAACATGTCACACATCACCCGGCGATATCATGGGTCTCCCCACAGGACGGGTCAATGCTCGCAGTGGTCGGGTGTGCATGTTTGTTTGCGCAAACGCGCATGCTCCATTTCTCAGCAAAGCACCATATAATCGTTGGCCAAGATTAGAATCATTGAGCGCCTTCACGACAGAGAAGAAGTACGCATAATTATTATGGAAGTCCATCCAACTCCACAATAGACGTCATAGGCCATCTTACTAAGCATCAAGTGCAAACCTACGACTGTGACTTCGGCAGGGTTGCAGGCTGTGTTCCTGCCGAAAGAAGACAGTGCCGACACCGACGCCGCTGAGCGGCAACTGATGGCGAGAAACGACGGTAGGTCCGACGCGACATGTTATTCTAGGTAGTGAGACTCAGGTCTGGCCTGAGCGGTTGCGCGGGACGACGCCGTGGCTTCGAAGAATCGTCCTCTTGCTCTCCAGTTGCTTCACGTGCCATGAAAAACGCATAGGAGGCCAGCGTGAATCGACCAAATCTGGCAACCTCACTCATATGTACTATTTCCGATACTATGTGGCAACTGCGTACTGATGCCATGGCAACCTTGGCTTTTTCTGGAGAGGTCTGCCTTCATGTGCATGTGTTGCTCTCCGACGCTCTGTCACTTCGCTCAGACTCTGTCTTTGCTCTTCCCTGCGCGCAAAAGCGTCAGATTGCCATGCTCGCTGCCAGTTCTGCCATATGTAGAAGCGTAGCGTGTGAGTGGAGCAGTGCATGTGCCTAGAATTGTTGACACCAATGACAGTCTTGGACTTACCAAACAGCCAGTGAAGTGCTTGAATCTGAAAGTTGGCGAGCCAACCACCTGTCTCTATCCTTTAGTAGCCCCTATGATGTAAGCCCAACTGAAAGGCCCCCTGCATGCCCATGTGATCATAATCATCAGCCCCGTGAAGTGAAGTAATTATAATCATTAAAATCACTATGACTATAATCAAATACAAATCACCTTCCACCTCTGACTGGCTCTAATCGCCCCGTTTCGGGGCCCCAATCTACCCTTGGCACGGGAAATATCCGCCGTTTTGCGACCGTTCCGACGCTCTGACCAATGACAGCCTCGGAATCGACCTTCCTCACCCCCCCCTCTGGCCATACTCGGGTCGCCACCATTAGCCAGCGGGTGCCTGCAAAAGCGCGCGCAAAATACAGGCAGCTCTTCAGGGATAGATTTGCAGCACCATGGTGACGCTGCAGAGTGACGCTTTAGGACCAGGACCCAGTCGAGCTCACTGCGGGTGCTGTGAGCTCGTGCCTGGGTCTTGCGGGACCTGCATGCAGCCTTCGGGGACGACCGGCAAACGCGCCCTTTATTTGCGGGCCTGCCACTTGGTCACTGGTCGTCGCTGCCTCGACTCTCGCGCGCGCGTAGCTGCAGGACCCTGCGTGACTGGCGCGAGTCGGCACGCGCCGGTGGGCCCCTAGACAGCCTGTTGGCGCCGCTTGCCACGGGAACCGGTCCCCTATGTACGCTGCACGTACCCGCGCTGGGGGTTTCCTCGTCCCGCTCGCCATCGCCGTTGCAGTTGCTGACGCTGGACAAGCGCTTCCGTGTGGGCGCGCCTGGTTGACTGCCAGGAGCTGACTTCGTGCGTCGGGCGCTGTGTGGGGGCGCCCTCCACTTCCCCTGTGGCTGTGAGCTCGGGGAAAGATCGCGGCTGCGAGATTTTCGCTTCCGCGGCCACGTATCTGTGGCCCGCCTAAACGGTCATTTCCTTTGCTAATCGTACCTCGGTGGCCGTTGGCGCGGCGCACGTCGGCGGTGCCAGCTCCTCGCGTCGGCGTTTGGTGCCGACGGCGCACATCACCGGCGTCAGCTTCTCCCGCCGGCGTTTGGTGCCACCGTCGACCGGCTGAGCGGCGGCGGGGGTGTCGCACCTCCTTTGTCGAGAATCACGTGGAGCGCGCATCGGCGCCGTCCCTTTTCAGCAGGTCAAGCTGCTTCTGAAGCAGGTGGAGCTCTTCCCCAACGAGAGCAACGATCTCAACTGGCACGTGTACGTGTCAGGGTACGAGCAGAAGGGTAAGCTATTCTGGTTTCCCATCTACGAAGACGCTGCCGTCCTCAAGAGCGCCGCCTCCAACGTGCTGGGCCAAGTGTACGACTACATGGAGAGCGGCTCCTGCATGGAGGCAACTGCGGCCTCCATCTTGTTGCATGACCTGGCGCCGCTGCCCCTCGCACTTAGCTTGCGAGATGCACCACCTCTGGCCCTGCCTCTTGACTTGCGCGGTGCCGGCGCCGCCTCGGCGGAGGGCGACGATGGTGGTGAGGGGGGCACGGACGTCGGCGAAGGTGGCAGGGCGGATCGCGCTGCGTGATTGGTGGCGGCGGCCGGGGGCGCCGGTGGGACAGCGGTGGGCGTCCAGGGAGGCACGATCCCCCACATGGGTGCGGTTGGAGGCGCCACGGGCCGGCTGACAACGGCCGACTCTCAACTGGCCGCTGCACAAGCGGTCGCTGCCGCCATTGTCGACGGATATTTTGAGGAGGATCCTCCTCGTACTGGGGCCCTACCGCGGGCACCAGGAGCTAGCTCTGCTGCAGATACTGATTTTGGCGGCAGCGGCGCGCTTGAAGCTAGCCGGAATGACTCCCTGGCGGTGCTCGTTGAATATTCCCGTGACAGTGGGAAGATGATGAGGAAGAGAGCGCCGCGGCGGCTGCGGGCGCGTGCCACACCCGCCAGCCGGCCTTCAAGCGACTGCGGAGCAAGTTGAAGTTCTCCTCTCCGCCGAACTCCCGACCCCCTGCTGAAATCCAAACTTCCGACGCTGCCGTAAAGCTGGCTAGGGCGGTCATCACCGCGAAGGACGGAGTCACGATGCTGACGACGGTGCTCGTGATCGGCAGCAAGACGGTATCCGGAATGTGGTCGTGGCGGCGAGCGCGTCGGAGTTTAACGTAGAGGCCCCGCCAGCCTGGGATGGAGCAGCTGTGGCCGCTGACCGTCGTGGTCCACAGCTCGCTGATCAGGTTGGCGGACTCCAAACAAAAGCCCGCGGACGGTGCGGTGAAGGCAGTGCTGCCGTGGCTTAACATCCCCCGAGCATTCTCTGTGGAGCGCCGCATCGCCGAGTTCCTGCTGCTGGTCGACGAGAGTGACCAGGCCAACGCGGACATTAACGGGTTCATCGACATTTTCAACCCAACGGCAGTGTCTCCATTCAAGCTGCGGTCTTCCTCTGTGCCGACACTCTCACAGTTGTCGGTTTCGAGGGCGGCTCCAAAGATTGCGCCATCCCTGGCGGCGTGTGAGCTGCAATAGGCCGACCTGAGACAAACTGGCCAGCTCTTCTCCGGCGCCTCCAGTCGCCCTCCCGCCAATGGGTCAATGCGGCCAAGGAGCCAGACAAGGATGCCGCCCGCGGAGATTTCCGCCCCGCTGCCACCCAACCACCCCGCTGCCAGAACGCAATCGCCACAGAGCACGGCAAGGGCAGCGGCCGCTGCCAAGGCGGCTGCCGACAACCTCCGTGCGACATTGCTCGCGCGGGCGGCGTCCAAGAAGCCGCGTGAGTCTTATAGTGGTAGTCGGACATCGGCTTTTCGAGCAAGCGCGATGCCTGCCACCTGCCGATCCCAGGGGAGTGGAACGAAGTTACCGTCGCTTCGTCCACCTCAGTCGGCCTGCGCTACCTCCCGTGCTCCTCGAAGTGCGGCACCCTTGTCTACCGCGGCACCAAAGCCGCCTGCCGAAGAGGATCCTCGTTCATCCTCTACATTTACTGCTGCAGCAGCACTGTCTACTGCGGCAAACGTACCGCCGGTTGCAGCGGCGCCTGTTTCCTCTGCTACACTAAACTTCGCAGCGACACCATCTTCCATGGCGATCAAACCGACTGTGACAGCAGCGCCTGCTCCTTCTGCACCAATTCCTGCATCCATACCGTCAGCCTCGGAAGCACCACGTTCGGTAGCGCCGCGCGCTGCCCCTTGAACATCGATAGCTGCACCAATACCGCTTTCCACGGCAATTAAACCGCCTGCGACACCTGGGCCTGGTACCTCCTCTACACGAAGGGGCGCAGCGATACCATCTACTAGGGCCACTCCACAGTGTGTTGGGCATTGCTCAACAATTTCATTGGTGTTGGACTTACACGGGTGCCCATTGTGTCACAGTCTCGTGGAACTGTGTGGAATCTTTTGTTGTGTGACATGTACTTGCTTGTATATGATTTGTCTATATCTCGGTGGGCACCCCATTATGGGGCGAGCTCCGGGATATCTTGTGTGAGGTGGTGACCGAATTATGCGGCCGAGGGCGGCTTAGAGCACCGGAGGCGCATTCTCCACTCTCGGAGGTGCGCCGCGGGCCCTGCACACGCGGGGAGTGGGGGTGCCTGGGATCGCTGCGAGGGAGGGTTTCCCTGCGAGCGGTAGTGGGGTCGCCTGGGCTACAGCAGGCTGTCCCAGAGGCCCCAGGACTTTCATCAAAGTAGAACAACGCACCCAGTCAACAACATTGACTTCACAGGTTATGAGCCCAGTGTCGCTGATGGTCATCGTCGTCTTGTGCTCTGTCGTTTGCGGGACGGAGATTATTGGGCTGCTGTGTGTTCCGGTGTCGGGCGGGACGGCTTAGCTCCCACGTCGTCAGTCTCGCGCCTCGGGGCTCAGTTTTCATCGTCATGTCGGAGTATGGGCGCTACGGTAACCCTCGCTTCGCGCAGCTGGACGATGACTACAAGGTCTGGGACGTGTACTGCCGTGCACAGCTCATCAAGGAAAAGGTCTGGACGGCGGTCGTGAAGGACCAACCCGCTTCCGGGAGTGATTCCAAGGGCAACTTGATGGCGGACACGTGGCACATCATGAACGATTCGGCGTTCGCGACCATCCAGATTTCAGTCAAGCCGGTTCATATCCACTCGGTGACGGCGGTCAGTAACGCCAAGGACGCGTGGGACGCGCTCAAGGACATCTCTGAGGCGCGTGACAACGCACGGCTGCTGCAGCTCATGCACGGGCTGAGCAAGCTCAAGAAGGGCGGCGACGAGAACATCATCAAGTACACGACCCGCGCCAAAGGCCTCCGCCAAGACCTCTTCATGATGGGAAACCACTGGACGAGAACACACTCGTGCTGCAGACTCTTTTGGGTCTTCCAGCAGAGTACGACATGATCAAGACAGTCCTTGAGAAAATGGAAGGGACGCTCAACCTCGCTGACGTGAGCGCCAAGCTGCTCTCAGTGGAGCAGCGGGGAATCCGAGGGCGGTCGTCGTCGACCACTGGCGTCAAGTAGCAAGCGTTTGAGGCGTCGGCTGCAAAGTATCCGTGGGACAAGAAGGCGGTCGTGTGCTACTACTGCTACCAGAAGGGGCTTATGAAGCGCGACTGCCTCAAGAAGAATACCGACGACGCCAAGGGCACCAAGAAGACAAACGGCGGTCTTCGGTACGGTGTCGGGGGAGATGGTGCACCTCCCCGCGCCTCATTGGCCTACACAGCGTCGGAAGGCCAAGATGGGAAACACAAAGCTCCCGGGAGCACCAGCGGGCTGTCAACCTGGGTGCTGGACTCCGGCGCGACCAACCATATGGCCGCCGGGGACAAGGGCTTCGCCTTCAAAACGTCGGGGAGCGGGGCCAATGTCACTTTGCCTGACGGTCACAAGGCGTTCATCAAGGGGCACGGATACGTCTCCATGGACATGGGGACGGGAAACACCAAGGCTCGAATGGTCGTCGGAGAGGCCATGCTCGTGCCGGACCTGACTGACAACCTTTTGTCTGTCCGTGCGGTCGACCGCTGCGGCGGAGCGGTAGTGTTTGTTGGTGATTCCTGCCACATCCTCAGCGATGGAGCGGCGGTACTCGCGAGAGGGGTGCTGAAAAACGCATCTGTCATCGGTTTGGTCAACGAGTCCGAGAACTACGTGCTCAAGGTGACGCCCGTCAGGGCGTCGGCAAGCGCCGCCTCAACGCGCATGGACGGCGAGGCGGAGCTGTGACACCGCCGGTTCAACCACTTGGTCTTCGAGAACCTCAAGCGAGTGGTCGGGATGGTCGACGGGATTCCAGCTTCGGTGGCGGACGCTACGCGTGTTCTTGGAACGGTGTGCGTCCCGTGTGTCGACGGCAAGATGGCGCGTGCTCCGCACCATCGCTCGACTACAACGGCCACCAAGTGCGAGGTGGTTCACACCGACGTCGATGCGCTCCCGACGGAGTCACTAGGTGATTCAGTTTACTTCATGACGCTCATGGAGCACTCTTCTGGCTTCATCACGGCGACATCCATCAAGACCGAGGAGATGGTACCGGAAGTCATCAAGGCTCTCATTTCGCAGCTTGAGACGCTCACCAGTCTCAAAGTGAAGCTGGTGAGCCACAATGGCGCAACGGAGTACCTCAGCAACGACCGGGCGGCGTGGTATGACAGAAAAGGCACCATGTATGAGAAGACAGCGCAGTACTCTTCTCAAAAGAACTGAAAGGAGAAGCGCGCCAACCGCTTCAATAAAGAGCGAGCTCGCGCGGCACTGCTGGACGCCGGCGCGGAAGAGGAGCTGTGGGCTGTGGTACAATGGATCCCGATCACCTCGGAGAGGAGGGAAGTAACTGCCGTCTTGGCCGCTCGCGCGACACCCGCTATGGGACTCGAGGTCCAGGAAGTCGGGCCGATCGAAACGCCAAGACATGAAGACACGGTTTATTTGCCGGCGACGACGGTGCCTCCCACCGTCGTCGCCCTTCGTCCTAAAAGGGCGGAAATCGCTGCGCGGGAACCGGGGCCACTAGTTGGCTCGGTCCCGCGCTGCCAAATATCTAGGATGCAGATAATTCCCTCCAATGCATAACACTCCTCCATCGGGATTGACCCGCCCCGCTGTCAGCACATGACTAGCCGACGAGCTCAGCCGGGCAAGTGCGCCGAAGGCGCTCACAAGCCGCAGGGGCACGCCACAAAGGCGACACACCACCGGCCGGCCGGCTTCCGCGCACCAGCGCCCACAGCCACAAGTACAGCGCCTCTGGCGTAGTACTACATCTCCCCCGTCTGAGACTGCGGCGTCCGCGCCACACGACGGAGACCGCCAAAAGCGCATCGACGCGCACAACGGGAGACGCGGAAAACCGTCGCACACGGTGCGCCCGCCCAAAGCCGCGTTGCCCAGGAGAAGAGGCGATCCCGTGGCGCACTCGTAAAGGCCGACGGCATCCGACACAGGCGATGGAAACCACGCCGGCGACACAGGCGGACATTGCACGCCCGCTCCGGAGAAGATGAGGAATCCGTGCCCCGCCCCCAGGGCAGGACGGCCGCCGATTGCGCCGTACTCGATCCGGCGGCACCACCGCACCGCGCCAGCAGAAGCACCCCGTCGATGACAACGCCGCCACCGCCCGCCAGGGGAGGCTCGCCGCCACGCCGAGGGCGCTGCGGCCCCCGCTTTCCCCTTACGCCAGGGGAAAAGCGCGCCTCTCGGAGCCCGCGCCGCCGTCGTCGCAGCTCGAATCGGACGACGGAAAGACCTCCCCCCGTCGGCGTCACCGCGCCCGCCGACGACGACGGGGGCAGGCGAAGACGCAAGTCCCGCGCCGGCGGCAATACCGCCGCCGATTGGGCCGCGCTAGATCCGGCGGCGCCGCCGCAGAGGACCGAGAATCTTGCAACGGCGCCGCCGCGCCCCAGCGCCGCGCCGGCGGAAGCACCCGAGCGTTGCCGCCGCCGCCGCCGCCCGCCAGGGGCGGCTCGCCCCCACGCCGAGGGAGTTGCGGCCCCCGAATTCCCCCTACGCCAGGGGTAAAGCGCGCCTTGCGGAGCCCGCGCCGCCGTCGTCGCAGCTCGAATCGGACGACGGGAAGACCTCCCCCCGTCGGCGTCACCGCGCCCGCCGAAGACGACGGGGGCAGGCGAAGACGCGCGTCGCGCGCCGGCGGCAATAAGGCCGCCGATTGGGCTCCGCTTGATTCGGCGGCGCCGCCGCAGAGGACCGAGAATCTTGAAACGGCGCCGCCGCGCCCCAGAGCCGCGCCGGCGGGAGCACCCCGTCGTTGCCGCCGCCGCCGCCGCCCGCCAGGGGCGGCTCGCCCCCACGCCGAGGGAGTTGCGGCCCCCGAATTCCCCCTACGCCAGGGGGGAAGCGCGCCTCGCGGAGCCCGCGCCGCCGTCGTCGCAGCGCGAATCGGATGACGGGAAGACCTCCCCCCGTCGGCGTCACCGCGCCCGCCGACGACGATGGGGGCAGACGAGGACGCTCGGGCGCCCCGCATTGGCGTCGCCGTTTCCCATCCTCGATGTCTCCGACTGTCGCGGCTCCGCTGCCCGGGGCACGCCTCGCGGCGACTCGTCCACGACCTCACCCGGGCCGGGCGCTGTTTGCCCATCGGCGCCCGCCCCAGAGGGCAGGTTCGTCGCCATGCGCGCGGGCGCGGCCGGGACTGTCGGCTCTATCTCCAGTCCGCGGAAGAGGAGGGCGATGCCGACCATCGCCATTGACGACGCCGAATTTGATCGCGTCGGCGACGCCCTTGACGCATCGCCGTCACGGCCTTCGGGGTCGACGCCGCCCGACATCCATTCGCCGTCCCTCACGACCGACTGTCCTCAGGTTTGGCCCGCGCGTCCAACGCGCGTGCATCCCTGTCAGCGGCATGACTCGTCTGCGGGTCCCTGCTCGCGCCGCCTCCCCACGACGCGTGAGCGGCCAAGCCGCATGGGACGACGCCCCGAGCGGGCGTCGTGGCTCACCCTCCCGGACATGATCCCGGGCACCCGCATAGGCGTCACCCCTCCCCCTCCTCAAGGACGCCAACCATGGCGGCTCCGCCGCCCCCAGCACGCATCGCGTCGATCCGATCACCCCCCCTCGAGGGAAGGGCGCTGTCTGTCGATCAGCGCCCGTCCCAGAGGGCGAGGTAGTCGCCATGCGTGCCGGCGGTGCCGGGACCGCCGGCTCGATCTCAGTTCGGGGGAAAAGGACGGCGACGCCGATCTCCGCCCGTTGTGCCGACGCCTCCGATCGCGTCGGCTACGCCCTCGACGCGTCGCCGTCCCGCCCGTTGTCGTCCACGCCTCCGAAGTCCAGTCGCCGCCGCTCGCGACCGTCTGTCCTCGGGGATGCCCCGCACTGCCAACGAGCGGCAACCCCTGTCAGGGGCGTCATCTGCCGCTGCGCCTCTGCCCGCGTGGTCGTCCCCACCACACGGGGACGGACAGGCCACGTGCGCCGACGCCCGGCACGGGCGTCGCCCCTCCCCCTCCTCAACGGGAGCGACCGTGGCGGCTCTGCCGCCGCAAGCACGCATCGCTGCGAGCCGACCGGACCCCTCCCGGGGCGGAGCGCTGGTGACCAGGCAACGCCCGCCCCAGAAGGGCGTCTCGTAGGCGTGCGTGCCGGCGGGGCCGGTTCCGTCGGCTCGATATCGATTCGGCGGAAGAGGACGGTGGCGCCGATGTCGGCCGGCTACGGCTGCGGATCCTCCTGCGGCGGCGCCGTTGGTGATCACACGTCGTCATTGCCGTCGGTGCTGAGGTTCCCGACGGCTCGTCGTCGTTATCGCAGCAGCCCCCCTTGTATCTTGGGCTCGCCCCATTATCTGCTTCCTCCTTCTCTCGCGTTGCGCGATACTAGTCGCGTCTTATCTTTCCCGGTCCTTCTCGCAAAAAAGGACCACCGTCTGCCGAAGTACCCCGCGTGGCGCCGGAGGTTCTCCGAGAAACTTGACAGGGCGTCATCACCGGGATGGTCTGCCACGAGCAAAGCCCGACCCACAGTTCCGGCGACGCCGGGGGAAGACACCGATGGTGAAGACCCCGCCAAGAATCTTGGTCTTCATCGGCCTCACGCTCCTCCGTCGACTGCCCCGCCGGAAATTCATGGGAGAGCTCTCCAGCGCTGAGCACCGCCGCTTTCCGGGTCGCCAATCCGGTGCACCATCGTAGCCCAGCGCCAAGGACGCCATCTCAATCGTACCGCGGCGCGGTCGGGATGAACTCGTTAGAGACATCGCCACAACCGACACAGCTCACCGGCCAAGCACCGCATGACGTCACCCGCGCCCCAATGGGAAGCGGACACCGTCCCATAGCCCGGCGATCCTTGATTCCAGGGGTTCGTTGGAGGCCCCCTGGCGGCCATAGCGGCACACCGTGCCCGCAGCCACCCGTTCCGGATGATGGGGGGACGAGTCCCGTTGGTCGGCGTGTGGCCGGGGTCCTCGTGTAGGGAGTCCAACTCACCTACCACCGTACCACCGCCGCCAAGCCGGGGCCGACCCTCTGCCACACACCCGGGTCCTGGGTTCGCCGCTCCAGCGTGCCGTAGTCTCCCGCCGATGGCGTGGTGGCTATTGATGCTTGTCAGGCACGTCGATCTACCACGCGACATCGTTGAGCGGGGAAGGAGAGGGAGATCCGCAATCCGAAAAGACAACAGGAAGCACGGTCCCTCGGGACGTCCTCAAGCGACCGTCAAATTTGCACACAAGACAACCCCTCTGGGGCCACGCGATCGATGCACCAATATGGTTCGTCCCCGGCACCGCGCTAGCAATGCCAGAGTCTCACCCGGAGCGCCAAATGTAGTACAATTGATCGCGATCACCTCGGAGAGGAGGGAAGTAACGGCCGTCTCGGCCGCTCGCGCGACACCCGCTATGGGACTCGAGGTCCAGGAAGTCGGGCCGATCGAAACGCCAAGACATGAAGACACGGTTTACTTGCCGGCGACGACGGTGCCTCCCACCGTCGTCGCCCTTCGTCCTAAAAGGGCGGAAATCGCTGCGCGGGAACCGGGGCCACTAGTTGGCCCGGTCCCGCGCTGCCAAATACCTAGGATGCAGATAATTCCCTCCAATACATGACACTCCTCCATCTGGATTGACCCGCCCCGCTGTCAGCACATGACTTGCCGACGAGCTCACCCGGGCAAGTGCGCCGAAGGCGCTCACAAGCCGCCGCGGCACGCCTCAAAGGCGACACACCACCGGCCGGCCGGCTTCCGCGCACCAGCGCCCACAGCCACCAGTACAGCGCCTCTGGCGTAGTACTACAATAAAGATCGAATAACGACCAAAATAGAGACGATATAAGAAAGGACAGGTATAGAAGACGGAAGTAACCTCCCAAAGGGCAAGCTACAAGTCAGTTCAATCCTCCACGTGAGTACTGACCAGTCAGGGGGGCTACAGGGCCCAATATCCCAATATTAAGGAGACGTGCTACACTCCGCACAACAACCACGGTCGCATCCCCTCCGCGCCCGTGCGGTCTCTGTCCACTTGAAAAGTGCGAGACCACGAAGAAAAGAAAAGCATGGGGCGCCATGTGTGTGCAGGGGGGGCCATCAGCGGGCGCAACAAACACCCCCCAAAGCTGCCGCCAGGGACGCACCCCATTGGCTCCCCCCGCCTTCAGGATCCTGTCCACCCTTCAGGATCGTTTCCAACACGATCCTAAAGGCTGTGGTTACCACCTCTCGGCTAGCGCATGCTTCCCAGATCGTACAAATACCATACCGACGCTTCTCACACGAAAAGAAATTTGTCAAATTCGCTTATCGATAGGGATATCAATTCCCGCCGTTTTCGTGTATCCAGAAGTCTTAACAATACGCAGTCGGTATGGTGCTTTGCTGAGAAATGGAGCATGCAGGTTTGCGCAAACAAACATGCACACCCGACCACTGCGAGCATTGCCCCGTCCTGTGGGGAGGCCCATGATATCTCCGGATGATGTTTGACATGTTAAGCATCCCGACCAGGTTCGCCGGGCCCTTGGGCCGACAAAGGCTGACAGATGCTGGAAAACCGCAATCTGAGTGACCCGGTGGCAAGTACCTGCTGACACCCGCGGTGGTCTTTGTGAAGCGATGACAGAACATGCACGCTCACAGCCTAATCAGCACCAGACTTCTTAAGCCACCGGCCACAGCGGTGCCGTTAAGAGCGTCCCCCCTAACCGGCCCCTCATGTTTGCTCGCAGAGGCTGAATCGGCCTCCGAACGTGCATGACGTTTGAGGAGTTCTTGCAATTCCTTTCTGTCCGTTCGGGCCGTTCATTGGTCCTCCGAACACGTGAGCCCCGTCACCAGTAGATCGCCTTTGTTCATTGACATCGGGACGTGTCACTGACATTATGTTGACCAATCACCATCGATGAAGGGTACAGCAGTGACTGGATCCAGCCCACCTGCGTTTCTTCTGGGGCACCAGATGGCACAGGTGCGCAGTCTCTGTTTTGTGGACCGTGCAGAGCTGGATCAAATACTGTGAAAGTAGGCCGCCTGACGCAGCCAATGGGCACGTGGTCACAATCATTGAACTGGTATTCTGACAGGGTTTGGGCAGTGTTCTTGACATTGAAATAATGAGAAGTCATTGGCTGCGTGATGAGCCCTCAGTCCCACGTCTTACCATGTGCCAGTGCGTGGCTGTGGCTTTCGCCGGTGATGCCAGGTGCAATTGCACCTGGGACGCAATCGGTCCCCTGAAGCCAGGTGAGAGACGGTCTGATGGACATCCTGACATCGGTCCACCTCGGCAAACGTTTGCACTCGCAAACGTGCATGGAGTCGCGGCCCTAAAATTACAAATCTGACCGAAATTGGACAACCGGGATTCTTGTCTCGGGTTGCAACGAGGCCGCTATCTCCCGGGCTATGACGCCACCACGGGCGAGGAAGCCAGTCTCCGACGCTCTCCCGCTACTGGAAGCTGCTCTTCCGGATCATCCATCCGTCTGTGCGTCTGTAGCGGCGGTAGCTGCAGAAGCCGATGTGTCAGAAGCTGCTCTGCTGAAGGCGTGGCAACGCGCAGGGGGTGACGCGGGGCCTCGCCATGGCAACCACCTGCTGACGTCTGACCAGGACGAGGCGCTCCTCGCCGTTGTACAAGCCTTCTCCACCAACAACTTCGCCCTCTCAAGCATGCAAATCGCGGAGGTCGTCCACCGGAGGTGGGGGGTGGCCGTGTCTTTGCGGTGGGTGCGGAAGTCGGTCGACTCTCACCGACAATGGCTCGGCTGGCGGGCTTGCAAAGCCTTGGAAGACAAGCGGGCGGGGGCGCAGGTGATAGAGGACGTCCAAGGCTTCTGTGAGCAGCTGTCAATTTTTCTCGACGAGCACTCCTTCCGCTCCGACGCGGTGTTTAACTATGACGAGACCGGGGTGGTTTTGCAGGGCGGACGGCTGACGACCCAGCGGGTCGAGGCCCGGGGCAAGGACCGCCCCAACGTCATGTTCACCCGCAACAACACGGTCGCTTCCCTCCTGGCGTTCATCGCGGCCAACGGGACGGTTTTCTTCAGCGTGTACGTTCACAAGGGCAAGTTCAACGAGGGGGAGTCGGCCGACGTCTCTTTCACGCTCGAGAAGGCCCCCCCGGCCAGCCGGCGCGAGTGGCCGCGCTTCTCCTGCTGGACCGAGACGGGGTACCTCAGCGCCGACACGTTTGGCAAGGTGATGGACCCGTTTGCGGAGGAGTGGGGTATCCGAAACCCCGGGCGCGAGGCGCTCCTGTTTGGGGACCAGTTGGGGTCGCACAAGAACGTCAAAACTATTGAGGCGGCGCTGCTCAAGGGCGTCTTCCTCTTCTTCCTCGCCGCCAACTCGTCACACATCAGCCAGCCGCTCGACGAGGTGCCACTTGCATCTTACAAGAAGTGGGCGGTGGGGTGCGGGGAGCAGGCGACATTTGACTCTATGGTCACCGGAACCCTCGCGCGGGACTCGCTTTTTGCGGCGGCGTTCACCGCTGAGCGGCGGGCGTTCACCCCCGCCAACATTCGGGGCAGCTTTCGACGGTGCGCGCTGTGGCCGTTCGATCCTGTGACGGTGACCCGCCGCTGCCGGGACCAACGGGTATGCTCGCCCACCGCGGCGTCCTGCTCGAGGAGGCGACCGCCGCAGCAAGTGAGGTGATCAGGGCGTCCACGGAGCGCAGCGCCGCCGCGGCAGCGCGCCTATCCAAAGGCAAAGCGACGGTGCGCCGCAACGTTTTGTACTCCCCCGTCGACCTGCTGGCACAACACGCCGCAAAAGTGGCCTCGGAGGCCGCCCGCGTGGCGGACAGGGCCACTAAGGAGGCCAAAAAGGAAGCTGAGCGTGTGAAGAAGGCGGCTGAGGTGGTACGCAAGGCCGCCGCTAAGAAGAACAACACCTTCCGGGCCTGCGCAAAGACGACGCGGCGTACGGGTGTGGGCTGGGCAGGGTGCCCTTGTGGGGCCTACTGGGTGTTCCCTGCATGCCGAAAGGTGGATGTGGCTGGGGCAAACCTTGGGGAGAACCATAGTTTGTGCGCTGTCAAGAGCACAGGGGCCCAGCCAAAGCCTGTAGGCGGTGGCAGCGCCCCGAGTGAGAAAGAGTAACTGTCGTTGTGTCTCTTTTCCTGTCCTCGGTTGTCCATTTACAGTCGAATTTGTCTTTTCAGGGCCGCGACTCATGCTCCATTTCTCAGCAAAGCACCGTACACAACCGGGGCAGTGCACCAGTGGATCCAGCGCACTTGATTCCATGGCTTCAATTAAGTCTACAGAAAACAAGTTGATGGTTCTAACAGTAACCGTCGTAGAGTGATCAGTCCCATATAGGACCGTGCTAACGAACATATCAACGAATTTGACTCCTGAAAGACGGCTCGAAAGAAACACTGGACTGGGTCAGCCAAATCTTCATGGAAAGCTGTAATAACCTCAGTATGGCAAAGTGTCTTCCCATGTATGGTGCAGGGTGGAATAAGTTCATCTAAATATGCTTATCTCCTGGGAAAAGAGGTCAACAGAAACATTTTGGCATCCTCCTCTCAGATGGTCCCAGTGCCACACTGACAATCTTTCATCTGCCCCTGAGAGGTGCTCAGAGCCCCTATTTCATCTTTCAAATAGAAAAGCCGGATAGACACAGTGGCCCCCTACTTGGCATTCTCCCGCATTCAAAAGCCGAAACGAGGTGCGTGCATGGTGTGGGGACCTCGCGCCACAGGGCAGGAATCGATGGACGACCGACGGCGCCGAGACGTGCATCGATGGATTCATATTGCTGTCTTCCCACTTTTGACGGACCTGGTCGATGTCAAGAGGGGTGATCAACAGTGTCAAAATGTGTCTCAGCGATCCATTCAGACGGATAAAGTGGACTGACCAAAGGGCAATTGACCCAGACACCAGAGAGCGTCGGCAAACCGGCGTGGGTACAAATGTGGGTCCGGAAGGGCCTCTACCCACGCTGTGGGTGCTGCTCCGATCGAGAAAATTGCCATATTTGACCCACATCTTGAGTTTCCGACGCTCTCTACCGTCTTGACTTTGACCACATCGGCCAAAATTGGGCAGACAGCAATACTCTCTCAATTTCAGCTGACCGACTGCCGCAGAAGCCCCAATTGGGGGAAATTGCGCGCCCGTGATGCGATCGAGCATGCGCCCTTGTCATGAGGTTGTATTTAAAAAAAATCGCACCCCGTCCATTCGACGTGTAGGTGGGCTACAATCGACGGGGG
>Ga0209186_1000942_pt1 | contig 22356 bp, 19 predicted proteins | sample SidtaG_FD_187426 | JGI IMG/M metagenome (GOLD analysis project Ga0209186, IMG submission 187426) | Marine algal microbial communities from Sidmouth, United Kingdom - Sidmouth_Male2 metaG (SPAdes) (version 2) | ecosystem: Host-associated > Algae > Red algae > Unclassified | place: Sidmouth...
CCCACAAATCTCGGACTCGCGTCTGGTGTTATCGAATACCGTTCCTTCGCGACTGGGAGTGCATTGAAAAGCGCTGTGACCGCTTCGCAGCCTTGCACACGGGTTACAATATCCCGCCCACGTTGGGACAGATTCCCACGATGTAATATGATGCAAAAAAATATGATGATGACCTATCTAAGTGCCATTGGCGTTTCCGATTGTTTCTGGAGGTTCCCTTCGGTCACCGACCGGCTAATTGCCTATACGTGTCCGGCCTTCTTTCTTAGGGAGAAGTACCATTGATGAAGATATCGTTGGGGGAGGATTCCGATCTGCCAACTTTTTCAGTCGCAGAGGCGATTCGGCCATCAGCTTCACGCCGAGTCGATTCCCTTGCTTTACCGCATCCGATTCTAGGCTCACATGCGGGCTCACCAGCAATATTTGAATCGCTTTGAGGTCGACGAAATCCCAGGCATCCTCGTGCTGTAGTTCATCGTATTCCGAATCCACTAGTTCGAATTGTTTCTCGGGTCCTTCTTGTAGCAGAATCCAATGCAGGCCTGCGTTGGATGGTTTGCGAATCAGCGCGAGAGCCTTCCAGCCTTTGCTCAAATGATTAAGCACCGCTTGGGTGGACCGAGTCTGATCGAGGTCAGGTACCTCGATACGAAAACCATCTTGGACCAAAACACGGCACATATCTGGCTGTAAGGTCCCCGTGGTTTTTTCACCCGTGTAGGGAATGGTTGGCAAATCAAGACCGAGCCTTCCCCGTAGACTATGGTCCCAAGGGTCGAGGTCGTGCGAGCGGTAAAGAGCGCAGATGGCATGCAGTCCGCAGGTATGAGTTTCAATCTGCTGGACTGGGTAGGCTTGGGTGGGTTGCGGTGAGGCACGGAAACCGAGTTCGAGTGCGCGAGCCGGTGCGGAATTCAGGAAGCGATCCATGGCCGCGAGGTAGAAGCCGCTAATCGTGACTAGGGTCAAACTCGCGGTGATGATACCGAGCCGGATAAAGCGGTAGGCGACAAAAGCCACCTTGCGACGAGGAGGGGGCGGGGTCTTCATACCTTCATCGTACCCGGTAACTCCCCGTCTGTTAAGCCGACCTGCTCCAGCACGTTTCCTTTATTGTACTATCGCCACCGCTCTCAGGCAGAATGATGGAGTTTCCGTAATGCTTGCTCCCATTGTTTCGGTAGATGTTTGGGGAGTAATTTACGTTCGCGACAAGCGTCTAAGAAGGCGTCACCAAGCGCAGGAGATTGTTCCTTGGCGCGGGTAAAATGCAAGGCAGCATGGAAGGTGGTGAGCGGTGCATCTTGGCTGACGTCGAGCCGATCCAAGCGGATGTCTCGTCCCTCTGCGTTTCCTTCCACGAAAAACCGAACCGCCTTGGCGGCCACGATGCCGCCAACTTTGCCCCTGTAGCGCCGGCGATGGGCGAGGGTGATGCGCAAGCAGTTGGCGTACATATCGCACAGGGCTTGAAGGCTGCAAACGACTCGGTTCTCCATAAAGATTACTTGGTTCACGGTGAATTCCCGGGTTCGCATATAGCCACGGATCGAGGACTGAAATTCAACCACTCGTTCTGGATGGGTCGAAGTAAGCCAGTCGTCTTGCATCAGGCTTTTTCCGATGAGTTGGTCCGTCTCTCGGTTGCGACGCTTGCCGACATAAACCACATCGATATCTCGTACCATGGTGGTGTAGGCGTTGAGGCCAAGGGCTTGAGCTAAGGCTTTTCGTGCCACCCCGCCTTTGTAGGCATAGCCCTCTGGCAAAGCCGGAAAAGGTGTACAATCCAGTTCGAAGGCCAGACACCAAATCGGTTCCTTTTTTGACCGAGGCATAAGAGTTGGCCCTTCGGCAAGGCGGATCAGCTTACGCCCCTCATCCATCAGGTTATGGTACTCTTCTTTGGGTGCCAGCTTCCAGCCATCCATAAATTTCTTGTCGAAGCAGACGTCTCCAAGTCGCTGAAAAGCGCGAATCAAAGAGGCGGCGACCTTTGGTGTATCGAAGCGATGCGGCGAGAGACCAGCATGGTCGAGCGGATTGACGCGAAGGCGTTCCAGCTCTGCTTCGAGGCCTTCGCTTATAGCTACCGTGCGCTTTTTCTCTGATTCGTTTTCCGAGAGACTGCTCTCCACTCGCCCTGGGAAGGCGTTAAGATCAAGTGCGTCAAAACCTTTCAGTACCGAGGAAGCTGGCGTGGACTCAGAAGCTGGCGTTGACTCAGAAGCTGAAGCGGGTGATGTCTTTTTTTTGGGGTTCACGTGAGCTTTGCTTTTGCAGGTAATCGACACAAAAAAACGCGCGATTGAATCGCACGTTTTGTTCCTTTGGGTTCTCGCTCACTTCGGTCGGAAGGGCTCGACGCGATAGCGGTGGTTCTCCCGGGTCGGAAGCTTGTCCACGACCGTAATCGTCTTGCCCGTGCCGCGAATCGAGTCGCCAGCTGGAAGGGTTTTCCACACGCGATTGCGATCAAACTTATGCTGGTAGCGCACATTGTAAATGATGCCCGGCTCAGAATTAAAGCTGATCACTTTATTTCCACGCGCATCTTTGATGATGGCAATGTTGATCTGAAGCCGAGGATCATTTTTCGCTTTGCGCTTTTTCGCGGCCGAGGACGTGCTCGACGTCCCGGTTGTCTTGGTACATCCTGTCGAAAACAGAAGTCCAAGGCTCAATAGCGCCACTGAGAGGCAGTATGAAATCGTACGCTGCATCGGTAAGATCCTTCCAGACTTAGGAATGCTCCTGACTACTTCAGGAAGTTTTCTAGGGTGCTTGCTTCTTCGCGCCACTGACCTTCAACCGGAATGGAAGGGTTTGGTGATACGGAAGGCATCGGCGGAACCATGGAAGATGGCTGAGGGAGTCTAGAGCTTGGCTGCGGGGCTACCGGGTCGAATGGCGATCCGGCAGGCACAGGCTCAAAATTGCCACGGCTTACAGGTTGCCCGAGAAGGTTTCCGCCAGATTGAATGCCAGCACCAACCGGTTCAAACACTGGAGCGGCTTGGTATGCTGGAGCGGCTTGGTATGCTTGAGCGGCTTGGTATGCTGGAGCGGCTTGGTATGCTGGAGCGGCTTGGTACACTGGAGCGGCTTGGTACGCTGGAGCGGCTTGGTACGCTGGAGCGGCTTGCTGGTAAACAGGCGCGGGCAGGACTTCTGCACTGCGTGGAGGTGCAATCTTAGGTGATTTAATACGGCCGAAGTCAGGAGCCTTTTTGCCAGGCATGACGTGGAATGCACCGCCACGAGCTTTTGTCTCGTCGACATAGGGCTGATCGTACCAAGAGTTTTTCCCAGAGTTACCGCCACGGAGGTTGAACCCGTATTTTTTCGCGAAGAAGCGGTAATCAGATTCGTTGAAGTTAACATACTGGCCGAACTCGTTTACGAGTTCAGCGGGGCTGAGGCCATTTACAGAGAACACTTCCGGTACCCACGTTTGGCCGCCACCGATAAGCTGGCGAGCCAATGGGCTTCCATCATCTACAACCATCGCAGAAGATGGTTTTACATTGAGGAAGCGACCAGAACTGAACTGGTCTAGTGAGATTGGAATCCAGGTTTGGCGATCCCACACGTGGATCATACCAAGGCCTTCGACCGGCTGGCTCTCGTACGAAACGAGGATCACAGGGCGGCGATTTTCGAGTTCGCTGGCAATTTGAATGACATTCCGTTGATCTGGCACAACGAGCATGGAAACAGGGTCCGGCTTTTTGGGGGCCATTCCGAAAGAGGGAATGCTGACCATCAGGACACCAAACACAACAATGATTGATTTGAACATATTAGCTCCTACACATCTTTTTTATTTAAATTCAGGTACTATGACCAAACCGGAAAACGAACAAGTTACAATCTTTTCTTTAAGCTTCTGTAAAAATATGGAGCAAAAAAGTTTTGGTTTGCATGCAAGATGATCTGCTCTAATTAGGTAGCTTCTAAGAAATTTTAAAGTTAAAACCCAAATCATAGGACAAAGGAATACCAATGGCTACTGTTACATTTAAAGGCGACTCCGTTCAAACCTCAGGAAATCTACCCGAAGTCGGGGCTGCCGCACCTGCATTTACCCTCTGCAATGGTGAACTTTCAGACGTCGGATTGTCTGACTTTGCCGGTAAAGCACTTATTTTAAACATTGTTCCAAGCTTGGATACGGGGGTTTGCGCCACGTCGGCTAAAGCATTTAACCAACGTGCAGCCGATCTCGGAGCCGTGATTGCTAACGTTTCGATGGACCTTCCCTTCGCCCAAGGCCGCTTTTGCACCGAGGAAAAGGTCGATTGCCTGCAAAATCTCTCTGCTTTCCGTTCACCAAGCTTTGGCACGGATTACGGAATTGCCATTACAGATGGTCCTCTTCGCGGTCTATTGGCTCGCGCTGTGGTTGTCGTTTCTGCTGAAGGCAAGGTTGAGTACACCGAACTGATCCCCGAAATTACCACCGAGCCCAATTACGATGCGGCGATCGCGGCGGTTTCCTAACCGATTGGCTTCAATTGGCCGCCTCTCATAGCCCATCCCATTCGACGGTCCCTGTCCGCTTGATACACCGTCTTTAGTTCTGCATAAGTTCTACATAAAAATCCATTACTGGCGTGTTTTTGGCAATTTGTTGCTTTAACTTTTTTATTACAGTAGCTTGCTGTGCATATCGATGACAGGGCCAACATGTGCGACACTCTGGACAAGGTTTTTCTACGTCATCGCATCAAAGATTTCGAACATGCCAAAAATATTAGTCATCGACGATCAAGACCCTAACCTCAAGGTTCTCTCAGCAACCCTTTCGAGTTATCTTCTTGAATCTACTGTGTACACTGCGCTCGGAGGTCCGGAAGGGCTTGAGCGTGCCATCGAGTTAAATGAGTCAATCGATTTGATCATTACCGATGTACGGATGCCTGATGTGGATGGGTTCGAACTCTGCCAGCGTTTGAAAGAAAAAGAGAACGCTGGCGAGCTTCGGCCGGTCCCGATTCTCATTCTTTCTGCTGCCTTTACAGACAGCGAGCATCGCGTACGTGGGCTTCGATATGGTGCGGATGGATATCTTAGCCGTCCCTATTCCAACGATGAGCTCATTGCCCAGGTCCAAGTTCTTCTCCGCATCAAGGCATCGGAGGACGAGCTTCGGAAGCATGAGCAAGAATTGGAAAGTATTCTTGAGCGCCGCAATCACGAGCTCGTTCAGTCGCAGAAAAACTTCAGCGCGATTTTTGATTGCTCTCCAGATGCCATCTATGTCGTGTCGACTGCTGGGCTTGTGATCGGAGCCAACCCAGCCGCCTGCACTCTGCATGGGTATACCGTAGCTGAATTTCTGGATCGTCCGTTCCGAGATTTTTTTACCATCCATGGTCAACAAGTTCTCGAGATGGAACTGGATGCGCTTTTTGCCGGCGATCGTCATAGCCTAATTTGTGGCGCGACAACCAGCGAAGGACGCGTGCGTGAACTTGAATTGCGCGCGCAGTCTATCGTCTACGACCAAGAGCCGGCAAAAATTTTTATGGCCCGTGATGTTTCTGAGCGCGTGGCGCAAGAAGATCAGCTCCGTGCTTCTCAAAAAATGGATGCAGTAGGCCGTCTCGCGGGCGGTATCGCTCACGATTTTAACAATTTGCTTACCTCGATTCTTGGTTACGCGCAGCTCATTGCCGAAGTTGGCAAAGATAACAGCCAAATTTCGGATGACATCCTGCAAGTCATCCATTCGGCTGAACGTGCCTCGGATCTTACCCGCCAACTGCTTGTCTTTGGGCGGCGCCAAACTTTCCCCTCTCATCCGGTGGATGTGAATCAAGTGGTGTCCGGTACCGACCAATTGCTCCGCCGCGCCTTAGGCGAGGACATTGAACTGGTTACCTTACTCGGGGAAAAACTGGGATACGTTCGTTCGGACGAAGGCCATATCGAACAGATCGTGTTAAATCTCGCAATCAACGCGCGAGAAGCCATGCCAAACGGTGGCAAAGTTGTCATCAAAACCGATATGTCCATCTTTACCGAAGATAACGCCCCCGTTGCTTTTGAAGCGCCAGCAGGAACCTACATTCATATTACGGTTTCCGATGATGGGGAGGGGATCAACCAAGAGAACCAAGATAAAATTTTCGACCCGTATTTCACCACGAAAAAAGCATCCGCTGCGACAGGCTTAGGGCTTTCCACTGTCTATGGGATTGTGCGCCAGGCGGGAGGCTTCGTTCAAGTGTCTAGTGAACTTGGGACCGGCTCTGCCTTTCATATCTACTTGCCTGAAACCCAAATTGAAGCCGACATTCCTCGGCCGATCTCGACCCACGATGAGGTGCTTCCGAGTGGGGATGAAACCATTTTAGTCGTCGAAGACGAAGAGCTTGTCCGCCAGCTCTGCGTGCGAATTCTCAAGGGATTGGGTTACCATGTATTAGAAGCGCGCAATGGATCTGAAGGATTACGGGTGGCGCGTGAATATGCCGAGACGGTCCACTTGCTGCTCACCGACGTGGTCATGCCTGTGATGGGCGGCCCCGAGCTTTACGACAGTTTGCACGACGAGCGACCCGACATGAAGGTCCTCTATGTCTCCGGTTTTAGCGATAATCGACTCGATAACTCGGTAAAAGAGGCCGAAAGCCACGCTCTGCTTCTACGCAAACCATACACGCGTAAACAAATCGCGACCTTCGTACGGGCCCTGCTCGATCGCGAAAACAAACCGTCTGCTTAGAATTTCATTCGAACGCGCAATAGTAGACTCAAAATCAACAATTTTGTTGAACTGCCCCCTCAACCCTTGCGAACTTCCACTTGACACCCTTGGTGCTTCATCGTTGGAATGATATTGATTTCACCATAATAACTTAAACTGTACCTTACGCGGTACATCAACTCCCCAGGAGACGTTCATGCCAATTGCAACTACCGACCAATATCACCAGATGATCGCTAACGCCAAAAAAGGCGGCTTTGCTTATCCAGCAATTAACATCGTGAACCTCGAAGGCATCTACGCTGCGATTGAAGCGTTTGCAGAACTCAATACTGACGGCATGATCCAAGTATCCACCGGCGGCGGCGCACACGCGACTGGAAGCTTGAAGGACTCTGTACTCGGAGCAAAAATCTTGGCTGAAGCGGCTCACGACATTGCGGCTCACCACAATGTATTAATCGTGCTTCATACCGATCACTGCGTGCCAGAAAAAGCCCTTACCTTCATGGACCCACTGGTCAAAATTTCTGAAGAGCGCGTGGCAAATGGTCAAGCTCCTCTCTTCAACTCGCACATGTATGACGGGTCGATTTTGCCCCTCGAAGAAAACCTCGAAGTTGCGATCGGTTTTGCTAAGCGCATGTCTGCCATCGGGATGATGATCGAAGTTGAGACCGGCGTGGTTGGCGGCGAAGAAGATGGGGTAGATCACAGCGATATCAAAGCTGAAAAACTCTACACCACACCTGAAGATATGATCACCGTCTATGAGTCTCTCAAGGACTACGGCGAATTTCTTTACGCGGCGACCTTCGGCAATGTACACGGTGTCTACAAGCCAGGTAACGTCAAGTTGACCCCTGAAATTTTGAAAAACGGCCAAGAAGCGGTTGCGGCGAAACACAGCACCGGCGCGAATCCTTTGAACCTTGTCTTCCACGGTGGATCTGGATCAACCCAAGCCGAAATTCAAGAGACCTTGAACTATGGCGTGGTAAAAATGAATGTCGACACCGACACTCAGTACGCGTTCTCGCGTCCAGTCGTTGATCACGTCATGGTGAACTACGAAGGCATGCTCAAAATTGAAGGCGAAGTCGGTAACAAGAAAGCCTACGACCCACGCGTCATGTTGAAAAAGGGAAGCGCTGGCATGCGCGACCGGATTAAACAGGCTGTCGTCGACCTCAAAGGCGAAGGCACCAGCCTTCTCGGCTAGGCTTCTCGCAGACCTCAGAGAGATCTGAGAACAAAAACGGGCAGGTGCTTAATCGCAGGCTGCCCGTTTTTCTTTTCGACACATTGTCCTGCTTCACCATAGTCTGAGGTATGAATAGACAACGCAAGGGCGGCGGCGGCGGTCGCTTTATATTTTTCCTTTTGATCGCAATTGGCGTGTGGTTTTTCCTGAAAAATCGCGAAGGCCAACGTTCAGGGGGCGGCCCAGTAATTCTGCCTGGCCCGCTCAACCCCGGCCCGTCTGGACCTGTTTCTAGCGCCCCGGTATCCCCTTCTGCGGGCCAAGATGGGTCGGTGAAGCAAGGCAACTGGTCGATTTCTGAAGTCGAGACAAAACCCAAACCGCCAGCGGTTGTAGCACCACCCCCAGCCGCTGGCGGTTCTGGTTTCGTCTTGCCCACCGAGAAGCCAACAACGGTTCCGGCAATTCCTTCTGCAGGCGCAGTGAAAAAAGGGAACTGGTCTATCGAAGAAGTTCCCACCAAAAAGAACTAATCGCATGCTCCCCCCTGAACCATCTCCTGACTCCGTTTTCCCCTCCTTTTCTGACTCCACGCGCCGGCGATTCATCGGTAGTGGCCTAGCGCTCAGCGCGGGTATGATGGGACTGCAACGCTTGGTGGGGCAATCTAACTTCAAAGTAGCGAACCCCAAAGTAGCGAACCCAAAAGCAGCGAACCCAAAAGCAGCCGCTGGCTATGGCCGTCTGGTTTCTGACCCCGAGGGCTTTCTCGATCTCCCTAAAGGGTTTCAATATTCGATTATTTCCGAATCTGGCCGTCGCATGGACGATGGACTGTTTGTCCCCGGTCGACCTGACGGCATGGGCGCCTTCCCTGGGCCGGACGGAACCACCATCTTGGTACGCAACCACGAGCTCACCCCCAATCAAGGGCCCAGTCCCTGGGGAAAGAAAAACGAGTTACTCGAAAAGGTCGATGTCTCGAAAATTTTTGATGCCGGTAATGGCGAAACTCCGAGCACCGCAGGGACCACCACGTTGGTCTATGACACGAAGAAGCAACGCTTGATTCGTGAATTCATGAGCATGGCAGGAACCTACCGCAATTGCGCGGGTGGCGTGACGCCTTGGGGGACATGGATCACCTGCGAGGAATCGGTTCAACGCGCTGGCCGCAACACGATCATGAATTATACCGCCGAGAAGGACCACGGCTATGCCTTTGAAGTCCCCGTGACCGATAAGCCGGATCTCCCCGTCCCGGTTGCACTGATCCAGATGGGTCGCTTCAATCGTGAAGCGGTCGCGGTGCACGAGCCGAGCGGCATCGTGTACCAAACCGAAGACCGGCACGATGGGCTGATTTATCGCTTTCTTCCCAAGGTCAAAGGCAAGCTCGCGGAAGGCGGTCGCCTGCAGGCCATGGTGATCCAAGGCCGGCCAAGTTTCGACACTCGGAATTGGAAAGAGGAAACGGTCAAAACCGGAAAACGAATCAAGGTCGAATGGATGGACTTGGACAATATCCAGTCCCCTATAGATGATTTACGCTTACGTGGATTCAAAAATGGTGCAGCACGCTTTGCCCGCGGCGAAGGCATGTGGACCGCGGATGACCAAAGCATCTATTTCACCTGCACCAATGGCGGAAAGAAGAAGTTGGGGCAGCTCTTCCGCTACCACCCGAGCATACACGAAGGGACCGATGCTGAAGCCCAGCACCCAGGAGAACTCGAACTCTTCATCGAGCCGAATGACCCAAGTGTCTTAAATTACGCCGACAACCTCTGCGTAAATCCAAACAATGGCGATCTCGTTTTATGCGAAGACCCCAAGCCGATGAATAAAATCCGTTTGCTCGGGGTGACCCCTTCGGGTGAATGCTACGTCTTCGGGCGCAACTACCTAAAAACCGAATTTGCCGGCTCAACTTTCTCCCCCGACGGGAGCACCCTTTTTGTCAATCTCCAGATGGCCGGGAAAACACTCGCCATTACTGGACCTTGGCAGTAATAGAAATTGACCCCGACTTAGAAACACTGCGCTTTACCGCGTGCGATTTCTTCCATCGGGCCTACTACAACCCATAATAATTAGGCATTGAGGGATACCCCTCATCGAATCATCATGAACGATTCAAACGACGACAGCTCCCAAGATCAGAGCTCTGAGCGCAGTGGCGACCGGGATCAAAACCAAAACCAAGGTGGAAACCAAGGCGAACACCGAGAACAAAGCCGTGATGGCCAAGATGGCGAATTACGCGAGAGAGGCGCGGACGAACACCGCGACCGGCAATACCGACCCCGTGAAGACAGTGGCTCGGACCGTGGTTCTGACCGCCGTGGATCCGATCGTGACCGCGGTGACCAGCGTCGTGATGACCGTAGCCAAGGTGGTGGCGGATACCAACGTCGTGATGACCGCAGTCAAGGTGGTGGCGGATACCAACGTCGTGATGACCGCAGTCAAGGTGGTGGCGGATACCAGCGTCGTGATGACCGCAGCCAAGGCGGCGGTGGATACCAGCGCCGTGATGACCGTAGCCAAGGTGGTGGCGGATACCAGCGACGTGATGACCGTAGCCAAGGTGGTGGCGGATACCAACGCCGTGATGACCGTAGCCAAGGTGGTGGTGGATACCAACGCCGTGATGACCGTAGCCAAGGTGGTGGCGGATACCAGCGACGTGATGACCGTAGCCAAGGCGGTGGTGGATACCAGCGCCGTGATGACCGGGGCCAAGGCGGTGGTGGATACCAACGACGTGATGACCGTAGCCAAGGCGGTGGTGGATACCAACGACGTGATGACCGGGGCCAGCGTGGTGGAGGAGATCGTGGAGGCTATCAACGTCGGGACGACCGAGGTGGAGGCCAGGGCGGTGGAGATCGCCGTGGACCTCCTCGTCAAGATTCTGGCGATCATTGGCGCAGCGAGGGAGGCGGAAAGCACGGCACCGATTCCGGCGGTCGTAGCCCCTATGTTGCCCGAAAATTCGACAACGAAACAAAAATTTATGGCATCAATGCCTGCCTAGAAGTCTTTCGGGTGCGCCCGAGCGACATCATTCGCGCTTACATCGGCCACGAAAATGCCAACCGTTTTGGGCACATGATGAAGTACCTCGCAAACGAAAAGCGGGCCTACAAACTCGTGGATGACGAAGAGCTTCAGTCCATTACCAAGGCGGACCATCATGAAGGCATTTGCCTCCTGATTCGCCGCCGTCGCCCCTTGCTGATTAGCGAGTACATCGCGCAGGCCGCGAACAAAGAAATCGACTGTGTGGTCGGCTTGGCCGAAGTGAACAACCCACATAACATTGGTTCGATCCTTCGGGTCTGCGCCTTCTTTGGGGTGGACGCGGTCTACACCGAGCGCGGCTACAGCCTCGAAAGTGGCGCCGCGTGTCGCAACGCAGAGGGCGGCTCCGAGCACCTCGAATTTGTCACCGGCTCTCCACTCGACGAAACCATCAAAGCTTTTTCCGAAGCGGGTTATGCTATCGCGGCCACAACCGGACATTCAGGAACCGACTTGGCGCAAGCCGAAGAAATTCCTACTAAGCTGTTGCTTCTACTGGGTTCCGAACGCGATGGGCTTCCCAAAGACGTGATCGAAAACGCGGATCTAAAACTGCGGATTCCCGGCTCGGGCATGGTCGAAAGTTTAAACGTGGCCTGCGCGGCTTCGGTGTTGCTTTCCAATTTGTTCCACTACGAATCGGAAGAGGAAGAAGCAGAAACCGAAGCTCATGAAGAAACCGAAGCTCATGAAGAAGCGGAAGCTCATGTAGAAGCAGAAACCCATGAAAAAGCAGAAGCAGAAACCGAGCTCGAAGTAGATTCATCGGAAGCTTCATCCGATCAAGAAGCTTTGGCAGAAGGCGAGTCGAAGACTCAGGACGGCGCGTCACAAACCGGCCACAGATATGATGCAAGCGAGTTTTCGGAAGAAGAATAGGTTGCGGAAACGAAATTGGACCTGTGTATGAGTCTTCGCATCGAAGAACTCGATTACCAAGAAACCCCGTTGGGCGAACTCATCCTTCGCCGTCGGGTCGACCCGGTACTTGAGAAACAACTGACCGAGGTCATTCTCAATGAGGAATTTCTCATGTCGAGTTTGTTCATTGACGGAGAAGTCGCTCTGTCGGATCTCGGTCTCGCGCCCTTGCTCCAAGATGCTAAATCGAAAGCAGCTGGTTCGTTCTCCGTCGTCGTCGGTGGGTTGGGCTTGGGCTACACCGCGCAGGCCGGTTTGGCCTACCCTGAAGTTGGCTCCATGCTCGTGGTCGACGCGCTCGAACCGGTGATCGGTTGGCATCAGCGCGGCCTCCTCCCCATGGGAACCTGCCTCAGCGATGATCCGCGTTGCCAGCTGGTGCACGGAGACTTTTTCGATCTCGCGTTGGACCCAGCCAAAGGCTTCGACCCAGAAGCACCAGCGCGCCGCTTCGATGCCATCTTGCTGGATATCGACCACTCACCAACCAAGCTCCTGCGCCCGTCGAATCAACGCCTCTACACCGAGGCTGGCTGCAAAACGTTGCACGACATGTTGCTCCCAGGCGGGGTGTTTGCCCTGTGGTCAAATGATGCGCCGGATCCTGATTACGAAGCCTTACTCCGCAATCAGTTTGCTTGCGTAGAATCCCATGTGGTGCCGTTTGAAAATCCATACATCGGCGGCGAAAGCATCAACAGCGTGTACGTCGCCCGCGTTGCTTCTTCATCGAATCTGTAAGTCCGACAGGCTCTTAGGCGACTCGCGAGACGGATCATTAAATCAAGGTCATCGCGATTAATCTGAATTCTGTCATCTCGCAGGGCGTTAGGCCCGGAGGATCGCCGGCATTTTAGCTCGGGTTGAAGGCCCGGGTTCTTCCAGAAATCTCAAGGCCTGAAAGGTCGAGGTAGAAAACATTCTGCATCATTCGACCCGCCAGGCCTTGCTTTGAAACGCATTAAAAGCCTAGGCCTTCGACACGGGCTAAAATATATCGACCCTTCGGGCCTAGCCCTGCCAAATCAATGTGTCGCCCGAACAGATCCGGAATTCGCTCCTTCAGGACAGGCTCTCGTTACGAAAACCTCAGGCCTCCAAACCGTGGCGGCGGCATTCTTCTAGCGCGTAGCGATCGGTGCAACCCGACACATAATCGGTCACGGTGCGCCACAGCCCTTGGCTGTCGATTCGATTCAAGGCTTTCGACCCCATGTGCAGCGGATTTTCGATGTAGTGCATGAAGAGCTTCCGCATCATTTCCGTGGCTTCATGATTGCAGGCTTCCACCGCTGGATGCCAGTACATCCGCTTAAACAAGACCTCGCGAAACAACACCAAGCGAGCCTTCATCTCTGGACTAAAATCGACCGAGCGCCGACTGTGATTCATCACCGCATCCATGCTTTGTGGGTCATAGCTTTCGACCTCCGCCTCGGCCACTTTGAGCACATCTTCAACCTGCAAGGTGACGAGCTTGCGCACCGCAGCCGGGATCAAACGCTTGCCATGACAATCCGGATGCTTTTGCCGCACCGCTTCCACTGCCATTTGCCAGAGTTCGAGCTCGCCTAAAATTTCAGGATTAAGCAGACCGGCTTCGATGCCATCCTGCACGTCATGCGCCTGATACGTAACGTCATCCGCGATGTCTGCGATCTGAGCTTCCATGCTTTGGAAGGGACCGATGGGGAAGCCGTCGAGCTCGAGGCCCTTCTTTTTCGACTCGTGTTTTCGAAGGCCGGCACGCACTTCCCAGGTAAGGTTCAAGCCGTTGAAACTTGGATAATCTTCTTCGAGCAATTCAACCCAGCGCAGGCTCTGCACATTGTGGTCGAAACCACCGTGCTCTTCCATGAGCTCATCCAAGGCGCGCTCACCCGCGTGACCAAAAGGAGAATGTCCGATATCATGCGCGAGACAGATCGACGCGGTAAGATCCTCGTTCACCCGCAAGGCACGCGCGAGAGTACGGCCCACGGAAGCCATCTCGATGGTATGCGTCAACCGAGTACGATAATGATCCGCGGTGCCGTTCACAAAAACCTGCGTCTTGTACTCGAGTCGACGGAAGGATTTGCAGTTCACAATCCGATCGCGATCACGCTGGAATGCCACTCGACGGCTCTCGTCTTCGGGATAGCTCCGCCCACGGGTTTTGGCCGAACGGCAGGCGTAAGGAGCGAGCCAAGAATCTTCGAGCTCTTCGCGTTGGATCCGAGTTTCAATCGTCATAACCCCGATGATAAGGACTAAAATCAGCTTGTCACTGGTATATTGCCCTCAAAGCGCAGACCAGCTAATATGGCTTATGCTGTATTGTGGGAAACAGGGAACAAACCGATTTAATCGCGGGGTGGGCCCACAGATAGAAGGAAATAGGAGGGGTCAGACACGAGTCTACACGTTTTTTCTTGAGTGAAGGATAGCAGCTCGCATTGCGACTCAACGTAAAGAGGCTGCCAAACCCCGGACACAGAATGAATTCCGCGCCACGCCTATTGGCTCCACAATTTCTAAGAAGCACTGATGCGCCGCAGGCCAAGGAGCGGCGGTTTCCAACCGCCGACAGTGGGAAAATAGAAGGGGTCAGACAAAACAGAAGGGGTCAGACACGAGCCTACACGAATTCCGCGCCACGCCTATTGGCTCCACAATTTCTAAGAAGCACTGATGCGCCGCAGGCCAAGGAGCGGCGGTTTCCAACCGCCGACAGTGGGAAAATAGAAGGGGTCAGACAAAACAGAAGGGGTCAGACACGAGCCTACACGTTTTTTCTTGAGTGAAAATAGAAGCGGTCAGACACCAATGGCACTTAGATAAGCGGTCCAGCGTATTTTTTTGGGTCATGTTACATCGTGGGAATCCGCCCCAACGTGGGCGGGATATGGTAGCCCGTGTGCAAGGCCGCGAAGCGGCCGCAGCGCATTTAGGTTGTTCTCCGATCGCGCTTCCAGCGCTCGAGAGTTATTTTTGCGATTGTTTCCGGTGGTTCCCTTCGGTCACCGACCGGCTAATTGCCATCAAGCCTCCGGCTTTCTTTTCAGGGTAGAGCGAACTCTTTTCCATGCAAATCGGCTTATCTAAGTGCCATTGGTGTCAGACACGGGTCTACACGTTTTTTTCTTGAGTGAAGTATAGCAGCTCGCATTGCGACTCAACGTAAAGAGGCTGCCAAACCCCGGACACGGAATGAATTCCGCGCCACGCCTATTGGCTCCACAATTTCAAAGAAGCACTGATGCGCCGCAGGCCAAGGAGCGGCGGTTTCCAACCGCCGACAGTGGGATGAATTCAAACAGAAGGGGTCAGACACCAATGCCACTTAGATAAGCGGTCCAGCGTATTTTTTTGCGTCATGTTACATCGTGGGAATTCGCCCCGAAGTGGGCGGGATATGGGAGCCCGTGTGCAAGGCCGCGAAGCGGCCGCAGCGCCGGGTTTAATGCAGACGCTAGAGGCAACGAGGGGCAAGCGTTATATTGTGAGAGAACTTGAAACGAGGCGCAGAACGTAGCCCCGCCCAGTTTGAATCTTGTTTATATCCTGTAATGAGCGAAACCCACTAAAACGAAGGTCCCAAAATTACCAACAATCGTTTAGCATACGCTTTTCATCCGCTTGGGTGTCGCCGCTACGCGGCTTAGAGGCGGAATCCGCCGGGACCACGGCCTCCTCACTTCGTTCGTCAACCATGGCTATCAAAAAATAGAAGGGGTCAGACACCTTTTCCGACCTCTACTCATCACCCCTCACGTACGTAGAAAACACGTGAAGTTAATTCAATTATTTTAGTAGGGCTTGGCAAAATTTCTGAATCGAAATTGGGGTTAATTTCCTGAGAGACAACTAGTTTGCGATGACAGAATCCAGTAGAGAGTTGCATGTACAAAATACCATCGTGACTTTCAATCAGTTGAGGCCTCAGTTCAGCTATTACTTTGGGAAAACGTTCATAATCCTTCGTTTCCATAAAGCGTGCGGGCTCACAATCTGGAGAAACCTCTGCACAGGTTTTAACAAGAGTTTCAAAACCTCCATTTGCAAGAATAACTTGACGAATAGCTTTAGGTGAACGCTCCGAGCAACCTATTGAAGTAAAGATCTTGAGACAAACCAAAACCAAAGCAACGATCACGCATGTAATTATCCAATCTGTTTTACTCATACTTTCAATCCATTGGCCAATAGAAGGGGTCAGACACCTTTTCCGAGAATCTGTTCGGCACTTCGATGGTGCTGTTGGGCCTTGGGCGTTCGGAGCAAATGGTGCGGCCCAAGAGAAAAGGGATAGAGTAAATCCTGCTTATTCAAACCCATTTTATGGTCTCCGAAGTCAGGGAAAAGATTTTCAGTACTATCAAAGATCTCCGACCAAAGTCCCTTGTTGTCTTTGCCTTTTTCGGCCAGCAAAAACTGGATCGTCTTATCTGATTCAAAATACAACATTGTCATACCGTTACAAAGAACAACTAAATGTAATTTATCCCCACAGGGAAGAGGTTTTAAACAGGCTCCGGCAACATTTTGTAATTCAGTTCTCCCTATAACATTGGTGCTCTTTCTCAATTTGTTTGGTTTAGCGCTATACACGGTGCTTAAATGTAGAGACATTAGACTACTTGGGTCTAAAATAATGCATTCACCAATGGACCTTTCACAAAAGCCAAAGATTCCGAGTGGAATTTCGACTTTGCCAACTGCCTGTAATTTTAAATGAGCGCTCCGAGCACTTTGGTACCGCCAAATATCATGGTTTATGTCCTTTTCCATAACAACCTGATATGTCTCCCCGTAATTTGTGGCATAAGGTATCTTGTAGTGTCTTAACAAAGATTTGCGAAGTCGCTCGGAGATATCCTGCTCAAAGTCTTTTTCTGAAAACCTATATCTCCCCACATATTCCAGTAGATCTGCAAAGCGTGTCGATTCAAGCAAAGGTGAAGAATCAAGTCTTTCTAAAATTTGGGCAGACGATTCGCCGATTAATGCAAAAAAGAAGACCGATATTAGGAGATACTTTTTTGAATGGCCCCTTAATCCCTTAAGATTATTTTTAGCAAGAAACGACATTCTATTCCTCTGGTTTAGGAGGACGAGGATCAGAACAACAGAAGGGGTCAGACACCTTTTCCGAGAATCGAGGTACATTGTCTGAGATTGTATCACGCTTTGCTGCCGCCATCAAGAGCCCCCAAGTTTCTGATTCCATTCCAACCCAGCCGCACCCATACAAAAGCTCTTCGAGCATCTGAAAAGGTGTCTGACACCTTACGTTTTATTTAAGGATTTCCGAGAAGACTCCATTCAAACTAAGCGGGCTACATCCTGCGCCTCGTTCCGATTTACCTCCAAATACAAGGTTCATCGCTCGTTGCCTTCTATGCTTAACTCAACCCGGGGTTTCGCTTCGCTCCACCCCGCGCTACTTTCTGCCGTCCCTGCTGGGACATTTTCCACGTGATTAGAACTGGGGGTACTACGAAGATCATGGCTTACCTAAGTGCCATTGGTGTCTGACACCTTACGTTTTTTGAATATCATTGCTCTTTGTGTAAAATGCGCTCCAATAAAGCATCAAAGTCAGCTAACTCAGGATTAAATTTAGCTAAGATTCTTAAAATAAGGTCGGTATCGGTTGTTGAAAAAGCCCGCTCTTGAAAGAATACCTTGGAGTATTTCAGGAGTGCATTTTTAACTTCGTCTTGTTCGTATATAGCAACAAGAACTTGCGAAGCCTCTTTACAACCGAGCTCTCCACCAAACAAGAGGTGCTTGGCTCCGAGACCTTTATCTTGCTCAGTGTTCGCACCATGCCATAAGTGATATCCCAAAAGGTAGTGAGCACCTGGCATGTTGAAAAAGCTACAATCTCTTAAGCAGTTAAGTGCATGACGGCTATCCCCCTCAAATTTTCCCGATAAGATTCCTTTTGCTAAAGAAAAATGCGCATTTCTTGACCCTTTCTTTGAAGCTATTTCGATACAATCTTGTGAGGTATACCTTTTGTATTGGTAGCCTTCCTTAACAAAATAGCCGAGGCGATGAAGAGCATCTGCATGCCCAAATTCTTCGTACAACTTCTCAAAAATGGTAGCTTGTTCAGCCTGGCCCTTGATCTCATAGGAAGCAAGGAATTCTCCGGCTTGGTAATCACCCTGAAGGAAGCACCAGTTCATTTTGTTTAATGCTTCAGAATCGGAGTCGTATTGTAAACGAGCTAAATTATAGGTCGAACGTACGTGCCCGTTTTTATAACCAACCTGATAACATTTTACGGCATGCGCATTCGAAGAAAACCTCTCAAAACAAAGACCTAAGTTGCAAAGCACGTCATCCCTTGGGCTTAACATTGCTGCTTTAACATACGTTGCGAAAGCCTTTCGGGAATGAGGGAAATGGCCAAGACCGATCTCTTGAATGTATCCTTCATAGATCAAGCAATCTAGATCATTCTCTGCTAACTCAGAAACCTGCCGGATTGCATCCATCCGTTCTTGGTGCGACTCCGAATGTTCAATACAATTTTTTAAACGGATGTATTTTCGGTTCATCTCTAACTTCAAGGTGTCATAAATTTTTACTCATGTTTAGAGAATACTGGAAGGGCACGGTACGGCTTGGGTACTGAGAAAACGTTCCCGCAGGCACGCCCTGCCTACTCCACTCGGAAACAAAAATTTTCCACACTGGCACTTCCCTTGCCGTCTCGCACCACCATAAACAATCGGTAACCTCCCTTTGCCTCTGGCGCTTTCACTTCGGCTTCCCCTTCCGCTTTCTTCGTCACAAGCCCACGAAATTCCGGAGGGACTGGTTCGGCATCACCGCCAATTCGGGTCGACTGGCTCTCGGCCATCAAGCGCCAACTCCAGGTCATCGGATCCCCTTCTGGATCGGCCACATTCGACCGCACCTTATGCAGGCTCCCGGCTTTCACCACCGCGCGTTTCAAATCCGATTCGAATGATTCAACTTTCGGGCAGCGGTTTGTTGGCCAGGCTCCGGTCCATTGCCGCGCCATCGCATCCACCTGCGGTAACTTTTCACCACTCTCTAAAAACATGCCAAACCAGGTCGAGGTGGTTTCCTGTTTGTGCCCCCAGATAAAACAATAGGTTCCGATGCAAATATCCGAATGCTCTTCGCTGGTGATTTTTTGAGCGACATAGTAGCTCATGGCTTTTTCTCGGCTCGATGGTTCGATCGGAGCTCCCCAAGGTGTTTTTGCCACCTCCCAATGTCCCACCGGACCAAACTCGGATAAGATATAAGGTTTTTTCCACTTCACCTTCTTTAGCGCCCCTGCCACCCGTGAAGCCTCGCTGTAGGCATTCACCCCAAGGACATCGATCTCAGGGTAATGCGTCATGATGCCTTGCACTTTGTTCGCGGAGGCACCCGCGATCACGGTCATCACTGGATGGCTGGGGTCCTCTTCCTTCACCAATTTGGCCAAGACGTTGAGTTCTTTCCACACCTTTGGATCCCCGGTGGTTGAAGTCGGGCCTTCCATCTCGTTTCCCAATCCCCACATAAGAACCGCAGGGTGGTCTTTGTATTTCCTAACTTGGCGCCGAATTGATTCACGCTGATGCTTCACCTGCGTTTCATTGCTGTAGTTAAATCCGTGACGTTCATGCCCCACCCAGAGGCCAACCGTGATGCTAATGCCCAAGGCCTGGCAGCGGTCCGCCAAGGATTGACCGTCGACCACCGTATCCATCGATCCCGCCGCCCACAAACGAATAGAATTGCCGCCCATCTCCACCAAGGTTTTGAGGTGGGATTTCCCACCAGCGCCCTTAATCACATAGGGGGTACCATCTCGCATGAGACGAAACTCACCCGATGCGGTTTCTTCGATATGTACCTTGGTTGCCCATATCTCAGGGCAAAACAGCCCGAAAAACACCAACATACAGAAGAATTTCGAATTTTTAGTCCCTTTAGGTTGCGCCATACTCACTCGCGTGCATTAAATTGCACTAGATTGCAACAGATCGCGCACCGTTAAATCCCTGATGTCTTCTCCCAAAGTAAATCAACAGCTCATCGCAGATACTTTAAACATTTCGCGCGCGACGGTTTCACGGTGTTTCACCAATCACCTAGGGATAATTCCGGAGACCCGCAGTCGTGTATTCAAAGTAGCTGCGAAGTTAGGCTATAATCATATGAATGCGCGGACGGGGGAAGGAAGTTTACCCACAAGCTTGCAACGCATTGGAGTGATGGTTTGTGCGGACCCAGAAACCTTTGGCGATTCGTCGTATGAAAGCCCAGCTTCCAAATTGCTGATTGGGGTGAGCGAGGACGCCCAGATGCATCAGCTTCAACTTGACCTAAACTACGTTTCCCCCGCTGAACTAAATCTGCAAGCTCTGACCTACCAGCGTATCACCGGCTTACAGCTAAAAGATTGGGATGCCGCGATCTTGATCTACCCTTTCCCAGCCGAGGTAGTGGAGCAGATCGACAGCCTGATGCCGCTGGTTTCCCTGGTGGAACAATCGACGTCGGATGGGATCAATTCGGTAGATGCGAATCATCACCAAGGCATCTCGACCATTGTCGGACACCTCGCCTCAGGTGGTCACCGTCGCATCGGCTTCCTGACCTACACCTACGATTTGGAAGCTCGCTGGGCGCAACGGCGGCACGCGGCCTACGTCGAGGAGATGACTCGACTTGGCTTCGCCATCGACCCCGAAGATGTTCTAAATATTCACCCGAGCCAACAGTGGGAAAACGAGGCGGTGCATGAGGCCGCGCTTAAACGCACCCGCGCCGGGGTAACGGCCTGGGTCTGCGCTGCGGATGAACCCGCTTACGAAGTGATCGCCCGTTTTATGGAAGAAGGAATACGCGTTCCCGATGACGTGTCGGTTACCGGCTTCGATGGCATTACCCCGCCCAAGTGGGCACCCGCTTTAACCACCATCGGCATTCCCTATCGTGAGATTGGTTGGCATGGCGGTAGCCGCCTAGACGACTTGGTAAACCGACGCTTCAGCTCGCCACAGCAGGTCGGCATCGACGGCCTTTTTCGCGAAGGCCAGACGGTGGCACCACCGGCCTGCTCCGAATTACTCCTAAGCCATCGCATTATTTAAGTTCGACTTTTTATACATAAATCAAACACCCCAAAGGATTACACAATGATGACCAAAACGATCATGACCCTATTCATCGCCAGCTTTGCCATGCTTCAGTTTGCTTCGGCTGAACCAGATTTTGGCGACTTCTCTTCTGAGACCTTGACCACCAAAGCTTGGGAAGGGCTCAACGCTGACAAACCAGCTGACGCCATCATTTTCGCGAAAAAGTGCATAGCGATGTACGAAAAAGACGCGATCAAAATGCAGTCCGAACTTAAAGAGCCTATGGTCGGAGAAAACGATATCGTGGCATCAAAATGGGCTCTCAACGATGTTGGTACCTGTTACTTCATTCTGGGCAAAGCCTACGAAGCACAAAAGAAAAATAAGGAAGCAGAAAAAGCCTACAAAGCATTGGTTGCCAACGTATCTTTCGCGCAGTGCTGGGATCCTAACGGATGGTTTTGGGCTCCTGCTGATTCAGCCAAAGAGCGGATTGCAGCCCTAGAATTCGACTCAGACGAGTCGACCAAGTAGGTAGCTGCTCCATCCCAAGTAGTCAGCCCCAACCCATTATCTTCATAGCCATCTCGCTCAAAAGCGAGATGGATGTGGAGAGTGGAGAGTGGAGAGTGGAGAGTGGAGAGTGGAGAGTGGAGAGATGAGCTCGAAAGCTTCAAACCCGCTTCGTTCATACCAATGGCTCTGAACAGCTTCACATCTGAATGATGTCGGGCCTATTCAATCACGGAGAGCACGCGTCCGCCCGCGAAAGCCGCGTCTAAAATATTCCGGTGCGAAGGAATTTTTGCTTTATCGAGTGAACCAATAAGGATGCCATTGCCTCGCCGATCCTTCACGAACCCTAGGTCTCCGAAACTGGTTTTTATCGAGCGAATGGGGCCGATGGATTTAAGATCTTCTTCCATTTTTTCGATGTTAGAAGCGCCCCAGCTTTCGACGCCCTATGTGTCAGGAGAGTTGGCCGGGCCTCGGATTTCGATTATAATGTTTCCAACTCTACCCAGCCAATCCGGTTGCCTCAGCGATACATACGAAAAATAGACACACGAAGGTGCAGAAATATGTTTTCAAAATAAACTCCTTTAATCCACCGCGACTTTGAACCAAGGCCTTGCCCGCCTCAACCTGAGGTGCGCTAAATTTCTGGACCATTCATTAAGAGAATAAGAGAATGAGTACCATGAAAAATAGAGCACGATTTACCAAGGAGTTCAAAGCGACGGCGGTTGAACTTGTCACCGCCGGGAAACCGGTTCGCGAAGTTGCCCGTGAGTTGGATATCAGTAAAAGCAATTTACACC
>Ga0209186_1000945_pt1 | contig 22328 bp, 21 predicted proteins | sample SidtaG_FD_187426 | JGI IMG/M metagenome (GOLD analysis project Ga0209186, IMG submission 187426) | Marine algal microbial communities from Sidmouth, United Kingdom - Sidmouth_Male2 metaG (SPAdes) (version 2) | ecosystem: Host-associated > Algae > Red algae > Unclassified | place: Sidmouth...
CCAACGCGAGACAATGCGGGATGCCAAGGTACTCAGCCATCTCAGCTTCAAACCGATTGATCATCGGACCGATCGGCGCGATGTAGTTTGAGGCGAAAGCTTCCTTTACCAGTTCGAGTTCTTCGCCGCCCATGTGGGGAGGGGAGAGGAAGATCCGTTCGTGTTTTTTCTTCATGAGATCGCAAACATCCAAGTTCGAAGACGAAATACCGCTAAGGCGGGACGGGGGGCTGCTGGCGGAATTGGCAAGGGCTGCCGGTCATGGCTCCCGACATGCCTCAAACTGATCTTCGTGCTCGTCACGGTGGAAAGCGAACACAATGTTTCCCTTGATCTTGCCGCCCAGATCGGTGCCGTTGGGCAGCAACAAGCGGTACCCGGCGTCTTTGAGAAGGGAGATCACCTCCTCCTCGTTCTTGGTGACTTCTACCATCATCAGGGGGCGACAGTCATGCAAGGTTTGGCTTGCCCCCAGCAACACCGCCAACTCGACACTCTCCACATCAATTTTGATGAAGTCCGGACGGATGTTTCGCTCTTGGGTGAAGGTATCAAGCGTTAGCGTCTGAACGGTTGTGGACTCGTATTCTTCTTTGGAAAACGCACTTTCGCGGTTTTTTTGGAAAATTTCATATTCGCTGTTCAACGAGCAGTTTTGTCCCGACAAGTTCTCCACGTAAAAAGTCGCCTCCCCGTCTTGGTCCGAAACCGCTTGTTCCAGCAATTCAATCCGCTCGAAGGCTTGGAGGTTCCGCCGCAAATAGACCAGATTGTTCGGGCCGGGTTCAAATGCGTAGATCTTGCCGTTTTCGCCAACCAAATCCTTGAAGAGCAAGGAGAGGTAGCCGATGTGGGCACCGATTTCGATGAGATCCATGCCGGGCACTATGATCTTGCTGAACATCTGCATCGTCTCGCGTTCCCGGTTGGCCCCGTGAAACCAATATCCTCGGTGACGGTAGGAGTGGAGGCAGAAGGGATCCTGGGTGTAATGATGTTTGATGGTGACATCTCCCGGGTTGATTTTGGAGAAAGCCTTCAGGAAGATGCGTCTGGCTAAAACAGATCGGTGGAGTTTCATGGGAAATCTAACCTATAGATGGACGGGATGCGGAAAGAAGTAGCATACCATCATGATGATTTTTGGGAGAAAGTACGCGCGGGATTCCCGGCGGCGGTCGCACCCGATTCCACATCTTTGAACACGCAGGAGCCCATGCCAACCGTCGCTTCGTCACCCAACGACTGCCCCGGATAGACCCGGCTGCAGGCGCCGAGTTCCGTCCGCTCCCCTACCGTGACATTTCCGAGCAGGATCGTTCCCGGGCCGATGACCGAATGTCGGCCGACACGGCCATGATGCGCGACCATCACCCCGGCATTGAGGATGGCGTTTTCCGCAAGATGAACCAATGCGGAGATGAAGCCGTAGTGAAAAACGATACATCCGGGCTCGATGGAGGCATTTCGGCTGACCACCGCCGTCGGCGCGATCAGCGTCGGCGACGTGATATCGCGGGACGCCAAGCGTTCCCACAGTTTGGCCCTTAGATCCGGATTCCCGAGGGCGATGATGACTTCATCCTCTGGCTTGAAGATGCAGGCCTCGCTTTCCAGCCCCGGAGAGACCACGCAGCCCTCCAAGGTGGACTCGGATGTGCAGGCATCATCGAGAAAACCCAGTCGACTGTCTGGATACCCACAACAATGGGCTAGTTCAAGCACCTCGAGCCCAAGGCCACCCGCACCGTATATCCAAAGTCGCTTGCTCATGACCGAGAGGATTCGCGTGGTTGCGGGTTCGTTGTCCCCATGAATTCCGGCATGGTGGCCGAGTTCTCCGCCTCGATGTTTTTCGCCGTCAGTATGGCGGGAACCGTCAACAAGATGATTTTCAGGTCGAGAAGAAAGGAACGGTTGTCCACGTACCATACATCGAGTTTGAATTTTTCATCCCAGTCGAGCGCGTTGCGTCCATTGATCTGAACCCAACCGGTCATGCCGGGACGAACGTCGTGCCGTCTCGCCTGTTCCTGGCTGTATCGTGGCAGATAGCGCACCAACAGGGGCCGGGGGCCCACCATGCTCATCTCGCCCCGCAGCACGTTGAACAGAGATGGCAACTCGTCGAGGCTGGACCGGCGCAACCAACGGCCAAAGTGCGTGATGCGCTGCGCATCGGGCAAGAGTTCGCCATGGGCGTCTACGGCGGAGGTCATGGAGCGAAATTTGAGATACGGGAAGTGATGACCGTGGAGCCCAGGACGCTCTTGGACAAACAAAGCCGACTTGCCCATTCTCCAACGGACGAGCAGCCAGAGAACAACAAGCACTGGCAGAAGGAGCAGAATGGCCAAAACACTGGAGGCAATATCGAACATGCGTTTCAAGGCCCTATGAAATAGGAAACTGTCTGAATAAAGTCACTCACTAAAATCTGCGGACCCTAAGTGACGACGTGAATCAGCTTCGAAAAGTCCCGCACCAAATCAAACCCGTCCCAGATGAAGTGGAAATCCAGCGAGGCTCCCAAGGGAACGATGCGATCCACCCCGCGCCGCGCGGCAAGACACGCGAAGGCGTGGACTTCCGGATCGGAAAACCCGTAGTGCACCACGGTTTGGTCGCGGGACTGCAACAAGGCGCCGAGATCTTCGAGTGTCGCCATCGAGTAGTGTGAGAGAAAGCCCGCGCCGCAAGCGTCCCGCCGGAAGTCTTCCGAAAAACAATCCATATGTAGACACCCATGGTTTTCAGCGGGCATACGCCCCGCCCCCTCGGCCGCCATGGCGAAAGCGTGGGTGTATCGGTGGACGGCATTTGTTATGTGGTCCACGTGTTTTTTGCGCTCCACCACCTTCGCCAGCACATCCCGGAACCCGGCAAAGGCCGCAGCCCCGTCCTCTTGGTTGCCAATCCAGCAAATCGCGTGCGGCGAGGAACAAGCCATCTGGTCAAAGGGGAAGATGTCGTTGTAGAGTTGCTCCACCACCTTTTCAGAGTTCTCGGCGTCTAGGGATAAAAACGGCTTGGCATGAACAACGGCCAAACTGTATTTGGAGGAAAACCAACGCTCGGAGGCGTGGGGGTTCAGCGGGATGGCCCGGATGCGTCGGATCGTCTCGTCCCCGCCCCATACAACCCGCAAATCGCAGGTCGCGGAAAACTGTTCGGTCTGGCACAGGTTCTCTCTGGGGTAGGTGCAAAACTGATTTTCGGAGGCGACCCAGGGAGCTTCCTCCATGAGCGCGTTCAGGCATTCCAGAAGTCCGTCGAGAATGGGACTGCCCCGGCTCGACACGCGGACCACATTGAAATTTCCGGACAGAAAGGAAAGCGCCCACGAGTACAGAAACATGGTTTCCACATTTCCGGGCGCGATGTGGAAAACCGATCCGACCGGGTGGAGCGCACTGTCGCCGTATTGCCCCTCTATCGAAAGGTAGTGCGTGCGAATGTCGTTTATACTTCCAGGTCGAAGCCAAAATGCAAAGGCGAGTGAGGCGTCATCGCTACGCAAAGCCGGGGAGGAGAGGATCTTCCTCGAGAGCTTGTTGAGCAACTCGATGCGTTCCGCCCCAAAGGGCTCTGCTTGATGGCCGATGGCTTGAACGAGGGCGGTCGGGGCGAGATAGCGCACGCCTGCCTGAGGATCATCATTCAATTCAAACTCTCCGCGTAGGTGTCACTGCATCCACGTAATTCAGCTCTCGGAACCCGACCCAAAATTTCGAAGTAGGTGCCTCTCATATCGAGTTCCTTGTCATCCCGCGAAATCACCCGCCCCAAATCCTCGGTGAGAATCGAATGACCAGGATAACTTTTCGGCAAGACGGAAACCACTTGGATCAACCCCTTCTCGCCATCCGGAAGGACCTGCAAGGTGTATGGGTCCCGGATGAGAACATCGCTGTAGACCGGGGTGTGGAGGTATCCCTTCGGGTTTTCCAGAAACACACTCCCGACTTGTTCCACCATGCCGTAAAAATTGATCACGCGACATTGTCCAAGCCGCGCTTCCAGAGCCTGATTGAACTCTGTTTTGGACACACGGATCGATTCCAGTTTTTTCCAGCCGCCCGAGTGGATCAGCACGGCATCCTCCAGCCCTAGACTTCCATCGTCCTCGGACACCGCCTGCACAAGATGCTGCCAGACCATGAAGGTAAACCCGAAAAATAAAACGCGTTGCGAACGGAACGGTGCCAGATACTCCCGCAGTCCCTCCACATCCAGGGACATGTCCTCGCGCAAGGCGTAGAACGGCTTGCGCCCGAACTGAAGCATCCCCATAATTCCAGCCCCCCTGGCGGAAAAGGACTGACGGTCCTTGATCACATTTGGATGATCGACGACCACCATCGGCACACGCTGTTTGCCGAGAAACTCCTGCATGATCCGGATCAGCACGCCCGCCTGCAAAACGGCCGTCTCCTTGTCGAGAAAGACACGGCTGACCGCCTGCCCCGTCGTGCCACTCGATGTGAGCACTTTGATGGTGTCCTCCTTCGAAATCGACCGCAGCTCATGCGTCTTAAACAAGGAAACCGGGAGGAAGGGAATTTCCTCTATATTCGAGAATGCATAAGGGGGCTCCAAGCCGAAGGCATTCTGCAGAATCCGGGCGTAATAGTCACAACACCCGGCGTGGTGGGCCGTGAGTGCGGACAACTCCTCTAACAGAAAGGCGCGTTTTTCTGTCCCCGCCGTGCCGTAAGGCTTCAGATCTAAAAGTGGATGGGCCATCACAATAACCGCAAAGAAGGGTAATCAATTTTCCCCGAACCTGTATAGGGGAAGGCCTCCACCACGCGAACAGCAAAGCTCGCGGGCGGCAGGCCAGTCCACGCGGACAAGTCGGCCCGCAGATCCTTCTCGTCGGTCGCAGCTTCGAGATAGATACGAATTCCCGCGTCGGCCTCGCACGCGGCACAGCGGGCATTGGTGAGGGCAGAGACGTGGTTTTCAATGTCTGCAAGATTGATCCGAAGACCAAACACTTTGGCGAATCGTTTCAGACGACCGACGATCCGAAGGCTTCCGTCTTCCGCCTTCTTCACGAGGTCCCCCGTGTACAAGGTCCCTTGCAACTCGTCGTCCAAGGAGAGATCCTCGACCGATTCCGCGTAGCCCATCATGACATTCGGCCCCTCGTAAACGAGTTCGAAGACATCGGCATCCAAACCGTCAACCGTCCGGCACCCTAGGGTCCCGCCGGGAATTGCCTGTCCGATCGAACCAATATTCTGGCCGAGGTGGTGGGGGGGGACGTAAGCGATCCTCGCCGTCGCTTCGGTTTGACCATACATCACAAAAAACTGTTTCTCCGATTCAACCGCGAAGCGGAGGAATTGTTCCTGCAAGGACTCCGCCAACTTCCCTCCAGCCTGGGTGAAATAGCGGATGCTGGGCACCTGATGGGGTCCCATCCGCAGTTTGGCCAGAAACTCGTACATGCTGGGGACCCCAGCAAATCCTGTACACTCTTGCTTGGAGACGGCATCCCAGAACTCACGCGACATGAAGGAGTGCGATGTCAACACAACGCTCCCCGACGCGGCGAAATGGGAATTGATCAGAGAGAGTCCATAGGAATAGTGGAGCGGCAGGCTTTGAATGGAACGATCCTGGCTCGTAAGCTCGAGATACTCGGCGATCGCGTCGGCATTCGCAGTGATGCTTTCCCGGCTGAGACGAACCAGCTTTTGATTTCCCGTCGAACCCGAAGTGGAAAGTAGAAGCGCCAAACGGGGATGCGGCTTGGCGGCGCAGGCGGTTTGCCGGCGGTAGCATGCCACCGGTTCGGAACACTCCAGATCGTAGCCCTCTGCCCAGGGGGACGCATCGCCGCCCGCCCCCAGAACGACATGGCTTGGCTGGTAGTTCCGGACCAGTTCCGGCAAAGCCTTGCCTTGTTGCAACAAGCAAACCGGCACGGCACATTGAAGACAGGCGAGGTAATGGAGGATGGTTTGAAGGGCGTGCCCTTCGACGACAAACACCAAACTTGCGCCACTGTCCCGCAGGCAATCCGCACAGGCATCCACTTGCCGGGAAAGGTCACCGTAGGAGAGGGTCATTCCATGATCCGCGTCAATAATGGCGGAAAGGTCCGGGTCCGCCTTCTTGAGCCATTCGGTCATCAGACCTGCATACCTCCGTCCACCCCGACGGTTTGTCCCGTGACATAACTGGAATAATCCGAGGCCAGGAACAGCGCCGCCCCGGCGATATCTTCCGGGAGACCGATGCGGCCCATCCGAATCCCAGCAACCCGCTCTTCAAAGCGCTCCTCATCGAGTTGGCGGGCCATGGAGGTGTCGATAAATCCCGGGGCGATGGCGTTCACTCGGATCTGACGGGAAGCGAGTTCCTTCGCGATCGATCTTGAAAAGCCGATTACCCCGGCTTTGCTGGCGCAATAGGCCCCAATGCCTTCGATAGTTTGCGTGCCGGCAATCGATGCCAGATTGATAATCGACCCGCCTGTGTCAGCCGGCATAATCCGGATGGCATATTGGGAGAGATTGATCATCGCCAGCAGATTGATCTCCAGCATGTCGCGCACCTCCTCCATTCGTATCATTCCCATGAGGGATTGCCGCAAAACGCCGGCGTTGTTGACTAGGATATCCGTCTTCCCGAACTCCTTGCGGCAGCGCATCACCACCGCCTTCACATGGGCGTCGTCGCGAATGTCGCCGGCGATCGTCACCACTTGTCCCTCGCCGCCCAACGAATCGAGTTCGTGAACCGTGTCGCTCAGGGAGGTGGCCAGAACCTGCGCACCGTGCTGGACATACATTTCAACGATGGCCCGTCCAATCCCCTTCCCTGCACCGGTGACAATGGCAACTTTGCATTGCAGCAGCATCAGGTGAACTCCACGCCATGTTTTTGCAAGGTCTCACGAGCGATTTTATACGTGCTCAAACCCAAAATATCATCCGTGTCCAACATGACTTCAAATTCCTGTTCGAGGATGGCGATCAAAGCCATGTGCGCCCGGGAATCCCACTCCGGAATGGACTGGTAGGTGAGCTCGTCCTTAATCTGATCATTCTTCACGCCAAGGCTTTCAACAAAGGCGTTTTTCAATTTTTCTTCAGTGTTCATGAATCGCAGATAAGGCCTTGGAAGTGGATGGCAAGCCTAAGTAGCCAAAGATATGCGGAGGCCATCTCGCCACAGGCCCAACGCCGCCGCGTGGATCATGGAACCCATTGGAACCGGATCGCGGTGAAATTTCGCGGTTGATTCCCCCGTGCATGGAAGCGCCGGTAGAAAAGACGGGAATGCCTTGATCAGGGGGGGAGGGATCACTAAAACGGGGGAAATCTACAGTATAGAATCACATGAAGAAAACACGACTCGCCAATGGCCTTGAAATTTACGAAATCAACTCCCACGAGACATCCTTTCTCTACGATGAGATTTTCGTCCAGGAAGTCTATGCCACGCTCGGCATCGAGCTGGAACAAGACGCGGTCGTCATCGATGTGGGAGCCAACATTGGTCTGTTCGCCCTGTATTGGCTCCAGAAAGTGGACGGCCTGGCGATCCATTGCTTCGAACCACTTCCGGAATGCCTGGAGGTCCTCCGGGCAAATCTGGCGGACCATGAGAAAGCCGTAATTGTGCCAAAGGCCCTTGGTGCGACTTCCGGGTCGATGCAAATCACATACTATCCAAACTATACGATTATGAGCAGCCTGTTTGCCGATGCGGCGGAGGACTTGGATACCTTGCGAGCCGGCGCCCGGGCCGACATGAAGGCGAGGGTCGGACGTGAACTGGATGACCGGATTTTGGATTCATTCGTAAAAAACAGGCTCGTAAACGAAAAGGTTTTGGACTGCGAGGTGGAGACCATTTCCGCCTATTTGGATCGATGCGACGTGGCAAGGGTGGATCTGCTGAAAATCGACGTCGAAAAGGCCGAAATGCTGGTGGTGCAAGGGATTAAACCAGAACACTGGGAACGCATCCACCAACTAGTCATCGAGGTACACGACCAGGGAAATCAGGAGCAGGAACAACTGAAAGAATTACTCGAGAGCCATGGATTTGAGGTCCGCCTCATGGTCGAACCGATGCTGGATTCAGCCGACCTTTATGTCTTGGTGGCTAAGCGGAAATGACCCAGCGGAAATGACGCAGCGGGAGCAAGCGCGCACCTCTCGTCAAGAAGCGTCAACACCGGCGGCGTTCTCTAAAAAATCAACGAACTGGTCCGCCAAGGCAATCCGGTCAAACTGGGATTCGGCCAGCTCACGTGAGCGCTGCCCCATTTTTTCGCGGGATTTCGGGTCTTCCGCGAGGCGTTCAAGAGCGTCAGCAAAGGCGCGGGGGTCGTCCGGTGCCACTGGAATACCGCAGTCGTGCTCCGTCACCAACTCCGCCAACCATCCGGGATAGTTGTTGAGGATCGGCATGCCGGCCGAGATATAGTCGAAGAACTTGTTCGGGGATGTCCCGTAATAGAACGCGGGAATGTTGGCGAGGATCATCAAACCGACGTCGTACTCACCAAGCCGGTTTTGCAGTTCGGTCTTCGGGATTGGATCATGGAAATGGCAGTGATCGAGCTGTTCCGATCTCGCCCGCGCCACCAGTTCCTCCTTCAACTTTCCATCGCCAATAAAGTGGATCTCGATATCCTGCCGTTTGCGTTGTTTCAACTCGCCGGCCGCGTTCAAGACAGCGTCCAAGCCATTGGCCATGCCATGAGCTCCTGTAAACACGGCGCGGAGGGGCCTAGACGAATTGCCCGGTTTAACACACGGCTGGAAGGCTCTGAGATCGCAGCCGTTCGGAATCAAAAGGACCTGCTTGTTTTTTTGCGAACGACGCAAAATCCCTTTCCGGATGCCCGGCGACAGGCCAACACAGGCGTGCGCCGTCCGATAGCTCAACCATTCCAGTATGTTCATGCCAGACAGGATCAGTGGGTTGGTGATCACCCCCATTTCTTTCGGGAGTTCAGGCCAAAGATCTCGCACCTCAAATACAAAGGGTTTGCCCGGCTTGAGCACACGCATCGCGATGCCTGGGATCGAGGCCGTGAGCGGCGTTGAGGTGGCAAACAAGAGATCGTATTTTGCGCCGAAGGCGATGCGGGTGCTACGAAAAGCGAACCGAAGGAAGGTGAAGGCACGTTTCACCAAGCTGTCGTGGTTCGAATAGGGCAACACGATCTCGATTACATTGATTCCGTCGACCCTCCCACTCCGGAGCCCTCGCTGGACCTCTCCCGTCAAGCCGGTTTTACCCATCTGGGCCGAACCGCATACCATCGTGACTTCATGGCCACGGCTTAGAAGACGTTGGGCCATTTCATAAGATCGCGTTCCGGCTGCTCCTGAGGGTGTCGAAAAATGCTGATGAAAATAGAGAACGTGCATGAAGTGCCTTCCTTGGTGTCATTGCGAAGGAGGTGCAATGCGAAACCTCGTTCGAACCGTCGTCATTTCAAGATCCATATCAACGGCGAGAACACGGAGAGGCTCCCGCTGACCATAAATCCTTGAAATCCAGCCATTTTCCTCACGCATACCCCCTCCCGCTTCAATCTCGATGATAAGCCCCGGGGCACGAGCGATACCCTCCTTGATCGTCCAAGGCTGCTCCGGAGACAGCCGCCATCGAACAACGGCCTTTTCGAACGAGCCGGAGACGTGATCAATCACCTCGAAACCATCCGTCAGTTTCCGCACCTTGCGTGTATGAACCGCCCCCTTGGCATCCCGAAAGGTCATACCATTCTCCACCGGTTCGACGCCCCGCCACCCCCCGAACAAGAAGCGGGAGATGCGCGGCATCTGGTCCCGCCCGTCGAAACAAACGGTGTTGTGAAATGCCGTTCCCGGGAACTGAAACTGCCAATCAGGATCGTTGTAGGAATAGCTTCCTGCGTCGACCAACAGCGGTCGGCCATCGAGAAAGAGGTCCACGTGCAATTGATCCGCATGGGAGGGGCGAAACGCCCAATGCGCGCGTGCACGCATGAACAGTCTCAAACCGCCTACCTGGTAACAAACGTGGTCCGAGGTGGATTCCGGTTCGGGCCGAACATCCTCCTCGGCCCTCAGGTCCGGTTCGAGTCCAAGCCACGTGCAGACCTCGCGCAAGGACGGCTCAACCGGGCGAATAGGCCGGCCAAACGCCGCGCAGGCCGCCACGAAGCTTGGCCGGAAATCCTCATAACCCATCCCATGCAGCGGCAGGATACTAGCCCCGTCGTTGGCGCCAAACACTGGAACAGCCCCCGTCTCTGGCTGGAGCACTTGTTCAAGATAGTTCAAAGCCAGATTGAGTTTCGGCCCGACCGGAAACGGCAGCTCGTGTCCATTGGCCCGCGCAACAGCCGCCGCCCACGTAAACGCATCCAGCATCACCCGGTGATAGTTGAACGAATGTTGGGAAAACGCGCCATCCTCCGCGATAAGCAGCGCCGCCAGATTCGCCATGGTCTTTCGCCCAAGGTGCTCCCAACGTGCGGCATCGGCATGGTCCGGATACAACACCGCCACACTCCAAAGAACGGCGGACTCGGTCGTCCCGTGGTTGTTTTTCTGGCTCACAGCATAGTCCAAATTTGCCACAATACGCGCCGCGCTGACAACCATGAGTTCGTCCAGGGCCGCCTGACGTCGCGGCGTCGATTCCGAACTGGCGGCAAACGCCCAGCGCGCCACACAACAGGCCATCACGCGAATCGCCGTCTCCTGCCCGCACTTCCAGTTCGGTCCGTGATTTAGCGGATTGTGAACCATCCAATCCTCGAACAGGTTCCAAAACGTCGCGGCATAACGCTCCTCTCCGGACAAGGAATAGGCCCGAACCAAAGGATACACCCAAGGAAAGCGACTGAGTTCCCAGACCTGCTTGATGTCGCCAAAGTCGAAGTCGCCAAGCCGGGTCCAGTGGACATCGCCCGGAACCCGCTCTCCCGAGACCGGGTTGCGATGCCAGTCGGGCGGGATGCCGAGATCACGCTCGAAGGCTTGGAAAAACTGGAAGCGTCCCTCACAGATCGCGTCCGCCTGCTTCAAAGCTTCGGATCGTAAAGGGTCGGCACCCAACAAGGCCCCCACCCGCTCGAGACTCCCCTCATCAATAAAGAAGCGGCCGCTGGGCGGCACCGCCTTCCCCGACCAGGTTCCGAGCGGGCAGCGTCGTTCGAGGAAACCGAACTTGAACCGCAACGCGTAGCGAAGCCGGAATAGCACCCAAGGTAATCCGAGTAATCGCGTTAGCTGAATGAGAAGACGAAGTTTCTCCATTGTGCGTCAGAGCGAGAAATTAGAGAGAGAAACATCTCTCGGTGACTTCAAACAATTCACCGCGCGGAATCGGCGGCTCCCCACCATCACGAACCGCCTGAATAAACGCCAGGATCTCCGCTTGATGTCCCTTGTCCTGCTTCGACAATTTCCGGCTCTTCACATGGTCGAAGCCAAAACTTTTCAGTCGCCGGAAGTTGTCCAACTGCAACACCTTTCCGTCACCGAACAACTCCAGTCGCTCTTTCGGCAAAGATTTGTGCCCATTGGCAAAATATTGAACCGCGCCGACGGACCCGTCTTCGAATGAGATGGAGATCGAGGCGGTATCACCACCGGCAGACTGCATTCGATCACTCTGGATCGATGCGATCGGACTGCCAGCCAGAAAGCGCAGCAGGTCAACAAAATGACAAGCCTCCCCCACGAGGCGCCCCCCACCCTGCTCCGGATCGTGGACCCAGGACGACAGCGGGATCTCCCCAGCATTCACCAACATGGTCATAGCGACCGGGCCCGACAGGCTCGAACGCCCCCGATGCATATCCTGAACCAACGGGGCAAAACGGCGGTTAAACCCAACCATTAACATCCCCGGCGCATCCTCGCCGGCCTGGCGGACCTCCTCCAGCTGTTCAGGAGAAAGGGCCAAAGGCTTTTCGACGAAGACATGTTTCCCCGCCCGCAAGCCCTGCGCCACTAGCCGAGCGTGGCTGCCATGCCGTGTCGTGATAAACAGCGTGTTGATCTCGGGGTTGGCCAGCATCGCGTCGGTGTCGGTGGTCGATTGTTCGAACCCAAACTTTTTGCCATGGTGTGTCCCGGTCACGCCGGTGCTGGAGGCGATGGTGTGCAGTCGGGCACCGGTTGCCGCCAAAGCCGGCAGGAGTACCTGCCCCGTGAAGTTGCCCGCGCCGACCACACCGACGACGGGATCGGCGGCGGTGTGATTCCGCGTCGAAGGGAGACTCACGGTTCGCGTAGCGAGGCTTTCCGTGGTTTCTGGATAGTCGAGCACGATGCCCAACACCCCCGGTTCGGAGATCTTCTCGTATGCCGACAGGGCCTCATCAAAAGAGAACTCGTGGCTGATGAGCGGGCTCGGATCCAACTGGCCCGAGGCCATCAGTTGGAGGATCGCTTCAAAGTTGCGCTGTTGGGTCCAGCGAACAAAACCGAACGGGTAGTCTTGCCCATGTCGTTCGTACAGGTCGTCGTACCTGCCTGGGCCATACGAGCAGGAGACTTGGAAGGAAATCTCCTTCTCGTAGAAATCGGACCGGTTGAATTCATTGCCGACCACACCGACCAAAACAACCCGACCGCGCTTGCGGCACATTTGTGCGGCCTGCGATAAAGGGGCGTTGCTTTTGGTTGATGCGGTGATCAACACGGCATCGACCCCCTGTCCCTTCGAGAACGATTCCGCGACCCTGACCGGATCGGCGCCAGCAGCCACGTTCACCGCCTCCGCCCCGAACGAACGGGCGAGCTCACATTTGGCCTCGTCGAAATCAAGTCCGAGAACCTCGCATCCGTTGGCCCGCAATAGCTGAACGGCAAGCAATCCGATCAATCCCAATCCCGTGACCACAACGCGCTCGCCAAGGCTGGGTTCGATCAGCCGGATGCCCTGCAAGCCGATGGCCCCAAGAACGGTGAAACAGGCATGCTTGTCTGACACATTCTCTGGGATTCGCGCGCACAGATTGACTGGGGCCGACACGATTTCGGCATGACCGCCGTTGGAAACAACACGGTCTCCTTCGGCGAACTCCCCCTTCAACTGAGCCCCGACGCCCAAAACACGGCCGGCGTTGCAGTACCCCAGAGGAATGGGCTGATCCAATTTGGAGCGAACCGCTTTGACCGTGGTTGAGAACCCGTCCGTCTTCACCTTTTGGATGACCTGCTTTACCTTCTCCGGCTGGGCGCGTGCCTTGGCGAGGTAGCCGGCTTTGCCGAAATCTATGAGCATGCGTTCCGTCCCCAAGGAGACCAAGGAACTGGAGGATCGAATGAGAAGGCCACGAGACGGGATACCCGGTGATGGCACATCGACCAGCATGGTTTCGCCCGAGCCGAGATTTTGAAGGATTTGACGCATGGGGTAGGCTTGAACAGACAACACCTCACCGATTCAAGTACGAATGTCGCCCAAGGGAAGAACAAGGGAGAGAAACGGATCACGCATGCGGCGCGCGTACAGGGGGCCAAAAAATGGGACTGCGCCCCAGCCCGGAAGCGAGAATTGACATCCACCGGTGAGTTCGAAATAGATACAATCCGCAGAACACAATGAACCTAAAGATAAACCATTTAAACCTCATTCGACTCATCGCGGCCACTCAAGTCCTCGTTCTGCACGCGCAAAACCACCTCAACAAGGGAGACCCCACCTTGACAGCAGAGATCGTAAAGGCTCTCCCCCCAGGAGTTCCCGTGTTTTTCTTAATCAGCGGATTCCTGATCTATTGGTCCTATGAAAATTGCGGTAGTTTCAAGATCTACGCGCAAAACCGCAGCCTACGAATCTTCCCGGGACTCTGGTCCGTGACCATCCTTGGCATCCTCACGGCTGCACTTATCGGCCAAGTCGATTTTCTCGGTCACCTCAAGCAGGCAACGATCTGGTTGTTCGCGCAGGCGACGATGTTTCAATTTTACAACCCCGAGTTTCTCAGGGAGTACGGTTGCGGGACCCTGAACGGAAGTCTGTGGACAATCTCAGTGGAACTTCAGTTTTACGCGATAGTCCCCGTTTTGTACTTTTTTGAAAAAAAGATCGGTGTGAAAGCCTTGGTGCTCGCGACAATGGCGTCCTTGGTGCTGCAAATGGTCTTGGGGCATATGAAGTTGGAAGCGGGAAATCCGCTGTGGCTAAAGCTGGCCTATGTCTCGGCGGGACCATTTTTCTGGATGTTTGGACTGGGTGCGCTGGCACATCGCTTTTCGCACATCATCGTTCCCTTCGCCAAACAGTATGTTTGGCTGCTGGTGGCATTTTATTTCACGGCCCAGTTTTTCTTAAAAAATTATATGGAATTCGGAACAAACAACCCCAATCCTATTTGTTTCGCGATGTTGAGCCTGATGATTCTAGGACTGGCCTACACGAAGCCCGGCATCTTTAACGCCTTCAAACGATTCGATATATCCTACGGCATCTACGTGTACCACATGATCATCGTCAACATCATGCTACACATACAATGCTCCTTCCCCCTCTCCTTTTGGCTCACACTTTTGATCACAACCGCCTGCGCAACACTCTCTTGGTTCGTGATCGAGAAACCTATGCTACGCTTCAAGCGTCGGACGCTCCATGCCGTCAAATCCTGAGCGAAGAGGAAGGATGTACTTATTGATCTCGCTTTGATCTCGGCAGCGCGATCCGTATTGTAGTTTTTGTCGATGCTCGTCGGCACCGATGTGGGTCGCGTCCACACTCACACGACCTACCTTGAGGACCCCGCACTCACTCGCCAGCAACGGCATCTGGTTGAAACACGCACAGAAAAGGTCCAGCGGAACCTCGCGATCTTGTCGTGGTCGCGAACTGAAAATCTCTTACGAGTAGCAATACAACAATACAACACTACTAGGATGCGGGTATTGTTTGCCGCCCGTGCCGTATTTGTTCGCCGCAAGACCTTTGATAAGGCACAGACGCACAATCGTCTCCATTACGTAATGAACCATCTCGCTTCTGCAATCCAGCTCTGGTGATCTTCAGGCAGGAGGGTCGATGTGGTAATTGGCTGCCATGACCGCAGCGTACCCGAGAACGCAGATTATTAGCAAGTCCGACAAACTCCTAGTGCAAGGCTGATGGATTGAGTATGTTTCATCATCGTATGATACTTAATTAATACAGCTCACGAACCAACATGAAAGCCTCGGATGCGAAACAGCCAACCAATCCACCACGCCATTTGGCAAGGGCCTGAATTACGTCAAGGCTACGAGCATCCGGAGCCGGCCGGATTTGGCTCTCGTAACACGCCAAAGCCTCTAACTTACGATCCAAGTAATCAGAGATGTCGACGAAATGATTCGGGGTAAACGGAGGCTCCAGAGGAGCCCAGTGGGTTTCCGACATCGTCTCGTAGGCATAAATTTGCCGAATGGAACGCCCCAGTTCCGAGCAGGGACGACTCCCGACGATGGATGCGTAAAAAATGCTTCTATGATCCAGATGTAAATCCCATAAAAATGGAAGGTACAGTGCTTCGGGCTTGAACTCCTCAATACAGTCACGCACGAGCCGGTTGACTTCATGTACTGGCATGTTCGGAACAAGAACAGCCGGCAAGTTATAGAATCGGTAGGAGTTGACGCCAAGAATCTCAAAAGCACGTTTTGCCTCGGCTCGAACCGTCTCCCAACTAGAAGACGGAAATAGAGGATGAGGTTCGGTACCCGGCCCCGTGAGCACAGCGACGGTAACAGCACACCCCTCATCCACAAGTCGAGAGATGGTCCCCCCCATCCCAAGAGTTTCATCGTCGGCGTGGGGTGACATTACAAGAACACGTTTCATACTTTCAACCTCGATTCGAGTTCGTGCAACCGCGCCTCTAGGCGCTTGACCTTTTTATTGAGGGAATAAATAGATGCGTCAGGGTAATAGCCAAGCATCTGGCCTACTTTTGGAGACCACCCGTTCGAAGTCCACTTAGAGACTTCAAGCAACCCCGTTCCACACTGGACTAAAAATGTCGCCCCCGCCACCTCGAGAATTCTTCCTACAACACCCGAGTGCGGCCTATTCGACACCTTACACTCCCAGATCCGAATCTTCGAGGTTGTCTCAAATGTAAAAGCGCCAGGGTGAGGGCTCGAACTCGCCCTGACTAAACGTGCGACGTCCAGAGAACTGCTAGACCAACTGATTTCACCATCCATCGGGGTACGGCGCCCTAGCCAAGATGCGTCGGAATGATTCTGTTCGGCGTATTCAAACTCTCCAGACAATATCATCGCCGACACTTTGGGGATCGCCTCGCGAATCCCGACAAGAATCAACGCTTCCACCTCACTCGCTGTTGCGTCGTGAGGCACCTCGAATGGAATCTGTGAAATAATGGCACCAGAATCCGCCGTCTCCTCCAGAAGAAAAAAGCTCGCGGCACCCGAAACGACGCCAAGAGTCAACCAAGCCAGAGGAGCACGACCTCGCCCGAGTGGGAGGAGAGTCGGATGGAAACCGATGCAGAATTTCGAAGGAATTTCCATAATTCTGTTCGTTACCAGTTGCGACAAACCGACGACAAAAAGAATATCTGGATTCCAAGAGTTGAGTTGAACTTCGACCTCGTCATCGTTAATATTCTTAAAGGATAATATCTCAACTCCGAGGGAGGCTCCAAGTTCACATAGATCAACAAAGCCACTTACATTTTTAGAAACAGAGACATCAAGTCCAAGGACCCCAACGGGGCGGACCCCACAGCGAATCAACGAGCGAAGAGTTTCAGCGGTGCTCTGCACCGCACCAGCAACGACGACAGTTAAAGGAGACTTATTCATGATGATGGTAGCGACTTTTCATATACTCTTCCCCTGAAAAAACCAAGATGATCGTCATGACCAAAATCTTGATATCGAGACGAGCCGACAGCCGATCGACGTATTCGACATCATATGCCCATCGCTCCTCCCATGACAGGAATATGTTTCCATGCACCTGCGCAAGCCCAGTCATACCCGGGCGCACGTTCAACCGCCGCTTGACCCTTTCAGAATAACGCTTGAGATGATCTGGCAGAGGAGCCCTCGGCCCAATAAGAGAAAGATCTCCACGGAAAACATTATATAGCTGCGGCAATTCATCAAGTTTAGACCTGCGCAAAAAACGCCCCAGATTTGTCACCGAAGGGTTGTCACTGTAAACCTCACCGCTCTCATGGGAATTATTGACGTACATTGTCCTAAACTTATACATAAGAAAGAGGCAGCCATTCCGGCCAAGACGCTGCTGGCAAAAAAACGCAGGTCCACTTGAGGTTGACCGGACAGCAACCGCAATTACCATCATAATAGGGGACAAAACTATGAGTCCAGAAAGAGATATCACAAAATCAAAAACCCTTTTTAACTTCGAATAAACCATTACTTTTTAGATAAAACGAAGTTCAAGTTAGCTTGATGCAGTACGCAAGCTGCTAAAAATGCGCCGAAATTGCTCGTGATAGAGTATGTAAAATTTGGCTGAGTGAAATTCCCAATAGCCAAAGCTAAAAAACAAGAGAAGAAACAAACTGAAAGTTGCTGATCATCTGCAGGTGCCATTCCAATACGCACATACTTGAACAGGCGATAAAATAGCAGCAGAAACAAAACTAACCCAATGATCCCAATTTTGTAGGCAATCTCCAAGTACTGCTGGTGCGGCGTGGCGTGAGTTTGGAGAAACTCGGAAATCCCCCTGAAACCATACCCGATGATTGGACGATCCATGATCAGCTCTACTGCCCCAGCCCATAGAACAGACCGACCAGAAAAAGTATCTCCAGACTGAAAAGTGCGCGTTACCCGATGCTCAAGCATTTGCTCCATTCGTTCAAACTGATATCCAATGTCAAAGAACAGCGAGGCGACAATAACAGTTAAAGATAGCAGGACAATAACAGGGACACTTATCCGAGCGATCCGCCCTGCAATCCTTCCCAGATTATGTCGTCGAAAAGATAGAAACATCCAGAAAAGAGCCGAAAAGACCAGCACAACAAACGAAGAACGAGACAAAGAAAGCACGACCGTCGAGCAGATAATGAGTGCCGAGGAGAGTGAGAAAAATCGGGCTCCTCGGCTCGTAGCGGAGAAGAAGCCGCTTAAGGAAAAGGGCAAAACGCAGGCCAAAAACGTCATCGGAGAATTTGGATATCCATATGGGAGTTGGCCAAGGTACAACTTGCCCCACTGGCTTCCCGGAAAACCGGGAATTTGAAAAGAACTAAAGAAAAAGGTAAACGCACAAATCCCCACCGCAGCTGAAAAATGATGGACCGTAAATGTGCTGACAGGCTTAAACCCCATGCTCCAGAACAACAGGCAAAATAGGCCCAGAGGCTTTAGGAACTTGAAAGCAGACGCGACGACAACCAGTCCAGCATCCTCAAATAGAGCCAGTGACATAGACAATAGACACCAAGCGATAAAGAAGCTGATCAGAAAAAAAAGGAACCGTAATTGGCTTTTAGCATACTCCGGAAGCGCCAACCTCTTACGTGAGAGAAGAAATAGCGGGGCAATCAGCAATAGGATGTCGGAAGGAGTTACATCAACCGGCCTGCCGTCGATGCTCAACAACTGCACGTTGAGAGGCGCCAAAATACAGAAAATGAAAAACACTTTCACGATAAAATCGCTTGTTTATACATACGAAGAATCTCACCACGACTCGTGCGAGCCGCCACTTGCTGCTGACCCTGAACTTCCGTAGAATTTAAAGACTTCAAAAAGGAAATGAACGCCGCAAGAGACGTCGACGAAATTTCAGCGCATGGCACGCCGAAGCACGGAATGCCACCGGTAATTGACAATAGGAGGCGAAGTATTCTTTCCCAAATATTGGACAGGGGAGGGATTGGAGCAATGGCGCAGTTTATAAGATAAAGGGTTTTCAATGGCTTGATGTCGAGATTACGTTCAGAGCCATGCCTAGTAACAACAAATTCGATTGCAACAAGATATTCCTTCACGGAGCCACCCCGCCACCCATTGGTGGCGTCACCATCCATGTCCGCCTTCTCGCCGAACGATTAGCCGCCTGCGATGGGTTGCAGGTCACCGTGGCGGATCGCAACCCCAGTGGGGCGGGAGCGGGAGCAACGGTCGGGCACCTAAGAGGGCTCCGAGGGCTCCTCGCCGTCATCCGACAACGGGGCATCCACCATTTCCATGTGAGTGACATCAGTCCTCTGAAAAAGCTCGCCATCCTGTCATTCCTCGCAATGGCGGCACCGGGCCCCAAAGTTCTGACCATCCATAGTGGTGAGTTCCCCCACGCGATTCGTCGGCGACGATTCTCCCTCCCGTTGTTTAAGTTTTTCCTGCGCAGCATCGATCGCTGTGTCCCATTGAACCAATACCAACAGGATCTATTTGAATCATGTGGCATGGATGCAGCGCAAATGATCCATGCGAAATCCTATATCGCCCCACCCCGCGAAGCAGGCACTTCCCCCCAACCATCCCGACCGATTACACCGCTCCGAATCCTGCTCCCCGGATACCTCACGAAAAATTACGGCATTCTCGCCTCCATGGAAATCATCAACGAGTTGCGCAGGAAACTTCCTCCCAGCCAAGTGGTTGTGATCGCCTACGGTCCGACGGAACTCGAGTATGCTCAGCGGGTCCGTGCCGCTCTCAGACCCGAGGATCAATTACTGAGCAACCTGTCCCACAAGCAGTTTCTACAGGAAGTGCAGGACTCCTCCCTGTTGGTTCGAAACACACGGGAAGATGCGTACGGAGTGGTCCTGTCCGAAGCCATCGAGCGGGGCGTGCCATGCATCGCTACCGCAGTATGCGAACGCGCCCCAGGAACCTTGCTGGTCGAACTTGATGACCTAGAAGCCTTGCACCGCACCATTCACGATGTGATCTCGCGCCCTGACTTCCACCAAAAAAGAATTGCACACTTCAAAGACTGCCAAGATCAATTTCCAACCTACTTGAGGGCCTATCAGGAGCTATTTGCGGACCAAGCCAAACAGCGCGTTTGAAAGCCTCATGCAAATCTTTTGCAGATCCGGTGGAATCCACCAGGAGCCAAGGACTCCACCGAGATAACGCTTGGTGCTGTTGAGTTTCACCAGCGAAAGAACAACGTAGGCAACACTGGTTCCAACCGCTGCACCAATGGCACCAAAGGAGGGAATCAACAAAAGGTTGACTGCGATGTTCACAACCAAAGATATCCCGGTGTGCAGCGAGTTGATTTCGGGACGACCCAGCGCACTGATATAATTCGAGATGATTTTCACGATGGATCCCGCCAGAATCCCAATGGCCAAAAGCCGAAAACAAGGGATCCCGGCATGGTACTCTTCTTTATAAAGAAGATGAAATAGAATACTGGTGGTGAGCACGCCGCCACCGGCAATCAACACCGTCGAGTAAAATGAAAGTTGGACTGCTTTCGTCGCCTGCGCCACCACCCTCTCGCCTTTCCCTAACGTGGTGCTCTTCGAAAAAATCGTTTTACCGATACTCATCGGAATGATCCACATTTTCTCGGCCAGATCGACCGCCACCTTGTAGTACGCAACCATTTGCGGACCATGGAACAGATTAATGATGATGATGTCGGCGCGATAGTTCAACATCGATGTGAGGCTCGCCAATTGAGCACGGACTCCGTAGGAGAACGCCAAGCGGGTAAAACCCGGAAACCCAGTGATCGAGGGCTGCCGGCTGGTCAAATTGAAACCGAGATGGAACAAGCACTCGAATACTTCAACCACAGCAAACAAGATCAAAGCCGACTGTGGGGTCAACTGCCCAGCGTGTTTGGCCGCGAGAATCATAATAAACAGCAGGAAGAATTTGGCGAGCGATACAAGCGTCGCCAACCGGAACAAGGAACGGCCCAAGGTCACACCAACCTGAATTTTGCAAAACACCAGAACCACGGCTAGGGCTAGGATCAGCCACCAATCATTCACAAGTGCAGAGGGCACGATCACTCGAGCTAAGAGCCAGACCGCAGGTAGGCACACCACGCCGAAAACCGCACTGTGTGCCAAGGTATATAATGAGGCCTCAAGGACACCCACACTTTTATTTGAGACGAGGTTGATCGTCGCGGCTTGCCAACCCAAGGTCACGAAACTGTAGGCCAACATGGCAACCAATTGGCATAAGACAAAATGGCCATAACGCTCGGCCCCGAGGTGATTGGCCAAGTAGATATTCGCCCCAAGCAAAAAGATGCCAGAAAGCCCCGCCCCCAGAAAATTGGCGACGACGCCAACCGAAAAACGGTCGCCCATGGCCTAACTCCTCCTACGATGCCGGAATACACGATGCGCGAGACTCGCTGCTCGGTATCGAAGTTCAGGCCGATGAACCACCGGCAAGCCCAAGTAGGGACCATTGCTAAAATCCAGATGGAAACGCTTCATCAGCCGGTCATGCTGCTCCACCGCACTACGTCGTTCTTGCTGAAAGGCCGTCAACTCACCGTTTACGACTTCGACCGGGTGGTCTGACGTAAATCCATAGGCGGCCATATGCGACGCGTAGGACTGCGGATAGGTCGCCACCGTACTCACCGTTCGCTTCACACCACGGAGGGAGAGTGAGGTGGCGCGATGGTCGATCTCGTCACCACGACAATGAATGTCTTTATACGGACCGCGAAACACCCGGACTCCGCCCCCACCACCGCCGCTAGGATCTAACCGGGCTCGAAATTCCAACGCAGATCGGAAGGTTTCACATGTCACCTTCCGGGTGCGCCAAAACATATCCACAAACGCCTCACCGCCCGCGATCTCGGCATGTTCAAGCCAGCCTTTTCGCATGTCGCGAATATCCTCCACGGTTTGGTTGGATTCATCGGACAATGGAATCCCCATTCGGCCCAACAAATCACAGGAATGAGTCAATGACCAATAGATCGTCGCCCAATGCCGCTGGTCCAAACTCCCCGAACTGATGGTGTTCGCATATTGGCAAAGACGTCCCTCGTTGAAATCCAGAAGAATACACAGATCCAAGAGCGGTGAATGCTGCCCCAGAGAAGCGAGATCGACCGGGATGTTCCCGGCAACTTCCTGTAGATTGGTCATGTACAATAGATATTTCGCCGCTGACAGTTCCGAGACATGGAGAACGACCGGGGCATGAATCACCATGCGCCTATCCACGTCCGGGGCACGGTGGTGCAACTCGCCGGCTCTCTCTTTCTCGAACGAATCGTCAATCACGATGACGAAATCGATGTCTGACAATCCCGGTGCCCGAACGGAACCCATGGTGCAAACACTGACGACGCCAGGCAGATCCATGTAGCGACCGACCAATAGA
>Ga0209186_1000950_pt1 | contig 22246 bp, 30 predicted proteins | sample SidtaG_FD_187426 | JGI IMG/M metagenome (GOLD analysis project Ga0209186, IMG submission 187426) | Marine algal microbial communities from Sidmouth, United Kingdom - Sidmouth_Male2 metaG (SPAdes) (version 2) | ecosystem: Host-associated > Algae > Red algae > Unclassified | place: Sidmouth...
ACGCTCGGATTGCGGAAGCTTCCACAAGCTTCCCGGTCCCCCCAGAGGGCCCGGATTCGGGATGACGTGTGCCTCCCTTGCGTGTGCCAGACCCCCCCAGGGGGGCCCGATCGGGTGTTCCACGCCTCACGCCGCTCTAGAGGGGTCGCTTCATGTGTGGCCCTGGGGCTCCCTGGGCACCCCCCCAAGGGGGTTGTCCCACGCTACCCCCCTAGGGGGGTGTTGCGTGACTGTTCAGGACCCGTCCCCGGCTCATGCCGGGGGGTCGTGTCACCCCTGTCAGGGGGTTTCCCCCACACTAGGGCGTGTCCAGCAATGGAGCCAACTGCCCGAAACTCCAAACGTGGCTAAACATGACACCGTTTGGCCAACCGGGCATTGTTGGTTAGGTCGAGCTCTAGAATAAGGGTGTGACGGTCCAAAAATAGCCCTTCCTCACCTATTGTAGTATTCTAATCTGTCTCCTGTGGGGAACGCGCGATCGCTTAGTTTTGGAGCTTCATTGGCAGCGAAACGGCACCGAGATCCAAACAAGCTCGTTTGGCGGCGCTCCGAAGAGCTCCGGCAAAACGTGGTTCCGAACGTGGCGATCCAACGCCAGTAGGATGCGTGACCTGTGGCATGCGGACAACATGGAGTGAGACACCTTCAACAGATTCTTCGGCGCGGAGGACAGGCCGGCCACAACACTGACGCCGATGTCTGATACAGCCTTTCCCCAGCCCAAAATTGGGATATGACGCTTCGAATTTAGGCTGGGCGGTTGGAGAGCCAGTAGAAGGGCCACACGTTGCGGACACGTGGCCGTTGGGTTGAGCGGTTGGCTCCATTGCTAGATACGCCCTTATGCCAAGACGGTCGAACGCAGCGTATCCGTATCCCGTTGGAGCCAGAAAACGGTATCCTGACAACCTCTGACCGTGAACGTCCCGCAGTCGCCGCAGGCCCCGTTTGGGGTCATGCTGGCGGAGCCGCGATTCGCGGATGTCGTTTCGCTGCCGCTACCCGTGACAGAGGAGGCCTGGGCGGTGCCCGCCGGCTTCACGCTTTCTGACCAGGGGGATGTCCCGACGTCGACGGAGGAGGCGGCCGCGTCGGCCACGTAACGCGCACGGAAGCATCGTCACGCCGATATGGAGCGTGGCGGCCCTGCTCAGCCTGAGTCCGCCGATCCCGGGTCCCCGGCCCTCGCTTCGCCGGGTACTCCGGCCGGGCTAGCCGCCTTCCCCATGTCGGGGTCGCTCATTCACGAGCCGGGCTCCCGCGGGCCCGGAGAGGACGAAAGGGAGGCGTGCGCATAAGGTTCCGCGGGTTCAGGCGCAGGCCCTCGCGGCGTTGCCGCGCCGCCCCCAGCGGCCATCACCGACTGAAACCGGCATCCGGCTGCCCGTGCTGACGGTTCCGGGCCGGCTCATGGCGGTCGCTGGGCCGAGGAACGGCATGAAGACTACCCCGGCAGTACCGGCGTTGACTTTGGAAGCAGGTGGCCAGCAGATTCGGGCCGCGGCGCCGTGGGCGCCAGCCACGACCACGGGGACCGTTGGGAGGGTTGAGGAGGCCGCGGTGCCGACGCGTGGGATGACCGCGCGTGGTCTGCGGCCAGTCAGGAAGACTGTCGCAGCCATGCTGCCTCCGGCCTCGACTGCCCCGTATGTCGCACCGACGACGGCCAAGGCCGTGGGAGCGACGCCCCTGGTGTCCGGCAGTGGGGCTAGGAGCCCCGGCGTGACGGCGGGGGATACCCCACAGTCGGCACCGGGGCGGCCGCCGGGCCCAGCATATCGCCCATGGCGGTCGCCACTGGAGCGCGGAGCCCCGGCGTGACGGCGGGGGCAACCCCACCACTGGCACCGGGGTGGTCGCCGAGTGGCTGGGCGACGCCCATGGCGGCCGCTACTGGGACTCGGAGCCCCGCCGGGACGGCAGGGAATAAATCAGCGCCGGCGCCGAGACGGCCGCCGGGGGTCCGCGCTCCGTGCGATGAGACGCCGGTCCCGCCAGCGACGGCCCCGCGGGGGAGCTGCTGGAGTTGGGCATCGCGGGCCCCGTCGTGACCCCAGTCCAGGGGCAGCGGGACGCCGCCTACGACTGGTGGATGTCCTCTCGATGGGATTCTCCTGCCCCGGTGACAGCCACGGCGTGCCAAGACTCGCTCATGTCCGGGAAGGTCGTAGGCCTCATTTGGCACGACGCGCCCGTCAACTGGGCAAAGGTGGGTGCTTTGGAGATCGCCGGCGCGCTCGTGGAGTACGCCCTCATCGGGAGCGCCGGCGTCGTGCTGCCCTGCCTCAAGACCTGGCGGACTCTGGCGAAGCGTTTCCATGCCGCCCTGCGGCGCGTCCTTCGTAACGAGCGCCACGCCGTTCACGTGCGGGAGTACCGTGGCCGCGCCTGAGGGCGTCCCCGTGGCCCCGTGGGTGCTGCGCTTTCTTGGGCGGCGGTAGGCCGTCTTCCGCCCTGCCACCAAGCCGCGGACTTTCTATTTGTGCCCCGAGGGTGCGTGTTGTTCGTCGTGGCGCTGCCGCGCGATGCCGGCGCCTCGCGTCCGCTGGTCCGAGCGTCCCAGAGGACCTAAAACCCCGAAAAAGCCCACCGCCCCCCCCCCGGTCGCGCGTGACCGTCGCGCAGACCCAAGCGGTCTGGCGCGGACGGCCGGGGGCGGCGAGACGCCGACGCCCGCTGCGGCCCCGACGGTGGGGCCCGCGTTCCGAGAGGTCGTCGGCGGCGGGTAGGCGGACGTCTGGGCTTTCCCCATGTGCGCGGCGCGGCGCAGATAGACGCGCATATTCTCTTGTGGGGCGTCCAGGGCGTCCCTCCAGGTGGGGTGGCGGTACCCAGTCCAGTTAACCTGGACCCGCAGGGTTCCGTCGGGCAACGTGGAGTGGTCCGCGATACGGTCAACGGCGTACCGCTGGCCATCGGCCTCTTCCCCGCTGAGGGAGCGGGACATCCGGAACGCGGGGTGCTTGGCGGGACCCGGGACGGCCGCGCACGCTGCGTGGACGACGTGAGCCACGTTCTCACGGCGGTCCTCCCCATCCATGTCGAGGAGAACCGTGGGACCATCCGTGGAGACAACGCGGTAGTGCCCGCAGACTACATGTGTCAGCTTGCCGCCGGCACCCTCCTCGCTGGCTTGGTCGCGCAGCCACGCGCAGCACCCGACAGTGAGCCTCTTCGCGCGCAGCGCGAATCATTTGTCGTGATGGCGCTTATTTCACCCTTGCGTCGCCTTGTGTGTCGCCCGCATCTGCGGGACGAGCTGCATGAGGCTGGTCAGAAGGGCGGCCTGGGCCCGTTTCTCTGCGGCGGTGCCGCGTTGCGTCGTGAGGGGGTAGGCCCCTGTTCTGAAGACGTCCTTGAACGCCCAGCTCGACACCCCCATGGGGTTGACCAGTTCCAGCGAGGCGACGTCGGTGCTCCAGTGCGGGCCACTGTTGTACGCCAGCGTCAGCGCCCCCAGGAGTTGGTCCCACGACCGCGGCTGCTCCGCCACGTAACGGCAGAGGATGGTGTGCGTTGTGCTGTTGAACCGCTCGGTCTGCCTGTTCGTTTTCGGGTGGGACTGAGACGTCACCTTACACATGATGGATATCAAGTTGCACACCTGTCCCGAAGCTTGGCTGGTCAACTGGGGTCCCCCGTGGCACAACAGCCGGTCCGGTGGAGCACAGGCGGCCACCCATTAGTCCAGGACCACCCAGGCGCAGTCCACCGCCGTGGCAACGATCATTGGGATGGCACGCAGCAGCTTGGTGAACCGGACTGTGATCTCCAGGACGAGCCTATGGCCGGCGACCGTCCTGTCGAGGGGGCCGTAGAGCTCCACGGCGATGTCCTGGAAATGCAATGTGGCAAGGAACAGGGTGAGGGGCGAGCGCCGCGCCAGGGGACGGACGCGCTGTCGGGCTCTGTTATCGCACGTCCTCACAAAGGAGGCGACGTCTGCCGCCATAAAAACATGTGGGAGTCTCTAGGGTGCCCCGCGAGCGTCGCGTCGGGCTCGAGGTGAAGGACGTGCTCCTGTACGGAGGCCACGACCACCACCTTGTGAGCGCCGCCGGGGGCTGCACGGAGGCGGAGGACCCCATAGGGGTCCTCGAAGAACGAGATGTGCCGCCCGGCGATCCGGGCCTTCACAATCTCGTGGCAGTAACCGTCGGCGGCCTGGCCGAGAGCACCGTATCGCGGTTGATGCCACGGACCGTCGGGCCGCCAACGTTGCTGGCGGTTTCGAGCCCCCGGACCGTATTCTCCCGCAGATCAAACACCGGGACGGCGTCATCGAACGCCGTCTCGTCGCTGGCACCGGAATCCCGGCGGGAGATGCTGTCCCCCATGTATTGCGCCATCCCGGGTTCTTGGGCGACTTTCAACTCCAGCTCGGTTAGGCGCAAGCGCCAGCGCGCCAGCCGGGGGTTCCCGGATCCCTCGACATTGACGATCGACCACAGGCAGTCGCGGTCCGTGCGCACGAGGAAGCGGTCACCCTCGAGGTAGGGGCGGAGTTTGAGCGACGCCCAGACGACCGCCAGGCACTCCTTCTCCGTGGCCCCGTAAGGGACGTCATTCGTTGTCAGCCGCCGCTGGATGTACGCGACGGGTTGGAGCTGTCCGTCGTCTTCCTCCTGGCGCAAAGCGGCGCCAACCTGCGTCCCGCGCGCGTCCACGTCAAGGACGTACTTCCGCCCGCGTCGCGGGAGTGCGACGACCGTAAGGGTAGAACGTGCCTCCTTAGGCCGGTCGCAGTTGTGCTTCTGCAGTGGCGTGGTGGGGGGCACCAGGAAAGGGGCCGTGGACTTCATGAGGTACGTCAATGGCCCCGTCATTTGGGCGAAGTTCGCCACGAACCGGCGGAAAACGTTGCACATCCCCAGGAAGCTCCGTACTCGCGTGCCGGTCGTGAGGAAGTGCGCTTCGCGCAGCGCACGCGTGTGCGCGTCCGTCATGCCCAGCCGGCCCGGCTTGATCTCGTGCCTGAGGTACTCCGCGGTCGTGAGGAAGAACCAGAACTGTTGCAGGCGGTGTGTCACTCCCGCGTGGCGCAACAGGCGCAGGACGCGGTCGATGTGACCGATGTGCTCCTCATCAGACTCGGAGTACACGAAGACTTCGTCGAGGTATATGAGGCACCTCTGCCACTGTACCTCGGAGAGAATGATGTCCAGCGCCCGCCGGAGTGTCACGGGCGCGTTCTTCGGGCCGAACGGCATCCGCTTGTACTGGTAGGAGCCCTCGTGGCACACAGAGGTCGTCTTTTTCCGGTCCTTTGGCGCGATGGCGACCTGCCAGTAGCCCGCATTGCAATGAATCGTCGACAAGATGGTCGCCTCGCCGAGGCTGTCGATGCACTCGTCCAACAGCGGCAGTGAATAGGAATCCTTCTTGGTCACAAAGTTCAGCAGTAGATACTCGGCGCAGAAGCTGTCGGTCCCCTACTTATTGGACTCGAGCACGACAGGAAAGCGCCATTCCGACGATGTCGGTTCGATGACGTCAGCTTCCGGCTACCGCTTGACCTCTGCCGTCTCGGCCTCCCGCGCCGTGTGACACGCACGGCGGTGCGCGAAGCGGACCGGCCGGGTTCTGGCGTTGAGGTCGATGCGGTGCTGGGTGGCTTTGATGACGCTCAGCGCATTGCCTGTCATCATTGCATTTGTGCTGGTCGAGCATGCGCCTGATCCGGGCGTGCAGTTCCGGGTCGGCATCCGGCAGGTCCACGTTCTCCACTGTTGGCGGGGCCGCGGGTTGTGCTACGCCCAGTAAAGTGCCTTTTTCGCCCGGGTCCCGAGGCCACGCTGGGGTCACGGGTCCGCCGCCTGCGGTTGCCGCCGGACCCGGGCTCCCCCCCGGTCCGTGGTCACCCCGCGTGCCTGACACCGCCCCCACCACATCCTCGGTGGTGGTCAGGGTCGTGAAGGCCGGGATGGTCGACTTCCCGTGAAGCGCTCAGGGGCGTGCCTGCAGGACACTTGTCGTGAGCAGCTCGACAGAGCAGACGTTGGCCCTCTGCCGGAGGACGACCTCGTGAGTGCCGAAGCTGGACACGATCAGGGGCTTAGGAATCATGCATTTTTTTTTGCATTAGGATTTATTCCACATGCCCTTTCATGCCCTCTGAATTGAGTATTTCACAAAGTCATCTATCCGAACTCGGATTTTGCTGGGCCGGACAGAGTAACGATCAATATTATAATCAGATACTCATTTAGTGCGATTTCGGATATAGTTCGGATAGACAGATTGAATATATTCTCGTGGATGATGGATCTGGACGCATGGTAAACTTATCGAAAGGAGACATCTCACCAGGTACAGTGTAACGTGTTCTGGAAAAAGACGCTTCTATTCACAAGCATTGTTTGCGATGAATCGCCGTCAAGTACCATCTTGTTGTTGGAATTGACTTCGATGAAGCAGCCGGCCTCGTCAGTAGAAAAAGTTGGAACTCTCGTGTGCTCACGAGGGGGCGCCCGTTCGGGTTGGCGCGCGAGCCGTTGACAACAAGGCAAACCGGGTCCGACGCCGGACAGAACCGTTCGGACATTTTCCGGCAAGATCGCCGCTTGGCACTGCCAGATGTTGGGAGCTCAACCAGGTGGGGAGGCATCCCCAGACGCCAGTAATGCGGCGCAAAATCTGTGAGCCGGATCAAGCAAGGTCGTAAATCGATACATATTATATTACATCCTGCCTTTGGGGAGTCATTAGGGCTCAGTATATCCGGCGGCAGATGAACAGAGTACGATATGGATACGCGGCTGCAACATCGATCATGGATTATTTCGAGTATAATGTGCGGATATGTCTGGCTTTTTTTTATCCACCTCAGGCCCTGGTCACGATGACCGGGAAGGACAGCCACAGCACAGTATCTTGGACGCCGTTGGCAGTGGTGACACCATGTGTCGTGAGCAGGCCTGAGGCGCCGAGAACCTGGCCCGAGCCCCCCCACATGGTCCGTACCCAGACGACCGCGGCCACCGACGGTGGTAGCAGTGTCATGCAGGAGGAGAGGAGAACGCAGGAGACGCCCATCGAGCGGTCGCCATCTTCCAGCGGCCCCCGCAGGATTGCGGTGACTGAGCCGTCCGTCCAACGGATGGACCTGTCCGGGGGTAGGATGGCGTGCGCTTTGTCTTCGATGAATGTACAGCCCAGGATGACAGGGAGCGAGAACTCCTTGACGACGAGGAAGGTCATAGGGTCGATCCGTGCGCCCGTCTGAATCCAGAGCGTGGCAGTACTGCTGGCGCGTCGCCGAGCGTTGTTGGCGTCCCGGAGGAGTCCCAGCTCCTCTACCTTCGAGGTGACCACCTGGCGTAGCCAGTCAGGGGCGAGGGCGCTCCGGAGGACCAGGTCGTGCCCTGCTCCTTTGTCCATGACGACTCCGAGTGCTAAAAGAGACAGCGTGTTCAGGCCCAGCGAGGCCACGATGCGGTAGTTCTGCAGGCTCAACAGCACCACCTCCCCGCCCACAGACGGGGTTTCCGGATGCCTCGCGGAGTCCGCGGCGGTGGCGGCATGGCGGCGAAAGCGAGTACGCTCGCGTCGGGCCCGGCCACCGAGGCGTCTCCGGCCCCCCCCCCCCGATACGTGCCCCGGCGGCAGGTTTGTCCTCCGGGATGTCATCCGCACCGCACCACGCCCGGGGGGCGGAATGGCCAAAGGCCAGGACCGAGGGGGCGACTAGCGGCAACGGAGGCGGAGCCGTGGCAACCACTGGCGCTTCCGGGGCCGGGGCCGCGTCCGAGACCCCCGACGAGGCGCCGCGGCCCCTCCCCGGCCGCGCGAGGACGCGGGGGCAGAACGCGGGCGCTTGCGGGACTTCCGCTCTGGCCCGCCCCTTGCGGACCTGACGCAGCCGGCTCGCCGTGCTCTAACAGTGCCGGTGCTGCTTGAGGCGGTGGGCAGCCCACTCAGGGGGCTGCCTTTTACACGTTTTCCTGGGCGTAGCAGGGGCGGCCGTGCTCGCGGCCGGTTTTACTGTCCCCCGTGGCCCACTCCTCGGAGGAGCTTCCGCCCTCATCTGCCGCGGCTTCCGAGTGCGCCGTGTAGTCCGTCTTCACTGCGTCGACGAAGGCGGCGGTACCCGGCGGAGCGGACCCGACGGCGGCCACGGCTGGCGGCGGAGGCGCGACCGGTGGTCCCGTGCCCAGAGGCAGGGGCGGTGGCGACGCCAGACCCCGCCCGCTACGGTGCGCCGCGAAGGCGTCTCGCAGCCCGCGTCCGTGCGCCCACACTTCTTAAAGCTGGGCAGGGCACTCCCACACCCAGTGCCCCAGGTGGCCACAGAAGGAGCAGGCCCCCCGCCGCCGGGGCGAGGGCGCCGACTCCGAAGAACCGCCCCCTCCCCCGCCGCGCGGTGCGCGCGCCCCGCCTCGAGGGAACCGAAGAGAATGGTACGAGTGGGGCGACACGGTACCCGCGCGCGGACGGACCGTGTTACGCGGCGCCACGGGGCCGCGCCCGCGGCCCCCCCCGGTACGGACGGGGTACAACTCCGGGCGTCCACCCGGGGCTTACATGAATAAATGGCACTCTCATATATGGGATTGATAAACTCGGATAAACTCAGATTCAGGAGAAACAAGCGCGAATGTGTGTAGTCTTATCTGAATGGCACCGCCATTTCAATGTCTCGGAAGCGGATAAACAAACCCACAACGAATTACCAGTCGTGAAACGAAGGCATCCCACTACCTAAGGTTACTTGACTGGCCAGGCGGCTCCCAACGCTGGAAGCCGGCACGAGACAGGCAGAAATATGTAAAACACATACTGGCTAGCAGGGACCCAACTCAGGGCACATTGTCTGCGGCGAAGGTGATTGGAAAACCCTGGCCAGATCTTGTCTTTCGTCGCGCGCGGCAGGTAACGGGCGGCCTGCACGACTTGGAACAATTATCAGCTGCGAAGGCTAACCAAGATAGCGAAATGGGCAATGATGCTTGCGCATCTTTCCTTAAAATTGCTGTCGCGAGCTCACAGCTTATCGTGGTCTCGCATAGGTCGCGTTCACACGTTCCACCGCAACCCGCTCCTCGTTAGTTCTTGGCAATGAGCCTCACGATTACTTCCAATCTGACGTAGTTGTTGCAGATTCTGGTATACTCTGAATAGATTCCCTACTCTTATTCATATCTTACTTTTTTTGGTCTCGGATACATATCCTATCCGTACTCAAGAAACTGCGGCAAATCTGTTATCTGATAAAAAAAAAGTGCCATTATTGAGTGTATCGCAGCGGTCCAGAAATCGACAGATTCAAAAGCCCCTTGCGTCCACCCCACGCGGGTTGTGGTTGTTTTCCCGAAGCGGGCGGCATACTGTCAACCAGTAGTACCGGGGCGTCACCTGTCGACCCGTATTTGGGGGACTCCACTGACGCGGCCAGTACGGCGGCCAACTCGGCCAGTTCCGCCTCGGTGCTGTAGTCTGTGACGGACATGGCAGCCGCGGCGGAGGCAGCTCCCACTGGGAGGGCCACTGACGCCGCTGTCCGGGCCCGACGGGGTTCCAGCTATTCGCCGCCTGCGGACCGGTAGGTACTCCCCTTGGGCTTGGCCTGGAGCTTGAGCCCCCGTGCCTCACGGGTGGCTTCTCCCGTCTTGGAAAGGAGCTTGCCCAGCTTGGGGAAGGTCCGGCCGTGGGTGTTGAAGTTCCGGCCCAGCGCCTGGAACTCCCTCCCGACTCCCTTGCGTAGGATAATCTTGAGTTCGGCCTCTTGCGGGACTTATCCTAGGGCGTGCTTAGCATCGAGGATGCGGTTCGCAAATTTTTGCTCATCCTCCCACTTCTCTTGGGACGCTTGCATGATTGACTGTAGGTGGTCCACCAGGTCTTCGACATCGAGGTACCCGTTGAGCAGGGCGCGAACCACGCCCTTGTACGTGAGCCGCCGCGTAGCGTGGGCGTCCTCAGCTCGCTGTAGCACCCCAAGCACTTCGTTCGTGACGAAGTACTGAAGCAGTGTCACGGCCGTCCCCTCGTTCAGGCCGCTGCTGTCACATGCCGTCTAGAAGTTCCCGAGCAACGCCACAAACCCCATTTGGGCGTCGCCCGCGAACTGCCGCGAGACGTGCATCAAGACCCTGACGTCCGCACGCATGCCTCGGATGGAGTTGCCTCGTGGGATTTGCACGCCGCCCCCTCACGTTGCGAGCCGGCCCCGTTTTGGTTCCAGGAGCCCCTTGAAGCGGGGGTCTACCATTTTGTCCTCCCGCTGCTCCCGTCGGAGAGCGCGCAGCCTCCACCTGCACCAGGGCGCGCTGCGGGCGCTTGTCGCCCTCGCTCGCCCGACCTCGACGGCTTCTTGCCCCGTGGTCGCTGCTGCTGTCGGCGGAGGAGGTCTAGGCGCGGCCTCTGTCCGTCGACTCCGTCCCACTGGGGTCGGAAGACGCGCTTGATGGGCTGTTCTCGCTCTCGGTCGACGAGGAGGGCCCCGAGGATGGGGGCGACTTGTCCAGTCGTGCGTGTGGTGCCTCCGGCGGTGTCCCCGACAGGGACCCTCCCTTGGAAGCCGGCGCCCGGCGGCCAGCCGCGATCGGTACCAGGTGAGCCGTGCGACACGGGTGGCGTCCAACTTCAAGGTGAGCCCCGTCTCGGCACGGCCTTCAAGCGGGAGGACACCCATGGGTGTGTTCGATCCTTCCCCCGTTGCTACAGTTACGGCCGCACTCGCCGACCTGGGGGAGGGCCCCTTGGCCGCCTCGCGCGCCGACGCAACGGCTGCACTACGCCCCGGGATCGGGGTTCCGTCCGATGCCACGGTAGACGCCTCCTCGGCGGCGTGTCGGAACACCTGAGCCAAGTGGCGCAGGCATGCTGTCTCAGCCGCCGACCGCGTCAGCCCGTGGGCCGCCACGCCGCCGACCCCATGTAGGCTGGGCCCCGCCCCGCCCGCCGCCGACGGCGTATCAAGGGACCAGTGGTCCCGAGTGGAAGGCTGCCACTGTGCCCGGGCCACGTCTTCCGGTGTGACCCCGAACGCTCTCTGTAACTCCCGGCGCTGTCACTCCTCCTCCTCCCCTGGAACAGCGAGTCCACTGGTCGGTTCGATCCCAGGCCGGCGCGAGTCCCGCCAACGATGGTACCCGACGAGCTGCCCACTGCTTCCATGCGGGGCGCGCCAAAGGGCGGCGCCCCGTCCGAGCGCTGCCCGTCCAGGGGCCAGGGGTGCGAAAAGACGCCCCCACACTGCGATTCCGCCAGCGTAGACGTCGTGCGGCGCCGGGAAGAGGACGAGCCCCGGTGGTCGGCGTGCGGCCGGCGTCCTCGGGCGGGGAGCTCGACTCACTCACCACCGTACCGCCGCCGCCTACCGGGACCGCCCTTCCACCGCCAACGAGGGCCACGGCGCCCAACGCCGGTGTTGCCCCGTGGTCTCCCGACGGTGGCGCGTCCGTCTTCCGGATAATTACGGGCATCTCAAACGGAGGGGCGTCCCCGTCGAGCGAGGAACATGAGGAACATCCGCGAGCCATGGAAGCGGGGCCTGCGTATCGATCGGCTGTCCTCGGTCATCGCACCGCAATGCAATCAACGAGGGTCCCCCGACCTTGATATCGAAACAGGTCTCGATACGCAACACGCACGGCGTGTGGACAGCGTGTCTCACCCGGAGCGCCCAATGTAGAACCACGATCCGGGGGGTTACCTCAAGAGAAGGGAAGAAACGGCCGTCTCAGCCGCTCGCGCGACACCCGCTGTGGAACTCGAAGTCCAGGAAGTCGGGCCCATCTACACGCCATGACATGAAAACACGATGTACTTTCCGGCCACGACGGTGCCTCCCTCTGTCGTCGCCATTCGTCCGAGCAGGGCGGAAACCATTACCCGGGCTCAATTCCCCAAATGGGAATTGACCCGGGCAGTCACCAACCAGAGCAGATACTTCCCACCATGCACATCAAGTCCCCCGAAGCGAGCATTACAGACGACGGGGAGTGACCGTTCCGCGCGCAACGCGCTGCAACCGCCGTGTGGCGCCCGGTCGGCTGTCGCCTGCCGCGTGTTCTGGCCGCGGCAACACTGCCCCTCTTGGGGCCCGCAGAGCGGGGCGCGGCGGCCGGGCACGTCCCTTCGGTGGCTCTCTCCGGTTCGCGGGCGGGCCCGTCATCCCCGCTCCCGCTCCACCGTCCCTTCCGGGACCACCGCAGCCGGCGTCGCCAACCCCCGCCGGTCGGCGCGCCCCCGGCGCTTCCGACGTCCCTGCGGCGGGCATCCAAGCGGGAAAGGGGCCCTGTAGTACTACAGCTTGAAAGAGCACCGCCCAGGTCGCGTAGTCATGGTTCCGCTTCTTGACGCGGAACTCGTTCGAGTCGGAGTGAGTCGGATACACCATCGTACAAGGGCCGAGTCACTCGAGTTGGGATCAGATCGTTGGTGCGTGTCGGGGAAAGGGCAGAGGATTTGAACGTGACACGACGGAAATGCCGCACATGGCACAGTGGTCAGGACGTCGGCATTTGGATCTTCGCCGTCGGCTCTGGGCCAATAACCTGTCAAGTCGTGCACGTGTTCATCAGGGGCTTATCAATCTGCCGATTTTCGGCCCACTCGGATAAACTCAACATTGGCATTTTTTGAATCACTTTTGTCGCAATTTCTTGAGTACGGATAGGATATATATCCGAGACCAAGAAATGTAAAATATGAATAAGAATAGGGATTCTATTTCGAATATATCAGATTCTGCAACAACCACGTCAAAGAGAAAGAACTTGCGGTGCTGATGGCCAAGAAGCAACGAAGACCGGGTTGTGGTGGAACCTGTGAACGCGACCTATGCGAGACCATGCCACGCTCGCGACAGCGAATGCCAGGTAAGATGCGCAAACATCGTTGCCCATTTCGCTACCTTGGATAACCTGTATGGCTGAGAAGTGTTCTGAGTCGTACAGGCCGCCCGTCGGCTGCCGCGCGCGATCGAAGACGAAAAATTGCCCAGATTTTCAATCACCTTCGCCGTCGAAGATGCGTCCTGAGTTGGCTCACTGCTATCCAGCACGTGTCTAACATCTTACTGAGGGTGACGTGCCGGCTTCGCACGTTCGGAGCCGCCTGGTGAGTCAAGTTACTTGAGGTAGTGGGGTGTTTTCGTTTGACGACCGGTACGTCGTTGTACTCTCGTTTATCCGTTTCAGAGCCATTACAATAGCGATGCCATTCAGATAAGAGTACGCAGTATCGGGCTTGTTTTTCCAGAATCTGAGTATGTCCGAGTATATCTATCCAATATATCAGAGTGCCATTTATTCATGTAAGCCCCTGGTTCTCATTCACGATCTGTGGCCGTGGCGCCGCCTCAGCCACCGCATATCTCCCCTCTCGCGCGGCCCCGCTGGCCACTGGGGCATCACCGGTCACAAACGGCCGACCCTTGCTGACTCACGTTACATTTACCTCCAGTCCATCTGGTACAAGTCCTGTCACGCCATCTCGTCATTCGCAATCTCGCCGCATATCGGCTGGCAGGCGGTTGGCACGTGCCGTCGTTCACCACGGCCGTCTGGCCGCGCCCGACAGTACAGCGGTTTGGGTTTCCAGAATACTCTATCCCCAAGTTATGAAGCACGTGACATTTAACTGGAGCGCATATGACCGGATAGTGACTGTACTGTACATTGTCAGGATGGCGTCTTTCGCCAATCATCTCATCTCCATCTGATCGAAGATGCCATTTCTTACGATAACTGATGAGAACCTATCCCAATGAAATTCGAGCCAGTCCTCAAGCTGCACCTGCTCAAACTTCGGTCTTCAACTCAGACGAGTCGGCTGCTAGAGACGGCGACGTCACAGCGTCCGGCTCGCCCAACTCGGCGACGGCGTCAGCCATCGCCGCCGCCGCCTGCGCCGGCGCCAGCACGGGCAGTGTTCACGGCAGCTTGTAAACGGCCGTGGCCGCCCGCCGCCGTGCACGGCGGACAGGCCACAAGGCGGCGTCCAACCCCTCCATCCACTTGGTCGCGTCGGCCGTGGGGGCCTCGGCGGCGGCCATTACCTCCTCCGCGGCGGCGTTGGCCTCAACCGAATTCCGTGTAGAATCCTCCTGCACCGCACGGGCGGCCCCGACGAGAGTCGCTGACGAAGCGAACGCCTCGCGGGCGCGGTCCAAAATGGGCGACACGCCCGACTTGACAACTATGAAATTGTCAGCACGCGCGGTCGTGGCGCCAGCCGCATCCGTGCACAACTAATCCTCGGCCTCGTCCAGCTACTCGAAGAGCATCCTGTTCCGTTTTGAGGAAGAAGACCTCGAGCGATTCGGAGTTGTTGCTGCCGAGGTAGTCCCGTTGCCGCAGAAACTAGCGCGAGTGGAAGATGGGCCCCTCCAGGGCGTAACGGCGTCGGAACAGGCGGTGCGGTCGCTTGCTGCCACACCCGCGTCGGCCAACGTCTTCCGGGAGGCGGCCAGCGCGGGCGCCCTCAAACGCTATGCGCCCACTTTTTGCTGAGTCGCCGGGGATGGCTGCGGCCTCGGTAGCATCGGGCGCTAGGGGGTGCATGAGTATCTTGGCGACGGCTCGGGAGAACCTTCTGGGATGGCCGACACCGTGCGTCCTTCTTCTTGGATTGTTCGTGCGCTGACGTCGTCGACGTGGGCGTCGGCCTTGACCAATAGGTTCCCTCTGTGGCGGTATAAGAGTGCGGTCTCCCCGTCGGCCACTGGCTGCCGGTCGGAGGGGGGGGGGGTCGTAGGTAGGCGGAGCGCGGCGCAACCACAACAGCATACACCTTCATACCAGAAGCAGCGTCATCGCTGCAGACGCAGTTGATAGTGGCCTTCAAGTCTTCGTGCGCGCGGTCGACGCCGTCCGCAAGATTTCCGTCGTCGCACGTGCGGGTGTGGGGTGTGTGCTGGGCGCCTAGGCTGCGGCCTTTCGCATATATGTGCTGTGCGTCTCTGTTGGGTGACAAGCTCCCTCCTTGTCGCTTGTCTTCGGGAAAGCCCAGCAGTGCGGATCCTGCACCAAACTATAGTGCAGCACGGCAATATTGTGCGGAAGGGTCCCCAGCGGTCAAATTTTCAGTGCAAGATCCGCACGAGGTGTTGGGATGGTGTCGATCCGACACCATAATCCGGTGGTTTGGTGACAGATCTGCCCCATCCCAACGTTTGGTGCAGCGTATGGGAGAAACCGGCGATGGGAAAGAGTCAGGCCATTGAAATGCGACAAAGTGTAGAGCATGATTTTGTGCCACGACGCTCGCAGTCCCGAGCTGAGCACTCTGCGCGTGCAAAGTGTCAAAACTGCTCTCTGCCGCACCATCTTTGAGTGCCACGACGTTGATTCAACATTTTTTCCAGGCCGCCGGGCCGGCGCATGGCAAAGACATGAAACGGTTTTGTGCCTTTCAAATCATCACCGCGCTCAGCGAGAAAAGCGACCGATCGCCGCCGCGGCAGCCATCGTAGAGAGCATTACCTGCCCTCAGCGCAGCGGGCCCAGAACCGTTGTCCACAGAACGTCTATTTCTGCCTGTTTTGATCCGCTTGCTGAGGCGTGCTCCTGTTTGAAGGAACAGATTTCTGGTGCAAAAAACAGATCGGCTCCCCTTCACAGGCTCTCAGAGCCCATCCCCTGCGACGTCCCTAAATACTTGTGTTTTCGAGAACACGAATCATGCCTCACTCCACACATACCGCCTGCTAGGAGAGCGACAGATTGTTTTGCGTCTTTCTTTCTCGTTCGAAGATTGAGATGCATACGTTTCATGCTGTGGCTCTCTCTTCACGAGTAGAGATGCATCTATCCTGTCGAGCAGATGAATATGGCGCCTTTTCTGGAAATGATCAGCCTTGACAGAGCCCCAGGTCGGATGGCACACTTGATGCTCGCCCCGAAATACGCAACAGCAGATGTGCTTCTGACGACGGCTGTGGGCCCGCTGCAAACGAAGATAATGAAGAAGAAGTGCCTCAAAGCAGCTGAGCGGGCGCGTTGGGATCCATGACCATGACAAATAGGGCATCGTGGGAAGGAGCGATTCGGGGTCGTAAGGTTTGCGATGCATGCGACGTCGTGGTCGGATCCCAGAGTCGGCGACGTGGACACCGCCACACTGTGCCTCGCAGACGACAGATGGAAACATGAGTTACCAGTGAATGAAAGGTGCACAATGGATGCGAAACATTCAGCACGGAATTCCGCGTTATTGTGCGCGCACCGCTGGAGGACAATGAATACCGGGGGCACCATATGACAGGGAAGCCACTCACACCACGCCACGGATCCCGCAGAAATCACCATATTATGGTGCTGGGGCGCACTGCTGAGCTTGCTGTTAGTGACGTCCGCCGAAAGCCAGTATCGCATGCCAGTGTCCGTTCTACCGACCGCATCATTTGATGCGATTCGGATCAATCGAGGCGGTTCTTATGTCTTCTTTTACGAGAGAACGTCTGCTCCGCTGCTCATTCTGACAGCAGAAACGGGTTCTGCGTAGGAGTTTTATCCTTGGGGTAGAAGGAGGTCGCCCAAAACACATTTCTTCTTCCATTGCAGACGGTGCCGCGAAAGCACCCAGCAGACCATGCTGCCATGCCCCCCCCCCTCCCAGCCCCATACGAAGCAGAGCTCGTCATGGGTTGTCCGGCGCCAGGATACTCCACAACCCGTTTCAGGCACTGAGGTGTCGTTAGTCCGAAAGAACATGTTCGGACAGCCTCCGCACGTCGAAGAAGACGAGTACGCGGGGCCCCCACAGTGGCTCTAACAGCACTTCCCGAAACGTCGGCCGCCAGTGCTTTTTTCGAAACGTGGCGCAACGTGTCGAGAACGTGTCTCTGTGTTATGAAAATGGGGCCGGAACGCCCCCGCACCAGGGTCGCCGACCTCATTGGGCTTGTTTTGAACCAAATCATGTCACTTAAGTACCACATATATGCTGCTTACAGAAATGGGCCCGGAGCCGGACCGACCCCATTCCCGACCGAAAATGGGGTCGGTCCAGAGCCGACCCCATTCTGCTAAGCTCTCTCATTGGTCGAACAAATCGAAACAGTATCGAAAATAGCACGCTGAAGCGAGCAACGTATGGCACTACGATCAGCCTCGGTTTTCACAATCATTCGGGAAGGAGAAATTGCCAATCCGGACCACTTATCTTGAAAGCGGTCCCACGGCGCGTGCGAGATATTTTGCGCGAGGCGTGCGCAGAGCGAGACGCTTTCGACATGTTCTTCGTCTGCATGGCTCCCACGCATCCCTCACAGGGAAATCTGAGAGGGGAGTGGCTGTCGAGGCAGGTCTGTCGCGCCTGTGGTGGGCCACCAGAGGCCCACGTGGAGGCAGGTCGTGGCGCGAGGGCGGCACAGGCCGCTGATGGCGCTGTGTGGAGGGGCGAGATCACGCCCGTCGCTGTGACACAGCGCTTGGGGCTCCCTGACAGCCGCCTCAGGGGTTGAGGGAGCCTGGCCGGTCGCACCGGGATGGCGGGGGCTGAGATCTGTGCCGTTTGGCGGGGGGTGGCCGCCGACCACCGTGCGTCAGTGGCGGGGGCCCGCTCGTGCGCTGCCCGAGGGGGGTGGTGTGGAGGCAGTCCGGAGCGCATCAGCGGTGGGGGGGTGTCTTTGGGTGGCTGTCAGCCGTGGTCTGCCGGACACGCCATTTGCAGGACGGCGCGGCCGCCCAGTATTCCCCACCGCCGTCGTCACACCCATCCCGACGCTGCCGACTTTATTCCATCTGTCACACCCGTGAGCACGACCGACGCGATCCCTCATCCATCTGGCTGACCGCGCGGGCCGCGCTCCTCTCGCACCCTGCCTGCCCTCCCCTCTGGCGTCCCCAACCAGACTCCGTCCACACGCGCCTGTCTTTTCGTCCCCGTCTTCACCTCGTGCCCCACGGCGCACGGTTCGCCGTCCCCTTCATTCCCACGGAATCGCTGCGCACGCGCGCTTCTCGGCCCCATCCCCACTCCCTCCTTCTCCTTGCAGGACGCGGACTGCGCTCCCCTGCTGGTCTCATCAAAAGTTGCTCCCCACCACACAGAGTACGCTCGCTGGTATAGACGGCCACGATGAGGAGCTTTCTACCACTGCCGCTCTGTTGGCCGAGGAAGACGGCGCGGACGCTGCTGCTGTTGTGCATGCGTACGTCAAAGTGCTCATGGCTGTGCTCCGACGCGCGCGCGCGCGGGGCATCGCCCAACTACGGCAGTACCATGGCTCCACTGCGGGGCGCCGAGGCAACAAGCGCTGCGAGTTTGCGGCCGGTGGGCACAACATTCTGCGGGACTACTTCTGTGTCGTCGGGGTGCCTCCCATACACAGTGAACGCCACTTTGAAACGGGGTTCCGTTTCCACCGCGCCGTCTTTCGGTGTGTGTATTTGGCTGTCAAACACGAGCCTTTCTTCCAACAACGCCTGAATGCTACGGGCACGCTGGAGGCGCATCCACTGCGAAAGGAGGTGGCAGCGTTTCGCGTCATCGCCTACGGCGAGGCGGCCGACCGATCCGAAGCGTATGTGCGCCTATCCCGACGGTGATCGCCAAGTCGACCAAGTTTCTGATGGACGCTATTATCAGGCAATGGGGACCGACCTACCTACGGCGACCTAACCAAGAAGAGCTCAACACCATTATCGAACGCAACAAGGAGCGCGGGACGCCTTGGTGCATGGGCTCTCTTGACTGTTGCCAGTGGGAGTGGTACCAGTTCCCGACGGGGACTGCGGGGGCGTACCAGAGTCGCAAGGGCAAGAGACTCAACGTCGCGGGAGCTGTTCGTGACGAGGACCTGTGGGTGTGGCACCTTCTTGTGGGAGCCCGTGGCAGTCTCAACGACATCCGCGTCATGCAGCAGTCGCCGCTGTACCTAAATGTCACTGGCGGCCGGTGGCCGCCACGCGGCACGCCCTTTGCTACCAATCAGGGGATGTCAGGATATATATCTGATATCCGGCGCTACTGTATTTGGTGACAAACAACCTTCATTAGATGCCATTCCGATAGCACTTGTGCGGACACTGATATCCTGAGGTCGTGCGCATGGCAGTGGTGGTCCTTTTTTTCTCCAAAGGGAAAAAGAGGGCACATATTCCTCCACATAATCTCGGATACATCCGTATTCTGGCCCGGATATGGCCCAAAACGCGTATCTTGACAACCCCTGCTATCAATGGGCGCACGCGCACGCTACCCCACTACCCTGTTGACCGGATGTATCCGCGCTACGCTTTTCTGATGTCGCCGCACCCAAAGCCTTCCTCTGAGGAGCAGCCGAGGTTCAGATGCCTCCAAGAGGCCATGCGGAAGGACGTGTTGCGGCTGTTCGGCGTTTTAGTGAAGCGATTTCACGTTGCGCTGCACCCTGGGCGCTACCACTCTGTGACGCAGCATGTGACGACGCACAAGGCCATTTGAATTCTGCTCAATATGTGTGAGGAGAGCGGACGTTGCAACTTTCTGAGTCGTCGGTGACGCGCGGCGGGGAGTGATTGTCGGACTCACTGTGGCATACGAGGTGATGCTGGCGGCGGGTCAGGTGGTTGTGAAGGACAGAGCGGTGCGGCACCATCTGGGGGCACTGCTGCGGCCGGGGCACTTGCACCTGGCGGCGGCTGCGCCGGTGGCGTCCGCGGCGGTATTGCTAGCGCCTGGACACTTGCACCTGGCGGCGGCAACGCCCGTCGCGTCGGCGGCGGTATTTCTGCTGCCGGACCTCCTGCAACGGGCCGTGGCGTCGGCTTCGTCGCTGCGGCAATGGACATCAATGACCCCGTGAGCAACGCGCCCCCTGCTCTGAATGCCGCCGCCCACCCACCTGCCGCCGGCATGGCTGCCATTTTTGATGCCTGGGCTGAGATGCAGAGCGTGTAGGAGAACGAGCGCCTGCGAGCCGACCTGCCTGCGGATATTTATCGTGGCCGAGGCGAACTGCTTGCCCCGTCCATTTGGTGACGCGATGTGGGAAAGAGTAGAGTACACACGCAAAGGAATGTTTTCCCGCTGGGCAGGGTCTGTTTTTCCTACACTCTGTTCGAACGACTGTACGGACGCTACAGAAGACCCCAGCGCGGTTTCCGCCGCTGCCGCCACCGCTGCCGCCGCCGGAACCACTGCCACAGCTGGTGCACTCCGCCTGGTGCCACCCGAAAAGGAAGGGACACGACGCGGTCCGGTGGTTGCGGCTCGCCGTGATGGAAGTTTGGGGCGGGTAGTCCAACGGGAGCCCAAGGAAGGGTGGGGGTATCATGACAAACTCCCACGCCGGCGCCATGTAGGACGAGCCGACGAGCTGTGTCCGACGTTGGCAGTAGGTCCGCACGTACCCAAACTCAGACGGACGACAGACCACCGTGATGAATGTCGACCGATCGTCCGCCGTGGGAGCCAACGCGTCCGGAAATCGTCGCATCTGCTTGAGGAAGGCGTTCCCGGGGGTCCCCCCGTCAAGGTCCCGGAGAAACGTGTGGGCCCGCGTACGTTGGGTGCACTCACGCTCCTCCTCCCGCGTCCATGCGGCCGCCCATCCCGCCACGTTGGACACATCCAGGATATCCCCGACAATGGTCGTGTGGCGCTGGTTCCCGCCGAGATCGGCTGCCATCGTGGTGGACAAGACGAACGCGACAAGACAAAAACGCGCGGCCGGCAGGCCCACCCCACGACAAGGCCGACAGAAAAGCGACCGAGGGGGGTGGCAGAAAGGCAACCGACGAGGTCCAACAAGCGGCGGATGCGGGCGGGGAAGGGTGGACGATGGGCCCCGAGTCGGACAACACCCGCCGGGATGCCGCTGATGTAATCGTGATGACGTCTCACACGGTCGACCGACAATACGACGGCCCGCTCTGGCCCCGCGTGCGGAAGACCTGCAGGCCGCTCCTTGCACCACCTTACGGCGCCTACCCACTCCTTCGTACGGCCGACTCCTCCCAACCGCGCTGACACTGTGCGAACGGGCCGGCGGGGACGCTCGGCCTTGATGTGGGGGCCGTGTTGCGGTTGGGACCCTCCGGTGGGGTGCCGGCCTGGGCGGCGCTGCACGTGGACGGCGGATCGGCCGTGATGGTGCCTGGACGGCTTTCGTGGGCCCTACGGTGGCCTCGCCCCGCGGACGGATCGCGGCTGTGATTTCGCCCTTTGATTGGCCCACGTGCGCCTGGATATCTTGGCGGCCGCTGGTGGCGGTTGTCGGACTTGATTTTTCTGTGATTGTATTTCGCATTGTTTGGAGGGACTTGATATTCGCATTACGGGTGGCCTGCATTGGCCGGCTCCCATTGGAGGCCGAGCCACGGGCTCTCGAGGGTCGCTTGCTTCCTCATAGTTCCACGGGTCGGGACCGAATAGCGGCCACCCAGCGAAGGCGCCTCGTTTGCCCACTAGAGGCAGGGGCGCTGGCGTGTGTTGGCCCGCTGTGGCCCCGCAAGGGGGCAGCCGTGGGGGCTCTTAAGGGGCGGTATCAGCCTCCCCCTCATGTCCAGAAGAAAACCTAACCGTTCCTTGGGTCTCTTGCTCGCTCGGGTCTCTGCCGTATTACCTATGTCCCCCTCTTTGGGCCGGGTGTGGACTACACTTTTCCCTTGCCGGTTCCTTCTGGGCCTCCCTCCTTTGGGCCCCAGGGGTTGTTGATTTCCTGTCCGGACTTCAGAGAGAAAACCGCTACAGTACCAACGCCGGTGGTCGTCGACCGGTGGCCCCTGCGTCCGACACCTTGAGTCGTAAGGAGGGCCGGACGGTTGTCGCGGGGGACTCCAGGGAGGGGATCCGTGTGGGGGGCCCGCAGGTCGTCGTGGGGGACCGCACCGCGGCGGACCACCTGGGGGGCCCGCTGGTCCTCGATGCGGGCTCCACCACGGGGGAGGGGGTGAATGTGGAGGGCCCTCCGTGCGTCGAGAGGGGCTGTGCCAAGGGGGGCCGCGTGGCGGGCCCGCTGGTCGACGAGGTGGGCTCCACCGACGGGGGTAGTCGTCGCCGGCTCGAAGGTGATGACTGTCGTCGTCTTCGACACGTCGACGCACACTTCGTTTGTCAGTATCCGCGTGGTCGGCTTCATGTCCGATGCGGCCGGGATGAGAATGGTAGAGCAGCCGGCGTCGTGTCGGAGAGCGGCCGCCGTCCATAAACGGCGGGCCGACACCACGGCCCACAGGAGGGGGCCCTGAGTGATGTCAGGGTGGGGAGGTCCCAAGAGAGCAGGGCGGTGGGGAGGGGCGCCCGTCCATAGCCCCGTCCTCCCTGAGAGAAGAATAGCCGGGGGACCGGGGGCGGGAAGGGTGGCAGG
>Ga0209186_1000951_pt1 | contig 22242 bp, 15 predicted proteins | sample SidtaG_FD_187426 | JGI IMG/M metagenome (GOLD analysis project Ga0209186, IMG submission 187426) | Marine algal microbial communities from Sidmouth, United Kingdom - Sidmouth_Male2 metaG (SPAdes) (version 2) | ecosystem: Host-associated > Algae > Red algae > Unclassified | place: Sidmouth...
AGCGATTCAGCCTGCGCTGGAGTCACCTTGCGCCTGCAAGGCAAGCTCCTTGCTTTCGGATAACGCGTTCAGCGCGCGCTCGCGTCCCGCCTTGTGGTCGACCACAGGCAGAGGGTATGTAGAACCTAATACGATGCCGGCCGCCCGGAGTGTTTCCGTTGGTGCTTCCCACGGAGAAAACAAAAAAGGTATGGGAAGCGTGGTTAGTTCTGGAATCCATTTCCGGACGTAATCGCCGGCACCGTCAAATTTTTCGCCTTGGGTCATTGGATTGAATATTCGGAAGTATGGGGCGGCGTCAGCCCCACAGCCACCGATCCATTGCCAGCCCAAGGTGTTGTTCGCGAGATCCGCATCGACCAGGGTATCCCAGAACCAACTGGCTCCTTCTTCCCAGGTGATGAGCTGATGTTTCACAAGAAACGAGCCCACGATCATCCGCACTCGATTGTGCATCCAACCGGTATGCCAGAGCTCGCGCATGCCCGCATCGACAATGGGATAGCCGGTCATGCCGCGTTGCCAGGCCTTGAGTTGCTTCGGATCTTTCCGCCAAGGGAAATGCAAAAATTGGTCGCGCAGAGGTTGCTCGGGGGTGTGCGGAAAATGGAACATGAGTTGGTACGCGAATTCCCGCCAGACCAATTGCCTCAGGTACTGCTCACCTTGCTCAATAATCCCCGGCCGCGAATCAACCGAGATATGTTCTTTCACCCGATACCAAACCGTACGCGGGCTAATTTCACCGAAGTGTAAATGCGGTGACATCCGCGAGGTCCCCCGCTTGGCCGGGAAATTTCGTCCCGGAACGTAGTTGATCATCTCGCCCGACATAAAGGATTCAAGCATGGCATCGGCACCCGCTTCGCCAGGAGTCCATGCCTCGTCGAAGCCAGCCGCCCAATCTAACGTAGGCAGTAGTTCGAGTGCATCGAGCTCGAGGCTTTGAGGAACGGTTTTCGGCGCAGGAATTTTCTTCGGAGCTGGCAAAGGCTCAGCTGGCGGCGAACCGCGTAAAATCGTTTTATAAAATGGAGTGTAGACCTTAAACGGGGTCCCCGCTTTGTTGAGAATCGTTCCAGGCTCGTACAGGAGCGCCGAGTTAAAACTTTTTGCCTCGATCTCGGCCTCAGCTAGGGTGGCTTTAATTTCCATGTCCCGCGCGATAATCGCGGGTTCGTAGCGGCGATTCCAAAAGACGGCGCTCGCCCCAGTTTCTTCGATTAGATCCTGAAGTACCGCCAAACTATCGCCTTGCCGAATGATCAAACTTGAATTTTCGGCATCAAGCGAAGCGCCAAGCGCCTGCAGCGAATGATGAAGCCACCAGCGTGAGGCCGCCCCCGGGGCCCAAGCCCCTTCTTCATGAGGGGCCCAAATGTACACAGGAATGACCGGTCTTCCAGTACGAGCCGCTTGATGTAAGGCAGGCTGGTCCACGAGACGCAAATCTTGGCGAAACCAAACGATTATCGGTGTTTTTGAGGATGTGTCCTGAGAGGTCATATGAAACCGAATACGTGGTGTAGGGGCGCTGCGTGCTAGAAGGCTAGGTGAGTTTTGTGCAGGCTAGGTGGGTTGTGCGGGTTAGATGGCTTGTTAGTTGTAGTTGGGGTGCAACGTGTTAAGGTATGAGCGTTCATTAGATTGTCGTTAGATGCTCATCGAATCTTACAGGAAGTTACACATTTATTTTCCGGCAAGGATTGACCCCTTTCGCAGAGCAGGTAGGTGTGATTTATGGGAAGCCTCATATTGATGATGATCGCCGCGCTTGTCGTCATGCTAATCTGCGTATTAGGCATGTCGATTGGGGTCTTGTTTAATCGGAAACCGATTCAGCACTGCGGAAGCTCGAGCCTGATGTTCAAAGGCGAACGGATCGACTGCCCGCTCTGCCAAGGCGATGACGAGCAATGCGAAACGACAAAATCTGACGCGTAGTTCAGAGTAAAGCAGAGCCAGTTGCCTCATAAAATCTGCTTGCAGGGGGCGATTGAAAGAGACACGTTTGGGGCATGAACAGACTTCAAACACTGCTGGTTTTCGCTTTAGCGGCGACCTTCTGCATTCCATCTGCCTTCGCCTACAAGCAAGGTACAAAAGCGGTTGCCTTCGGCCTAAACGGCGTTGACTCCGACCTCTCAATCTCCGGCCAGTTCGGTTACTACATTATAGACTACCTCGAAGTGGGTGCCCAAGGCGGCATCGATAACGGGGACGAAACCCTGTGGCAAGTCGGCCCCTACGCCGAGTACTACATTGCGGCCTTGAAAAACATGTCGGGCCTACCGCTCCTTCCTTATGTGGGTACTTCTGGAACCTACTATAACTTTGATGGCGAAAGCTTCACCGGTTACTCCGGCTACGCGGGCCTTCGCTACCATGTAAACTCAAGCTTCGCGATTTACGGTGCCTATGAGCAACGTTTTGCCGACGAAGATATCTTTGTGGACGACGGCGAACTCACGGACAGTGACGGACACTTCCGTTATGGGGTACGGTTCTTCTTCTAAAGAAAAGCCTAGATCTAAACGATAAAGACCTGCTGGCTAGACGCCACGCAGGTCTTTTTTTGGTTCAGCCAGCTCCAATCAGCAACCTCAGGTTTTCACTCAAGACTTCAACCAAATCTTTCGGGGCACCCTTGAAGGAACCGTGCCTTCCTTTCCGACGGGCATTAAACCGAACCCGACCGAATTGGAATGGGGAAATCCGCTGCGCCCCTCCGCAAACGGAGAAAAGCAAAGGGGCGCAACGTGGAAAAAATTTCTTATAAAGAGAATCCATCACTACCCTGAAGGCTTTTTACCGAGTCCAAACCCTATGCGACTATAATCAAGAACCCGACTTCATCTCTCAAGTCACCGGAATGACGACCTGGCTAGTGAAAGAGTACATTGAAATCATCCGAAACATTGAAACCCATGAAAACTAAAAATCAGATATTAAAATGTCGTATAGCACTATCTTCAGCGCTCAAGTTGGTTTCCCACCTGTTCCCTTCGGTCACCGATCGACTAATTGGCTCCAACCTCCGGCTTTTATTCCTGAAGAAAAACCGCCCTTTTAGGAGCAAATTGTCCATGGGAAAAATGAAAAAATAGAAAAAGGGAGGGGTCAAAACATTGTTTTACCAATATTTATAACCACCGACATCAAAGAAAAAGTGGCGGCGGGGAAGGTCGAAACCGCCGCCACTAAATCTTGGCTTTAAGGTTCAAAGATTGCGGGGATATCTCTGGCACCGTGAAGGACGTGGAGAATTTCAATTACGTGTTCAATTTCCCGATAGAACACCATGTAGTTCGGGAATGGGGCAATCAGTCTAAAGCGTACATCACGATGACGGTGTGCATTCAGGAAGGATGGATGTGTTCCAAGCCCAGGGAATTTTGCCAGCTCATTCAGGGTGGCCTCAAGGGCATCAATCAGGCGGAGGGTTGCCTCGAGGTTGCGCGGGGCAAGGTATCGGACAATGACCTCAAGGTCATCTTGTACCGCACGATGCCGTACAATTCTGGTCATACTTTCCCCACCTTAGGAGGACGCATGTTCTTCGCGGGCTTTGGAGCGAAGATCGTCCCAGAATGTTTTGTCCACAGACTCCCTGTTTGGGTCCATCATGCGCTCATCAAGCACTGTTTCAATCTGAGAAATTTGGGCATTCCGTCTCAGCAACAGGCGCAACCCATCACGAACGACCTCGCTCGCAGAGCCATACATTCCACTCTCAACTTGAGTTTGAATAAAATCATCGAGTTCAGGTGTTAATGATACGTTCATGGTTTTCCTATAACAGTTTTCGTTATTGATGTCGAATTATGTCTTTATAGTTTGCTTGGCAATGGCCGCCAAACATCCTCCGATATCTATATTTTGTGGCTTGATACGATGGAATCTTGGGGAAATTCTGGGTAAATCGCGGAGCGTAATGCACATTTTACTAGAGTTATTGGCGGGAAAACAGAGGTCTGACAAAAACAGAGGTCTGATAAAAACAGAGGTCTGATAAAAACAGAGGTCTGATAAAAACAGAGGTCTGATAAAAACAGAGGTCTGATAAAAACGGAGGTCTGATAAAAAAAGTGGAGGCGGGGGGAGTCGAACCCCCGTCCGCATAAGCGACACATGCAACCTCTACGTGCGTAGTCAGCTGTTTAATCTCGTCTCAATGACTGACAGTTGACACCCCGCCATCAAGACCAGTCCCACGAAGTTTCTCATTCCTCCACCCGGCACTCGGCTTTGGAACCAGTCTGCTGTCGTCGCCTCGTCCCCTTAGCAGACGTCAGGGGCGAGACGGGAAGCCTTATTTAGGCAGCCAGTGCGTAATCGTTAGCACTTGTGTTTTGCCGGCTTTTTTACGAGGCCAACCGACATCCTCGGCACGCAGTCACAGCATCGACCTTACCCGTCGAAACCATGACGCCCCCACTGGGGAAAAGACAATTGTACACCGGTTTTGCCTGTCTGCAATCCAATATGGATGAAAAGTTGCCTTATCTCAATCGGTTCGTGGCGGGAATAAAGGTGAGGGTGAGGCACGAGCTAGACACCGATGGCACTTAATTATGCTGATTTGCATCAAAAATGAGTGGAAATCCAGACAACTAAAGGCGCGTAGCGCTGACCCATTGATAGTCAGGGTTGACGAACGAAGTGAGGAGGCCGTGGTTCTGGTGGATGCCTCCTCTAAGCCGCGTAGCGGCGGCACCCAATCGGATGAAACGCGTATGATAAACGATTCCTGGTAATTTGGGGGGCGTTTTAATGGGTTTCGGGCATGGCAGGATTCAAACAGGATATAAACTGTGCGGAGCTAAGTCCTGCGCCTCGCTTCGAGTTCCCTTCGATGCATCCTTAGCAACATATCCAAAAATAGAATCTTAGGACAGGCTACCTATTCCTAGCTTTCAGCTCGCATCAAAAGATGACGAAAGCAAACTTCATAATCCGCATCTTGATAGGTACGGACCAGCTGCCGGCGAATTTCAGCAAAACTTCTATCCCCTACGAGAAGAGAGTCTACATCCTCGATTCGATGCTCTACTTCGGGAGTCACCATGCTTCGAATCAAACTAAAAAAAAGTGGGTTCTCCATCACGTCACTAGGTAGAAATGCCTCTATTGTATTGGGAAGATCGTTTTTTTGCGGACGTAAATACTCGATCAAGTCCTCCCCTGCGGACTCGCCTTGTTCAAAAGGATGCTTCCCATTCAGTAAAAAGAGGAGCACGAGGCCGAGACTATAAATATCATTATCTACGGATGCTATTTTTCCGACCTCAAGTTCAGGCGCGACATAAAACGGAGAGCAGAGGAGCCGTTCAATTTTCTCTGAGATACGCACAGCACGCCCAAAATCGACTACCTTGATTAGACCATTTACATTGATCATCAGATTCGCCGGCTTCAAATCGAGATGCACATATCCTGCTTTGTGCAGACCGCGAAGCCCAGTGAGAGCTTGGTCGATGATAAACGCAGCCGCACCTGGTTGCATGACCAACCTGCCATCGTCCCCTTCTCGAAAAATCGCCAGACCAAATACCTCCCACTCCTTCTCCCCCATCTCGTCGCGAAGGTGTTGTATTTTGCTTTCGTCTAAAAGCTCTTGGAGATTTAGCCCCACCAATACTTCCATTTCGACAAAACCAATCCCGCGGACTTCATGGTAATCGTGTTGATGCAAGAGGTGCGGGTATAAATGTCGTTGCAACACACTAATTTGACGAGCGATACGCCCCATATCTTCCCAATAGGCTTTGGCACTTCGATACGGTTTAGGGTCAAAAATTTTAACTGCATGCAAGGTTTCGCAGCCTCGTGCGCCGTGGCGGACCGCACAGTAGACCTTCCCCTGAAGTCCAAAACCGATTTCTTCGAGTAAGTCGTAGGGCTGGGTCCCTGGAATCCGCTTTTCGACCAAGAGATGGATAAACTGCTGCCGAAGACTGTTTAGTAAGGATTGCTCAAAGTCGACCTCACTGTCGTCGCCGATTAGAAGGAGGGTTTTATCTGCGGTAACCTCTTCGATACGGAGGGGCAAAGCGATATGCCTCCGGACCCGAGCCAAAGTAAGGCGGATACTCGAGTCTATTTGACGAGGCGTTACATCTTCAAGGCAGATGCAATCATCGGCCCCGAGCTCTACAGCCTCTACCGCCTGAAGCTCGGAAACAGATTCCGTCAAGACCACGATGGGCAGATGCGGAAAAACATCTTGAATCGGCCGTAGAATCTGCTGGAGCTGCGCGCCTTGCGCATCCCCGACGTCAATAAGAACGACCTGATAGTTATCAGGATGAACAAACCGTTGAATGTCATCTGTAGGGGTTAAAACGGTGATCACAAGATGCTTCAACCCACTGAGTAAACCCTGCAATAAAAAGCGATCTAAGGGATTTTGCTCTACAAGCAAAACACGAATGCGCCCCTCTGATTCTAATTCATTCATCATGATTATCCCTCTTTTTCCTCTTCACCGAGCCAACCTAAACCTGCGTGGGAAGATCAGACACCGCAGAACATCTTAGGATCGTAAACGACCAACAATACCTATAGCCTAAGGATATTCTCGTTACAGGTCAATGGCTCCCCGGTTTTAAGGCGAAGAAATTCAGCTTTTGTCGAGCTTGAATACCCAAAGAGGAAGGGGTTAGGATCCCATTTCAGGACCCGCATGACGTGGTGGCGACTTTAGGGCAAAAACTGCAGCACATAGCGCTGATCGTCGGCGCTCAACTTCGGCAAGTCCATGGGGAAACGTTTTCCATCTGCTCGATGTAGTCCCAACTGAATCGGGTTTCCCATCTTAATCTGCTCGAGTGAAGCTGTGATGCGACGGCCATCCGTATGAGTCCACTTCCTCATCGGCGTCGGCAAGGTTGCCTTCGGAACTGGGTTTCCGACCACGCGATCAGGACCCGTTACTTTGCGACTAATTTCATGCCGAAGCAACTTCAACTCTTCGCGAAGCGCACTGAGTTCATTGACCGGGATATCCGTGTCAGGTAGGTGGTGGGCGCCAGAACCAGTCGCCATAAAGCCTGCGGTCGCGGGTGCGTTAACGAGGCCTTCTTTTGAAGCGCCTACCCCCGGAATCGCCTCGATTGATTTCAAGGTATCGATCAACGGATCAGAGCTTGGGCGCTCTCCTGAGTTTGCAACCAGATCACCCACGCCGCCACGCTGCATGAGATGAATGCCGATCCCGATAGAGGCGAGTATCGCAAGGCAAACCGCCACAGTAGACCAAACATGGATCGGCAGATAGAGAAGAGAATGCCATTCGCGGATCACGGTTGGCTTGCCATCGAGCTGATCATAACCGTCGTAGTACTCGGTTTTGCACACCGTCTTGTTGCATAAAACCGCACCGGAAACTGCGCCCCAAATCGCAGCCAGCGAAATATAAATGCCCGCAAGGTCAGGAACAATGACAACCGCAAACATACCGCCCAAGCCCGCACCGACAACGAGAAAGAGGGGCCAAAGAATACCCTGACGAGTCCATAAATTTTGCTTAATAATAGATGACACGAGAAACCTTATTACCAAGAAATGACAGAAGAAACCACTCGGAAGACAGAAGAAGTTCTTTTCAAAACCGAGTCACGATTTCAGAATTATGGTCTCTTTCAGCCTGCGACAATGGAAGGAAGGTGTCAGACTAATTCCTGGAGGAAGGTGTCAGACTAATTCCGGTCCTAATTTCGGTCTCTATCCCTACCGTTTCCATCCGTCGGCGGTTGGAAACCGCCGCTCCTTGGCCTTCGGCGATTCCCACGCAAAATTGCCATTGTAGTCTGACACCTTCCTTTTGGAAATCCAGACGACTAAAGGCGCGTAGCGCCGACCCATTGATAGCCATGGTTGACGAACGAAGTGAGGAGGCCGTGGTCTCGGCGGATTCCTCTACTAAGCCGCGTAGCGGCGACACCAACCGGATGAAAAGCGTATGATAAACGATATCTAGTGGAAGGAAGGAAGGTGTCAGACTAATTCCGGTCTCTATCCCAACCATTTCCATCCGTCGGCGGTTGGAAACCGCCGCTCCTTGGCCTTCGGCGATTCCCACGCAAAAGTGCAATGGAAGGAAGGTGTCAGACTAATTCCTGGAGGAAGGTGTCAGACTAATTCCGGTCCTAATTTCGGTCTCTATCCCTACCGTTTCCATCCGTCGGCGGTTGGAAACCGCCGCTCCTTGGCCTTCGGCGATTCCCACGCAAAATTGCCATTGTAGTCTGACACCTTCATTTTGGAAATCCAGTCCACTTAGAGGCGCGTAGCGCCGACCCATTGATAGCCATGGTTGAGGAACGAAGTGAGGAGGCCGTGGTCTCGGCGGATTCCTCTACTAAGCCGCGTAGCGGCGACACCAACCGGATGAAAAGCGTATGATAAACGATATCTAGTGGAAGGAAGGTGTCAGACTAATTCCGGTCTCTATCCCAACCATTTCCATCCGTCGGCGGTTGGAAACCGCCGCTCCTTGGCCTTCGGCGATTCCCACGCAAAAGTGCCATTGTAATCTGAGCGCCATTGGAGTCTGACACCTTCCTTTGTAACACCTTCCTTTCTGACACCTTCACCGAATTGAAATAACCATTTTAAACGCCTATTTGGATATGCTATTGGCTGACCCGTGGATGTTAAATTTCAAATCGTAGAGGCGGCGGGAGAGCAATTTGCTCGGCATGGATACCAAACCGCTACGATCGCGAAAATCTGCAACGCCGCGAAAACCAATATTGCCTCAGTGAATTACCACCTTGGTGGCAAGGAGGCGCTGTTTTTGCAGGTGATTCGGCACAGCTTTGCTCAAGCCGAAGAGCTAAATCCCATCTCAGGAGGCTTACCCGATGACGCCCCAGCCAAAACTCGATTTCGTGCTTTTATCGACGCCTTTTTACGGCGCACCTTCAACCCGAATAAGGGCGGGCAAATTTATCACATTATGTGCCGCGTGATCACAGATCCGAAAGCGCCGCAGGATAAAATCCGTAAGGAAATGGAAACGCTAGAGATCTTTCGGCTGGAGGCGATTGTTCGCGACCTTATTTCGAAAGAACCCTCGACTAAAACGTCCTCCCAATCCACCCCCTTAGACATGCAAGCAGCTTCAAAAGCAGACCAACCCTCCGAGTCCGACCTACTATTACTGGTCAGCCATGTGATGTCTCTCTGCGTCTTTTTCATTTTTGCCACCCCGGTGCGGTCGAAATGCTTCCCCAATAATGGTTGCCCCGGCGAAGCGGAGCTCGACGCGCTGATCCACCAAATTTACCGCTTTGACTTGGCGGGCCTGCAAGAGGTGACGACATGATAAATCTTACTCCACTACCCCTCCTCTTGATCGGCCTTTTGCTAACCGGCTGTGTGACAAAGGCACCGGACGCGGAGACCCGGCGCGAAACGTCTTTTCCCATTCCAGAAACGTATGAGGCCGCGGTGGCAGCCTCTAGGGATCAAGCAACCCCACTGGCCGATTCACTGCTCGCGCTGTTTGGCGACCCGGTCTTGAGCAATCAGGTCCAACAAGCCCTGAATCAAAACCCGGGCCTGCTTCTCACCCAAGCACGCATAGCCGAAGCGCATTACCTCGCAGAGCAAAGCGGAGGCGGAAAGAAGCCAACCTTGAGCGCATCCGGCGGCGCAGCACGTTTAAAATTTTTGCCAAACACCTCCTCGGCCAATCGATTTAAACTTGGTTTGGATGCGAGTTGGGAAGTCGATGTTTGGGGGCGCATCGGTGCCTTTGAAACCGCAGCCGATTATAATGTCGAAGCCTTACGAGCCGATCTCAGCGCGGCCCGCGAATCCGTGGCGGCGCAATTCATGCAAGCTTGGTTCGACCGCATCACGCAACAGCAGTTACTCGATCTCACTGAACGTCGCATCGCCTCTTTCGAGCGCACCGAGGATCTCATCCAAGAGCGCTTCGAATTTGGCACGGGTGATCTAGGCGATTTGGATTCGGCCAAGACCGATACCGAACTCGCGAAGGCGGATCTGCCTCGCCAGACAGAAGCGGTGGCCAAAGCGGAACGAGGCATGCGGGGCTTGATCGGTGGATACCCAAACGCAGGGGCCATGCAGGCAGGCGAGGGCACGCCGATTCTACCCGAACTTGAATCGGAAATCGCGGCGGGCCTGCCGTCATCCTTGCTCCTCAATCGTCCGGATATTCGGGCAGCCTACCAACGTATTTTAGCGGCGGATCAACGCGTCGTGGTGGCTTCGGCCGACCGAGTTCCCGGCTTGGTGCTCACAGGTTCGCTCGGACAGCAAAGCGAGGCGCTGAAAAACCTAATCAAGTCAGGATTTGATGTGTGGTCGATTGCGAGCCAGCTGAGTGCTCCAATCTTTGATGCCGGACGGCTTGAAATGGCAGAGCGCGCGGCCGAGGCTCGAGTCGCGCAAGCGATCCACCAATATGATGGAACGGTGCTTGGCGCTTTCGAGGAAGTCGAAAATGCCTTGGGGTCGGAAGAGGCTTTGAAACAGGAACAGGCGCAGGTCATCCTCGCCCTCGAAGCGGCTCGCAAAGCGGAAGAAAAAATCCGAGGCGACTACGAAAACGGCCTTTCCGACATTCTACTTTTACTCGATATTCAACGGCGAATCTTCACCACCGAAGAACGCCTGATCAATTTACAAAACAATCGATTGAAAAATCGAATTGGCCTGGGCCTCGCGCTCGGCCTTGGGGTGTAGACCGGTTACCGCCTCACCTCTTGCTACCCCCGTACCCTTTCCCTTCCCCTTCCCCTTCCCCTTCCCCGCCCCCTTTGGATTTGGCTTTTAGTCTATGAAACTCCTTCTTCTTTTCCGCAGCATCCTCATTTTGCTTGCATCCTTGGCGCTGATTTTTCTCGCGGTGCAATTCGCAAAAACCTCGATTAAGAATCGCCCCAAGCCGCCCAAGGCACAACCCCGGATTATCATTCCAGAGGTTAGCTTCATGGACTCATCGCCGAAGACGGTTCCCTTCAAGCTCGAGACAGACGGCCTCGTCTCTCCCTTCTGGCAAACCGAAATCGCAGCTCAAGTGGGCGGCGAAGTCATTGCAATTGCGGATGGCTTTCAGACGGGGCTAAAAATCAACAAAGGCGACACCTTGCTCGAAATCGAGTCGACGGTGTACGAGGGTGCAGTGGCGCAAAAGAAAGCGGCGATAGCCATGGCGCAACAGCAGGTTGCCGAGGAGGAGGCTAAGGCAGCCCAGGCCCTGCGCGATTGGGAACGCAGTGGACGCGCCGCATCCGAGGCCCCTCCCCTCACCTTGCGGAAGCCGCAGCTTGCAGCCGTAAAAGGTAATCTGGAATCGGCACAAATCAGCCTTCGGCTCGCCGAACTCGATCTCAGTCGCTGCAAGATCATCGCTCCCTTTGACGGGATGGTGCAGGCCCGTTCTGTCAGCCTCGGCAACGTGGTGAGTCCGGGTGTTTCACTCGGACAAATTCTCGGAACCGAACGACTCCAAGTCCGCCTCGCGATTTCGCCAAAGCAGGCACGTCGCCTACAACTTCCCTTCGGAGGCGAGGCAGCTGAACCGATCAACATTGACGTTTCACCCGTGGGAGCTCCCGGACTTTCCTGGCCTGCGGTCATTACACGAACAGAAACAGAAATAGACCGTAACTCGCGGCTCTTTTATGTCTTCGCCGACATCTTTGATCCCTTCAAAAACCCGGAGCAGCCACTTCCGATCGGAGCCTATGTGACGGCAACGATCCCTGGAATCGATGTCGAGAAAGTGCATGAAATCCCCGAATCCTCTCTGATCAATGACCGTAAGGTCTGGGTTCTCGACGAGAGCGATACGCTACGATCACACCCGGTTGAACGGGCTTTCAGCCAAGGAAAAACTGCCTACGTTCGCTTTTCAAACGAGCCCGATGCGTCTCACCGAATTGTGCTGAAGCCCCTACCAAGCTTCCGCAGTGGCATGCAGGTTAGACTGGTTGAGCCAGAAGGTCCTGAAGCATGAAAGCGACGGAAAAACATCCGCTCATCACCTGGTTCGCGCTAAACCCAGTGGTGGCAAATTTGCTCATGGTCGGCATTCTCGTCATGGGCGTATGGAGCGCGATTAAGATTCGCAAAGAAGCCTTTCCGAGTTTTGCGGCCGAGAGCATTCAAGTGCAGATTCCCTTTCGCGGTGGCACGCCGGAAGACGTCGAGCGCGGGGTATCGATTAAAGTCGAAGAAGCCCTCGAGGGCGTCGAAGGCATTGAGCATATCAAGTCGACGAGCACGGAAAATGCAGCTCTGATCACGGTCGAAGCAGAAGAAGGCTACAACTTGGTCAAGCTTCTCGACGACGTAAAAATCAAAGTGGACGCCATCCCGTCCTTTCCGGAACAGATCGAAAAACCGATCATCGAGGAGCAAAAAAAATCGAGCCCTGTGATGTGGGTGGAAGTCTATGGTGATGTGTCAGAAGCGGATTTGAAGGAAACCGCCCGCGAGTTAAAAGACCGCCTGTTGCGCCTACCAAATGTAAGCAAAATCACCACGCATGGCGCGCGTGAATACGAGATGTCGATCGAAGTGTCGGAAGAGCAACTTCGCTTGCTAGGACTTACTTTTGATCAAGTCGCTTCCGCTGTGAGCGGCCAATCGATCGACTTGAGTGGCGGGGTCATTCGGAGCGACCGAGGAGAGATTACCCTGCGATCACGGAGCCAGCGCTACACCGCATCTGACTTCGCAAAAATTCCCCTACGCAGCCCAAAGGGGGGCGGGCAGATCCTGCTGGGCGACATCGCATCGATTCGCGATGGCTTTGTGGATCAGGAGATGCTTGGGCGTTTTGACGGCGAGGCCACCGTTAGTCTTGAAGTGAAAAATGAAGGTCTGGACGACATTATTCGCGGGAGCAAAGAAACCGCCGGCTTAATTGAAACCTTTCTTGCTGAAGGCCATGCTCCGCAAGGGGTGAGCGTGACCTACTGGAACGATCAGTCGGCCTCGATCTCTAGCCGCCTCACGCTACTCGGTCGCAATGGTCTCATGGGAATTGGCTTGGTCCTCATATCTCTTTCCCTCTTTTTGAATGTGCGCTTGGCGCTTTGGGTCGCCCTAGGCATTCCCATCTCGCTCGCGGGGGCGATGATTTTACTGCCCTGGTTTGGCATCTCGCTCAACGAGTTAAGCTCCTTCGCTTTCATTGTGGTGCTAGGAATCGTGGTGGATGACGCGATTGTCGTTGGCGAGAGCATTTACCTCGAAAAGCAGGCCGGGGCCAAGGGACTTGAGGGAACGATTCGCGGGGTCTCCCGCGTGGTGGTTCCAGCAACCTTCGGCGTCTTGACCACGATTGCCACCTTCCTCCCGCTCACCCAGGTAACCGGACGCATGGGGCAAGTCTTCGGGCAAATCGGGTCGGTAGTGATCTTCTGCCTGATCTTTAGCCTCATCGAATCGAAGCTGATTCTCCCAGCACATTTGGCACATCTCGATGTGAACCGACGCTCCGGCTTCTTTGTCTTTCGCATATGGTCTCGGCTTCAGAAACTCATCTCGGATGGACTCAACCTGTGGATTAGCAAGGTGTACCAACCGATTCTCCGCATCCTGACCCCGCTACGTTATCTCGTCGCAGCCGCCTTTCTCGCGGGCTTGATTGTGGTCGGCAGCATGGTTCCCGGTGGGCAGATTCGCTCCGTCTTTTTCCCAGACATCGAACTCGATTCGATTTCGGCCACGGTTGAGATGGAAGAAGGAATCCCGGTCTCGACCCTGCATGACGTGGTGCGCCAAATCGAACTTGGCATTCGGGAATTGGCGGCGAACACAGAAGATGAAACCGGAGAACGCTTCCTCAAGCACACCCAGATTCAAGCCAGCAGCAATACGCGTGGCTCCATTGTTGCCGAACTAAGTTCCGGCGAAACTCGGCGCATCAGCACCTCCGATATTACCAAGCAATGGCGTGAAATCGTCGGCCCGATCGCTGGAGCAAAATCGCTCACCTTTTCGGGTAATGCGGGCCCTCCGGGTGAAGCCTTTGTGGTGCAGCTGTCAAGCAACGACCTCGACACCCTACGCAAGGCGGCCGAAGCGATGAAAGCCAAGTTGGTCACAATTCCGGGGCTGAATGATGTGCAGGATTCCTTTAACACGGGACGACCAGAAATCGAAATCAAGCTCACCGATTTGGGGCAGGCCAACGGCTTTGATCAGCTCAGCCTAGCGCGTGAAGTGCGCAATGCATTTTTTGGCGCGGAGGCGCAGCGCATGCAACGCGGACGCGACGAAGTCCGTGTGATGGTTCGCTATCCGCAAGAAGATCGTGAGAGCATCAACCAGCTCCGCAACATGCGGGTTCGCAATCCGCAAGGTGACGCCCTGCCCTTCGACCTTGTAGCTGACATTGAGTACAGCACCGGCTTGGCGCAGATCCAACGCAACGACGGGCTTCGCGTGGTGCGGGTCAAAGCCGAAATCGACAAGGCGGTAACTTCTTCAGAAGAAAGCGTCCAATATGTGCAGGCGAATTTCATTCCCGAATTCGAAATTGAATTCCCCTTAGTGGATGCGAGCTTTACCGGCGAAGCCGAACAACGTGCCAAATCACTGGGTAGTTTACGGCAAGGCTTCCTGCTCTCACTCCTCATGATTTACGTCCTGCTAGCCATCCCACTGAAGTCCTACTTCAAACCGATTTTCATTATGATCGTGATTCCCTATGGGATTATCGGTGCTCTCCTCGGGCATTGGATCGTGGGCATTCCAGTGAGTATTCTTTCGATGTTTGGCATCCTCGCCTTGAGCGGGGTGGTGGTGAACGACTCCCTGGTTTTTCTCTGTGAAGTGGATCGTCTACGAGCCGAGGAGGACCTAAGCTTACGGGACGCGGTGCATAAGGGCGCGGGCAATCGCTTCCGTCCGATCATGCTCACCTCGGTCACCACGTTTGTTGGTCTGGCGCCGCTGTTGTTCGAAACCGCGATGCAGGCCCAGTTCTTAATTCCGATGGCGGTCTCGCTGGCTTTTGGGGTGCTCTTTGCCACCTTTATCACCCTGCTATTGCTCCCCATGCTCTATTTGATTGGCGGAGATATAAGCACAATCATTCGGACCGAACTGACATGGTTCCGCGAAGGCTTTCGCGGCAAGGCTGGGGCCAAGCCCGAAGATATCATGTGAACGTCGACGCCTCGACGAGCCAATTCATGGCGGTTTAAATGGAGAGAATAAGTCGCAGGCAGGGTTGACGAAATCCACCCCGCGTCGCAGGCCTTTGTATGCCCTTATTGATTGAACCCGTTTCCAGCCGCCTCACCAAAGGCGCCATTCTTGCCTGGCTCCTGGACACGGAGGTGATTCAAAAAAATCAGGTGGGTGAAATCCGCCTCCAAGGCAGCCGAGCCCTGGTCGACGTGCCGCCCCACCTTGGTCAGAAGTTGGTCGAGGAGCTCGATGGGAAAGCCATTCGTGGACGTGGGGTTCACCTTTGGTTTACCCGCGACACGGAAGAAGACCCGGCGATTGAGGCGCACTTTGAACCGCTGGCCAACTGGCTTGAACTCGAGCGCAAGGCCCAAGCCGAGCAGTCGCGCGAATGGCGGCAAGCCGCCGCAAGCGGGGAGTCGAGTACCTCGCTCCAGCAACTTGTGATTCGCACCGAAGACACCGGGCTTGGCGGCTTGCAGCTCGTCACCTTGGGCCGCGCGAACCCGATGGAGGGCTTGCCGGTCACGCGATTCAAAGTCGGAGTACCGGTATTGCTCGGTCCACAAGACCCGCTGGCGACGGATCGCAAACGCGGCGTTATCACCCGACTCAACAGCCAAGAAATCGAAGTAGCGATCTCAAGCGATTTTGATCCGGAAACCGAGATCAACCGCTTGCGCTTGGATGCGGCGGAGGACGAAACCGCGATGCGACGAGCTCGTAGCGCCATGGAAAAAGCGCGGCATGCCGAAGGCAATCGCCTCGCGGATCTGCGCGATGTCTTGGTGGGGAAAACCGCAGCTAGCTTCACCCGCATGGATGACGCCGAGCCCATGACCTTCCGCAACCTTGGCCTCAACCCGATCCAACAGGAAGCGATTCATCACGCGATGGCGGCCGACGATGTCGCGATCATTCACGGCCCGCCCGGAACCGGCAAGACCACGACTCTGGTGGAGTTAATTTGCCAAGCGGTAGAACGCGGCGAAAAAGTGCTGGCCTGCGCCCCGAGTAATTTAGGGGTCGACAATCTATTTGAAAAACTACTCGACGCTGGCGAGTCGGTGATACGGATTGGGCATCCGATTCGGGTCAGCCCGCATCTACGTGACCACACCTTGAGCATGCAGGTCCTGAAGCACCGCGACATGAAGCTGGTGAAAAAACTGCGCAGCGAAGCCAACGATTTATTCCGCAAGGCGGACAAGCACACTCGCGCCGGCATGGACAAGCGCGAGCGCAAAGCGCTTCGAGAAGAAGCGCGGGCCCTGCTCGATGACGCGCGTTCGGCCGAACAACAAATCGTGCAGGATCTCCTACGTGAAGCCAAGGTGGTCTGCTCGACCAATACCGGGCTGAACGTCGGGATGATGGGAAGCCGCCGTTTTGACTTGCTGGTGATCGACGAAGCCTGCCAATGCACCGAAGCCGATTGCTGGATACCGATTTTACGAGCCGACCGCTTAGTCCTCGCAGGAGATCACTGCCAACTGCCGCCAACCATCGTCTCACAATCGGCGGCCAAGGCGGGCTTTGACATCAGCTTGCAAGAGCGCTTGGTGGCGCTTGCGGGCGATGAGCTGGCCCGCATGCTCACAGTGCAGTACCGCATGCACGAGGCGATCATGGCCTTCTCCTCTCTCGAATTTTATGATGGCGAGCTTGAGGCTTTCGAAGGAGTGGCGGCGCATCGGCTGTGTGAAATTTCGGGGGTACAGACGGAAGAGCAGACGGAGGAGCCGCTGCATTTCATCGACACCTCGGGCGCGCTCTACGACGAAGAAATCGCCTCCGAAGGCGGGAGCCGCTTCAATCCGCAAGAAGCGCGAATGGCGGCCAAGAAGGCGATGGACTTGATCGCATTGGGAATGAAACCGCGCGACATCGCCGTCATCACGCCTTATTCGGCGCAAGTGCAGCAGATTCGCGAGCAGCTGACCCAGCGCATGAATATTCCGCCCGGCGAGGAACTCACAGTTGAAGTGGGGACGGTGGACGGATTTCAAGGCCGCGAAAAAGAGGCGGTGATCTTGTCCTTGGTGCGTTCCAACCATGACAAACAAGTCGGCTTTTTAAGCGACACGCGGCGAATGAATGTGGCCCTAACCCGAGCCCGCCGAAAGCTGATTTTGATTGCGGATAGCGCGACCATAACCGGCCTCCCCTTCTATGAGCGCCTGCTCGATCATTTCGCCGAATACGATGCCTATCACGTGGTGTGGGAAGAGGAAGACGCTTGAGGTAGCGCTCAAACCTAGGGCGTTGCCCCGGGCTATGTTGAATGAGCCCTTCAGGCTCGGAAGCCTGAAAGGCTTTCACAAACCCTCTGCAACTTCCACACACCCTCTGCAACTTGTGCAAGTCTTTCAGACTTGACGTGCCCATGAATTCGGCTTGATCGGTGTTGCCCATCGCTACGTTGTTTTCGCCTTTGAGGCGAGGGGACTTGGCTGAACCCAAAGAACCTCCTCATATTGTAGCACTGATACAGGCTTCTATGGTTCTGGCCTCGTCCTGACAATCTGACTTGAACATGACGACCAACGGTTAGCGAAGTTTCATTGACGCCCTCCCCACGATTACCCCACGATCACCCCACTAATAAACCACTATCAACCCACTATTAACCCACTATTAACCCACTATTAACCCACTATTAACCCGACATCCGCCAAAGCATCACGAAGTCGATAAATCGCAGGAAAACAAACTTGGCTATGCGCGCCAAACCTGCAATTTACGTTGCATGACGGAACCAACAAACTGTGGAGCCTGTGGAGGCTGTGAATTTTCGAGTGCAATTACCCAAGGTGTAGAACGGGCCGCCTCGCGCGCCATGCTACACGCGGTCGGCTTTAATCGCGAAGATTTTGATAAACCACAAATCGGAATTGCTTCGACCTGGAGCATGGTAACCCCCTGCAACATGCACATCAACAAGCTGGCCGACGAGTCAGCCGCTGGGGTGGACAACGCAGGCGGGAAAGCGATCATCTTTAACACCATTACGATTTCCGACGGGATCTCGATGGGTACCGAAGGCATGAAGTACTCGCTGGTCTCCCGCGAAGTCATCGCCGACTCCATTGAAACCGTAACCGGCTGCCAAGCCTTCGACGGCGTCATCGCCATCGGCGGTTGCGACAAAAACATGCCGGGCTGCATGATGGCCCTCGCGCGCCTCAACCGTCCTTCTGTATTTGTTTACGGCGGAACCATTATGCCGGGCAAACTCGGCGACGAAAACATGGACATCGTCTCGGTATTCGAAGCGGTCGGAAAACACTCACGCGGCGAAATCAACGATGCCGAGCTGCAAGAGATCGAAGAAGTTTCCATTCCTGGTCCTGGATCATGCGGCGGCATGTACACCGCTAATACCATGGCCTCCGCTATCGAAGCCATGGGCATGAGCCTCCCCAACAGCTCGGCGCAAAACGCGATTTCTGAAGAGAAAAAAATCGACTGCCGTAACGCAGGCGCTGCGGTTCTAAACCTGATTGAAAAAAACATTCGCCCCCGCGACATCATGACTAAAAAGGCATTCGAAAATGCCATCACGGTTTTGACCGCGCTCGGCGGATCGACCAACGCGGTGCTCCATATGCTCGCGATGGCGCACAGCGCCGAAGTGGATCTCAGCATCGACGACTTCACCCGCATCGGAAAGAAGACGCCGTTAATTGCCGACCTCAGACCAAGCGGCAAATACCTCATGTCCGAACTCGTTGCCATCGGCGGCATTCAGCCCATGATGAAAATGCTCCTCGAAGCCGGCTTGCTTCACGGCGACTGCATGACCGTGAGCGGAAAAACACTCGAGGAAAATCTCGCAGAAGTTGAGCACTACGCCGAAGGCCAAGACATCATTCGTCCGCTCAGCGAGCCGATCAAAAAAGATGGCCACTTGGTCATTCTTTACGGCAACATTTCCAGCGAAGGATCGGTGGCAAAAATCACCGGCAAAGAAGGCCTGCACTTTAGCGGCACCGCCAAAGTCTACGAAAGCGAAGAAGAAGCGCTCAGCGCGATTCTCGACGGCACGATCAAAAAGGGTCACGTCATCGTGATCCGCAACGAAGGCCCCAAAGGCGGACCCGGCATGCGCGAAATGCTCTCCCCCACCAGCGCGGTCATGGGCGCTGGCCTCGGCAAGGATGTCGCCCTGATTACCGACGGACGCTTTAGCGGCGGCTCACACGGATTCGTCGTCGGGCACATCACCCCCGAAGCGTATACGGGTGGCGTGATTGGCGTGATCCAAGACGGCGACCCGATCACAATCGACGCCGAAGGACGCACCTTGAACCTCGACATCGACCAAAGTGAAATCGACGCCCGTCTCGCCAAGCGCCCGACCCCAAAACCTCGCTACAAGCGCGGCGTGCTAGCGAAATATGCGGCCACGGTCAAAAGCGCTAGCGAAGGCGCGGTCACGGATCTCGACGTGATCTAAACCCAAATGACAAGGCGGCGAACGCCGAGAAAAAAGCAGCCCCAACCGGGCTGCTTTTTTTTGGACCACCGATTTTAAATTAAATATGTCCGCCCCCTGTTTTCAGACAGGATTCACAGGATGAACTGGATGCTTTTCAGGAAGATTCTAATCCTCGAGTTTCCAGATCGACGAACCATGCAACGAGCCAAGAGCGCGAAACTTGGCAATCAACCCGCAGAGAGGCGAAGGTGCGACTCCAACCTTCAAGCTTTGTGATAGGGATGCCCGGCCTGAATGCTCTGCACCCGGTACAACTGCTCAACCAACATGGCGCGAACCAACTGATGCGGCCAGGTCTGGCTCCCAAAACGGATGCGCTTGTCGGATCGCGCTAACAGGTCCTTCGGCAAGCCCTCCGCCGCGCCAATAACAAAACAGATATCGCGCGACTGAGCCGACATCCATTCTCCAAACCCCACCGTCGGCAGGTCATCCCCACGCTCATCCATACAAACCAAAACGGTTTTTTCCGGTACCCGATCCATCAACCGGTCCGCCTGACGCTCCGAGAGTTCGATGAGTTTTGGCGCTGGGCGTAACCGCTTCAAATAACGCTGATACAATTCGGCTTCTTGGGCCTTTAGCTTTCCAACAGCAAGAATGGTGATCCGAGGCATAGGCATCCAATAAGAGAGAAATTTAAAAGAAAAATAGGTTCTAGGAGTCTGTCGGGCTTAGGCTTTCGAGCGAGGGTTTCTCAGTTTGAGACCAGACGGTTTGGAAGATTCGTGAGAATAGTTGAAACTATTTGATCGATTCGTCCGGATCGTATGGGCCAACGTGAGGAATTCGCAGCCGAATCTGCTAAGTCCGACAGGCTCCTATGCCAGTCGAAAGGAAATCCAATGCAAGACCAAGTAAAATTCAGCTTGCATTGCGATAAATCATCATGCAAATCGTGGGCATAACGAATGGTGGGTGTAGTTCAGTTGGTTAGAACATCGGTTTGTGGTACCGGGGGTCGCGGGTTCGAGTCCCGTCACTCACCCCATTCTTTTTCAAGGGCATCGTAATTTTTTACGATGCCTTTCTTTTTATGTCAGACCTCTGTTTTCAGACCTCTGTTTTCAGACCTCTGTTTTCAGACCTTTGTTTTCAGACCTCTGTTTTCAGACCTCTGGCACGAATCATCCGCCATCAGGCTTCGACTACACCTAGGAGTCTGTCGGACTTAGGCGAAGGGATCGAGGTTCCGAACGAGCCTGGATATGTATTAAACTGGCTCGGCTTAGCCGGAGATGAAGCGCGTAGCGGTGCATTTGATGGCTATGGGCGCGAGGGAATATCTAAGAAATAGAATTGATGACGGACGATATCGTCGGGAACCGACGGATTAAATTTAGGCGGAGGTTTCAGATACTGACCTGAAACTTCATGATGGCCTTTCAACGCTGTTTCAACCGCCAAGCGAAGCGCGGGAGGAGGCGCCACTGTGTAACAAATATCGCGTAGCCGAGGCAGCCGCCTTAATCGTTGGTTTTTCCGGGGCGCACAGCTCCGAAGGTGCGCCGGCACTTAGCCCCGAGGCTCGCCTCGGGGTTGCGAATTGGCCAAAGCATCAAGCTCCGAAGGTGCGTAGGGACACCGGCATTTAAAGACAAAAAGCCGCAATCTGTGCAAGTCTTTCAGACTTGGTTCCGCCTCCGAAACCAATCGATGGGCGGTGCCCATCGCTACGCTGTTGTCGCCTTTCAGGCGAATGTTTATCTTAAGCCCGAGATACACCGATTTGTTACACATTCTCTGCCCCCCGCCTAAGATAAGCCGTCGGTTCCCGTTGAAACTTCGGCAGCAACAATTTCAATGTATTTATACAGCCTCGCGAATTCATGGATAGACTGCGAAACATTCATGAGTCGCAATGTGGCTCTATTTTTTTGACAAATTGTCGTCCGATAACTCAGGATTGATGACGGAAGATATCGTCGGAAACCGACGGTTTAATTATAGGCGGGGGTTTCAACCCCCGTAAAAACGGTCGATGTATCCACGTCGGGAACCGACGGTTTATCATACAGGGCTTTAGCCCGCCCCATGTATTTTGAGGGTGCAAAACCAGATGGTGTTTTTGATGAAATGCTTCTTTTGCAACGCCTTGGAGGTCCCCAGCCACATCGCGAAAGACGGGCTAAAGCCCTCTTTTGATAAACCGTCAGTTCCTGACGTATGATTGCGGGTTCATCTGAACGGGGGTTGAAACCCCCGCCTAAGATAAGCCGTCGGTTCCCGACGAAACTTCCGCCGCAACAATTGGATAACGGACAATCGTCGGGAACCGATGAAACTTCCGCCGCAACAATTGGATAACGGACAATCGTCGGGAACCGATGAAACTTCCGCCGCAACAATTGGATAAGGGACAATCGTCGGGAACCGACGGTTTAAATTTAGGCGGGTGCAACCCCCATAAAAACAGTCGATGTATCCACGTCGGGAACCGATGAAACTTCCGCCGCAACAATTGGATAACGGACGATCGTCGGGAACCGACGGTTTAATTATAGGCGCCACATCGCGAAAGACGGGCTAAAGCCCTCTTTTGATAAACCGTCAGT
>Ga0209186_1000952_pt1 | contig 22233 bp, 12 predicted proteins | sample SidtaG_FD_187426 | JGI IMG/M metagenome (GOLD analysis project Ga0209186, IMG submission 187426) | Marine algal microbial communities from Sidmouth, United Kingdom - Sidmouth_Male2 metaG (SPAdes) (version 2) | ecosystem: Host-associated > Algae > Red algae > Unclassified | place: Sidmouth...
AGTCAATTCTCATTTCTCTTGCTGAAGGGGTGTATGATCCACAAGGCACTGAAGGTAGGACAACTATTACTGCGAGTGTGATTCCATTTAGTGGAGGAGAGTGTACGTTATTTAACAATGCGGATGCGGAGACATTGGTTTATTTTCAATAGTTGAAAATAAATAATGTCCTGTTCTAATTAATAAAGTTTCAGGATTTATAAATAAATCTAAATAGCGAGTAGCGGATTATATTCTTCTACTCGTTTTTTCTATGAAACCCGATGTTTTATTGAACTTTTCACTTAGTAAGAAATCTCTTATTTTTCATGGAGAACTGACGAAGTGTTATTGATCTGAATCATTCCAAGTTAGATATTCCATAAAATTCTATTCTTTTAATATTCTCAAAGATATTCTTATCTTACTATATTAGAACCTAATTTTGATGTGAATACTTGGAAGTCAATCCCTAAATGCCTTCGAATGTTCATTTTTTTGCCAAGTAAAGTCTTTCCTTATGAAATATTACCCGATTAGTGTAGTAATCTTGATTTGTCTTTTCCCGTTGTTGATGAAAGCGGATATTCTATTACAAGAAGATTTTACTAATTTAAACCTCCCTACAGATTGGACAAATACAATACAACAAGGCTCTGCGAACTGGCTGATTCAATCAACTCCAACATTTGGAAGTTTATCAGGTGGTGGGTATGTTGTGTTTGATGACTTTGCCCTAGGATCAGCCATTACACCTAACGAAGCAACGTTAACAACGCCTTCAGTGAATTGTGTTGGTAGAGAAGCTATGAGATTACGCTATTACCACTATTGGTTAGGAATTGAGTTTACCCATGGATTCGTAGAGATTTCGAATGATGGAGGATCGGTTTGGACTACAATTGTTGATTATGAAACCATTACAAAAGGATCGCTACTAGTCCCTCAAGATACTTCCATAGATATTTCGACTTTTGCGGATAACCAGCCGGATGTACGAGTTCGCTTTAGATATACAGATGGAAGTCAAGCAGGCAGATATTGGTACCTAGATGATATAGCAATTTACTCAGGTTTGGATGTTGGAGTTACAGCTATGGTAGAGCCAGAATCTTTACTTTGTGGAGGAACGTTTGATGCAAGTGATACGGTAAAAGTAGAAATTTACAATTATTCAATTGATACTATTTGGAATATTCCAATCGATTGTGAAATTACTGGGGATATAAATATCAATCTAAGTGAGGTTTATCAAGGTTTTATTCCACCATTGAGCAGTGTTGTTCATACATTTGACACAGCATTAGATTTTTCTGGTAATAATAAAATTTTCATATTTAATATCTTTACAAGTCTTGGAACTGAATCATATACTACAAATGACACCATACATGCTACTCGACAAGGGCCGATAACGGGTTATCCTTATCACGAAGATTTAATGGTGTCCAATTACGATTGGAAACCTGATGGTAGTCCATCGTTTGAGTTTGGAAGTTTTACAAAAATGGGCGGCAATGCAGGATTTGGTAATTCTTGGGTAACCACACTCAATGGTAACTATGCGAATAACTTAAATGCATATATTGTAAGTCCGTTTTTCGATTTTACGGAGACTCCTACCGAACCTATACTTACTTATGATTACAAATATGAAACTGAACCTTGTTGTGATTTTGTCAGATTACAATATAGTCTTAATGGAACTACCTGGATTAACCTTTCTGATGAGTGGAGAGGCGACGGGTTCACTTCCTGGAATAAGGATACCATCGTATTAAATTTTGATAACTGTAATATTTCCTGTGTCCAGTTTCGGTTTTATATACGATCAGATGGCAGTGCAACTCGTGGTGGATTTACATTTGATAATTTTAAGATTAGTCCTAATGTTGAAATAAATGATGCTGTAGCAGAAGATATCATTTTTAACACTGATTGCAGTTATACCTCTATGATGCCTATTGGACTTTCAATTAAGAATAACAATGAGCATCATCTTTGTGAAGAAATTATAATCACGACGATGGCCAGCCATCCTATACTTCCGACACAAATGTTTGAGGATACCATCACAGTGAACTTAAAAGGATGTGAAATACAAGATTTTTACTACCCGAACTTAGCTGATTTCAGTGGATACAATACTGGAGATTATACACTTTCAAGTACAGTATTCTTCTCTGATGATATTGACCCATCAAATAATTCAATTACTCGGACTGTACCATTTGTGATTGATGCATATCCGTATGATGAAGATTTTGATGCTGGAAAAGGAGGGTGGAGACGAGTAGGGGACAGAGATTTTGAACTTGGTGCGTTTACAAAGATGGATGGGAATACTGGATTTGGAAATTCCTGGGTAACTAAGCTAAAAGGGAATTACTCCGACAGTCAAAATTCCTATGTTGAAAGTCCGGTATTTGATTTGACTAATATGGTTTGCCCCGCAGTAATATTTGATCATAAATATTTTACAGAAAGCTGTTGTGACCGCGCTTATCTTGACTACTCCTTGAATGGTGGTGGGACTTGGCTTAATCTATTAGGGTCATGGCAAGATGAAGGATTTGTTGAATGGAACTATGCAGAGACTAATATTGCAAATTTGGTAGGAAATTCCTGTGTCCAATTTCGGTTTCGATTTCGTACAGATGGCAGCGGTACAAGGGATGGTGGATTTTCATTTGATAATTTTAATCTATTGGAAAATGAAAAAAATGTTTCTGTAACAAACATCTTCGAGCCGCTTATGACTGATGAGTTTTGTAATAGAAGATTGAATCAACCAGTTACGGCAGAAATCTATAATGGAGGATGTAGTCCAGTGTTTAACATCCCAATAGCAGTAAATATGACAGGTGCAAACACAGCATCTTACAATGAAATCATTCCAGATACGATACTGTCTGGGGAAACCTTTTCCTACACGTTTACAAATACGCTGAATATGTCGGACACGGGAACCTACTTCATTGTAGTCAATACTAATTTTCCAGGAGATCCATATAGTCGAAACGACTCTTTTGATATCGAAATTTATGAGGAGTTCGTGATCCCTGTTATCGATGCCTATCCTGCAAATGAAAGTTTTGATACTGGAGATGGTGATTGGTTTGCTGTAACCGATACTGAATTTGAACTAGGCAGTTTTACAAAGATGGGAGGAAATACAGGATTCGGCGACTCTTGGGTTACCAAGCTTTCAGGTGACTATTCCAATAACGGCAAGAATTATATCTACAGTCCAATTTATGACTTGTACAACACGCCTCCAGAGCCCGTTTTGGAGTTTGATTACAAGTATTACACGGAATCCTGTTGTGATTATGCGGATCTACAATATAGTCTAGACGGTGGAGTTACTTGGGCCCGATTGGCAGGAGACTGGCGAGGCGATGGTTATACGAGTTGGAATCATGAAACAATTGTTCTAAACTTTAATACTTGTGATATCACTTGTGTTATGTTCCGATTTTATTTTCAATCAGATGGTAGTGCAACAAGAGATGGAGGGTTTGCTTTTGATAACTTTAAAATAACTCCAAACAACTTGGTAAATGATGCTGCAGTTGATGATTTTCTGATTGACAAAAACTGTACTTATGGAACATCAGAAACCTTCGGTTTAAACATTGTAAATACAAACGATTACCGAATCTGCGAAGAAATTGTTTTGACTTCAGTCATTACGCATCCAACGTTGCCTACTCAAACGTTGATCGATACGTTTACTGCTGCAATTCCTCCAAATTTCTTTCAAAATTTTTATTATTCTACTCCAATAGATTTGTCAGGATATACCCTTAATAATTATACAGTTACAAGCTCTATTTACTTTCCGGAAGATATTGACTCCTCAAACGATACCCTGGTCGGAACGATTCCATTTGTAGTCACTAATTTCCCTTACTATGAAGATTTTGACTCTGGTAAAAAAGGATGGAGCCAGGCAGGAATTGACCAGTTTGTCCTAGGTAGTTTTACTAAAATGGATGGGAATGCAGGTTATGGAAATTCCTGGGTTACAAAACTTTCGGGAGACTATGATAACAATCTTGAAACTTATGTCGAAAGTCCGATTTTTGATCTAACGAATATCGTTTGTCCTGCTATCCTTTTCGAATACAAGCATTACACAGAATCTTGTTGTGATTTTGCTCAACTACAATACAGTATCAACGGTGGTACAAACTGGCTATACCTAACAGGGGACTGGCGGGGCGATGCTTACACTTCCTGGAATAACTTGGAGTACAATATTCAAAGTTTAGCAGGGAATTCTTGTGTGCAGTTTCGCTTTAGATTTCGATCAGATGGAAGTGCTGTAAGAGATGGAGGATTTGCTTTTGATAATTTCCAACTGTTAGAAAATGAAAACAATGTATCTGTAGTCAATATTCTTAACCCAAAAGCAGAGTTTGATTTTTGTGAACGAAGAACCAATGAAATTGTACAGGTAGAAGTATACAATGGCGGGTGCAATACATTAATCAATATCCCGATTGAAGTCAATATGACCGGTGCTTTGAGTCAAAATATCAGTGAAATCATTACTGATCCGATTGCTTCTGGAGCGACGTACACCTATACGTTTACCAATACATTGAATATGTCTGACACGGGTTTGTACAACATACAAGTCAATACGAATTTTGGACTCGATCCTGATCCTGGAAATGATACGTCTTACACTTCAGTTTATGAGGAGTTTGCCGTACCAATTGTTAATTCATTCCCTTACACTGAGGATTTTGATACAAGCATAGGCAATTGGTTCCACACGGGAACGCCTTACTTCGAATGGGGAACCTTTAACAAAATGGGCGGTAATGCCGGATATGGTAATTCCTGGGTCACAAAATTAGTAGGAAATTATGATAATAACACTTCTGCTTACCTTAATAGTCCGATATTTGATCTTACCAATTTACAATGTCCAGCAATAACCTTTGATTTTAAATACTATACTGAATCATGTTGTGATAAGGCTTTTCTTCAGTATAGTACCAATGGTGGAAACTCATGGACTACCTTAAAAACCTACGCTGGGGACAATTATCCGGATTGGGATTTTGATGATGTCAATCTAAGTGCTTTAGCAGGTAATCCTTGTGTTATGTTTCGTTTCTATTGGGTAACGGACGGATCAGCTGTTAGAGATGGGGGCTTAACCTTTGATAATGTATTTGTTGGTGAAAGTGATTTTAATCTTTCAGTAGTTCGAATGATTGAACCTGTAGCAAATCCAACTCTTTGTGATTTAAGGAACCCACAAGAAGTTACTATAGAGTTATTCAACAATGGGTGTACAGAGGCAGTCAATGTTCCCGTCGAATTGACTATGTCAGGTGCAGGAATGAACTACCTATCAGAAACTATTCCTGGTCCAATTCTAGCAGGACAATCATACACTTATACCTTCGCCAATACACTTGATATGTCAGATACAGGATGGTACAATTTTATGATCAGTAGTAATCTAACAAATGACCCTATTCGTATTGATGACACCCTTATTACTAGTGTTTATGAGGAATTCGAAAGAATGTTGTTTGATACCTTTCCTTACGTAGAAAATTTTGATAATGGATCTGCTGGTTGGACGGCTTCTGGTTCTCCTTCATTTGAACTAGGAACCTTTACGAAGTTAAATGGGAATGCAGGATATGGAGATTCATGGGTAACCAACATCAATGGGAATTATCCCAATAATGCAAATCCATATGTCGTAAGTCCGATTTTTGATTTAAGTAACACGACGTGCCCTGTGGTTTCATTTATCCATAAGTATAATACAGAATCCTGTTGTGATTATGTGTGGTTTCAATACAGTTTAGATGGCGGAATTAGCTGGGTAAACCTTGTTGGAAATTGGAGAGGCCAAGGCGATACGGATTGGAATTACATCAATCAAAACATAAATGCTTTAGCTGGACAATCATGTGTAACCTTTAGATTTTGGCTTCGTTCCGATATATCCGTTAATTCCGGTGGATTTACCTTTGATAATTTTATGATTAATGATATTTCCGCAGAAGCATCTCTTGATAACATAGTCGCTTGTTGGGGAAGTTCTTATGATATTGAAGTTACTGTAAAAAATAATATTCATTTGTATTGTTCTGAACAGGATAGCATTGGAACGATTACACTTGAATACTTAATTGATGGAGTGCCAGGCTCCCAAACTTACACTGGATTGAATATTCAACCGAATACTATTGAAGTATTAAGTCTTAACAACGTCTTGATCCCTTCCGCTACTAGCTCGGTTAAAATTTGGCAAAAGCTACCTAATGGAATTTATGATCCTATTCTTGAAAACGATACGCTGGTGTTGAATACAGCTATGATACCAAACTGTAACGACCATTGCAGAAATGCGCAATTCTTGACTATTGGTACGACTACAACCTCTCAAACCAGCAATGCAACTATCGATTCAGCTGAGGATCCTACATTTTCGAATTGTGGTGGCATTACGATTGAAAATACAGTTTGGTACACTTTTATGACCGATGCACAAGGTGGAATGGTAACAGTAGGTTTCGAAGATATTCTATGTTCGCCTTCGGCTAATGGCATTCAAGTGTCCATTGATGCGTTGAATGGACCTTCCTGTGTCTCCAGCTCCTTAAATAATTTGTATTGTAATAGCCCAACCGATACCGTACCATTTGAATATGGACCTGTCTTATTGCCTCCAAACACAACTTATTACATTGTTATTGATGGTTTTGCGGGGAACAATTGTGACTTCGATATTGTATTGTCAGGAGCGATTTTCAATCCAAATCCATCCGGCCAAGTTGTAGTCAACAACAATCTCGCCTGCAACAGCGACAACAGTGGTACCGCCACAGTCCTTGCGTCTGACGGAACACTCCCATACACTTATGCGTGGGACAACGGCGAAACCACCCCAACAGCAACAGCGCTATCAGCAGGTACACACACCGTCACCGTAACCGAGGCGTCAGGAAACACTTTCACCGCCTCCGTCCAACTCACAGAGCCAACAGCAATAACGACAACAGTCACTGCCAATACAACGGTTTCCTGTAATGGCGGCAATGATGGCAGCGCAAGCATCTCTGCAAATGGCGGTACACCAGGTTATTCCTATAGTTGGGACAACGGATCCACTACAGCAACAGCAACTGGCTTAACAGCTGGAACGCATGCAGTAACCCTTACAGATGCTAACGGTTGCACGGTAGTAGAAAGCATATTGATCACAAGCCCAACAGCCATTGAAGTCAGCACAGCACTTGTCAGTAATGTCTCTTGTAACGGCCTTAGCGATGGCGCTGCGAGCATATCAGGCACAGGCGGTACGCCAAGCTACTCCATCCTATGGGACAACGGTGAAACGACTGCTACGGCAACAAACTTGTCAGCAGGAGCGCATATGGTAACACTAACAGATGCCAACGGTTGTTCGGTAGTAGAAAGTGTAATGATCACTGCTCCAAGCGCTATTACTGCTAGTACTTCGGTTGTTAACATGGTTTCCTGTAATGGATTGAATGACGGCTCAGCCAGTATAACAGCAAATGGTGGAACGCCTAGTTATACTATCCTTTGGGATAACGGAGAAACAACAGCAACAGCCATCAGCCTAACAGCTGGAATGCATAGCGTAACCCTTACAGACGCCAACGGTTGTGCTATAACAGAAAGCATAATGATCACAGCACCGCCAGGAATGACTGCCGACACTATTGTTGCTACGGAAGTCAGCTGTAGTAGTTCAAACGATGGGACGGCTACAATCACAGTTTCAGGTGGTACCGCTAGCTACACTTATACTTGGGACTCAGGTGCAACGACAGCTACGGCGACTGGTTTATCGATAAGCATGTATTCGGTAACAGCCACAGATGTTAATGGCTGTTTTGTTGTCGCAACTGTTCAGGTACCAGCATCCTCAGTTCCAGACTTAGTTGTGTTTACGCAAACAAATGAAGTGAGTTGTGGTGGTATGACAGACGGTGCTGCGATCGTTTCTGCCTCATTCGGACATATGCCTTATACTTACTTGTGGGACGCCAATGCAGGCAATCAAACAACAGCAACCGCGACAGGTCTTGAGGTTGGTGTGTACATGGTTACGGTAACAGACAACAACGGTTGTTCTTCGGTAGATGGGGTTCTCATTACAGAAGCGCCATGCGACTACTGTCAAATAGCAGATGACAACAATACAGACATTTGTGTTGTTCTTACGGCTGATCCGAATGATCCGCTAGCGAGTTTGGATTGTGATGGAGACGGTGTTAGAAATTTTGTTGAATGTAATGATACGACTGACCCGACGAATCCTTGTGATTTTGTGGAAGCGAATATCACAGAACCGATTACGGCGGATCAATCAGGTTGTCTCAACTTATGCCCTGATTTGACAGTAACGACAACACTTATTCCTGGTAATATTTCAGGACCGTCTGCAATTTCAATCCGAATAGATGTCACCGAGTTGAATTTGGTAGATGCGGGTCCTGGACCAATAACAGTAAGAATGCCATCTGATCAAAGATTGACATTCAATTGGAATATTACTGCGAATCCAAGCTGGAACTACTTAGGTAATACAGGAATATTCCACACTTTTACCTACAATGGGAATAATGGGATCTTGTTTGGTGGAAGTACAGAGTCAATACTCATTTCTCTTGCAGAAGGGGTGTATGATCCTCAGGGCACTGAAGGTAGGACAACTATTACTGCGAGTGTGATTCCATTTAGTGGGGGAGAATGTACGTTGTTTAACAATGCGGATGCGGAGACATTGGTTTATTTTCAATAGTTGAAAATAAATAGTTGCTATATTAAGGCCATCTGAGTTCAGATGGTCTTTTTTAATTCAGAAAAGAAGGAGACTTATTCTTTACACCTGTTTAGATAGTGTCTGAACGAAAAGACAATAATCGTTGATTATCAATCTTTTAATAAGAAATTGTTATGACAAATATTCTTGGGAATATTCCATTTCTCTAGCTTATCGCTGAATAATTTTAAATTATTTGTAGAAACTGAAGGTATATCAGATCACATTAGTTAATGAATAAAGAACGAGGAAGCGTGTTGTCGAGTTAGGGCTTATTATATAATTCGTGTTATATGTGAAAACATATAAAAACAATGTTATTTTTGTAGGAATCAAGCTGTCTGCTACGTTATTTATATTCTAAAGTATGAAAATAGGTAAAAACACCCTTTTCTATATTCTTGTAGCTGTTTTGTTTTTTGCGTTAAAACTAATTTCGGCTGAGGCAGATAGTGGCTTCTTTTATTTTTTATTGCAACCAATTGCTAGTTTACTACATCTTTTTTCCGGTTTTAGTGGTACGCTGACTCAAGAAGGCGCCTTTCTTTTTTCTGAGTTCAATATTTTGATAGATCGATCGTGTTCAGGATTCAATTTTATGCTCCTATGCTTTTTCATGGTTTGCTTTATGTTGATAGGACATTTAGGCTCTACTACAAGGAAGATAATGGCAATTCCGTTTTCTATGTTAGTGGCATATCTGCTGACTATTCTAGTCAATACATCAAGGGTGTTGGTGGCTATTACGGTGCAGCATACCTTGGCTTTTGATCATCCTGCAATCCATCAAGCTATTGGAATCTTCATCTATCTATCTTCGCTGATACTTTGTTATCAGGTCCTTCATATATTTCTAAATCGTCAAAATTGCCCCAATGCAAAGCTTATTTAATCCCAAATGGTTATTGTTGATTAATACGTTGCCAATCATCCTGGTTTCCTTTCTTTATATCAGCCAGTTCAACATTATTAAGACCTTACTGTCGGAAGAAAATATCAAACTTTGGTGGCTATTTGGTGGTGCATTGGCAATTATGGGGTTGTTTAATTTCATCTATGCTGTAGTATTGATTGCTAAGGGAAAACTCGTGTCGATTGGCTATAGTCTCGTCGCACTTGTCCTTTGTATTCCCTACTTATATCTTTATGGTTACTACGCATCAGATATTTTGCCTTGGAGTATTCCTCGCTGGATGGTTCCGGAGTCAATGATCGTTTATCTGGGGACTTTCCTTATGCCGACCATAGCCTACAGTATCGCCTTGTTAGTTGTTGGTTTAACTGATAAAGACAACGAGAAACAGACACCACTTAAGAGTTTTCTGATTGCGATTGCGGTGCCTGTCTCCTGGTATCTGTTATCTCAATTGCTTTTTAATGTGATAAGACCTAACATACCAGAGATCGGTGGTCACCTCATAACGGTATTTGTAGTGATTAGCACGGTGATTTTTCTATTTTTCCTCTCAAGAGGAATTTATCTCATTGCAACAAGAAGAGGGGAGAAATGGAGTAAATACTATATTGGCATTAAATTCATTTTTGCTATTCTTTTCCCATTGATTGGACTTGCCGTGAATAATGGTGTCGGACCAGATGGCTGGATTCTACCCGAGTCTGGAATTTTTGGTGATTTTAGTGATATTTGGTTTTACGCGCTTGCAGTAGTTAACGGTGTATTGGTTTGTGCTCCAAATTTGAAATCACCAATTTATCGGTTAACAGTGTTTATTGGGCGAAGCATTACTTTCAGTTATACCTTCTATTTCTTCCTTGTATTCCTTCCCTTTTTACCATTATCCGTTGTTGCGATTGCTGCAATTGGATTGGGTTTTTTGATGTTGACGCCGTTGATTCTATTCATCATTCATACCAATGAAATGTCAGAAGATTTCAAGTATTTAAAGCAGACTATCGATATTAAGATTCTAGGAATGGTTGCCATTTTCGGCTTTTTAGTGATGCCTGGTATCCTAACCATGATCAACCTAAAAGACAAATACGTACTTAACGAAACACTGGACTTTATTTATAGCCCGGATTATACGAAAGTATATGATTTGAATAAAAAATCAATCAGCCGAATTCTCAAAACAGTCAAGGGGCATAAAGAAAACAATCGTCGAAGTATATCAATCATGGGGAGTCAAACACCATATCTGTCTACCTACTACAATTGGTTGGTTTTGGACAATCTTACTTTGTCAACCAATAAAATCAAAACGATAGAAAAAATATTCTTTGGAATCGATACTGGAACGTCGATTAGAAGTGAGAATCTTAGAAACAAACACGTTAGCATCACCAATATTGCTACTTCCAGTGAGTTTGACCCAGAGCAAAATGCCTGGTTGAGTTGGATGGATTTAGAAATTACCAATGCCAGCAGTAAATTTGCTCGTGAATATGCTACCAACTTTGAATTACCCGTTGGCTGTTGGATCAGTGACTACTACTTGTATGTTGGAGATAAGAAAGAACCTGGCATTTTGACCGAGAAAAAAACAGCATTATGGATTTTCTCCCAGATCAGAAATCAGAACAAAGATCCAGGGTTGTTATATTATCGTACAGGCAATAAGATCGCCTTTCGAGTATTCCCATTTGCCAAGGAGGAAGTGCGTAAGACTGGCATTCAGTTCCTCCACAAAGAGCCCATCTCTCTCGAAATAGACGGACGAACAGTGCAACTCGGAGATGTCGCTGAGCAACCAATCATCAACCAGACAAGCGCTTTGAACGATAAGGTAATCTACCTTTCCGCAGCAGACAAAAGTAAACTGCCAGAAGTGACTAGAACGCCTTATTATCATTTCATTTGGGATGCATCAATCAATAGTAAGGAGTACACAGCCGAACTGATTGAAAGTATTGAGAACTTTGCCCAAAATCAAGCACTTCCTAGTGGCGCACCTTCAAAAATCAGCTTCGTAAACACTTATACAAAGACAGAAGAGATGGGACCCGACTGGAAAACCGACATCAATCAACAGACTTTTGAAGGCGGGTTTTACTTAGAACGGGGCATCAAAACGATTCTTACTGAGCAGTACCTAAATCCGTCTGATCAATATCCGATTTTAGTTGTCGTTACCAATAACATTAGAAAGTCTATTATAGAAAAAGATTTTTCTGATTTCTCCCTTGCTTTTCCTGAGCGTGAAGACTTTTACGTGCTCGATTTTCAAGCAGATTCGATCATTCCACATTCCTTGGTTCAAAATCCCAAAAATAAATTGGAGAAGGGGACAACTGTTTCCAACTCGCTTACTGTTCGCGCTTGGCCGAATGCTAGTCAACCGGTGGCCTATGTAGCCAATAACCAAGAAGGTTCGATCATTTTGAAAACAACAGACTTGCAGCTAGATACAGATCAATTGAAAGAAAAAGGTTGGAATTCGGCGTTGTCGATGAACGGGCAATATATTGCACAAACATTCCGTCCCAAGCAATCTGACCGTGCTTGGCTTGATCAAGTGAAAGCAAGTTTCATTACTAGAGTCATGCACCCAACGACTTCCTACATTGTGGTAGAAAATGAAGCTCAAAAGGCAATGATATTAAAGAAGCAAAAACAAGCGCTCGCAGGGAATAAATCACTGGATATGGGAGATGATCCTCAACGAATGAGTGAACCTGGGTTTTGGTTGATTTTTAGCCTCATGGGACTATTCTTATTCTTTGTAAAAAGGAAACAAATTCGATTTTATTCCTAGAAGGAGAAACAAGTTTTGACAATGGTGAGTTCAAGCTAATATCACAAAGTAATGAGTTGATCGTAGAAATCATGAAATTTACAGTAGAATATATTACTTTTGCAGCCAATTACAATTTTATATAACTTTTTTAACAACAGATCATGAGCGTAGTAGAATTGCGTGTTCCAACAATCGGCGAATCAATCTCAGAAGTTACTCTTTCTCAATGGCTTAAAAAGGATGGCGACTACGTCAAAATTGATGAGTCCATTTGTGAGTTTGAATCCGACAAAGCGACACTCGAATTCCCTGCAGAGGTTGCCGGTAAACTAATCATCGTAGCACAAGAAGAGGAAGACCTGGAAATAGGTGCCCTCGTAGCTAAAATCGATACTAGTGTGGACGCTCCAAGCGATAATGGCACTTCAACGCCTACAAAAACTGAAGATAAAAAAGAAGATAAGACTGAAGATAAAAAAGAAGATAAAAAAGAAGATAAGACTGAAGTTACGAAAGAAGATAAAAGTGAACCAGCAAGCACTCCTGCTGAAACACCTTCCGAGAGTTATGCAACAGGACATCCCAGTCCAGCTGCAGCAAAACTAATAGCGGAGCACAATTTGACTGCTTCCAATATCACTGGTACTGGAAAGGATGGACGAATCACTAAAGAAGATGTGTTGAATGCGGTGAAAGCCGAAAAAGAGGGGCCAGCTACGCCTACAAAGCCTGAAGAAAATGAAAGCCCTGCCTCTAGCGGTGTTTCTGCCTTCAGCCGTAATACAACGACCAAAAAGATGTCGCGGATGCGTAGAACAATCGCAAAACGACTTGTAGCAGCTAAGAACGAAACAGCAATGCTCACCACATTTAATGAGGTGGATCTTTCCAATATCATGGCGCTTAGAAAGAAATATCAAGAGCGGTTTGTTGAAAAATATGGCGTTAAATTGGGTTTCATGTCACTGTTTACAAGAGCTTGCGCAAAAACATTGATGGAAATGCCTGATGTCAACGCTACCTTGGATGGCGACAATCTCATTTACCATGACTTTACGGATATCTCAATTGCAATCTCAACGCCAAATGGCTTGGTCGTTCCGCCAATTCGTAATGCGGAGTCTATGAGTTTTGCTGAGATTGAGTTGGCGATCAAAGCCCTCGCTGCGAAAGCTAGAGATGGCAAACTGACACTAGACGAAATGACTGGTGGCACCTTCACTATTACCAATGGCGGGATATTTGGTTCCATGATGAGCACACCGATTATCAATCAACCGCAGTCCGCGATACTTGGTATGCATACTATTCAGCAGCGCCCGGTCGCTGTTGACGGTTCCGTGCAAATTCGCCCAATGATGTATCTGGCTTTATCTTACGACCACCGCGTTATTGATGGTAGTACTTCGGTCACCTTTTTGGTAAAAGTCAAGAAGTTACTCGAAGATCCAACAACGTTACTGCTTGATTTATAATCGTTAACACAAATACTCATTGATTGGAATTTGTTTTTGGGGCCGCCCTTTGCATGCATCTGCTCAAGGCTCAACTCCTATGCAAAGGTCAGGCTGTCTGGCACTCTTACCACGCATTGCTCAAGGCTAAGCGCTGTGGCATTCATACAACACCTCCCATCCTTCGGCCGCCCCTTTTTTTCCAACTGGAGGTTTTGAGTGAATTTGTTCCCGAGCTAAGCCCAAATCTCAACATCTATTTCATGAGGGCGCACAATACCTAATCACTAATACACCTTTCCGCGATTTAGGTAATAAAAAAAAGCAATGCGACTATCTGTTCCTCCTCCAAAGAACTGGATAACTGCATTGCTAAAAATTACACTACCTATGAAAATTTTTTGTAACCCCCTTTTGAATTACAACTCTAAAACGCGGGAAATTGTAATTCATTTTACGAATTATATAGTATAACAATTGTTTAATGGGAGCAGCTTTTAGTGTGAAAAACACGATTTCCGCACTCCGAATGACGGTTACTGCAGACGGTTATCTAGACTAGTTTTTTATGATGATTATGATTTGAAATCATTGAAGGAGGTAGAAACATTCATCGACAAAAACGGCCATCTACCTGGAGTTCCTCCCGAGCAAGAAATCATCGAAAATGGACTTGATCTCAACGAGCAGTCCGTCTGGCAACAAGAAAAAATCGAGGAACTCTTCCTTCACATGATTGACATGGACAAACGATTTAAAGCACTTGAAAAGGAGAATTCACAACTAAAAACAGCAATCAAATTGCTAAAAGCGGACAATTCTAAAGAATAATCATAACAGTCTTTTTGCAAAAGTAGCTAGGCTTCGGTAGGGACAACTCCAAATTAGCTGCTAAGCGCAACACGAATGCTAACATCAGGCCTTTGGTACTTCCAAGCCTAGCTCTTGAGTCGGTCTATCATAGTTTTCATGATTGCTCTGGTTTCGGGTGCCCACCATTGCTCCATTCTATGTTCAATATCTGCATCGAGATCAAAGTTGAAGGCGTCTAGAATGTCCTTTCGAATATTGACTTTACTTTGTTGCCAACCCGATTGGTTATGTTTTAAATAGTCTGCCATCTTATGTTCCGCACGTTCCATCAATTGTTCAAACGGTACGACTTCGTCTAGTAAACCGCAAGCCACCGCCTCTTCAATTGTTAGCAAATGTCCGACCATTAGATAGTGGTATGCCTGTCGTTTCCCGATCCAATAACTATACAATTGAAATCCGTAATTGGGAAGTACAATGCCTAGTGGCACTTCATTCAATCCAATGCGATACTTGCCTTCCGCCATGACTCTGTAATCTGAACAGATTGCTAGTATACAGCCTCCTGCGGGACTATGCCCTGATATCGCGGTGATGTAAGGTTTGGGAAATGAAGCGAGGGTCTGCACCATTTCCGTAAAGCGTTTCCAAAAAGCCTTAATCTTGTCACGGTCATAGTCAAACAGCTCAATGATATCAAGTCCCACACTAAAAAAACCAGGTTTCCCTGTCAGGATAATCCCTTTTACGGTATCATCGGACTTGGCTTCTGTAAACAGTTGGATTAGTGCTTCGACGAGATCAAAATTAATGGGATTGGCTCGTCCACGATCCAATTGCACTGTGAGCACACCGTTGTTATTGGTTTTATTGAGCATAATGTATTGTTTGAATTGGCGAAAATAAAGGATTTAGTGTTAATTGTTATCTATTCATTGTTAATTAACAATGAAACTTTAGTATTCTCCATCCTAGCAAATAATTGAATTAAACACTAATCATTAAACATTATTTATTAAAGGCATAAAAAAACGGTTAATCAATTATTGACTAACCGTTTAAGTATATTTTTAAACCAGATTATTTCAGCACGAATTCCTTGGTACCAATCATATGATTTTTGTTGTATAATTCTGCTACGTATTTCCCTTTATCATAAGTTGCATCCTGTTTCCAGTTAATGCAGACATCTTGGGAAGTATTGTCGTAATCTACTTCTTTCGATGTAGTGAATCGTACTGCTTGTCCTGAAACAGGGTCATCAAAATAGCCAGAACCTTGACTTTCGATGGCCATAGTTTCTCCACGAGGGTTAATCAAACGTAGGAAGATTTTCTCTTTGCTTGCTTTTGCGATTCTGTTTTCTGCAATTTCAAAGCAAACCATTAAGCGATCAGAGCGTTTGGCGAGGTCAGTATTGACATCACTTTTTTTCTTTTCTTTTACCCCGGTAGCCTTAATAGCATTTGCGGAAAGGATGGAGCCTAATTCCACTCTTCTCTCTAGTTTAGTTTTAGTCTCTGCAAGCTGATTCTTTTCTACTTCCAACTCCTCGGTAATTTTAGTTTGCTCTTCAACTATAGTTTCTAATTGAACTTTTGCGGCAGTCAACTTAGATTTTTCTTGTGATAAGTTCATATTCGCAGAGGCCAGATTTTGATTTTCAGCCTTTAGATTGTTGATCTCATTTAGAAAGCCGTTTCGCTGTAGCACAAAGTCATCTACCATCCTTCTTGCTTCTGCCAACTCTGTAATTGAAGCATTTCCTTTAGCAGTTAACACGTTAATTTTAGATTTTGCTATACGCAGTTTTTTATCTAAGGTCCTTTTTTGTTCCTCAATTTGGACCTTAAGGTCTTCATTCTCAGCAGCAGCTAAGTCTAGTTGCTCTATAGCATCGTCATATTGCATCTGCAATTCTTCTTGCATTTTTTCAGCTTCAGATAATTCTTTCTTCTGATTTTCAATTACTCTTCCCTGAGATACTTTATTAGCTAAAAAGTAGGCATTCAACCCTAAAAGTAAAATTATGACTCCCAATGCTATAGGGAGTAATTTATTGGAGCTACTTGACATGTCGGGATCTAGTTTTGTTTGTTAAAAAAAATGAACGCAAAGATATATTTATTCTAGCATTTGAATAATTCAATAGTGGTTTTATTTACAAAAATCATACCTAGTAGACACAAAAAAATCAAATACCACCTATTAAGCTTATGTTAAAATTTTAATGTTTGTTTAATCTCTTGCTCGAAAATCAACTACAAAGCAAGAGGTTTTAAATAGTTTAGCTCAATTCTTTGATTCCTTTGATATGCCTTGCTTTTTTCTTTTTAAATTCGTGTTCAAATTAAAAACAATGGATTTAAATGCGTTAACAGCTATATCACCAATAGACGGTAGATATCATAAAAAAACTTTAGCTCTCAGTGAGTTCTTCTCAGAATATGCATTAATCAAATATAGAGTGCACATTGAAATTGAGTATTTTATTGCCTTATGCGAAATCCCACTGCCACAGCTAAAACAGTTCCCCGACTCCAGATTTTCTGATCTCCGACTCATCGCTTCCAATTTTAATGAGCAACAAGCCCAACGAATCAAAGCGATTGAGCGAATCACCAACCATGATGTCAAAGCAGTAGAGTATTTCCTAAAGGAGGAATTTGATGCGCTTGGCTTAGAGCAGTATAAAGAGTTCATTCACTTTGCGCTGACTTCTCAAGACATCAATAATACCGCTGTCCCACTTTCACTCAAGCAAAGCATTGTAGCCGTCTACCGTCCCGCGATGTCTGATGTCCTTGAAAAGTTATCAGCACTAAGTACCGCATGGCAAGCTATCCCAATGCTTGCAAGAACGCATGGCCAACCCGCTTCCCCGACACTGCTCGGCAAAGAGATACGTGTCTTCCTAGAACGATTGACTGCGCAACTGGAACAACTCAGTTCGATTCCCCCTTCTGCAAAATTTGGTGGGGCGACTGGAAACTTCAACGCGCATGTTGTCACTTATCCAAGTATAGACTGGGTGGCGTTTGCCAATAACTTCGTAGATAATCAATTGGGCCTTCGACGAACGCAGTACACCACTCAAATTGAGAACTACGATAATCTAGGGGCTGTATTTCACAATATGGCTAGGATCAACACAATTCTCATTGACCTGTCAAGAGATATTTGGACCTATATTTCAATGGATTACTTCAAGCAAAAGGTAGTCAAAGGTGAAGTTGGCTCTTCCGCTATGCCACATAAAGTCAATCCTATTGATTTTGAAAATGCAGAAGGCAATCTGGGAATTGCCAACGCATTATTCGAGCACCTGGCTGCTAAATTACCAGTGTCACGATTGCAGAGAGACTTAACAGATAGTACTGTCTTGCGGAATATCGGAGTACCAATTGGGCATACACTAATTGCCTTGACCTCGATTTTGAAGGGGCTGAACAAGTTAGTATTGAACGAAGCAAAACTGAAAGAAGACCTTGAAAACAGCTGGATGGTGGTCGCTGAAGCCATCCAAAACATCCTCCGTCGCGAAGGCTACGACCAACCTTATGAAGCACTCAAGGAATTGACAAGAGGCAAGGCGAAGGTCAATCAACAAGACATGCATACGTTTATTGATTCCCTTGAGGTAAATGATTTAATAAAGAAGGAATTGAAACAGATTACGCCTATGAACTATACGGGTATTTAGGGTGTTGTATGGGGAAAGTTGTCGCACCTAACGGAGCTTTTGGTTCAAATCATAGTGATGATTCTACCAAGATGTCGTTCCTATGGAACTAAAAAAACAGCACACAATTAAGCTGATGATGGATTTAAAAGCTACAGAACTACGACGGAATGAGATTAAAGAGAAAAATTCCGTAGGGATGACACCTTGGTAGCAAAACCAAACAAACAGAAAAACAAGCTCCGTTAGGTGCGACACAACTACAATACAACTTGCAATTTAGATCATGGATTTTATAGAAGGAACGGATTACTACATTAATGAAAATGGGCTTTATGTGTTTACTGCTCATTACTTGCTAAAGCGTGGTTATTGCTGCGGTAATGGTTGTAAGCATTGTCCTTATGAAACAAAGTCGGAAGCAAAGCAAGATGATTCGGAAGAACAATTGACTGATAATGAATGATCTATGCCACTGTAATGAAATACTCAAATAGTTGGTCCTATAAATTGGTATGCGGGTTTAACCCTTTCGATACCCTTTATTCAACTGAGCTTGTGTGATATGAGATGGTCTGTTTCGCACAACTATAGACCAATATTTACTTACTCCTAAGGATTTAATCAAGCATTGCGTAAGTGGTGGTAGGTATTGTTTGAACGCGTATAGGGACATTTTGAAAAAATGACCCTAGTACGACGAGAGTGCCGGACGACACGACCCATTTTCAAGGTAAAGGCACTGGTTTTCAGTGTCTTTGCCTTGAAAATGGGATACGCCCATAAGATTCGAATTGACAATTGTTAGGGTGGAACAAGATGGCATTGAACCAATGGAAGACCAAAAGCAGTTTATCGTTCCATAGGAATTCCCTATCTTGCGCCCAATAAAACACAACAGTATGAGAACTACCTACATCGTAGACGCCATCAGAACACCGATCGGCAATTTTACAGGAACCTTGTCTACAATACGCACGGATGACCTCGGTGCATTAGTCATCAAAGAGCTGATGAAACGGAACCCGAATGTGCCAGCAGAGGCCATAGATGACGTGATCTTAGGCTGCGCCAATCAAGCAGGGGAGGATAACCGTAACGTTGCTAGAATGGCTTCGCTGTTGGCTGGATTGCCTTGGTCTGTCCCAGGGGAAACCGTGAACCGCTTATGTGCATCCGGGATGTCTTCTGTGATTCATGCACACCGCGCCATTCAAGCTAAAGACGGTGATTTGTTTGTAGCAGGTGGATTGGAGCACATGACCCGCGGCCCTTGGGTGATTTCTAAAGTATCGAAAGCTTTTGGACGCGATGCACAAATGCACGATTCCAGCTTTGGGTGGCGTTTTGTTAACCCTAAAATGAAAGAGTTGTACGGTACCGACGGTATGGGCGTGACTGCAGAAAACCTAGCAGAAAAATTCAGCATTAACCGAGAAGATCAGGATCAATTTGCGTACAACTCACAGATGAAAGCTGCTAAAGCGCAAGCAGCAGGGCGTTTCGACGAAGAGATCATCCAAGTCATGATTCCACAACGTAAAAAGGATCCAATTTCCTTTGAAAAAGATGAATTTATTAAGGCACATTCGACACTAGAAAAACTCGCCACACTGCGCACCGCCTTCAAAAAAGAAGGAGGAACAGTGACAGCAGGTAACGCTTCCGGCCTTAATGATGGCGCTGGTGTTTTGCTAATTGCTTCTGAGGATGCTGTAACCCAACATGGTCTAAAACCGTTAGCTAAGATTGTAAGTTCAGCAGTCGTTGGTGTAGAACCAAGGATTATGGGCATTGGTCCAGTCTCTGCTTCTAACAAAGCACTAGAAAAAGCGGGTTTGACAATGGCGGATATGGACGTGATTGAATTGAATGAGGCATTTGCTGCTCAAAGTCTTGCTTGTATCCGTGCTTGGGGTTTGAAAGATGATGATCCACGTATCAACCCGAATGGTGGTGCGATTGCTATTGGTCATCCATTAGGCATGTCAGGAGCAAGAATATTGCAAACAGCAGCCATCGAACTACACAAACAAAATAAACGGTATGCCCTGTGCACCATGTGTATTGGTGTCGGGCAAGGTTATGCAACGATTATCGAAAAAGTGTAAGTTATGACGTATTACAGAAGATCATATGGAGGTGGTAGAAATCGTGGCGGGTTCAATAAAATTGGGCTCATCATCGCATTACTGTTTGCAGGGTTTTCATTGTTCAAGTACTTTTCACAAAGTCAATACAACGAAATTACTGGCGAAACACAACGCATTAGCCTTACTGTAGAAGAAGAAATCATGTTAGGCAAGCAAAGTATGGTTCAGATGATACGGCAGCATGGTGGCTTGCATCAAAGTGAGAAAGATCGTGATATTGTGAAGCAAGTCGGCAAGCGATTAGTGGATAATTCTATTGCACGTTCTACTCAATATGAATATGATTTTCACCTATTGGCAGATCCCAATACCATTAACGCATTTGCGTTACCAGGTGGACAATGTTTCATCACTTATGCTTTGTACGAAAAGCTTAAAAATATGGACCAGTTAGCTGGCGTTATGGGACATGAGATCGGCCACGTGATTGCCAGGCATGGTGCAGAGCGTATTGCCAAACAAGCGCTAACCTCAGGGTTGACTGGTGCCGCAGTGATTGCTGCTGGAGGCGGCGGTGGCGGTGAAGCGGCACAAATGATTGCTGGAATGGTCAATATGAAATACGGTAGGGAACAAGAACTAGAATCTGATGATCTCGGGATCCGTTTTATGATTGAAGCAGGCTACGATCCCAATCAAATGAAAGGCGTCATGAAAATCCTTGAAGAAGCCTCCAGCGGAAATCGACAACCAGAGTTTATGAGTACACACCCAGATCCTGGCAACCGCATGGAGGAAATCGACAATTCTATTGAGCGCTATGCTGGTAAACTCCTAACCCCACCCAAGCATCCTAATGATCAGTAATAATTTAGCAACAGTTTCTTTCGATGTATGTTCCTTTCGTTCTGCCATTAAACATTAATCATTAAACATTAAACATTATTCCACCATGGTCTATGAATTCAAGGGGTTTCGCCCTGTTATCCACGAAACAGCGTTCATTCATCCACTAGCAGCCGTCACGGGAAATGTGATTATTGGTAAGGATGTTTATGTAGGGCCTGGTGCTGCCATCCGTGGCGACTGGGGTGGCATTGTGATTGAGGATGGCTGCAATGTGCAGGAAAACTGCACGCTCCATATGTTTCCTGGGGTGACGATGCGCTTAGAGGCTGGTGCCCATATTGGTCATGGGGCGATTGTACATGGTGCTCATATCGGCAAAAATGTGCTGGTCGGCATGAATGCTGTGATCATGGATGATGTTGTCATTGAAGAAGAATGTATCATTGGTGCGCTGTGTTTTGTGAAGGCGAATACCGTCATTCCGCGTCGTAGTTTGGTAGTGGGCAATCCTTCTAAAATCATTAAACAGGTAAGTGATGAGATGCTGGACTGGAAGACTAAGGGCACTGCGCTGTATCAGCGGTTGCCGGGGGAGTGTTACGCATCACTGAAGGCTTGTGAGCCGTTGCGGGAAGTGCCGGAAGGGGGGATGGGGGAGCAGGGGGAGTTGTTGCGGACGTGGAATGAGATAAAGGAAGGGTATGTATCGTCCTGAAAAAACCTTACAGTTAAAAAAATAGAACTGATATAGTTTGACACTTAAAAAAGTGTCCTGAAATAACTTTACACCAAGATATAAAATCCTGAAATAGTTTTACACTATCAAAGT